>Ga0315903_10000830_pt1 | contig 46429 bp, 51 predicted proteins | sample LakEriMetagenome_7_FD_203524 | JGI IMG/M metagenome (GOLD analysis project Ga0315903, IMG submission 203524) | Freshwater fungal communities from buoy surface, Lake Erie, Ohio, United States - Buoy 2 MA119 | ecosystem: Environmental > Aquatic > Freshwater > Lake | place: USA: Lake Erie, Ohio... | reverse complement strand
CTGATTTCGAGCGGTGGGTGGCGCACGCCTTCTGACCACAACCCAACAACCTATGCCCACGATGACACCACTAACCTACGACCTCCTCGTCATAACTTACGAGCGCGGCGGCGCCTCCGCCGTGGAGGAACTATGCTCCCCGCACAACCTACCGCGCGCCCATTGCGTGGCCTGCGAGACGGACACGCCGACGTTCGACGACGCCTGCGCCTGCTGCGGATCCGTCCGCGAATAACCCAACAACCTATGCCCACGATGACCATCATCAGCCTCGACGAGGTCGCGACCCGACCCGAACCGTTCCGCCTCGGCTTCGCCGACGGCTACGCGCTACAGCCCAGCCGCGAGCACGACCTCGCGTTCCGCACCGCCCGCGAGGCGTCGCAATACCGCTCCGGCCACCGCGCCGGGCGCAAGTTCTACGCCGATCAGAACGACCTGTGACCCAACCCAACAACCTATGCCCACGATGAAAATCAAAGTCACCCGCCGCCTGCGCCCCAAGGGCAAGCAACACCGCTACGTCGTGACCTGCGATCCGTCCCCGATACTGAGCGCGACGCGGGCCAATAAGACCCGGGGCGACAGCCTGCCCGAGGCGATGGCCCTCTGTCCCGCGTGGGCGTTCCCCATCATCGACCGCGCCCTCCTCCATATCCGCGACGCCCGCCCGTGGAGCGTCGCCGACGACACCGTCAGCCTCACCATCGAGATCAAATAAACCATCAACCTATGTCCACGATGACCACCATCACCCTCAACCCCGACCTCCGCTCCGCCCTGATCGAACAAGGGTGGGACGGCGACGAGCAAGGCCCGCGCCTGCTGATCGTCGGCTCCCGCTACGGCAACAAGAAGTACCGGCACCTGTACTTCGAGACGCTCTCCGCGAACAAGGTCCGCCTGTACATCCACCCCAACGTCCGCGCCCGTGTCCCCACGCTGAAGGCGCAGACTATCAATGCCACCCAGCGCAACTGGGCGAAGAGCCTGACCCGTTGGGTCTCGGTCGCCTGCTTCACCCTGCAAGAAGTCTGGCAGAAGGAAGACGACCAGAAGGCGCGCGATAATCTGCGGGAGCGCCGCCGTCAGGAGACGCTGGCCGCGCTGCTGGAACCCGTCGGCGTCACCCCTGAGGAGTTCGATACCATCGCCAAGGTCGATTGGAATTGGATGAACGAGGACGACATCCTGACGGACACGCCCGCCGTGACCGGCGTCACGGTGCGGAGCATCTGGGGCCCGGCGACCGTGGATTGGGACGGGGTTACGCGCGTCCGCAAGACGGCTCGCCTGCTCACGTTCCTGATGCAGGAGGGATGGCGATGAAGCGCCTGTCCCCGAACCAGTACCTGCTCGTCGTCACGGTCGCGATGTTCGCCGTGATCTGGGCGGCGCTTCGGTACATCGTGACGCCGCTGATCCTGCGATAGGTTGCCCGGTTGATGTCACGCTGTGGTGTTGACATCGGCCCGCGTTGGGTGAGGTTCGCGCGACGGGGTCAGGTTCCCCGTTTTGTCTGGTCATAGTCGCAAAAGGTTGAGCCCCCCATCGCGTGAGCGGTGGGGGGTTTTTGCTTTACAGCCCCCGCGCTACGTGCCCCTTTGCCCTCGCCCCGACGGACCTCAACCTGCCGCCGGGCGCCAACCTCAACCTGACAATCGCCGGACCGTTGCGACTCTTGCCGCGCCGCGTCCGGTCTGGAACCATACGACTATGACACGTTACTTCGGCGGCGAGCCCGCCAATATGGGCGTCGTCCGCGCCCTGCCCTACTCAACCTTCGCCGAGTTGGTGGAAGGCTACCTGCGCGAGCCTGTCCTGTTGCCCGTGACCAAGGCCGCCCTGCTGGCGATGCCCAAGGCTGAGGCGATGGACGCGAAGCGCACCCGCTACCTCGTCCCCGCCACGTTCAAGGCCGACCCATCGCAGCGCCGCACCGAGCACGCTGTAGCGTGCAACGTGTTGTGCATTGACGTCGATGCGCTCGACGACGCGCGCCACTTGTTGGACACGGGGCTCGACGTGGTGCTCGGTGACCTCGCCGCTCTCGTCCACCACACGGCACGCTCCGCGCCCGACGCGCCGCGCCTCCGCATCATCGTGGCAACCGATGGTGTACCTGTTGCCGCCTATCCCGATGCCGTGCGCCAGCTGGCGGGGCAGCTGGGGATCGGCGAGCCGAACCGGGAGTCGCTCGTCCCGGTGCAGCCGATGTTCCTGCCAACCTGTTTTCTCGATGACCCATCCGACCCGGTCATCTACGCCAACCCGACCGGCCAGCTGTTCGTGCACGCGGCGCCCGGCCCGGCCGCCCCGGCGGCGGCCGCATCCCCGGTGGATCTCAGCATCTCCCCGCTGGAGCACTTCCGCCCGCCGATGGAGGGCGTTACCATCGAGGACATCCAGCCCGCCCTCGACGCGATCGATCCCGCCTGCTCGATGCAGCAATGGATCGAGGTGGGGATGGGGCTGAAGCACCAGTTTGGGGACGCCGGGTTTGCTGCGTGGGACAAGTGGTCAGCGGGTTGCCCCGATAAGTATCCCGGTGCGGACAAGATCAGGCGGCGGTGGGATTCGTTGGCCGGTCAGACCGGGGACCGGGTGCCCGTGACCCTGCGTAGCGTCGTCCGCGTGGCCGAGGAGGCGGGATGGAAGAGCACGGGGATCGGCGAGAACGTCTACGGCAGACTCGTTGACTGGATCGGCTCGACCTCCCGCTCCACCGAGGAGTTGCTCGACCACGCGGTGCCTCGCATCGCCGGGATCTCCCCGCTTGTAGGCCCGTTGAAGCAGGCCGCGCTGGTGGGCACGCTCGCCCGCATCCTCCGTGCCCGTGGCATCGCTGGGGTTACCGCCTCGTCGCTCAACAATGCGGTGAAGGACAAGCTGGCCGAGGCAGCGAAGGCCAACGCCTCGTCGTCCGCCCCATCGTGGTCTTCGCAGATGGTCTTCATCACTGCGAGCAACCTGTTCTACCGATACGGGGATAACCGGAAGATGAAACCGGAGGTGGTTGATCTGGTGTACCGTTCGCCCGATCCCGAGAAGCGACCACGTGAGTGGTTGGTGCACGACGCGAAGATCCAAGTGGTGGAGAACCTGCGCTACGATCCCACCACCAGTTCGTCCATTGTCCAGTACGCTGGCGTGCCCTACTGTAATACCTATCGCCCCTCGTACCCGCAGCCTGACCCGTCGCAGATGCAGGAGGTGCTCGACTTCTTCATGCCCCATTCGCACGCCCTCTTCGGCGCCCAATGGGCCAACGTGATGTGGGATTTCGGTGCGTACATGGTGCAGAATCCGGGCAAGAAGATCCGCTGGGCACCGCTGGTGCAGAGCGGCGTCGGTGCAGGCAAAGGGTTGTGGGCGGCGTTCCTGACCCGGGCCTTGGGGTTCACGAACGTGCAGCGCCTCGCCGCCGAGCACGTACTGGAGGCGACGTACAACTCTTGGGCCAGTGGCTACCAGCTGACGGTCCTCGATGAGGTGTACAACGTGGGGCACAACTCCCACCGCACGATGAACAAGCTGAAGCCGTCCATCTCGGACGACTTCGTCTCGGTGCGTGCGCTCTACGAGCCGGTGCAGACCGTCCCGAACACGATGAACTTCATCATGTTCACCAATCACCACAACTCATTGGCCGTTCACGACAGCGACCGCCGATACTTCGTGCTGAAGTCCCCGCTGCAGGGGGAGACCGACGTCCGTGCCCTCGGTGGTGATGCCTACTTCACCAAAGGGTACAACCTGTTGTCCACTCATGCGGGTGGGATCCGCGCCCTGCTGGAGATGTGGACGATCGCCTCGACGTTCGCCCCCGAGGGCCGTGCCCCGGTCACACCGTTCCTCAAGGAGCTGGCCGCTGCCACTGCCTCCCCGCTGGCCGCTGCCGTGCAGGATGCACTCGACGACCAGCCGCACGCGCTCGTCCGCCGTGACCTCGTGTCGCTGCACGTGCTGCGTGCGATGCTCCCGCCCGACCGGCTCGCTCAGTTCAGCGACCAAGGGCTGGCCGCCGTGTTGCGGGAGAAGGGGTTCGTCTCCGTCGGGCGGCACGATCTTGAAGGCGTGCGCCACGCGTTGTGGGCACGTGATCTGGCGGGGGATCCGGTGGCCGAGGCGGCGGTGCGGCTGCAAGTTTTGTGACAAAAACTGTTGACGCACGCACGGAAACTGTTTCTGTTCGCACTGTGATCGCAGTTCTAGCCCTACTTCTGACCTTCATCCTCCTCGCGACAGCCGCCGCAGTGATCGCGGTGCTGCGCGCCGAGGACAACGACGACTACGACAACTGAGATGAGCGCCGACATCGCCCAAGTTAAATTAGAAGAATACCGGGAAGAGGCTTACGTATTGCTACATTTATGGCGCATGCTGAGGGTGGAGGTTGCGATCGCTCGGTTCCTGTTGGGCCAAGAGAAGCGTAATTTAGCGGACTTTTTGGTGGATTACTTGCCCAAGGGGTTTGCTGACATGCGGAAGGACGAAATGGAACGACACCTTGTTGCCCTTATGCAGAGAGTAGATCGGGAAGCTACCCGCAGCGTGCGCCGGACGATGAAGAAATTAAAGCGATGAGCTATCCGATTAACCCCAAGGGTGAAGCAATTCGCCGGATGCTGATGGAGATGCGGACGTACAAGGAGATCGCGCTGACCCTGCGCGTGCCCATGTCCGCAGTGAGGTGGCAGGTGGATCAGCGTCGGATGCTTCGCATCCCGCTTACCCGGGAGGAACGTCTCTGGCTGGCGGACAAGCGCGGCGTGGATCGGAAGGTGGTCCCGTGATCAACCCGGGCACCACTGCCACGGTCCCACCGGGCAGCATTACTTACACCCCTACCGTCAACCGCCCCATCACCGGGCGTCTGAGCGAGGCCAAGCTGTACGAGAAGCTGCCCGAGGACATCCGCGCAGTGATGCAGGACGCCAAGACCAAGGGCAAATGGTTGGTCGGCGATCACCAAGTCACTTGGCAGGACACGATGATCATCGGTCTGTGCGCTATCCTCGCCGAGAACCAACACCTCTTCGTTAAGAAACCCACCAATAAGCTATGATCGAAACCAAACTGACCGAACTGACCGAAGCAATCCGGCAACTGACTGCTGCGTTGAACACTGCCCGCCCCGTGGCCGCCGCCCCCATCAAGGTGGAAGCCCCGGCTCCCGCCCCCGTAAAGGTGGCGCCCGCTCCGGCCCCTGCGCCCGAGCCGTCGGCCGAGGAGGTCGAAGACGTGGAGGAGACGCCCGCCGTACCCGCCCCCGGCAAGGTGACGCAGGCTGACCTGCGTGATGCAGCCAGCAAGTTGCTGGAACAGAAAAAGCTCCCCGAGATCCTCCGCATCAACCGCGAGCACGGCATCCGCCGCATCACCGAGTGCCCCGAGGAGAAGTACGAGTCGGTCTACGCCGCTCTCACCGCCGCCCTTACCAATGGCTCGTAACCGCAGCATCATCGACGTCGGCCCGTCGGCTTCCGGCCGGTGGTCGGTATGCACCGCGTCGCCACAGTTCCTCGTGGACAACGCGGACAAGCTGCCGTCGGACTCGTCGGAGTACGCCGATGAGGGCAGCGTCGCGCACAACGTGGCGGCCAAGTTGCTCGTCGGCCAAGACCCCGGATCCGTGGCGCCGGACATGCTCGCTCATGTCCAGAAGTACGTGGACTACGTGCTCGCGCAGACCGATCCGTATGTGATCAAGAGCGTGCTGAGGGTGGAGCAACCTGTGAACCTGTTCTACCTGCCACATCGCAGCGGCATCGTGGACGCGGCGGTCCTCCTGCCCGGGTCCATCTGGGTCAATGATCTGAAGTATGGTCAGGGCGTGAGCGTCGAGGCCGAGGGCAATACCCAGCTGGCCATCTACGCCGAGTCGCTGATCCAATCATGGGAGCAGGTGATGGAGTTCCCCGAGGACATGAAGGTGTTCCTCTCCATCGTGCAGCCCCGTGACCGGAATAACCCAGAGCCGATCCGCCGATGGGAACTGACCCGCAAAGAGTTGGCTGGCTTCACTGCCCAGCTGGCGGCGAAGGCGGAGCTAGCCCTGTCCGGCAAGGGCGAGTTCGTCCCTGACGACAAGGCTTGCCAGTTCTGTCCGGCCAAGGGGATCTGTGCAGCCTACGCCACGCGTGGGTTGGCCGCCCTGCCCGAGCCCGCCCGCGTCATCGAACTTCCCCACCCCGGCACCCTCACCCGCGAGCAACGTGTTCAAGCGTTGAAGGCGAAGAAGGTGCTGGCCCAGTGGATGGAGGCGCTCGAAGACCAAGAGATCCACGACCTGTCCAATGGCGCCGAACCCGTCGGCCTCAAGCTGGTCGAGGGCAAGTCCAACCGGAAGTGGGCGAACGTGGACGACGCGCTCAAGCTCCTGTCCAATCACCTCAGCCTCGACGAGATGCGCCCACGGGAGGAGATCATCTCCCCGGCCGCAGCCGAGCGACTGCTGAAGGGCATCAAACTTTCAACGCGCTTCTCCAATAGGATGGAGTCGTTGATCACCAGACCCGAGGGCAAACCGACACTGGTATCGGCGGACGATCCTCGTCCCGCGCTCTCGTTGAAACCCACCAATGGCCTGAAACCGCTAGAATAAAACCGCATACTGATATGAACGTCACCCTCAACAACGTCCGCCTCTCCTTCCCCGCCCTGTGGGAACCGCGCAAGGGGCCTGATGCCAACTCGAAGGCCAGCTACCAAGCTGCCTTCCTCCTCGACAAGAAGGACAACGCCGCCGACATCGCCGCCGTCAAGGCCGCCATCGCCGCCATCACCAAGGAGACCTTCAAGGGCAAGCAGCCGCCGAAGATCTGCCTGCGTGACGGCTCCGAGAAGCCGGACCTTGAGGGCTACGGCGACGGCGTGATGTTCATCAACGCCCGCAGCGACAAGCGCCCGCACGTGATCGGCCGCAAGATGGAAGCCATCGGTCCCGATGACGGCATCGTGTACGCCGGTTGCTACGTCAACGCCACGATCCGCCTCTGGGGTCAGGACAATAACTACGGCAAGCGGATCAACGCGCAGCTGCGTGCGATCCAGTTCGTCAAGAAGGGCGACGCCTTTGGCGACGGCGACATCGACGTGATGAAGGAGTTCAAGCCGCTCGACGATGAGTCTCCCATCTGAGACGCCGCTCGACAAGTCGCGGCGCCTTGCCCGTGAACTGTCCGAAGACCCGGTCGCCGCGTCGCTGATCCGGCGACACGTTGCCTCGATCCGCCTGATCGACCTGCTCGAACTGACGGAAGAGGACTTCTACAAAGCCTTCCCTGATCTCGGTAACCCGAGTGATGGGGACTAAGGTTAGTGTTGTTCATACCGAGACTGGGCAACCTGCGTCAGTGGTGGCCCACCAATTTTGACCATCCTCGTAGACATCGAGACGCGCTCCCGTGCCGACCTGCCCGAGGTCGGTGCGTACCGCTACGCCTGCGACCCGAGCACCGAGGTGCTGATGATGGGTGTCGCCGAGGCTAAGCCCAACGCGCCGGTCTACCTGTGGGTGAACCCCAAGTACGAGGATGCCGGGGTGAAGACGGATCCCGAGGCGCTGAGGCTGCTGACCTTGGCGACCAAGGTCGTGGCGCACAACGCCCCGTTCGAGATCGCGGTGCTGCACGAGACCGGCTTCCAGCCCTACTTCGGACTCGACCAATGGGAGTGCACGATGGCAATGGCCCGCATCGCCGGGCTGCCCGAGAGTCTGGAGAAGTGCTGCGATGCGCTGGGTGTTCCGATGGGCAAGGATCCCAAGGGCAAGGCGCTCATCCGCCTCTTCTCCATTCCGCGTGACGATGGGGACTTCAACGCGCCAACGGATTACCCGGATAAGTGGAAGGAGTTCTGCGAGTACTGCCGACAGGACGTCCGTGCGGAGCTGTTCCTCTGGTCAGCCCTGCAGGACTTCCGGTTGAAGGGAGTCAACGCGGACACGTGGCAATTCACCCTGCGGATGAACGACGTCGGCATCCCGGTGAACGTGCCCGCCCTGCGGAACGCGCAACGTATTCTGGACGAGGTCAACCAGTCGGCGGGCGAGGAGTTCCGTCGGCTGACCGGGCTGAACATCACGCAGCGCGAAGCGGTGCGGAAGTGGATCAACGACCACGGTCTGCCGCTGGCGGACATGCAGGCCGAGACCCTGCTGGCATTGGATACCAGCAAGGCGTTCCACCCGGATGTCGCCCGGGCCGTGGAGTTGTACCGGCAGATGTCCTTCGCCGCCGCGAAGAAGGTGCAGGCGATGCTCAACTGGGTGTGCCCCAATGGGCGGATGCACGGCGTGTTCAAGTTCTACGGCACGGGCACGGGGAGGTGGAGTGCAGGCGGCCCGCAGATGCAGAACGCGAAGAAGCCCACGCCGGCGATGCGCCCGGTGGTGAAGGAGGCATACAAGGCGATCTGCGATGGCGCCTCCGCGTCGGAGATCGATGCGATCTACGGCAACCCGGTCGAGGTGATCTCCTCCTGCATTCGCCAGTTTGTCCACGTGCCCGGCGAGCAGATGTTCGACGCGGACTACAACGCCATCGAGGCGCGCATCGCCGTGTGGTTGTCGGGCGATGACGAGTTGATGGACGAGTACCGCAAGGGCGTGGACCGCTACCGGGCCATGGCCGCCCTGATCTTCAACAAGCCAACCGCCAGCGTCACATCCGACGAACGTGATCTGGGGAAGCAGGCGATTCTTGGGCTGTCGTACGGGATGGGCGCCGACAAGTTCCGCACCAGCTGCGAGGCCAAGGGGATGAAGGTCAGCGGGGAGCTGGCCGAGCGGGCAAAGGATGCGTTCCGTCGCCGCCACTACCGGATGGTCGGGATCTGGAGCGAGCTGGATCGGGCGGTGCGCCGCTGCCTCGCAGGTGGGGCGTCGGGAGTGGGGCCAACGGTAATCTTCAAGGGTATCTCCATGCGCTGGCATCACCCCGGCGATCTGCCCCCGTACATCGCGCTCCGACTCCCGAGCGGGCGTGATCTGTGGTATCGCGACCCGCGGTTGGGGACTCCCTTCAACGGCCCGCGAACGGAGATCACGTACGAAGGTCAGCTGCCGATGAGCACGCAGTGGGGGCGGATCAAACTCTACGGGGCCAAGATGTTTGAGAACATCTGCCAAGCCATCGCCGCTGACCTGATGTCGCACGGTGCCCGCGAGGCGGAGTCCAAGTGGATGGTGCCCTTTGCATTGATCCACGATCAGGCGCTGGCTATGCAGATGCCCGGCCAGACTCCTGACCAGTTCGCTTCCGCCCTCACCCAGCTTCCGCCGTGGGCAGACGGACTTCCCCTCAAGGCAGAAGCAAAGTTAGTCCAATACTACAGCAAATGAGCACCGACGCAAACGACCCAGCCTATCCCGACCGCAACAACCCCGGCCTCACCAAGCGTGAGTACTTCGCCGCCATGGCCTTGAAGGGGATCCTCTCGGACCCCGAGGACATGCCCCGTGAGAAGGGCGAGATGGAAGACGAGGACGAGATGGAGGGCGAGGAAGGCGAGGAGGGCTACGGCGAAGGCGACAACTACCGCAAGGATGGCGAGAGCTGCACCGAGTGCTGCTGCCGCCTCGCGGTCGAGCACGCCGACGAACTGATCCGCCAGCTGAACAAATGACCATCCACCGCCGATACCAGATCTTCGACCGAGAGGTCGTCATAACCGACAAGGATGTTGAACGGTTGAGGATCCACCTGTGCAACTGGCAGCGGCTGCACGAGATCCTGCTGCTCGGCGTCAATGCCGAGGATCTGCGTCGGCTTGTCATCTTGGAGCTGGCCGGGCACGACCGGGAGACGATCATCTCCCGGCTGCTCGGCCGGCTGGCCAAGGTCGAACGTCGTGAGATGAAGAAGCGGATAGCCGAGGCGCGGGATCGCAAATGACCGAAGCCGAGATCGAGCGACGCGTGGCCAACCACTGCCGTGGTCGTGGCCTGATCACCTACAAGTTTACCTCACCCGCGCACCGGGGTGTGCCCGACCGTATCATCATTGGGCCCAACCAAGTGCTGCTGCTTGAACTTAAGCAGGCGGGGAGAAAACCTACACCCCTGCAGCTGCGGGAGATTGACCGGATCAACACGATGTCCGGCCCCAACCTGTTGGCCACTTGGGCCGCGGGATGGGAGGATGCCCGACGAGTCATCGATGACCTCATCGCCCCTCTCCCTTGAGCCTTACCAGATGGTGATGAGGGAGTTCCTCACCACCAACCGGCTGGCCTACTGCACCGTCGGTCTGGGTCTGGGCAAGACCGCGACCACCCTGTCCGCCCTGAACGAACTGTTCAGGGACGGGGCCATCCGGGCTGCGCTGATCGTGGCGCCGATGCGGGTGGCGCGGATCACGTGGCCGAACGAGGTACGCAAGTGGAGCCAGTTCAACTGGATGGAGATCGAGCACCTCAAGGGGCAGGAGCCGTCGGGCAACGCCCAGCTGTACCTGATAAACTACGAACGTCTTCACCAGTTGAAGTCGTTGGACTTCGTGGATGCGGTGGTGTTCGACGAGATCACGCGCGCCAAGAACTACGCCTCCAAACGGATCAACGCGTTCCGCCCCCTGCTGAAGAAGCGCCACTACCGATGGGGCCTGACCGGAACTCCACGCCCGAACAGCATCCTCGAACTCTTCGGGCAGATACGTTTGCTGGATGAGGGGGAACGGTTGGGCGCCAAGTTTGAATCGTTCAAGCGCAAGTACTGCTACCCGACCGACTACATGCAGTACAACTGGGTGCCCCGGCCCGGGGCGGAGGAGCAGATCTACTCCAAGATCCAAGACATCACGCTGACCCTGCGCTCCAGCGACTACCTCGACGTGGCGGACACTGAGGTCAACGACATCCCGGTGCCGCTAAACGACAAGACCGAGAAGATCTACAAGCGGTTGGAGAAGGACTTCCTCGCCGAGATCAACCGCCGGGACATCACGGCGGTGAACGCCGCGGTCCTAGTGAACAAGCTGTTGCAGGTTTGCAGCGGTGCCATCTACGCCGAGGACCGCTCAGTGCAGACGATCCACGAGGACCGGATCGTCGCGCTCAAGAGCCTGATCCGCAAGCTGGCCGAGCCCGTGATCGTGGGCTGCCAGTATGTCCACGAGGCCAAACGCATCTGCGATCTGGTGCAAGGGGCGGTGCACTCCTCCCACGTGAAGGGCAATCTGGAGGACGAGTGGAACAGCGGGCGCATCAAGGTGCTGGTCGCCGACCCCCGCAGCTTGGGCCACGGGCTCAACCTGCAGCAGGGTGGGCGCGACATCATCTGGTACTCGCCCACGTGGAGCCGCGAACTCTACGATCAGTTCAACGCCCGGGTCGCCCGCAAGGGGCAGGACCGGGTGCCCCGGGTGCACCGGCTGTTCGCTCCCGGCACCATCGATGAGGTGGTGATCGAGTCGCTGCGGGAGAAGGGCGACGCGCAGAACGCGATGATGCGGATCATGGCCAACTACCAACGCATTGTGGAGGACGCGGAATGATCCCGATCCCGACCATCCTGCTGTCCGCCCTCATCATGGTGGAGAGCAGCGGCAACGACTGGGCCGTCGGGCGGATGGGGGAGATCGGCCCGTTGCAGATCATGCCCGCCACGCTGCGGGACATCAACCGGATCTCTGGCCGGAGGTTCACCCGGTCCGATGCGTTCCACCGGGAGACCGCCATCCAGATGGCGACCATCTACCTCAACCATTACGCAACTGAGAAACGTCTTGGCCGGAAGCCAACACTCCGTGATTATGCCCTCATCTGGCACCATGGACCCAATGGTTGGAAGCGCACCGGACCGGACCGTTACTGGACTAAAGTCCAGCGACACTTATGACCGACGACCCGGAGTTCCCTCCGTGCCCGAAGCGCCGCGATGACTGCCTGTTCGTGCACGGCGAAAGCAAGCGGACGTGCATGCACAGCCCGCTCGTCTACAACCGGCGAGGCGAACCCGTCGGAGGAGGGAACAACGTGTCAACGCGGGTGCTGCACTGCACGGTGTGCCACCGGAACTGGACCGCAAAGCAGACGGAACTCGAAGCCACGCTCGGGTTCCCGCTCAAGTGGGAGACTCTACGCCGATGAAAAAGAAATCCACAGTCAACGCGGCTGGTAACTACACCAAGCCATCGATGCGGAAACGCATCTTCGAGAAGGTCAAGGCGGGCGGCAAGGGCGGCAAGCCCGGCCAATGGTCCGCCCGCAAGGCACAGATGGTCGCCAAGGAATACAAGGCCAAGGGGGGAGGCTACACGTCATGAAGCGCCAACAGAAAAGCCTGAAGGACTGGACCGCCCAGAAGTGGCGCACCGCCAGCGGCAAGCCGTCGCTCAAGACGGGCGAGCGTTACCTGCCGGACAAGGCGTGGGCCAGCTTGAGCGCCGCCGAGAAGGCCGCGACCAACGCGGCCAAGAAGAAGGGGATGCGGGCGGGCAAGCAGTTCGTCGCTCAACCCAAGTCCATCGCCAAGAAGACGGCGAAGTTCCGGTGAGGCTGCCCTACGCCTACGAGACCGAGCAGGGGCAGGAGGCGATCCGCCGTCGTAATGAGACGGCGGAGATCTACGCGTGCATCCGTGGATGGGACGTCCACATAGACCCCAAACCGCTCAGCCCTCTGGCCGTGTCGTTCTACCGGGACGACCGGCTTCAGGAGTTGGCCATCGTGCGGAACCGCAGCGAGACCTACGAGGGATACCGCTGGCCCAGCGCATTGGTGACCACCAAGAAGCTGGAGTTCATGATCGACCGGGCCCTGCGGTTTAATGTCTCCGCGGTGGTGATCATCGGACTGGCGGACAATACGTTGCTCACTTGGCCCGTGGTCGATGGGCGCGGCAACGTCGCGAGCTTTGCCCGCTACATCAGCGAGACGAAGGGCGACTGTATGGGGTCGCACATGGCCAACCGGGAGAACTCCCACCTCCCGATAGAGGAGGCACAGGTGTTGCCTCCGACACTGCTAGTCTAGGACATCCAGCATCCGCTGGATGATCTGCATCACCTCGTCATCGTCCTGAGTGGGGCTGGGGGTCCGGTTCTTCTTCGGCTTCCCAGCCCCACCCCCGCCTCCCCCGACCACCGCCCCTCCGGTCAGGATGAGCCGATCCGTCCCGTCGAGCAGGAAGTAGTCGGACCCATCGAGCAGGAGGAAGTCATTCACGTCAGATACGGGTCAGGCGCGAGGATCACTGCCGGGTCGAGGCCGAGCTGCGAACACATTCCTACGATGGTGGGATTGGTAGACCAGAACCACGCGAAGTTATCCCACAGAAACTTCTGCTCGGCGGGCAGCGAGTCGATCAATGCCATCAGGTCGGGCACCTTGGTCGCGTCGTTCACCCGGGAGACGATGGTGTCCTTGGAGACGCGGTAGGGTTGCGGCGCAGGGATTGGCTTCACCACCCACGCGCACGCTTCCCATACCGGAGGCTGCTCGGTCGCAGGGTCGAACGTCGGCGGAACGGTCACCGTCCATCCCTTCCGCTGCAAGGTAGCGATGATCTGAGGATCGGTCTCCGAGCGGAGGGCGCAATCGAGGGTTAGGTAGGTCATTAGGAGCAGGCGATTTTGTATGACAGACCCATAGCGTGTTCAAGACGACGCAACAATGGGATGGCGTATGCCACCGGACCGGCAGCTATGTATGAGATGTCGCCACCGAAAAACTCTTGCAGGGTACTATTGGAGTCGTCGCATCCAATTCGGAAGAAAGAGTTGTTCGTGTTGAGTGTTCGATTTACGGCATCGATTTCCAATGCATTCTTGCGTGTGTAAATCGCAGTCCCGTTGTATGCGCCAGTTGCTACTTTCCACAGATTGTCAGGCGTGCTTTTGTTGTTCTGCGTATCGGCGCTGTATCCTGCGACATAAGGATCTCCGGTAACGGCTTGAGTTCTGGCTTGGACCGCAAACCACGCTCCAGTTGTTGCCGATCCTGACTGACCAGCCGCTGCATTTGAGTAAGTCCCTGTTGACGTGCATTTGTACGCGACCATCACAAAGCGGGCACCTGTGCCGCTGAAGGATGAACTGGAGCAAGTTAATCTATGCGAGCTTGCGCTAACGAATCGAACGGCAGGATTTCCTGCTTGAGCGTTTGTTTGGTATGTCGGGAAGTTAGACGCCGTTGTAGCATTATTGGAGTTTCCGGAGCGATCCGGCCACGACGAAACGTTACTGCCGCTGCTTAGTCCCGTGATGTATCGCGCATCAAAGACGACGTTGGCACCAGCGAAACGCGGGTTAAGATGCCTGTGCCGCTTTCTCATCAGACCGAGTACGTGATCTCGACGCCGATCAAGCGCGCGTCCGTGCCGAGCGTGTCGCCGCCAGCGGTGGCGTTGCGCGAGAGTTCAAAGACCACGGGATTTCCGTTTGCCGCCGTGCCAGCGAGCGTGATGGCAGAAGTGGCAGGACTGATGTCGAGGTCGTTCGCCGCCGTCAGCGTGTCAGTCGAGGACTGCGCCGTGCCGGTCGCCTGATCGATGGCATCGTCGTTGGCGTAGGCGCGGCCACTAAGTTGCCACACCACATCGCCGCTGCCCGACGCCGCCGTCCAATGGAATTTCGCGGTGACCGTTCCTGCGTTCCAGTTGTTGGGAAGGACGACCATCGCCTGCGCGTACTCAACCGCAGCCGGGTCGAACTCCAGCACGTCGTAGTTCACCCGATTGGTCGTGGACTCTAGCGAGTTGATGCCGCACCCGTTGGTCGTGCGAGGAATCCACTCGGACGCCGGGATCCAGATGTTGGTCGAGCCGCCACTTCCGCCACCGCCTGCCCAGTTGAGCGAGCTACGTCCCCAGTTATTGGTCGAGGTGCAGACGTACAGGTACGAGGCGTCCCAAGTGATCTGGCCCTGCGTGCCGGACGCCGTCTGCGAGGCAGGCGTCTGGCTGTTGGCGATGCGGAAGGCGTTAGACGCTGCGTTGGCAACAATCTCGCCGCCAGCCCAGATCGCGCCGCCAATGCCCGCGCCGCCTACAACTTGTAGCGCACCAGAAGTGGTGTTGGTCGCACCAGTGTTCGATGCGATCTTGACCGTCGAGGAGTTGGTCGCGTTAAACTCGACCGTGCCAGCAGCTACCGGGAAGGTAAGATACGAGCCCGAGCCGTTGCGGATATCGAGGATGCCAGAAGTAGTCGTGTTGCGTATCGACCAAACAACAACGCCAGTCTGGGTCAGATTAAGGTCTTGGCTTAGTACGCTGACGGGTTGTCCAGCTTTCGGTGATAGGAGTAACGAGCCCTCAAAATTGCTGTAAACAGTAGCAATGTTTTGAGCGCCAGCATTCCTTCCCGTTAAGTACAGGACAGCATTAGAGCTTCCCGTACCAGAATCGACAACCAAGTCAGCACCGGCTTGAATCCGACCACCAGCGTAGATGTTGCCTCCAACGCCGAGCCCACCATTCGTACCGTCGCCGATCACCAACGCTCCGGTGATCTTGCTGCTGGAGTTATTCGTGTTGGTAACCGTCACCCCAGCAGTGTCGGACGTTAGTTTAAGGGCGCCATTAAATGCCCGCACGGTTGACTCCGCAGAGTCCTGTTGCAGAAGTAAATAGTAGGCATTGTCGCTGGGGCGATAGATACTGATCCGCGAGGTGTTGGTACCAACGTAAGTGGTGGAAGTGACTTTGGTGCCAAGCGACGACTTAACGTCAAATGCCGATGCACCATCGCAGGAGATTGTAACGAAGTTTGTGGTAGCTAGTTGAATTGCACCGGGGATAATTGTAAGCCCAGTCGAATCAATCTTCAGCCGCTCCGAATACGCCGAACCGTTCCAATATTGGAGAATGAAGTTAGTGGCTGTACTGCTTACGCCGGTATTCGTGAGCTGATAGGTGCGGTCGTTTGCACCAAACCCATCTCCGACGCCCTGCGCCAAGACGACTTGCGCGATATGGTTTAATGCTGGCGCCGTTTTCTTGTGCGAGAAAATGCGCGTGTTAGCAGAAGTAGTATCGAGCAGCGAAATGGTCGTACCACCAGCCGTAAGCGAGGACCGCAACGTTGCATCTCCTGTGCTAGCAAGACCCAGAATCTGCGTGTTAGTATTATCGCGAAGCGATATGCCCCCACCTTGAAGCGCCGCAATGATTCCAGTCGTGCTAGCGGACGACAACTTTAGTCCGCCACCTGCCGACACAGCGAACAACTCGCCTCCAAAATAGCCGTTCTGGCTCACGCCCAGACCACCGTTTGTACCGTCACCGATGATCAAAGCACCGCTGGTCTTGCTGGTGGAGTTGGTGGTACTACTAACCGTCAGCGCCCCATCCAGCGTCGCCGTAGTCTTGGTGAACCGAGCAGCACGCGTCGTATCCGCGTAAATCTCAAACGCCCCACCCCACGAGCTATTACGTCCTACATCGAGCTTGAGCAGCCCGGTGGTTGCGGTGTGGCGCAACGAGGCTTCATAGGTGCCACCAGTGTACAGGGTGTACCCATATGCGGCGGTGTTATCTCCAACCGCACGGACCTCAATCGCGCTACTCCCGTTTCCCGCGGTCAGGTTGCCGTTCGAGGACAGCGTTCCCGGAGCGGTCACCGCACTAGGCAGCGACAGCGTGACCGCACCCGTGGCGGCGGAGACCGAGATCTGGTTGGCCGTGCCAGCAAGCGACGTCACCCCACCACCGCCGCCACCAGTCAGGCGCGAGTCGTTCGCCTGCACCACCGTCCCCGCCGTGGTCCCACCGTTGGGCGCCAGCAGCACCACACCATACGCCGTCGTCGTCGCCGCGAGCGCCGCCGAGTTGAGCGCGTCGCTCATCGCCACCTTGTTGGGCCGGGCCGTGCCGCGCCCCACCAGCAGCAGGTCCGTTGCCTGCGAGGGCAACGTCAGTGACGTCAGGTTTGAGAGTGTCGAGTCGGCCATGGTCAGTCGTTGGTGGCGGTCACGTTCTTGATGCGGGCGTACTCGTCTCGCTCAACAGAGAACCGCCACGACTTCTTCGGGGGAACAGCTTCCTTCATTGACCGCACCAGATCCATCAGCGCCCCCATCTTGTCGTCGCGGGGCAGCTCGATCTTGGACCGCAGCATCGCCACCTCGGCGACGAGCCCGCGGATAGCGGCGTTGTCCGGCTCGATCCCCTTGGGCGCGGAGGCTAGATCACGGACCGACTTCTCCACCCGGCCAAGCGCGGTGGACAGGCTGTCCGTCCGGTTGATGATCTGGTCGAACGAGTCCTCCACCACGGTGATCACCTCCTTGGACTGGGACTTGGAGTCAGCCGTGGCATCGCGCACCACCTTGGCCAGCATGGCCTGCAGCAGGATGTCCCGCTTCTTGACCATCTCGTCGAACTCCAGCGCGTACTTGGACAACAGGTTCTCCGAGTCCTTGCGCGTCATCTCCAGCAGGACACGCAGGGCATCGGTCGCCTGCTGCAGCTGCTTGGTCTGCGAGCGGGCGCTCATCTGCTCCATGAAGCGGTCGAAGATGTCGTCCTCAACCTCGACCGCATTGTCCGGATCAAATCTGGGTTTCATACGAATTGGCCGTTACGGTACACCTTCATTACCCCAGTGGTGGGATCCTTGTAAAGTCTACCCTCGATGAAGGAGGTCTTCTTGCCCGGCACTGGCGGCGGCTGAGTCACTTTCTCGTACTTGCCGTTGGGCAACTGGCGCCAGAGCCTGCCTTGGTCGTCCCGGAACACGTTCCCCTGCGGGGCGGGTTGGGCGGGCGGCGCTGCAGGCTTCGGCCGTGCGGGTGGCGCGACGGGCGCGGGCGCTTGCTCGACCGACGACATGGGCAGAGGCAGGTAGTTGGGGTTCTTCCCCGTCTCCATCAGGACGCGGGCTTCGGCCCAAGTCTTAGCCTTCAGTTCCGGGTTGGTGTACAGCCACCGTCCGGTTTCCCCACTGAGCAACCCGAACGAGCGGAGTTCCTCCTGTTTAAGGCCCTGTGCCTTAGCGTCACCAGCATTGAGGATCAGCTGCGCGATAAAGCGTGCGCGCTTACCGCCCTCTTCGTCGATGTTCTGAAGCATCCGGATCTCCGACGTGATGCCCGCCCGCTTTTCCCGTTCCAGAGCCTGAAACTGCTTCTTTAGCCGGGGATCCTCACTCTGGAGTCGCAGCCGTTCCGCGTCCTGCTCGGCCTCTGGCAGCCGTTTCATCGCCTCGAACTGATCCCGGGCGGAGACTTCCTTCTCTTTGGTTCCGGGGACGTAGATCTTGTTGATCGCCCCCAGCAAGAAGTCGGAAGGCACACCCGCCTTCTGCAGCATCCGGATGGTCGCTTCCCGGTCCTGACCCAGCAGTTTGGCGTCGTCCAAATACTGCACGAGATCCCGGTACACGATCTTCCGGGACTGCTCGGACATCTGGTACGCCTCCTCAATGGATTCCGGCGTGGCGTCCTTTCGGTTACGTGCCCGACCAAACTCGGTGCGTGCCTCGTTGACGCGACTGAACAGCTCGCCCGCCTGACGCTCGAACTGAAGCGGCAGGTCGATGCGCTGGAGCCGAACACCAAGGAGACGGGCGCCCAGATCGCCGGGCTTGTAGAGCTGACCGTCCGGGCCGACCTCTTCACGGGCGGCCTTGTACCACTTCATGCCCTCGGTCAAGAAGCCCGGCGCGGTGGACTTGAGCACGTGCATCGCACCGATCACCAGATTCTGGCCACCTGTTGCCGCGTTGCGGATCGCGTCTGCTTGGATCTCGGAGACGTCCACGTACTTGCCGCCATCCCGCGGGTAGATGCGGCGACCGTATTCGTTGTAGCCGGTCACCGCCTCCATCACCGGCTTGAGGATCAGGCCGCCGTCTGAGACCATCGACCCCGCGGTCTCCTTGATGAAGGCAGCCCCAGCCTGCGCGGGGGTAACGCCCTCCAACCCAGCCTTGATGGCGGCGGAGATCATCGACTGCGGCAGCAGGTAGCTCTGGTTGGCGTACGCTACTTCTTTCGGGGTCAACGTGGGGACCACCAGCATGCCGGTGCGATCCCAGTCCGGCAGCCGCCGGCGCAGCGCCTTGTCCTGCTCACCGCTTACCCCGTTGAGCTGGTTGTACGCCTCGTTCAGCCAGTATGCCCCATACAGCGCGCCGATCAACCCAGTCAGACGGGCAACCCCAGCTTTGATCATCCGAGGGTTCCCGGTCCGTCGCCCCTCATCGATGTCCGTCTTGACGGTCTTTACCGTCTCGATCGTGGTCTGGAAGATCGACCATTTGTAGGCGACGAAAGGCTCAAGCGCCCCGACGGTGGAGAACTTCTTCACCGCCTCCGGCACCATCTGCGAGTTGGGGTACACCCGCTTGGTCACGTCGATCGCCTTGCGGTACACCAGCGCCGCCTCCTCTGGGACCAGATCCTCGAACGGCTTCCCGAACATGGCGTGGGAGTAGCGCCCTGCCTCGGCATAGAAGCTGATCAGACGGGGGAACTCCTCGACTTTGCCGTACACCCACAGGGCCCCCTTGATACCTGCCTTCGGGATAGCCATCGTTTTGGGAAACCAAGTAACCAACTTGTTTCCCACATCAGTGTACCCGGCAGCCTGCGCGGTCTCGACCAGATCGTTCAGGTTGACGTCCTGCTTCAGGATCCCCTCGCGGATGAGCATGGGGATGTCCGCCCGGATCTTTGCAGCGTTGGACGGGAACGGGGTGTTGAACGAGATGCTGAAGGCATCCCGGTAGATCCCGGGATGGAAGATGCCCTGAATCAGATGCCCCTGTACCAACGGCTGTGACGCGGCACTAAGGAAGTTGGGCGCCACCGAGATGGGGTGCAGGGCGGTCTTGCCGATCTTGACGGCTGCCGTGGAGAACGCCAACACCCGGAGCGGGGCACTGGTGGTCTGATACGCCCGGAGCGTGAACATCGCGTCCCGCACTTCCGGTGTGGTGAAAAGCCCGTCAAGCGGGTTCCTCGCCACGTCCCGGGGAAGAAGCGGGGCGGACGGGTCTGAGGAGATCGGAGGCCCCTTCTCCGAGGTCATGGGGATGGAGTGCTGCTTGCTGAAGCGACGGCTCAACAAGCCCAGCTCCAACCCAACCTCGGCGATTTTGAACTGGGTCGCACGGGCGGCGATCATGTCCGCCATGCGATCAACAGTGATGGCAGCGGCGCGGATGGGATCCTTCTCGATACCCAGCATCTCGGCCCACGCCTCCGACAGTTCCTTGCGGGGCTTGAGGAGCGAACCGTCCACTCGGGCAATGCCGTTACCCTGTGCGAACGAGCGAGCGGGCTCCATGCCGGTGCCCTTGACCTTGGCCATCTGGTAGGCCGCCTGTGCCTGACCCTCGTTGACCAGATCCGCAAACGGGCGGGTGTCCCCCTCCAACGCCAGTTGAGTGGCGTACTCCGTCGCCGCCCGCACGACGTTGGCTGGATCGTACTCGAAGTTGGGGTCGGTGAAGATCTTGTACGTCCGGGTTAGGTACTTGCCCAGATTGTCGTAGATCGTGTCGTGCAGGTCGCTCCCGGGCGTGGCGATACCCAGAGCGACAAGGTTGCGAGAGAAGTCATCGATGGTGCTGCGGACGATCTTAGCCTGCGCCCGCAGTTCCTTGTTCAGGATCAGCATCGGGTTGGCTTGGTTGGCCAAGTAATCGCCCACTGCGGTCCAGTCGCCGGGCGTCCCGACCTTGCCCCGCATCTTCTCCAGCGCGTCGAGGGCCTTGAGCGGCGCGTCCTTGATGGACTCCGCCAGCATCCGCTCGGCCTTGATGACATCGTACAACCCCTGCAGCCCGGAACGGACGAAGATGGGCCAGTTGTCCATACCGCCCAGCAACTTCTGCGCCCCGGGCCCCATGACCTTGACCGGGATACGGGCCTTGTAGAGCCCGTCGAACACCGCGTTGCGGAGCTTGGTGTTGGCCACGCCCGCACCCAACGCGCCCCACATGAACCCGTTGATGATGCGGTCCGTGGTCGAGGCGCTGCTGTCCTTGTTGTAGCCGTAGGCAAACCCGATCGCGCTGCCAATGGAACTCTGACCAAGGGCGCTGAGCAGGGACAGGTTGAGGGCACCACGGCGACGCTCGGTGGAGATCTTGCGCTTACGGTCGCGCATGAACTCCGGCTTCTTCATCTTGCCGATCGCGTCCATCTCCGCGTCGAGCATCGGGTCACCGATCTTAGTGAACTCGATTGGCAGCAGCGCGGTCTTCTGCGGAGCGTACTTGGTCTTGTCCGGATGCGCCCGGTTCCACTCACCGTCGGGCCCGAAGTTGACAAAGTTGTTCTGGCCCAGCGTCTCCGACGTCATCGCCCAACGCGCCCACGGGGAACGCGTCATCAGCATGTGGTTCCGGTGAGCCGCGGTCTCGCCCAACGGACCGAACTGCACCGGCGACATCGTGTGGGCGTAGTAGTCGTGCACCGCCCGGAACAGGTCGTTCACCAGCAACGGGCGTCCGCGAACGTCGGTGAAGTCTGACTTCTCCAGCAGCGGGTGGTTGTCGTAGACGATGCCTTCGGGGCCGAACGACTTGGCATCAGTACCGAAGATGTACAGGTGGTTGCGTTGGAGGATGTCTGTACGCATCTCCTTGCTGTTCTTGTACGGCTGCCCATCGCCGCGCCAGATCTCCACCTTGACCGGCAGTGCGCCGAACTGCTCGATGATCTCGTCGCTCAGTTCCTCATACGCCCGACGTGTTTTCCAGTTGGTGTTGAGGTCGTCCATCGGGAGCGCCTCATACGCCTTGGCGATCTTAGTCCCCCGGGCCTTGAACTCCGGGGTCATCTTGGCATCCTGCGGGAGAGCCTTTACTTCGCGGGACGCGAGTCGCGAGGCGATGCGCTGGGCGATGGCGTTCGACTCGGAGGTGGCAACAGGAAGTCCACCTCGTACGTCTGGGAGTTTGATCCCTCCACGTCCATAAACCCAGAGTCTTTCAACTCGGCCCACAGAGCGGCCAAGTGATTTGGATACTTTTTGGCCGGACTTTTTGAACTGGGTGATGGCTTTGAGGTCATTCGGATCTCCTACGTAATAGGCTAAGAGTTGGTCGTTTGAGACGGTAAACCCGTACAGCCCGGATTCCTTGGCCAGCTGTTCGATCTTGGAGCGTTCCAGTCCCTTGGCTTTCCACGTGTACGAGAACGTATTGTACGAACCATCGCCATAGCTCTGGCCGACGAGGCTGTCCTCGGGCAAGACCAACCGCATGTGGATCTGCTCCTGATCGAAGTTCTTCGCAAAGCGCGACAGACGGGTGAGCACTTTGGCCCGGTCGGCCTCGTTGAAGGTCATCCGCACCCGGAGGCTGCCCTCCAGCCCACCACCATACAACCCGATCGCCGGGATGTAATCCACCTTGACGGTGGGGACATCCTGAAACAGGAACCGGAGCGTGTCAGCGGTGATGTCGCTGAGCAGGCGCGCGGCGGTGGGGTCGGTCTGCGACTCCTTGTTCAGCTTATCCAGACCCGGCATTTTGCCGACAGACTTCGTGGACGGCACCACCGACAGCGCCACCTCGACCTCCGCCATCTTGGTATCCAAGCCGGGCTTCAACACCTCAGCCGGGGCAGGCACCAACGGGGCAGCCGGAACGGTAGCTTTTGCCGCGGCCTTTGCCGGGGCAGCCTTTGCCGGAGCAGCCTTTGCCGGAGCAGCCTTTGCCGGAGCAGCCTTCGCCTCCACCGCTCTCGCCCGGGTCTGCGCGATGATGAGGTTTTCCTGTTCGATCTGCTTGATCCAGCGGGCTTCGTTCTCGATCAGGTTCTTGATCGCATCAGCCTTGTCCCGGACCGACAGCACCCGGCCGGAGTAATGGCCGACCGCGTCCAAGTACCACCAGCGATCCTCTGGGTCACGGAAGATACGGTACTTGTTGGGCCCAAGCTGGACATCCCAACCACCAACGGTTGGATCCTTGACCTTGGTGACGATGGGCTGCACCGGAGCCACTGCAGCTTGGGGCGCTGCCACGATGTCCACATTGGGCACCACCATCTCGCCCTCGCTGGTGGCCACGCGGGAGAAACCGGCACTGTCCGGCACCCGGCCAAGGAATGTGGCTGGCACCGGAGCCTCTGCCTCGGGCAGACGCACGGTAACCGAAGCGTTCTCGGGCAGTTGCTGCACCGTCTCCAGTGCCTTGGACTTGCGGTCCAACTCCACGAGCCGGGTAAGCTGCTGCTCGTAGAGTACCTGCTCCTGCGGGGTACGAACAACCTCGCGGGGATCTTGGTACTTGCGCGGGTCAACCGGGGCACCCGCCTCGTTGACGAACACCGGGTTGCCCACTTCATCCACCAAACCTGAATCGTAGATGAGTGGTTCCAGTTCGATCCGTCGCGGGCTGACCGGAAGGGGAACCAACGGCTCGGGCGCGGGGGCAGCCTTCTCCAGCACTGGCACTTCGGCTGCTGGGGCCGCCTTCTTCGCGGCGACCGGAATCATCTCTTCAAAGCCCTTGAGCGACGTGGCCTTCCGCAGCTCACGCGCCGCCGGGACGTTCTCCGGCAGGGGCAGAACCGTATCAAGGATGGCCTGACGCGCGAGCGAGTATTCGAGGGGACTGGTGATGTTCGCCAGCTGCGTGGCCTGTTCCCGGCTCAGCTTGATGCCATCCTCGCTGAAGGCGGCCATGATCCGATCCACCCGGGGACCGGGTAGCTGGATCGTCTCTCCCGACGGGATGGACGTCGGCATCGACAGCTCCTCGACCGGAGCCCGGAACTCCGGTAGCTCCAGCGGCGGACGGGCGAGCACCGTCTCTCCTGACGGCAGGAACGTGGCGATTGATGGCTCCTCCATCGGAGCCCGAAACTCCGGCAACGCCGGTTGAGGGCGAGGGGCCACGGCCCCATCCGAAGGGATGACCGTGCGGATGAACTCCCCTGCGGGGGTTCGAGCAGTGTCGATCTGGGGCAGCCCTTCCGGCAACGCGAGGGGACGCCGCATCACTGCGGAGTACTGCTCGTCGGTCATCTGCGCGGCCCTCATCCGGTTCTGGGCCGCCTCCCACTGCGCGTCTGAAACTACGTAATCTCGATCAGAGATCCGCGTGCCCGCCGCTCGGAAGGCATCGACCACAGCAGGCCCGGCAAACGCGGCCAAGAACGTGCTGGCCGTAGCGCCAGCGATGTTGCCCGCCGTGGGATCCGCCACCGCCTCGTTGATGGCCTTGACCGCCTCCACCACCGCCGGTGTCGCCGCGGTGGCTTGGACGCCAAGATCAACGCCTCGGACGGTTTTCTCCAACGCCGCGGAGACTTTCCCCATCCTTCTCGCCGCCGTAACCGCAGGGCCGACGCCGCCCATCGCCACCGACGCCATGTCGATGGGGGAGCTGACCGCCTCACCGACTTTGAGCGCAACCAGCTTGGCCGTCTCACCACTCAGCTCGCTCGGCAGGGCCTGAGACCGCGTGATGCCGAGCATCGGATCCACCACGACGTCCTCCTCGGCGGGAGCCGGGGGCCTTGCCAGTATGTCGTCGATCTTCTTCTCCTGCGCCTTGACTGCGTCCCGGACGAACTTCGGCGAGGTGGTGAGCCAGTCGTAGGCGGGCTTGACGTACTTTTCCCCCGCGGCTTCCACCCCTTGGGCCAGTGCCGCCTGCGTCTTGTCCGGCAGGAACTTCCCAAGAACACGTTCGTACATCCCCGGCTCGGTGGACTCATACACCACCGGCTCCAGCGTGATGGGAATGTTGGACTTGGTTGCCTCGATGTCCGTGTACGGCCCAACCTCCGGGGGCTGGAAGCCTTCCGGCAACTCCATCGCCTGTCCGACAATGGACTCAAACTCCTGCGCCGCCGCCTGCTCCGGGGTGATCCCCGCCGGAGGGGTGAACAAGGGCTTCTCGCCCCCTTGCTCGGTCAACGGCTCTAGGGTGATCTTGATGGGTTGAGCCATGTAAGGGAGTTACTCCGGCCCTTTGATTCGCACCGGAACGCCGTTTACGATCACAACAGTCCCGATCAGGCGCGGGTTAGAGCGGGCCGCGGCTATCGCCTCATCGGAGGTATTGAACTTCGGGGAGTTCTGGTACAGGAAGTCCGTGTTAATCGGCCCACGGCTGGCCGTGCCAGTGCCGCTGACCCGCGTCAGCTTGGCGGGATCGGGCTGCTCCTCCTCAGTTCCAGCCCCCTCAGTTGCAGCCCCCTCAGTTGCAGCCCCCTCAGTTCCAGCCCCCGTATTGACGGCCGCAGTGTCGTCCGCTCCGGGGCCTCCCTTGCTGTAATAGTCGTACAGCGCCGGATTTATCCCACCATCGTAGGTGCTCTGGTCGCCGGTTTTCGGGTCGGTCTTGGTGATGCGGATGCTGACCGGAAGACCGCTCTTCGGATCCACATAGCCTCTGCTCGGCCCTCCCCAAACCGTCGATATCTTTTTCCCGGCGACAGTAACCTCGCCCGGGGGAACCGGGGGCTGCTTCTGGCCCGCCTTGATAAGCTCCTGCAGCCGGTCGTTCTGAGCCTTGAGGTCCGCGATCGTCTTGCGGTTGGTGATGTCTTGCTGCTGAAGGTCCAAGGCGCGGTTACCCTGCGTCATCTTGATGAAGCTCGCAGCATCCATCCCAAGCTCGCCGGCCTGACGCGCCGCCTTCAGCATCTCGTTACCCTTGAGCTGCTGGTAACGGTTAGTCTGCTCGATGCTGAACGGAGTGTCGTCCCGCTCCATCTGCTCAAACTGCTCCAGCTCCTTGACGCCCTTGATGAACCGCTCTGCCTGCTGGGCTTCACGAAGACGATCGGCCGTCGCCGCTTCAGTCGCCTGCTTCTGCGCCATCGCGCTGACCGCCAGCGCGTCGGTGTACTTGCGCTGGGTCTCGGCCTGCTGGGCATCACGCGTCATCTTCGACGACGTGATCGCCTGCTCAAGGAATCCGCCCAACCGAAGGTAGCGTTCCTTCGGGCTCTCGCTGGGGTTGACCTTGAGGAACGCGTCGATCGCCTCGGGGGTCGTGCCGAACTCCGCGGCCTTCGGCTTGATGAACGTGGAGAGCGCCTGCTCGGTCACCTTGAGCTTGGCGTTGAACTCCTTGTCCTGTTCCTGCCGCTTGTAGCCCTCATCCACGAACTGGTTGACGGCGCCAGCGATGCCACGCGCCTGATCCATCACCCCCTGATAGAGGATGCGACCGGCTTCTCGGTTGGGTGCGACGAAGGCCATAGGTGAAAAAGTTATCCTTTGGGGTTAAATCCAAAGACATCCATGATGCCTTGGAAGATACCGCCCAGAGCATTTGCCGTGGTCTGAATACCGTTCTTACTGAGGAAGTTTGAGAAGGCGTTCAAGAACTGAGCTTCCTGACCTTTTGCTGCCGCCTCCTTGTACGCCGCGAGGTTCTCCTTGGCCGCTTGGTACTCGTTGTAGGCGTTGACGTTGTAGTCGTACACCTGATTGGCGTACTGGCTGTACGGGTTGAACGAACCCTGTACCAGATTGGCGATCGGGGCGAAGAGGTTACCCGTCTTCAGCTGCACCGCGTTCGCCACGTTCTGCATCGACTGCTGGTAGTTGGCCCGCGCCTCAGCCTCACGCTGCCGGGCCAAGGTGTCACGGCCAAGGATCTCAGCTCCCACGGCTCCGGGGGCAAACGCCTGACCGCGGGCACCGTACGCCTCACGCGCCGCCTGCTGGGCGTTACGGATGTCTTCGGCCGAAAGCTCCCGACGTTCCGCAGCCTGCAACGCGGCCAGATCTTGCTGCAGGCGGGAGGTCGCGGTGGGGTCGTAGCCCGTACCCACCGGCCCAGTCAACGACGTCGGGGCAAACGCGTTGTACAGTTCCGAGTACATCTTTACCAGCGAGGGCTGCAGCCCCTGCAACGCCTGCGTGGAGGTGCTGCCCTCCTTGTAGAAGTCCCGCATGATCAGCTGATTCGGAGTCGGGACAGTGAAGTTGTAAGTGCCAGTCAATGCAGTGCTCACGTTAGTGCCTGTTGAAGTTGAACCGCCGCCACCTCCGCCCCCGCCAACAGGGACAAGGACAGTGCCGCCGGGGGTTGTAGTTGATTCACCGCCGGTGCCGCCAGTGGAGCTGCCACCGCCCGTCGTGCTACCTCCACCCGTCGTGCTACCTCCACCCGTCGTGCTACCTCCACCCGTCGTGCTACCTCCGCCCGTGTTGGAGCCACCTCCAGTACCGACAAGGACTACGCCGGTGCCGGGTTGAGGGTTTTCGCCGGAAGACGGCGCCCGGCCAGACCCGGTGGTAGAGGTATTTGTACCTGTGCCAACAAGGACTGCTCCGCCCGGTGTCCGAGTACTCCCATCCGGGGATCCGGTGTTAGTACTCGGCGCCCCAACTCCCGTACCCGGAGTGATCGTGCCGGAAGGAACTTGCCCTTTGGGGCGCCAAACCCCGGCGGTCATGACGACTATCGACCCGTCAGGCATCCGCATCTCGGAGCCTTCGGGGAAGTTTATTCTGGGCGAGGAGGTTGAAGGAGCGACATCCTCCACCCAGACCCCGTTTGAGGTGACGACTAGGCGGCCATCAGCAGACCGGGTTCCCGGCGGTAAACTCGTCCCATACCCAGCTCGCTGATTCAACGGGTCGTTGGGGTTGACTGGAGTCCCGTAAATATTGGTGGGGTATTCCCACACGCCTGTCGGTGAAACCTCTAAGGTGCCGTCAGGAGACTTAGTCCCGGGGGGCAACGAGGTCTGATCTAATCGCCTAGGAGGTTGCTGGCCCCCACCAGTAGCTGCACCACCAGTAGCTGCACCGCCGCCAGTAGCTGCACCGCCGCCAGTAGCTGCACCGCCGCCAGTAGCTGCACCGCCGCCAGTAGCTGCACCGCCGCCAGTAGCTGCACCGCCCGAACTGCTGGAAGGCGCACCGCCACCAATAGAGTTGCCACCTCCGATATTCAAGTTGGCGATATCTTCGCCGAGGTTCTTCCCAGTCTCGACTACTGCACCCACCGGATTGGTGATAATCCCCCCTACGTTTTGCCCCACTTGAACGGGGTTAGGTATCCCACCACCAAAGATGTTCTCCAGATTACCTCGGTTTAGGATCAGGGTGCCAAGGATTGCGGCGGTCGGATCGATCGGCAAAGGGAGGACCAAAGGCGGACCACCTTGGCCGGCGGAATTGCGAGCAGCAACGCCGGCAGCCGTACGCTGCACATCGTTAAGGTCTTCATAGACCGAATTGACGATCGACTGAACCTGAGAGTCCGGGAGGTTCCCATATCCCCCCGCCTTTTGGATCCGACGTTGGATTTCCTGATCGCGCCCCTCTGGGGTAAGCAGGATCTCTTTTAGCTCATCCCATGTGGGGGTGCGCGTATTTGGGGTAGTTGTGGTTTGAGGTGTCCCGACCGCATCAGCTGTCGGGGTTATCGGTGAAATGGCTGTCGGCGTCGGCCGGGTAACCGGCGATGTGAACAGGTTGGGGGTGATGTAGAACCCGGACTCCCCTGCGCCTTCAGGACGATACAACCCAGCATCCTCATCGTCCGGGTTAAACCCCCAAAAAATATCCGGTTCCCGACTTGACACCGTGAACGGTGGAAGAACCACCGGCGAGGAGTTGGCTGGGGTAAGCGATGATGTTTGTTCGGGCATCGTTAACCCGCGGCGGCGGTACGGCTGAGTTCGACCAAGGACGTGCCATCAGAGACGAACACCGCGGAGTAGTACTTATTGGCCGTGGCCAACGTGTACGTGCCGGTGCTCTTGAAGTTCGTGCCGAACGTGATCACGTTACCACCCGTGCCATCAGTCGTAAAACTGATGATCAGGAGGTAACCGGCGGCCGGAACCGATGCCGCATTGATCGTCGAGGCGGTGTTGCTCGTGCAGGCGATGCGCCGCGTGTTCCCCTTGGTCGCGCTGAACGTCAGGGCGATAGTTCCCCCAAACGTCTCGGTAGAAGACGCCATGTTGATCGGGGTACTGGCGCCCAGAGTCAGGCCACCCGCCGTCACCGTAGCACCACCTGCCGTCACGGTAAGCCCGCCCGCCGTCACCGTAGCACCACCTGCCGTCACGGTAAGACCGCCAGCCGTAATGGTTGCCCCACCCGTCGCCACGGTAAGCCCCGCGTCCACCGTGACATTCTCCAGCGTAACGCCGGAGGCGATCATGGCTGACGTCACTTCGTCGTTCCCAATAACGACGGTGGGCTGCGCGATCAGGTTCAGCTTGACGAACGTGATCGGGTCCGTGGTGCCCGTGAAGGTGTAGCCGGGAGTGACGTTGGCCATGGTAGTCGATTAAAGCGTGAAGAACGCGTTGCCCTCGGGTTCCGGCTCATACGGTTCCGGAGTGAAGACCCGGCCCCCGATATTAGGATTGAACGTGGGGAACATCGGAGCCGGGGGAGGCGGAGGGGGCATCGGTTGGGGCGTGAACCCAACCTCGATCTCCGGGGGCAAAGTGGGCCGAGGACGGGCTCCCTCCTCCACGATAACCTGACCATCGGGGGTGCGGATAGTGCGAGAGGCCAGACTTCCGTCGGGGTTAAAAGCCTCGTAAAGTACCTCTATCCCGCCGGGCGAAGTCCGAATTGGCTCCGGCGGCGGGAGAGGGGGAGGCAGAAGGGAAGTCGCGTAACCCGGATAACTCTGATAGATCGTGTTTAACTGGGAAGGGTTAAACATCCCCGTGTACACGGGGTTCGACCCGTAAAGCCCGCTGGTAGTTGAAGGCCCGTAAAACCGCGTCATGTCATCCGCAAGGTTCTCACCGAAATCCGGCGGGGGCGCCGGAGGCGGCGGCCTTGGCCCCGGCTCACCCCCCACTTGAACTTGTGGCGGAGGCGTCAAAGCAGGGGTAAGCGGCAGGATCGGCGGCCCGGCAAACGACGGAGGCTGATAGAACCGCATCACGTCGGACAAGTCGTTCTCGCTTTCCGACGGCGGGGGTGGGGTGTAATCCCGGTAGCGTGAGTCGGGTCCAATCCCTGAACCCGACGTAATCATGGGCATCGAATCGTTAGACCCAAGAAAGATCGGTTGAGAGTAACTAGCCGAAGGTAGGGGGTTCGGATTGATGACCGGAAGCGCCGGAGGCGGTGGCCTCGGCCCCGGCTCACCCCCCACTTGAACTTGTGGCGGGGTAGACGGGAACGAACTTAAAGCCGCCATCCGGGGCATCAGGTTTTTTGGCAGGATAAAGTTGTAGAGGTCAGAGGCCATAAGGAGATTAAATCTGAACTAGGTTGGCCCGTTGACCGGGTCGAGTTTCAAATCCAAGGGACATGACCGAAATGAAGCCTTGGGTGTTGGTCACCTTCATCCAGCTCAGCCGGCCCTGCCGGCGCGTGATCAGCGGCAGCCGGAACTCCTGCGCCATCTCGGGCTCAAACCCCGTGCCGCACTGCACGCTGGCCGGTCCGGTGGAGTAGTCCTTGCGGTACGGCCGGTTGAAGTCGTTGTTCGCGTTGGTCAGGTCGTACGGCGTGTCGCCGAACTTCCAGCTCTGAGCCCGGCTGTAGGTCTGGTCGGTCAAAACCACCGACTCCTCGTTAGCCCCCTCGCTGTAGGACGCGGCCGAGAACCGGGCGCGGTTGGTGGCGAGATCAAGGTACAAGCGGCGCTGGAAGTGGTTCAGGTTCGATGTGTCGTACGCGCGGGTCACCAGCTCGGTCGAGATCTCGGCCACGATGGAGCCGCTGATGTCGTTCTGCCCCTCGTCGGTGACGAAGATCCGGCCGTCCTCAGTGATCGCGTGCAGACGCTGCAGGCCGAGGTAGTCGATCACCTGCCAGCTCTGGATCGCCATCGACATCTCGGGGGCGAAGTTCCACTCGCCGTACCACTGGTCGGTGGTAAAGTTGTAGACGATGACCGCGTTGCAGACCGTGCTGTTGTCCAGCGGCAAGGCGATGTAGAGCTTGTTGCTCCAATAGCCCATGCTGATCTTGTAGCCGTAGGGCCAGTTGACCCGGCTCATGATCTTCCTCACCCGCGACGACAGGGGCAGCGTCTTATGCTGGGTCGAGTTGTTAGTCGAGGTCAGCGTCAGCATGTTGACATTGCCGTAGCTGACGTAGGCCAGATCCGGACCCACGGTGGTGACCGCGTTGATGCCGACCAGTCCGACCTGCCGCGTGACCTCGGTGGCGGTCACATCGGAGAGGCTGCCCTCCACGTTCTGCAGCAGGATGATCGACTTGTTCTTGAAGACGACGAGGCTGTTCTGACCGAACGGAAACGTCTCGACGATGTAGTCCGAGTTGCCCGTGTTGGTGCTGATCTCGTTGGCCAGCGGATCGTAGTCGGTAAACGCGAGGATGTCCGACGCGGCGATGTTGTCCTTGCCGTTTACCACCCACAGGCGGTTCTGGTAGTATGTCGCCTGATTGCTCTTCGGGATCGAATTAAACGAAGCGGGTAACGTGGTGTCCGGCACCGGCACGAACGTGCTATTCCAGTTGCCGCTCCAGTACAGCGGGGTGCTCTCACTACCGCGGAAAATGTAAACTTGGTTGTTGGCCTGAACAATGGTGGACTGAGTGAGCACCGTTTGTCCGCCAAGGCTGATCGTGCGGCTGGTCTTGCCGCTGGCGTAAAAGCCCACGTTCTCCGAACCCAGCACCATGATCCAGACATCGGACGGGTTGGTCGGGTCCGAGAACAGACCCGTGGCCCAGACCGAGTTGGCCGGAGCCGCGGTCATCACCTGACTCGGTGCTCCATTGGTCGAGACCGCCACGTACAGGTTAAGCCCGTACGCCACCGAGGACCATGAGTTGCCGTTGGCCGCGTCACGCTTTGCCCACGTTTCCGCATCGGTGGAAATCATCACTGAGTTGGCCGCCACGCCCGAGTTGCCGACCGCGGTAAAAGTGGCGTTGCCAAACGTGATCGAGGTCCAGTCATCGTAACCCGTGGTGCGGGCGGTCCACGCAATGCCATCCGGAGAACTCATTGCCCCGAGCGTGCCGCTAACACTGGTCGTTGCCACCGCAGCAAAGACGCCATTGCCGTACGCCACGCTGACACAGCCCGCGGGATCGGACGGTGTATTCGTCGCCACCCACGTCACGCCATCGGAAGAATACATCGCCCGGTTGAGCGAGCCGGATCCGCCCGAAGCCACGGCCACGTACTTGCCGCCGCCATAGGCGACGCTCCGCCAGTTGTGGTTGGGCTGGGAGGCCGGGGTGTTCCGCAACGTCCACGTAAACCCGTCGGGCGAAGTCATCGCCTGCATAGTGCCGCCGTTTCCGTTGGCCACCGCGACGAACTGGCCGCCGCCGTAAGTGATGCCCGCCCAGCTGTAAGGGCCCGGAACAGTCTGGGCCGTCCACGCAAGACCATCGTACGAAGTCATCGACCGATAGCCCAGATCGTAGCCGATGTCGTCGCCGGTCGAGGTGACCACCGTGGAGCCGAAACTCGTGTCGAACAGGTACGGGTCGGCGTTGGACGCCATCGCCACGTAGAGGCCGTTGGCGTAAACGACCGACGACCAGTACAAGGGTAGCCCGGTGCTAGCCTCGATCCACGTGCAGCCATCGACCGACGTCATCACGTCGTTTACTCCCGTGCCGTCCGACTGCACGGCCACGATGCGCGCGCCACCCGCCGCGACCGCGACCCACGGCTTGTTGACCGGAGTGGTCTCCGTGACCCACGAGGCGCCGAGGCCAAACGGCACCGAGCCCAGTTCCGGCAAGCACACGAAGCCGCCGCGCGTCTGGGCATCCTGCGACGAGAAGTCGTGGTTCACCGCCTTCTGCACGTTGCCCGGGCGGATGTTCTCGGACGCGTTGTACTCATCGACGCCCGTGAACGACCCATCCCCCATGGATACGGGTTGATCGTCCACCTCACCGTATGAGCGATACCTGTTCATCCGATGTTCTTGTATTTGAAACGCACAATCACGACGCCGCCGTAGCCCGCGCCGCCTTGGCCGGGTGCCCGAAGGGTGGAGTCGTCACCGCCCGCGCCGCCACCGCCGCCACCGCCCGAACCATAGCCCGTGGCCGCAGCACCATCGTTCCCGGGGTTATTGGCCGCCCCACCATTGCCGCCGGATCCAGCGTTAGACCCGCCACTGGCCCCACTGCCGGCGCCTGTAAAATAGCTGGCACCGCCACCGCCGCCACCGCCGCCACTGCCATACACGGCGGAAACGCCGGTGATTGAGGAAGTGGTCCCGTTAGCGCCAGCAGTGCCATTGCCGCCCGCTTCCGAGCCGCCCGCACCGCCACTGGCGCCCCCGCCACTGGCGTTAACATACCCACCATTGTACTGAATGTAGGCGCTGTCCCCGGAGGGCCCGGCAAAAACGGTGTACCCGGTATTCAGGACAAAGGACGCAAGCGTCAAGGATGTGGAAGAGACGACCGCACCGCCATAACCGCCACCACCGCCACCACCGCCGTTATTGTCCGGGCCCGGAGGATCATCCTCGTTCTCGCTGTAACCCCCCTCGGAACCGGAGTAGCCACCAGCGACGGCTAATACCTCAACTGGGGTAGAAGAAACCCCGGCCTGAGTCACCGTGAACGTGGCATGCCCGCCGAAGAACGTGTGGATCTGGTAGTCCCCGAAGTAGGTGATCGTCCCGCCGGTCGCGTCATTGACCCGGCCGCCAACCGCCATGACTAGCTGCTGGATACTCATCAGGTGAGTCCGGCCCCGGCGATGATGAACGTGTTGGCAGCGATGCAGAGGACACTGCAAAGGCCGCGCTGGGCAAGGGTGCGGTTACCCGTGCTGGCGGTGCCGGAAAGGTAGCAGGTGACGGCGGTCGCGGTGATCGTGATGTTCGACGCGCTGTCATTGATGATCGACACGCAGTCGCCGGCCGAGAACACGCCCGAGGGGATGATCACCCCGGCGGTGGTGGAGATGTGCTTGCCCGAGTCGGCAAGGACCAGCGTGTACGAGCTGGTCTGCGCGTTCTGCGGGATCACCCGCAGGTTGCCCTTGGAGTCGGAGACCGCCGTGAACGTCGGGCTGTCGCCCGTGCCGAGGTTCTGGAACCGGGTCGCCGGCCACTTGCGCGAGCCGAGCGCGCTGCCGTCCAACGCGATGAAGTCGGTGGCGTCAGGCGAGGGCGCGGTCGTCGGGAAGTTGCGGATGAGGGTCGTGGGCATGGACGGTCAGGTGAAGATCTTAAAGAGCCACGAGGCGCCGACGCCGATCACGGCGAAGACCGCGCCCCACTGCAGGAGCTTCTTGTCGTGTGAGTCTACGCGCTGCTCGATGTGCTCAACGCGTTGGGCCAAGCCGCGATGCCCCATCTGGGGATCCCCCACGATCGCCTTTTCGATGCGATCGACGGATGACTGCAGCCGGTCGAAGTTATCGGGTGTCATTTGGAACGGGTCAGCTGGTGGCGGACGCCCAGCCAGAAATACACGCAGGCAAACGACACGGTCAGGATCTCCGGCTGCAGCCCTGCGAGCTGATCAGCCGGCCGGCTCCAGATGTACCAGCAGGCGCCTACGACCATCACCGGGCGCACCATCTGGGTGGTGAACGCGGCGATGGTCATGAGCCCGTGGGTCCACGCGGGCGCGTGCGGGGGCGGCGAGTACGAGGAGTTCGTCGTACCCTCGACCGCTTTGGCGAACGCCTCCACCTCCGCGATGGAGATGGCCTTCTCCTTGAGCGCCGCGATCTCCGCGATGCGGCGCTTGGAGGCACTCCACTCCTTTAGCTCGCTGACCGCGGAGCCCAACACTTGGGTCACACCGCCAAGCAGTGTGCCCCCGGCGGCCGAGGCGAGGAAGGAGAGGAGGCTCATGGTTCAGCGGCAGCCGTGGACCAGAAGGGCGATGAGGGCCACCACCCCGACGGCAACGGTCAGCCGCTGAACGAGCGTCAGCAGTTCAATCCGTCTTGACGGGGGCAGGTTCGACCAGAGGGAGCAAAAGCCGGACAGCTTTTTCAATAAGCTCATGATCGGATCGCGTGCCGCGGAACTGGGCCGCAGCCTGCGCGAGAAGTTCGAGTGCCTGTTTCGGAGTTAGGTTCTGATCCATGAAACACCTCTTCAGAGCGGGGTGAGCCCGGCGTTCTGAGCGAGCACGGCGTAGAACGCCGCGTCATCGGTCCACGCTTCGGTCTGCGCGGCGGTGGCGTTGACCAGCTGGGAAGACACCTCCTCGCCCGTGGCGGTAAGCAGGGTGCAGTCGGCAACGGCCGGGCCGTTCTGGTAGTTGACGTACCGCACGCAGAACTGCGTCGCGGTCTTGGTCCCGCTGGACGTCCAGACGGAGACGGGGGTGATCGGTACAATGTTGGTATTCATGGGAGATTAAGCGACCTTGAGGGTTCCGGCGTCGTTCCAGAGCGTGCCCGCCTGCAGGCCGGCGGCGGAGGTGGGCAGTCCTTGGAAGTTGATGCGTCCAGCCGCCGTGTAAATAGCGTAAGCGTGGGTGATGGTGACATTCGTGTTGGCCGTCGGGGCGCCGGCGACGAACAACGTGGCTGCCTGCGTGTAGGTGGTGACGCTGCTGGCGGCTATGGCCGACGAGGCGATGCTGTTGACGACCGTCCGAGAGACAGTGCCAGACGAGCTGGTATCGGTAAGTACCGCGCCCGCGATCGTAAGCTGGGTGCCGACATCGCCCCACGCCGGGACGCTTTGACTGGTATTGGAGAGCTGAAGCCCACCACCCACCGCCAGCTTGGGCGTCGCCGCAGCCGTCGGACCGATGCTGATCGTCCCGTTGCGGACGAAGCTGATGTGGGTCTCGTTGTCGCCACCAGTCGTCAGCCCCTCACCAGAGTGGATGCGCTTGGCGATGCCGACGCCGCCGCTGACGACCAGTGCGCCCGAGATGGTGGAGCTGGAGGCGGTGGAGTCGGAGAGGGTGACTGGGCGCGGAGTCGTGATGCGCCCGCCAGCTGCCCGCGTGATGGCTAAAGGCGTGTCAATTACCGCACCCGCGTCCGTTAACGCGGTGATGAAGAACCCGGACCCTGCATCACTTCCCGTCTCGGCGGTCGTGTTTTGTCCAAAGTACCAACGATCCACCCCCGCAGTTTTGGTGACGATAATTTTGAACTGGCCCGCTGCGCTATTAAGGTTAGCCAGCGCACTCCCACCGCCAGCATTGGAAAGGGTAAAAGACCCGCCCGTAGCCGACAATGCACCAGCAAACGTAGTCCCGCTAGCCGCAAACGTGGCCGTGGCTACCCCCGACGGGATCATCACGATGTCACCATTGCTCGTCCCGATCCGCAGCTGACCGGCCAGCGTGGCGTGCGTGTCGTTGTACGCTTGGAGCGACGCGCTCCGCGTGCCCATGTTGAACCGGAACAAGCAGGACGCCGCGTTGCCCGCGGAGTTGTTGATCAGGTTCAGCTGCAGGACGCCGCTGTTCGTGCCGGTGGTCGCGGTCAGCGTGCCGCCCGACCAGATGCTGCCGCTGGCGCCGATGCCCCCATCCACCCCGTTGCCGACCACGAACGCGCCGGTGATGGTGGAGGTGGACGCGGAAGACGAGGGCACCTTGACCATGCCCCCGTAAGGGTTCAGCCGGAGTTCCTGCCACGAAATGCCACTGTCCTGCGTCGCGACAAAGCCCCAGTTGTTCGCGTTGTCGTACCCGATCGAGACCCGCTTGTTGCTGCCGAAGTAGGCCGCGGTGGGCAGGCTGTCCACCACCGTCGAACCGTTGAAGGCTGCCAGCCCGCCGATGCTGGGGGCGTACGCATTCAGCTTCCGCGTCCCGTTGGTCGCACCGTCGATGACGAAGAAGTCATCCGAGGTGGTGACCGGCGCGCTGGTCAGGAGGTTGATGCGTGAGTCGGCCATGACGGTCAGTTATTCGTGGTCTTGGCGTGGATGTAGTAGGTCGTGCCGCCGATATCCACTTCGATGGTGCGGTTGGGCGAGGTCGGAGTGACGGTCGCGACGGTGCCTAGCTTCCACGGGGCGGAAGTGCCACCAGTGGGGGCGCCGGTCTGAAACGAGCCCACAATGGTAGCGGCAGTGGCGCCAAAAGTGGCTGCCTCTGCGCCATTCGCCGCAATGCGAACGATATTGGAGCCGGTGTAATAGATGCCGTTGTTGGTGCTGTTCAACTTCAGGGACGGCGCAGCAGCCGTACCTGAGTTCAGGTCGAGTTGACCTCCAATGTTTAGATTCCCACCAACGCCCACCCCGCCGCTCACCACCAATGCGCCAGAGGCGGTGGTGGTGGAGGCGGTGGTGCCGTAGATGGTCAGGCTGGAACTTGTGGCCGAAACGCCAGAAAGCCGCATCTGCTCTTCAAACGAGGAAGCGGTGTAACGGCCAAACGACCATTGCACAACCCCGCTGCCATCTTGGTAGCCGCGAATTAAACCGGCGCGTACGCTGTTCCCAAAGGAGAGGATGTCGCGAGTGGTGCTCGATTGAACATCAGTTTGATACGCTGCCGCAAGACCCGCAGGAACATTGCCATCAGCGTGCAGCCCAAGCTGGGCGCGGACTCGGCCGAACACGCTGACTTCATTGCCCACTCCCACGCCCCCGGTTACCACTAGCGCACCGGCATTGAAGGCGTTGGAGGCGGTAGTGTCAGTAATACTTACAGCCTTTGGGAAAGAAGGAAGAGCGGTAGTCGTGCGAACCGTAAGCCAATTCGTTACCGCACCGGCGTGAACCGCATTGAATCGGATCTCGGGATCGCCTGCCGCCGTGAGGCCATACCCGAAATCTCCGCCATACGTGGTGCCATTATTGGAAGCAACGCGGAGATAGTTCTCGGTCGAGACGGTGTGGGGGATTTGGACCTCAAGCTGCCGCGTCGAAGTAAACAAAGACCGGATCACCGCACTTGTCCCATTCACCGTCAGCGTGCCAGCCGCCGTCACGTTACCTCCACTTGTGATGGAGAACACTTCCGTCCCGGTCGCGAAGCTGGATGAGAACGAGCGGTACGACAGCGTGCTGGACCCGTTGTTGAACCCGAGGATGCCTCGGTCAGCTACACCCGTCTCTGACCAGAAAATGTACGAGGCATTACCCGCCGACGACCGCATCCCTAAAAGGCCCGAACCCGAACTATTATTCGAGGTGATCGTACCGCCCGCGTTGATCGCTCCTCCCGCGTTGATCGCACCTCCCACCCCGACACCACCAGTCACCACCAATGCTCCGGTCACCGAGTTCACAGAACTGGCGGCCGACTCCACAATCATGTTGGAGAAGAAATAAGTGATAGCGTTCGAGGACGTCAGGCCGGGGATGAACGTCGTCTGCATCCGGCTATTCACCATATCCCGGATGTAGAGGTTTTGGTCACCGCTAAGCTTGTAAATCCACCACTTGCTGGTGGTAGGGCCATCTAGGAACCGGATGGAAGCAGACCCCGTGGTATTTAGCGCAAGGCCATTACCATTCACGATTACGGCATTTGGCCCGGAGGTGCCGTTAAGCGTGAGCGTCCCATTAACCACCGGGTCGCCGCTGAATGTCGGGCTAGACGCGCTCAACCTGCGCGTGCCGTTCGCCGACCCATCGGTGACGAAGAAATCGTCCGAGGCCGTGCTGGTCGAAAGGGTCAGGAGATTGATGCGTGAGTCGGCCATGGCGGTTAGGGCAAGGGATCCATGTGGATCAAGATGTCTCCGGTGGCGGTGATCAGACGATCAACGGTCGCGCCAATCAGTATGGCGCCACCGTTCACGAACCGCGGAGGGTTGGTGGGCGTGCTTCCGCCCTCGCCCAATCGCTGACCGAGGACGTTGACGTCGCTGCCGAACTCGGAGGAGACGAGGCTCACATCTGCAGTTCGCTGGCGTGGATGACCGCGGCAGTGCCGCCCTGCTGGATGAACTTGGCCGCCTGCGCCATCGCCGTGCTCCACGTGTACGCGCGCGCGGCGTAGAGGCGGTGACCGTTGGTGGACGTGGGCGTGCTGCCGTCCACCGTGCACATCACGTCGGCGTCCTGAACGTCGAACATCACCATGCTGGTGATCTCGTTGAAGGCGGCGAACTGGACGACTGAACCGCCCACCGCCAGCCGCTGATCGGCGATGGCGTTGCCGCGGTAGACCGCCGGCTTGGGGTAGATGTTGTTAAGGTTGAACGAGGCCATGGTGGTGAGTTAGGACTACCAGCTGCGGGAAGTCACGTGCGTTTGGAACTTGGTCGGCAGAACATCGCCCATCTGGCGCTCCTGCACTTCGATGGAGTCGGCCAGCTTCTGCTCGGCCATCTTCATAATCCGGTCGCCCTTGTCGAGCTGTCCGTCTGAAATCAGCCAGTCGCCGAACGCCCGGTAGACGCAGTACTGGAAGAAGACGGTGTAGAGCGGAATGACCGACCACTTGGCGGGCGCGGTGCTCGGACTGTCCCCGGGGGTCGTCACCTCGACGCACTTGTAGTAGTTGCCGTTGCCGGCGGCGTCGGTGAAGTACACCTGCGCGTCCACCGCGTAGGCCGTGGCGGCCGAGTAGTCCGAGCCGGTGTACATCGGCAGGTACTTCCGGTAGTACAGGAACACCGGGTTGCAGGGCAGGACGCCGTAGATGCTGCTCTGGTTGACGCCGTTGATGTACGTCGCCCAGCCACCGTTGATCATCTGGACCCCGTCCTGCGACAGCAGGTAGCCCTGCGAGCGCGGGTAGAAGGCTGCCGCGGGCGAAGCCTGATAGACGTCGAAGACCGCCTCGATCGTCTCCTCACCTGTCTGCTGCCACGGGATGACAAGGTCACTGACCGGGACGTTGGTCGTCTGCTGGACGAGGCAGCCCCACGCGTACACGCCCTTGGTCACGTCGCCCGCGTAGCTGACCGTGCTGCCGTCGCTGGACAGCTTCAGGCTGTAGAAGCCCGACGACGTCGCGCTGTTCGACGCCGTGAAGCTCAACTGGCACAGGTAGAATCCGTTGGGCTGGAGCGTGATGCTTGTGCCCGTTGCGTTGACCACCGTGCCGACCGTGCCGGCTGCAATGTTGAAGAACGCGCTGTAGGACGTGACCCCGTCGTAGGCCACGAGCTGCACGTTGTTGCGACCGTTGGGCCGCACGTAAGCGACGATGTTGTACTCCTGCGCGGGGAAGAACGAGGTGACGTTCTGGGTCACCCGGTGCTCCGAGTTGGCCGCGGTCTCCAGCAGCTTGCTGGCAGTGACCGAACCGTCCAACGGATTGGCCAGTTGGTTGGCCGTGATGGTCAGGCCGGTGTTCGTCCAGTACGCAGTCTTGGCCAGATCGTTGGGGTACGTCAGCTTGTTGCCGACGAACCGCGCCTCGCCCCGCGGGCAGATGTCAAACCACTGCGTCGCCAGCCAGACGTCCCGGATGGCGTTGTTGAAGAACTGGTTGATGGAGTCCGCAACCTCGGTCGTCAGCCGTGACGGCGGGATCCCGATCAGCTGCACCACGCTGTTCAGGAAGTCCGAGTAGTTGCGGGTTCTGGCCATCAGACAGGTTTCCCATTTACGAACGTCTTACTGTGGCGGAGCCCGTTGTTCTTCGGGCGGTAGCCCGGAGCGCACAGCTCCGGGTTGTCGGCGAGCATGTCCTTCAGCCAGTTCTCCTCGTGGCCGAACGACTGCATCATCCGGAAGTACAGGCGGGCGTCGATCTCGGCGATCTTCTGGCCGACACCGGGGATGTAACTCGACCCGGCCTGCTTCATGATGCGGGCCAGCTTGGCCTGTCTCAGCCCAGCCTCGATCTTCTCCTGCGGCACGCGGCCGAGGACTTCGTTCTCAAACTCCCGGAGGAACTGCTCCGGCAGCGAGGTGATGACTTCGTTGTCGCCGACTTCTTGGGTCATGAAAGGGAAAGGGGGGGAGCCGCCGCAGCGACTCCCCCCAATTACTTACGGGAGCTGCGCGGCGTCCTGCAGGTTCAGATAGACGTCAACGGCGCCCGCGGTCAAGGCGCTGGGCGAGCCGCTCACGGAGTTCGTGAACAGCAGCTGCAGCGTCGCCGCGGACGTGGACGTGGACTGACCCGCATTCGCCACCACGGAACCCGCCACGTTGATGACACCGGCCGAGAGGACCGACGTGGCAGCAATCATGGCGCCCGTGTTCGAGGACGTGCCGACCGCGAGGGTCAGACCGCCCGAGCCGGCGAAAGCCGTCCGGACGTTGGCCAGCGCGCGGTTGACGTACCACTTGGCCGGCGTGGACCCGATCGTCACCGTGACGGTGTCGGTCGTGCCGTTAGCCGCCGCAAGGGCGATGTCCTGATACAGGACGGTGAACTTGTGCGAGAAGCCCGTGCCCGCCTCTTCCTGCTGGGAGAGAGGCGAAACGCGGTCATCGTTGATGGTGATGGTTTGGCTAGCCATTGTGATGGTCTCCTTGGTTTAGGTTAGCTCGTCGCGGCAAACTTGCCGAGACCCTTCGGGTTCTTGCAGACGAGCAGCAGCGAGGTGGAGACAAAGCCACGACGACCGCCACCCTGATCTTCCAGCTCGTCGGCCTGCATGCCGAGCATGGTGCCGAGCCCCACGAGCGCGGGGTCGATCACGTAGCCACGGGCCTTCTGCTGGTTGGTGGTGACCGAGGGGTCAGCGCCGTCGAGCAGGCCGTTGAACATGTCGGGGATGACGGTGACCGTGTGGAAGTCGCCATCATAGATCGTCACGTTCAGGGTGACCTTGCCCTCGTTGGCATCCTGCATGACCTGATAGGTCTTGGTGGTGCCGGAGGCGCCTTCAACACGCTGGAACTTCGAGACCGCCCGCTTGAGGGACGGACCGGCGAAGAGCGTGTAGTTGCGGCGACCGCCGTTCACTTGGAAGATCGACTGGAACACGTCGTTGAAGATCGACTCCGTGAGGGAGCCGGTCGCCGTGGTGTCGATGCTGGCGGACGGCGTGAGGAACGCCGTGGGCACCGGGTTGGTGCTCTGCGCCGTGGCGCGGATCCAGCTGCCGAGACCGCGGGTCTTCCACGGCACGACGCCGTTGTCGGCCTGCATGTCGTTGTCGGAGCCGATGGCCGCCTCGATGCTGCGCTTGATCTCGCGCATCGCCTTGACCTTCGACTGGGCGACTTCCGAGGAGATGCCGGCGGGATCGCTGGCCTCCTGCAGACGGGAGACCATCCACGGGCGGCGGAAGGTCTGGATGTAGTTGCCGAATCGCGCACGGTTGGCGGACTCGTTGTTGAACGCCTGAACGTCCTGACCTTCCAGCACACCGGAGAAGTCAACAGCCGCGAGGGTGTCGGCCTGCCAAGTCTGGAGGGCATTGGTCACCTTCGTCGTCTTGGCGAAGGTAGACGTTTTCGGGCAATCCTCGGGTTCGAGGATGGTGAGGAAGTTGGTGAGATCTTCACGATCCCCCGCAACATTGTAGGTAGTGGATTGAGCCATGGTAGTTAACGATTGGTACGAAGTTGGTCGCTACGCAGCAGTAGTGCCGCGGCCTCACCGGCCGTCACGGCGCCCTTCTGTCTTAACTTCTCCCGTTGCGCGTCCAACGCATTGCGTGCCACCGAGGCGGACGGGATGCGTGGGGTCGAGGTGCCGGATGACACCGCGGTCTGATCGCCCGATGGCTTGGCCGTCGGGGTGATCTTGGGCTTCGGTTTCGGTGCGGGAGCGTCCGTGGCCTTGGAAGACTTGGCTGCTGCGGCCTGACGGGCCTTGAGTGCCTTCAGCCCCTCCACCTGCACACCGACGATGAAGTCAGCGTTGGGGAGATCCTGAAGCCACGGGTTGAGCCGGTAGGCTTGGACAGCGGCTTGGTAGTCCTCCGAGTTGGGATCCTTCAGGAACGGGAACATCTGAACGGCTTGTTGAGATGCCTGCGCCTTGGTGAGGAGAAAGTTCTGCCTCGCCGGGATGTGATCCTCGATCGCGATCTTGGCCTTCCGCAACACGTCACGAACTTGTTCACGGGTCAGGGTTTGATCCCCCACCGTGACACCTTCGCCGATGTCGTCTCGGGCCAGCTGGTCCTCTGCCCAGCGCGCCGCTTGCTTCGCCTGCTCCTGATACTTCTGCAGGGAAGGGAGGTCGGTGTACTCCGCCAAGGGCAGGGTGCCCTTGGGCATCGGGGGCGGGGGGTTCGTCTTCTCGGTCTCCGCCTTTTTCAGGCTGGCTTCCAAGTTGGCGAGCCTCTCCTCCAACGCCTTGCGCTTTGCCACCTCCTCATCGACGCGCTTCTGGACCTTCTCGCGGATCCGGGTCTCCTTGTCCGAAGAAGTTTTCTGGGAAGGAACGTCCTCCTTCTCCGGTTCCGCCTCGGGTTGTGGGGTTTCTTCCCCTTCCGTGGCAGCCTCGGGTTGGGAGGATTCGGGTGCGGTCTCTGCTGTTTCCGCGGGTTGTTCTGTCGCTTCGGGAGCACTGGGCTCTTCCGTGGCAGCGCCCTCCGCGGGAGGGGTTGGCGCCGGTTTCGACTCCGCCTTTTGCGCGTTCGCAAAGAGCATCGCCGCCGCCTGCGTCAATGATACGTTGCCCGACTTTTCTCCATCACCAGTATTGGAAGCCGGTGAAGCCGCTTCTGTAGTATTACTCATCACCAATCATGGCCGGTGAAGCCGCCCGTCCCTAACAGATCATCACCAATCAGGGCCGGTGAAGCCGCCACCTAACCAACTAACATCATCACCATTTGTGGCCGGTGAAGCCGCCAAGTCCGAATGAGGATCATCCGGTAAACATGAGCTGTGCATGTCACCGGATTAAGTCAACGGTCAAATCTGTTCCCTACGCTTGTACTCGTCGTACACAGCGATGACGCCCTTCAGGGCACGCAGCTCGCCAACGAGGGCCATTGTTGCCCGCTCGCTCTTGATGCTATCGTCACGACAGATGTCCTCGATGACGACCTCCCGCTGTTCACGCAGCACGTTGATAAACTGCTGGAAGTTGGTGTTGGGCAGCAGTTGAGCCATTGCATTGGCAATGGCCTGCTGACGGAACTCCTCCCGCTCGCGGTTGGTCATTTACGCTCCTAGCCGCCCGATCTGGGCATTCTGCCGTTGGGTGATCTGGAACTGCAGCTGCTTGGTCAGCTTCTCGATGCGCTTGCCGAACGGATCCTGCTGGTTCTGCAGACGCTGCTGCACGACCGGATCGTTCTGCACGTAGCCTTGAATGATCTGCAGACCAAGCTCGGGCGGCGTGCCCATCTTGATGTCCTGATCCTGACCGGCGTAGATCTTGGCCAGCATGTCCTGCATGTCGGCCACGACCTTCTGCTGGCCGATGTCCTTGGGCTGAATGATGCGCTCGGCGATCGTCGGGTCGATGGCCTCGATCATCGCCTGCAACCACTCGCTGTAATCAACGACCCCCTCACGGTCAGCGGTCGCCACGATCTGGGCGATCTGCTTGATCTTCTCAAAGGTCTTCTCCGTGTCCATCGCCTCGATCTGGTAGTTGAGCACGAAGTCGTACTCCTCGTCCTGACCGCCCTTGATGAACTGCGTGGGCTCCTGCTGGCGCAGACCGACCACCCGGAAGTAAACCTCCTCTGACCCGAACTGTTGATAGAGGGACCAGATCTGCCGGTACGCCTTCGACCAGCTGGACATGAACTTGTCCGTCTCGAACTGGTTCTTCATCAGGGCGAACTGCTGATCGCCCGTCTGTGACGCGAACCCAAGGTAACGGTTGAAGTCGTTCCTCAGCTGTTGCTCGCTCGCCTCGGTGTTGCCGTCCGGCATCGGCCGGTCGAGGAAGTGGTACTCGTTGGGCCGACGCTCTGGGATACGCGCACCCGCGCCCCAACGGGCGGGCGGGCGCCCGACCGGGTAGCCCATCGGGGGCAGGATCGCCAGCGACGCCGCGTCGATACGGCTGTCCTTGTGGACCTTGATCTGATCCTGCAACGGCTTGCCCACCTCCGGGATACCGCGGCTGTCGTGCATCCGGCGGGACAGGAACTCGCGGCGGTGAATGACGAACGGGTACTGGCCGTGGGCGTATCCCAGCAACCCGTGCTTGGCATAGCCCGGATGATCGCCGCCGTCGTCACCCATCATAGGAGTGAAGACCGTCAGGTAAATGCCGGGGATGCCGTCCTCGTCTGACAGCCGCTGATAGGCGTACACCACGCCGATCAGGTCGGTCATCTCCTCTTGGATGTAGTTGAACGACCGCGAGTGCACCCGGATGTACTCGTTGGTCGTGGGCGTGATAAACTTGCCGCGGCAGGTGGAGATGGCCGCGTCCACCCACTCCGGGTTCCATCCCTCGGTCGCGGCGAACGACCGCAGCTGCTCGGCCGAGAAGTACTGCACGCGGTAGATCGCGGGCGCCGTCTCCAGATCGGTGGCCGTGTGCGGGATGAACAGGTTCTCGTCGAGGTTGAACGCCCGGATCACGGGCCGGGACTTCTCCTTGCCCACGATCGGCACCGTCGTCTTCCCCGTCTGCTGCAGATCGGCGAGCATCTTGCGCGCCTTCTTGGAGCTGCACCCGTAGATCTCCTCGAAAAGCGAGACCAGCGTGCCCGACATCACCGGGTCGGTGAGCAAAAGGGTCAGGTCCGCCTCGGGGAACTGCTGCTGCAGGTCGGAAAGCTGCAAGGTGAGCAGGGTCTTCTGACGGGACACCTCCCAAAACTGCCCGGTGGCGGCCACACCCTTCTCTGAGAGGTAGTTGCACAGCAGTTCCACCTCCCGGTCGATCTCCGGGATCTGGGTCTGCACCAACCACTTCATGAAGTTGCTGACGATTTTTGCCCGCTTGAGGTCGTTGCCCTCGACCGGCACCGCCACCAGCTGCGCCTTGCGAAAAGCCATGCACAACATCGCCACTTTGGCGTTGATGGCCTCGTCCGTCAGGAAAACCCGTAGGTCCGACGCCCCATCCCACGGGGTCGGGTCGATCTTGGAGCCCTCACGCGCGTGCTTGCGTCCGTCGGCCGACTGGCCGTCCCAAAGCGCAAACCGAGTGTCGTAGTTTACCCGGCACTGATCGACGTAGGGCTGAAGGTTCGAGGTGCACAGCTCGAAATCCCGCTTCAGGGACGCGTAATCCGGGCCGGACTCGCCCTTGGGGGCTTTCTGCAGTCCGGTATCCGTGTCGGATACGTCCGTATTGGTCCCGTCGTAGGAACTCACGAACGTATGCTGTGGTTGAGGCTACCCCAAGTCAAGGGCCCATTGGCCCGCGCTTCTTGTCCTTAGTCTTGGCGGCCAGACGCAGGGACTTAACCCAGCTGTGGCGGGAAACATTCTTCGGCTTAGACCCTTTGATGCCCTTCATCAGTAAACTCCGGTGCGGTTGTTGGTATCGACAAGGTCGTTCTCGTCGTAGAACCGCGGATTTGATACGGCGATGTAGCGCAGGGCGTCAATCGGATCCTTGGTCGCCTCGTCCTTTCCACCCTTGGCGGTGTATTCCTGCATCGCGAAGATAAAGTTCTGGCATTCCTCGCTAATAAACAGGTGTGGGGCGTTGACTGAGCTGATCTCCTTCTCCTCGTCGTACGCCAGCTTGTTGGAAATCAGCTGTAGCCCATTGTCGATGTCCACCCCGGGGGCCGGGATGACCGTCATGTCCTCATCATCCAGCTGGCTGATGATGGTAACCGCGCCCTCGGCCGACTGTTTCTCGGCCGCGCCAAGCCGCGGGTCGATGAAC
>Ga0315903_10000829_pt1 | contig 46469 bp, 64 predicted proteins | sample LakEriMetagenome_7_FD_203524 | JGI IMG/M metagenome (GOLD analysis project Ga0315903, IMG submission 203524) | Freshwater fungal communities from buoy surface, Lake Erie, Ohio, United States - Buoy 2 MA119 | ecosystem: Environmental > Aquatic > Freshwater > Lake | place: USA: Lake Erie, Ohio... | reverse complement strand
CAGAACCCTAAGGGTGGGTTGAATGCTAAGGGTCGCGCGTCGTATAAGGCGCAGACTGGTGGTACGCTTAAGCCGCCTGTGAAGCGCGCTCAGGCTGCAAAGTCTAAGAGTGCTGCTGCTAGGCGTAAGAGTTTTTGTTCGCGGATGATGGGTATGAAGCGTAAGTTGACGAGCGCTAAAACTGCTAATGATCCGAATAGTCGTATTAATAAGAGTTTAAGGGCGTGGGACTGCTGATGAATATTTGGTTGCCGAATAATACTAGTTATGATGCGTATCGTGTTGATCGTGCTGTTAATCAGTATGATAAGCGGTTGATGTTTGGCAGGAATGAGGATACTGGGGATTGGTGTGTGTTTATTCGTATGCCTCGTCCTAGTGAGCCGTTTCCTGTTATGGGGTTTGGTAATTCTGTTCCGGATGTTAATACTGTTATGGATCGTATTCGTGAGGCTGATACGATGCGTACTGGTAATCAGATTTATGAGGAGATTGTTCGTTCGCAGAAGAAGTATCGTGAAGAGTTGGATTATGCGGCTAATCAGGCTGGCGAGGAATCGGCGGAGGTTATTGAGCATTTTATGCGTAAGCGGGGTAAGTCTCCGGTTGTTAAGAGTTTTTCTAAGGGGGTGAGTAGCAATGACGCTTGATGAGATGTATGCTGAGATGGATTTGTATGGGTTTGATGATTTTGAGACTAGTCAGAAGTTGACTCTGTTAAATGAGGCGTATTTTGATATTGTTACTCGTGAACCTTGGCCGTTTTTGGAGAAGGTTGTTACGGTGACTGTGCCTAGTGGCGAGAGTAAGGTTACTAATAATGCTGCGGTGCTAGTTAGTGCTGCGCAGATTACTGATTTAAATAGTGTTTTGTCGTTTATTGATACGAGTCAGAATATTGTGTTGGTACCTGAACGGACTGATATGATTGAGAAGAATTTTCGTGTTGATGACTATACTGGTGAGCCTCAGTATTATTATTTTATTGGTGAGGATTTGTATTTGTATCCTTCTTCGACGGGTTCGACGTATCGTTTATTTTATACGAAGACGCCTGTGGCGGTTACAAATACAAGTGATACTTTTATGATTCCTGCAAGGCATCATAGTATTATTGTGTATGGTGCTCTTGTAAAGGCGTTTCTTGTTAATGATGATCCGCAGGCGGCTGTGTATCAGAATCTTTTTGAGTCTCGTTATCAGCAGATGCGGAATGATTTGTGGATGCAACAGTATGATCGTCCTGAGCGTGTTCATGTGCTTACGGATTCGTATGATTGGTCTTACTAGTTTTTGGGGGTGATTCGGAGTGGCGCTAACGTATGTTAATCAGATTGGTGCGGATGCGGGGATTATGCAGTCTGCTCCGAATACGGGTATTAGTGAGGCTCATTTGGTGTGGGCGCAGGATGTGTTGTTTGATCGTCCGGGGTTTATTCGTCGGCGTGGTCCGCTTAATTCTCGTGGCGCGACTGAGGTTGCTGCGGGTGAGATGATGGCGGGTGTTACGAGTACGACGGATCCTCAGGGTAATTGGCGTTTGTGTTCTCTTGTGTCGGATTCTAATTCGTCTCGTTTTGTTTTTTATGATGCTAGTGGTGAGCGTACGGGCTGGTCGTGGTTGCCGTTTAAGCATCCTAATGGGTCTTACTTGTTTGAGAATACTGATGTTCAGAATAAGGATGTTCGTGTTGATAATCCTATGACGATGATGGTTGGTCGTCAGGCGCTTGGTAATGGCGCGTTTATTAGTGTGTTTACTCGTTATGGTATTCCATTCTATGAGGAGGGCGGTTATCCGTCGTTTCAATCCTTGTATTATTGGCGTGGTGGGCATGGTAAGGATTGTTATACGTCTAGTGCTACGATTGCTGTGGATTCTAATGTTGAGGGTAGTGGTGATTTGTATTCGCAGTTTTCGCGGACTATTACGATTTCTAGTCCTATTGACGAGTTGTTTTCGAGTAATGGTGCTCTGATCACGCCGGGTATGTTTGTGTTTGATGCTGATCCGGCTAGTAGTGGCCGTCCTTATCAGTGCCTTGGTGTTGTTCGTGAGGTTAATCTTAGTGGTGGTACGGGCACTATTGTTCTTGAGAAGCGTCCGCTTGTTGCGCATCGTAGTGGTGGTTTTAATCCTGCTAATGGCCAGTTGGCTCAATTGTCTGGTTTGACGTTGCATTTTCGTAATGTGCGTGGTTATCAGCATCATCATGGGCGTGGTCTTATTACGCATACGAGTGGTAGTGTTGTTACTGGTGGTCTTGAGGGTACGGATGCTGAGGGGCATTTTGCGTCTGCTAAGATGGCTGAGACTGGTTCTGAGTGGTATGTGTATCGGTCTAGTGATCATTCTATTATTGGTAAGGTTAATCAGGCTGGTGCGATTAGTAATACGCAGTTTGAGTTAGCGCATAGTGGGGCTAAGGTTAAGATGAATAGTGACGAGTATGTTGCTTTGCGTCTTATGACTACGCTTAGTTCTGATAATGTGAATACTACGGATGCGTTGGAGCCTAGTCCGTATTATCAGCCGCGTGTTAGTGGTAAGATTGATGATGCTAGTGCTGGCACGGTGTATGATGCTAGTGCGCGTACGTTTAAGGATGTTCCGGGGTATCTTACGGCGACGTATGCTGGTTATCAGTGGTATGGTTCGCTTGGTCAGGCTGGGTATGAGAATCAGATTGCATTCTCGTCGTATCATAATCCTGAGGCGGTTGATTTGTCTCCTGATGCTGCGGATACGATTATTATTCCGGGTACGAATATTATGCGTGGTTTGGCGACTAGTGCGGCTGGTCTTGTCGTATTTATGTCTGATAATACGTATATTCTGCGTGGTAATGATCGGACTAACTTTAGTCTTGAGGTGTTGTATCCTGAGGGGTGTCTTGGCGCTACGAGCATTGTGGAGATTGGTGGCGGTGTTATGTGGGCCTCTACGAGTGGTATTCTCTACTTTGATGGTGCTAGTGTGCGTAACCTTACGCAAGAGGCTCTTGGTACGTATTATTATGATGGTGTGCGTTTCTTTGATGCTGAGGCTGATCGTATTTATGCTTTTGTGTATAAGAATTATTTGTTTGTGCATATTTCTAAGTGGCAGTCTTCTTACTCGTTTAGTCGTTATGAGCCGGTATATGTGAATCCTGCTGCGGGTGATCAGGAGGGACAGAACATTACGGTTAATGGCGTGATATATCCGCCGTCTACGTATACGACGTATGGTTATACGTGGAGCCAGATGGTTAATCGTGAGGCGGCCTTGACGTACGAGCAGATTAAGAATACGCTTCCGTTTGTTACGTTTGCTGTGTATTTGCCTACTGGTGCTATTACAAGTGTTAGTAATATGGAGTTTGTTGGTGCCGCGTTTGTTGATAGTGTGAATGCGGCTAATGCTGCTGATCTTGATTATGATAAGTCGTGGGTGGCTATTAATGCGCGTAAGAAGGCTAATACGGGTAATCATATTCCAAATAAGCCTGTTAATGCTGTTACTAATGTTTCTTATGGTGGCGGTAATGTTACGGTTACGTTTACGACTACTGCGACGGATACGTTTGCTAATGGTGATCTGGTTGATTTGGTTGATCGTAATGATGATCCGGTTGTGTCTAGTGTTGCTATTAGTAATTTAACTCCAGCACCTATTCCTCCTCCAGACCCGGCTACTTCTAGGACGTTTACGTATGCGGCTGCTAGTGCTCCTACTGGTGTTGTGGGGGTTGTTAAGCCAGAGTATGTTACGGCTAATCGTGGTTATTTTGTTGGGCTTGATAATATGCTTGATGTTGAGACGAATGATTATGATGATTTTATTACGCTTGCTCAACGCTGGCCCGGACCCGATATGTATTTTCAAACGAAGATTTACACTATTGGTGATCCTGTTCTTAAGAAGTGGTTCCAACGTATCCTTATTAGTATGCTTATTAAGGGCGGCGCTGTTCGTCTTGATATGCTTGATTATGAGAATAATGATTTTATTACGACGCAAGTTAAGCAGCGTAATTGGGCGCTCTTGCCTGAGGTGTTGTATACGTGGAATCAGGTTGAGTCTAGCCAGTTTGCTCTTATTACTGGTCAGTCTAATCCGGTTACGTGGGGTCAGGTTGAGGCGTATACGGTTGCGAATAGTAATCTTACGTGGGAGGATTTGTTGTTTCCCGCGTTTGAGCGGCGTATGAAAAAGTTTAGTCTTCGTGCTCAGGCTCTTGGGTACCAGTTTTATCAGTTGAATCGGTGGAAGCCGAATAATACTGCGAGTGCTGCTGTGCTTAAGCCTAAGCGTATTGAGGCGGATGCTTGGAGTATTGGCTTTAAGCCTATGCGACCGGGGAGGCAATAATGCTTGGTATGCCTACGTTTGATCTTACTACTGAGCGTGGGAAACAGGATTTTCAAAAGTGGATTACGTTTAGTATTAAGAATGAGATTAACTCTTATGCTCGTCAGGTTCTTAATCTTGGTTTGGAGGGCGCGTCTGGTGGGGGTGGTACTCCTACTGGTCCGGCGGGTGGTGTTTTGTCGGGTAATTATCCTAATCCGTCGTTTGCGGTGGATATGGCTACGCAGGCAGAGTTGGATAATCATACGTCTGATACGACGAATGTGCATGGTATTACGGATACGGCTAATCTTGTGTATCAGAATACTCCGTATCTTGATTTTGATACGGTTACTCCGGGCGCTAGTGGTGTTGGCCAGTTAGCGTGGAATGATACTAATGGTACGTTAGAGTTTATCCTTAAGGGCGGTAATGTTCCTCTTGATATTGGTCAGGAGAATGTTGCGCTTGTTAAACACGCAGATAATACTGGTCTTACTAAGGGTAAGGTTGTGTATGTTGCTGGGTCTGATGGTACGAATAAGACGGTGCGGTATGCTCAGGCTAATAGTGAGGCTACTTCGTCTAAGACGTTTGGTGTTATGGCTGAGGATGCTACTGGTGGTAGTAAGGGGTTTGTTTGTACTCAGGGTATTGTGTCTAATATTAATACTCTAGCCCTTACGGAGGGCGCGGCTGTGTATGTGTCGCCTACTACTGCGGGTGATTTGACTTCTACTAAGCCTAGTGCTCCTAATCATATGGTGCTTGTCGGGTTTTGTGTTCGTTCTCATGCTAGTCTTGGTGTTTTGTATATTAGTGTTGTGAATGGGTTTGAGTTGCAAGAGTTGCATAATGTGAGTATTAATGTTGGTACTCTTGCTAATGGTGATATTATTAAGTATAATTCTTCTACTCAGGTGTGGGAGAATGTTGCTGCGGATGATATTCCGGCTCATGCTAGTACGCATGGTAGTGCTGGTAGCGATCCTATTACGATTGCTCCTAGTCAGGTTACTGGGACGGCTGTTATTACTAGTGATTCTCGTTTAACTGATGCTCGTACGCCTACTGCTCATGCTAGTACGCATATTCCGGGTGGTACCGATACTCTTGATTTTACTAAGATTATTGCTAAGGGCGCTACGCTTCCTACATCGTTTACCTTGTATCCTGCTGGTACATTGTTTGCGTTTGGTTCTAGTGCGCCTTACTTGTTGTATCGTAGCACTGGCTCTGCTTGGGAGCAACTTGGTTCTGCTAGTACTACGGTGAGTGATACTGCTCCTGCTAGTCCTCAGGCGGGCGCGTTGTGGTATAATTCTTCTAATGGTAAGACGTATATTTATTATGCTGATGGTTCTTCTAATCAGTGGGTAGAGATTGGGGAGAATGCTCAGGTTACTATTCCGGGTCATGCTGGTACGCATATTCGTGGTGGTAGTGATATTATTGATGGTGATCGTTTGACCGTTGATTACGTTCCGACTAATTATACTCGGAATAGTGCGGCTAGTGGGGCTGGCAGTGTTACTGATCTTACTGCCCATTTAGCGGGAATTGATATGATCTTACCTGCAGGCATTCTTATGCCTTATGCGGGTACTACTGAGCCTACTGGCTGGGTTTTTTGTTATGGACAGACGGTTAATAGTGTGGCTGATACTACTTATGCGCGTTTGTTTACGGCTATTGGTACTACCTATGGTGGCACGGGCGCTTCTAGTTTTATTATTCCTGATATGCGCGGACGTATTCCTGCTGGCAGGGATAACATGGGCGGTAGTGCTGTAAATCGTATTACTTCTGGCGGTTCTGGTATTACTGGTACAAGTCTTGGTGCTGCTGGAGGCGCAGAAACACATACGCTAACTGTAGCAGAAATGCCGAGCCATAGTCACCAATGGATTCCAAAGTACGGCGGTTCTCGTGGTACGACGCAGAATATGGATGTAAATGGTTGGGGAAATGACTATGGTCTTGATACAAGTTTTATTGGCGCTACAGGCGGAAGCGGGGCGCATAGAAATATTCAACCAACAATTATTACGAATTATATTATTAAACTTTGAGGAGGTGATTTATGCCTATTGATTTTCCAAATAGTCCTATAAATGGGCAAGAATTCACCTCAGGCGCAACCACATGGGCGTACAATGGTACCGCATGGGATCTTAAAACAACTACCACGACTTCTAACGATAGTATGCCCGTTGGTAGTATCATGTGGTTCGCAGGAACTACTGCTCCTACAGGTTGGGTGCTCTGCAACGGAGCAACCTATACTAATAGTACATATCCTAATCTTGTAGCAGTTATTGGTACTACGTTTGGTGGCACTCCGGGAACAAACTTTATGGTTCCGAATATTAGTGCTACTACTGGTGCTTATTATATTCGGTTTACTACTGCTGTTGGTGTGACGAGTACGCTTAGTCTTCTTAGTGCTCCTGTGGGGAGTATGGTTCAATGGCCTGTTACTTCGTCGTATCCGACTGGTTGGTTGCGTTGTGATGGTTCTAATATTAGTCGTACTTCATTTGCTGATTTGTTTGCGCTTATTGGTACGACGTATGGTACGGGGGATAATTCTACGACGTTTACGCTTCCTAATATTAGTGCTGCGGGGACTGGTAGTCCTGTGTATATTATTAAGGCTACTACGAGTGGTTTGATTGAGCCTAGTACTGTTGCTCATGCGGCTAGTCATACTGAGGGTGGTAGTGATGTTATTACGGTTACGGGTAATCAGATTGCTAATTATCAGTCTAATCGTAGTCGTATAATTAATGGTGATGCTCGCGTAGCGCAAAGAGGCAACACTTTTATTTTTAATTCTGGCGGAGGAAATAATTATTATCCTGTAGATCGTTTTTACGTAAAGGATTATACATGGAGTGGGGCTTCTCTTACTGTAGGCCGCGAGACTTCGATTGTTCCAAGTGGTTTTAGTAATAGTATTAGGGTTGTTACTGGCGTTGCTGGATTAACGTTTAATTCTGGTGGCTGGCTTGGTATTGCTCATAAAATTGAGGGCTATAATGTTGCGGACTTGTATAATAAGTCGATTACATTATCTTTTTGGGTTCGATCAAGTGTTACTGGTACTTATAGTGTTGCTTTTGCTAATAAGGATTTAGGGGTTACTACTCCTGATAGGGTTTATGTTGCTGCTTATACGATTAATGCGGCGAATACGTGGGAGTTTAAGACTATTACTACTAGTTTGGCAACCGCTACTGTTTCTGGTACGTGGAATACTACTAATGGTGTTGGTTTGCATATTGAGTGGGGTCTTGGTTCTCATAGTGATAGGCGTACGGATACGTATAATTCTAATTGGGCTAACTGGTCGTCTATTGGATGGCAGCGCACTACACAGACTCAGTGGGCGACTAATTCTAATTCTACTTTTTATCTTGCTGGTGTTCAGTTAGAGCAGGGTAGTGTTGCTACTCCTTTTGAGTTTGAGCCTTTTGAAACTACACTTCGTAAGTGTCAAAGGTATTTTTATAAGTCTTATCCTCAGAACGTATATTTTGGGGCTAGAAACGTAGACGCAAATAGGGAACAAGGCGAGTTTTATTTTAATACTAATGCTGCTCCGGTTGGTGGAATGCGTGTTATGTTTCCTGTTGAAATGCGGGCAATACCTACAGTTGATTTTGCTGCTTGGGATACAACGAATCTTAATGTTGCTGATGCTGGTTCTTTTTGGACGCATCGTCCGGGTGTAGGGAATTATACTGCTACATTGGATAGGAAAAGCCCGACGGGTGTTACGGTTCGTTCTACGGCGATTGCTAATGCTATTTTGTTTTTTGCTTTACAGGCTAATGCGGAACTTTAAGGAGGTGTAGTATGACAGTAATCGGACACGGAGTAGAAATCTGTACTAGTACAACCCGTCCTACAATTGGTATTACTGCTGGTTCTTTAATTTATGAAACAGACACATTATCGTATCGTTGGTATAATGGGTCCACATGGCTTGGTTTGATTCCTGAAGGAACAGTACAACCGTATAGTGGTAGCACTGCTCCTACAGGATGGTTATTGTGTGCTGGTCAGACGCTTAATAGTATTACTAGTCCAGAGTATGCACCGTTGTTTAGTGTTATTGGTACTACGTATGGTGGTACTGGGGCTTCTAGTTTTATTATTCCTGATCTTCGTGGTCGTACTGTTGCTGGTAGAGATAATATGAATGGCACAGCGGCTAATAGGCTTTCGCTTCTTTTAAGTGGTAGTACTCTTGGTGCTGCTGGCGGAACAGAAACTCATACGCTTACTACAACAGAAATGCCAAGCCATAATCATGGCGGCGCTACGGGTCTTGGAACTGGGCCTTTGGAACTTACCGATGGGCGTAATCTAATCTATACAAATGCTGCTGCGGGTACGGGTACGTTTGGTACGGCTCCGGGGACATCAAATCTTCAAGTAGAGCCGCACACACATCCTATTAGTGCACAGGGTGGCGGTAGCGCACATCAGAATACTCAACCTACTATTATTCTAAACTACATTATCAAATTCTAAAGGAGGTGTTTAATGGCTACAGCAAACTTTACATTTACAACCCTAACCGGCACTGAAACCGCTGGTTGGAATAGTATCAATAGCCTCATTACGAATATTGATACACAATTGAATACTTCCAATAGGCTTATTTATATGAGTGGTTGGAGTGCGGTGGCTGGTCAAACTATTAAGTGGGATGCGGCTAATTCTCGTTGGGTTCCGGGGACGCTTGATGCTGCTGCTTTTGCTAATAATAGTGTTGAACTTGGTACTAAGACTACTGGTGATTATGTTGCTAGTATTACGGCTGCTGGTACTAATGAGGTTAGTGTTACTGGTACGGGTGAGGGTGCTGCTGCTACGGTTCGTTTGGCTAATAATACTGCGTTGCGTGGTGCGGCTACTGTTGAGACTCCTCCTACGTATTCTGGGGGTTCTACGGGTACTGTTGGTCGTGTGCCTGATGCGAAGTATGTGACTGATGCTTTGGCGTATGCTACTAGTGGTAATGTTACTCTTGGTGGTGATGTTACGGGTAATGCTTCTGCTAATACTATTGCTAATGGTGCGGTTACTTCGGCTAAGATTCTTGATGGTACTATTGTTAATGCGGACATTAATGCTAGTGCTGCTATTGCGTATTCTAAGTTAAGTTTGACGAATAGTATTGTTTCTGGTGATATTGTAGATGGTACTATTGCTGTTGGGGATCTTGCCGCTGCGGTGGCTGAGAGGTTGGTTCCAGTTGGTACTATTCAAATCTACGCGGGTACTACTGCTCCTACTGGTTGGCTTCTTTGTAATGGAGATACTGTACCTAATGGTAGTGGTACTGTTCAAAGTGTTACGGCTAATTATGCGGCTTTGTATGCGGTACTTTCTACCACTTATGGTAGTGCGGGTAAACTTCCCGATATGCAAGGAAGAATGCCTATTGGTAGAAGCGGTACGTATACTATTGGTAGTACTGGTGGTGCTGCTACGGCCGCGCTTGTGGTTAATAATCTTCCGGCGCATACACATTCTGTTAGCGAAACGAGCACTGGTGGTACCGCATATGCTAGTATTGTAAATAATACAAACTTTGCTGCTGGTAGCGGTATTGGTCAGCGCGCTATTGTGAATACGAGTCAGGCTGGTGGGCTTGGCGGATATGAAGGCCTTAGTTCGTTTGGAACATCTCCTAACCATACTCACAGTGTTTCTGTTAGTGGTGGTGGTAATGGTACGGGTACTGGTAATGCCTTTAATACTATTTCGCCATATGTTGCGGTTAACTACATTATTAAGTACTAGGTGATATTATGGCTTTTATTACAGATCAAGTACGAGCACAAAACGCTTTTAATACAGCGTTAGATCAAGCAAAGTATACTACTCGTGACCTCTTTGCTTCTTATGGTCTTAGTAGGCAGAATCCTCAGACGGGGCAATGGTCTACGAGTGCTGCTGGCGAGGCGTTTGCTCCGGGTAATATTGTGTCGTTTGATCAGGGCACTGGTGTTGCGTCTATTAATCAGGCTGCGCTTGATCAGGCACAGGCTGGAGAGTTTTCTACGGCGTTTGGGTATAATAAGATGAGTCAGGCTATGGGTTCTTCTGCGGCGCGTGAGGCGGCTGCTAAGGCGGCTCTACGTGGGCGCGGTATTACTGGTGGTGGTTTGACGCAGCAGGTTGAGTCTGCGGCTGAGGCTCAGCAGGCTCAGGAGCAGGCTGGTATTGTTTCGGGCTTGTTGTCTGATCTTGGTCAGGTGTATGGTGGTACTCAGCAAGCGTTTGGTGATTGGATGACTAGTCGTATTGAGGGTGCGGGTACTTCGGGTCAGCAGGTTGCTGAGACGAATGCGTCTAATCCGTATGGTGCTGAGGGTCCGCCTAGTGCGGCTTCGTCTGGTGGGTATACGGTTAAGGGTACGCCGGGTGGTAGTGCTCCTAAGAATCCTCCGGGCGGTAAGTTGTATACTGGTCCGGGTGGTGTTACGTGGCAGTATCGTATTAATGGTCCGCAGGGCCGCGGCTGGTATAAGAAGGGTTAGGAGGCATTATGGCTAAAGGTAAGGATGGTAAGGGTAAGAGGGGCAATGCAAGGAGTAATCTTGCTAAGGCGTTGAACGCTATTGGGATTACAAATGTCACTCCTGACATTATTCGTGCTGCTTCTGATTTTACTGGTGCGCAGTCTACGATTGATTTTCTCCGTAAGCCTAGTGAGGAGGAGATTTATTATGGGAATGCTGTTGGGCGTTTGAAGACGGATGAGCAGATTATGGCTGAGCAGACTGGTGCGTTTGGTCGTACTGCGAAGATTGCTCAGGATTTGGCGATTAGTGTTCCGGGTGTTGTGAGTGGTTTTACTGGTGCTCTTGGTGGTTTGGCGGGTGATCTTGCTGCGTTTGGTGGTGGTGATGCTCGTGCTTTGGTTGGTATGGAGGGTGCTGGTGATTCTGCGGCTAATCAGATTACGGCTGCTGGTAAGGGTATTCAGGGTGTGTCGGCTAGTGTTGGTGATTTGATTGCTGCGAATGCTGATTTGTATGCTGCTCAGTCTCGTGCTCGGCGCGATGAGAAGCGTGAGGAGTTGTTGAAGGAGAAGCGTATGGCTACGAGTGAGCGTAAGAAGGCGCTTGCTGCTGCTCAGGCGGCTTCTCAGTCGGGTATTTTGTCGAATATTGTTACGCTTCTTGGTTTGAAGGAGTCGTCTGGTGGTGGTTATGGTGGCAGCGGTGGTGGCCGTAGGAGTGGTGGCGGTGGTGGTAACCTTACGTTTGATCCTACTAAGGCTAACCCGTTTATTCTTCAATCTGGCCGTAACATGGAAGGGCTTATTAGTACGACTACTCCGACTACTACGTCTAGTGATGATGAGGAGGAGCCTACTTCGGTGTATTCGACTAGTCAGCCTAATGTTGGTGCGCCTGTTTATGGTGGCACGACTTATACTGGTAATTCGTGGCAGGGCTACGAAGAGAGTGGTATGAGCCTTAATGATTGGAATAGGCGGAAAAAGTCTGCGGGACAAGGTTTTCCGGGTATTCGTGGGGTTCCTAGCGGAGGTAGATAGTTTTAATGGCAATGGTTTATGATCCTAAAACTAAGCGGTATGTTCAGCAGGGGTCTGGTGGCGCACGTCCTCCTAAGAATTATAACTTTAAATTAGGTGTTGACGAGTTTAATAAGAAGTATCTTAGTTATAAGTATACGCCTGAAGAGTTTAAGGCCTTGTCTAAGGCTGGGTATGTTGGTTCGTTTGGTAATGGTGTGCTTGGCTTTAAGGCCCCGCCATATCTGGTTAAGGGAGCGTTGAAGGATCTGCGTAATGATCGTGCCCCTCAACCGTTTACGTTGCCACAAAACTATTTTGGGTCTAACATTGTTGATCTTGTTAATACCCCTAATCCTACTCCGGCTGAGATTGGCGCTTGGTATGCTCGCGCTGAAGACTTTGATTTGGCTGAGTATATTCAACGGTATGGTCATGCTCCGTCTGAGGATAGTGTTTATTACCAGATTTATAAGCCTGCTGAGGGTATTGCTAGTGGGCTTGAGGATATGCGGGATGATGCGCTTGAGGTTTATCAGAAGGATCGTGATCAGTCTAAGCGTTATCAGTTGCTTCAGTTGGCTAAGGCTACAAGTGATCCTAATATTAGTGCGCTGGCTAATACGCTTCCTATTTTTGGTGCATTTACGGCGGGTGAGCGTAATAGGGCCGACGAGGTTCTGCGCGATTTTGGTTTGACAGGTCTTGGCGCTACGACGATTCCGTTTGATATTGGGTCGAAGTATATGCTTCCTGTTGGGGATCCTAGTGGTACTGGTAAGACGACTAGTACTGCTGAGTCTCCTGAGCGTAGTTTTGGAGAGAAGGCGGCTATTTTTGGTGTTTCGCCGATTCTCGGTGCGCTTGCTAAGAACACTACTATTAGAAATATTGTCAGTAATCCTACTGGGCCGCTTGCCCCTACTCCTGCTGATCAGGTTAATCCGGTTAGTTTTGTTGGTAACTTTATTAAGGGCGCTGCTCGCGCTGGTCTTGGTTTTCCGCTTGGTGTGGCTGAGATGGTGGCTAATCCTATTGAGACTACGAAGAATATTCTTAAGGATTATGAGTATCGTTACGGGTCTATTTGGGGTAATGAGGATTCGCAGTTTATTGCGTCTACGTTGGAGGATCCTCTTGCTCCTTTGATGGATATTCTTGGGCTTGTACCTATTGTCGGTGCTGGTGTTAAGGGGGCTCAGGTCGGTAAGATTGCTGCTACGACTACTCGTGGTACTCGCGCTATTGCTAGTGTTGATGAGACTGCTGCTGTGCAGCGAGCAATTAATATTATTGATGAGGCTGAGCGTGTTGGTGGTCCTTGGGCTGAGCGCGGTGCTGGTGTTCTTGAGGCGCGTAAGACGGTTACTGATGCTGCTGAGAATATGGCTCGTCGTGCTGAAGAGTTTCAGGCGGAAGAGGCGGCGCGTGTTGCGGCGGGTGGTGCGCCGTCTCGTGGTGGTTTGAGTGCGCGAGAGTTTGCGCGTATTCAGCGGGCCGCTTTGAATAATGATATTCGTGCAGAGTTGGCTATGGGCGAGTTGGGTTCTAACGGTTATATGGGCATTAATAGTGGTTATGCTCCTACGTTTGTGGATCGTGCTGCCGCGTTTTTTGAGCCTCGTTGGACGTATTATAGTCAGGCGGATATTCAGGATCCTAATGCTCCGCGCATTGAGCCTATTCTTCCTGAGGGTGTGACTAAGGATCCTGCGCGTAGTGAGACGATTGAGGGCTTTGCTTCTCTTAGGTATGCTGGTAGTCCGCTTGCGCGTGGCGCTCAAAAGGTGTTTTTTAAGTCTCAGAAGGCTATTGCGGCTAAGGGCGCTGCTGAGGGGACTAGTAAGGGAATTAAAACGGCTGCTAATGTTGTGGCCTCGCTGCCCCTGATCGGGTTTAATTATCGTTATAGTAAGGCACTTAAGACGGATGTTAATAGTGTTGGTACGCTTATTCAGCGCGAATTGTTTACGCATCGTGTGTTTGAGCAATTGATTGATGTTGATGGTGAGCATGGTTTGGGGGCTATTTCGTCTCCGGAACAGTTGGCTATTATGAGTCAAGTTAGTGGTAAGTTGTATTCTCCTCAGATGCTTCGTAGTATTATGCTGCGTAATATTGCTTTGGATGATGCTGCTCCGGGTAATATGAGTGTGGCTGGCCGTGAGTTGTTGGAGGCTAAGTTGGCTGAGTTAGAGTCTCCAGAGTTTCTTGATGCGTATGTTAATGCAACGAAGGAAATGATGGAGGGGACTAGTGAGCGGGGTAAGCGTCTTGCTAAGGCGCGTGATGATTTTCGTCGTAAGATGGATTTGATTCATCATGAGGCTGGTATTGAGTTGAGTGATAGTAATGTTAGTGATTTGGCGCGTATTTATGCTCCTGTTATTAATGCGTTAGCGTTGGAGCCTGAGACGATTGCTACGGCGTTGAATAGGCTTGGGGGTAAGAGTCCTGCTGCGAAGCGTGTGGCTAAATTGAATCCTAATCTTAGTTTGTTTGAGATGCTTGATGTGCTTGATTTGCCGTCTACGTCTGCGGGTATTATTTTGAAGAATCGTATTCGTCGTGGCGAGTTTGACGAGGTTGAGAAACTTATTGAGGATGAGGGTGTTACTCGTACTCTTACTCGTGGAGAGTTGATGCAAGAGTACGATTTGTTAATTAAGGAGTTTGCTAGGGCTAGGGATGCTTTGGAGGCGGAGCCTACGTTTCGTAGTCAGGGTAACGCTCCGTTTATTGTTGTTGATAATGTTGCTAAGCATCCTGTGTTTGGTTCTTGGGTTGTTTATGGGCGTGTGGTGGATATTAAGGGTGAGTATTTGGATCCGTTTACTGCTGCGCGTAGTGAGATTCTTGGTGGGCCTGTTTTGTCTTTCCCGTTAGAAATCTTTGAGGCTAGTAAGAAGACTAAGATTAAGACTGGTATGGATAAGGTTAAGTTTTATCAGGCTAAGAAGGATAAGAAGTCTGGTTTGTATATGCCTGATGACGAGTTTAAGGGCCAGTTGCAGCGGGCTGCGGTTAATTATGCGATGAAGCAGTTTCCTGATGCGCGTGATTTTACGGATAAGGTTGGTGCTGAGAATTTTGCTGGTAGGGAGAAGTTTGATCAGAAGCGGAATGAGGGTGTAATTGCTTCTAGTGGTTTCTTAGATTATCATTTGAAGACGCAGTTTGAGGGGCATCGTGCGGCTGTTAATCGTAGGTTTAATAAGGATATTGCGGATACGATTGAGAATGCGGCTATTCCTATGACGGTTGCTAATTTTGCTGTTTCGCGTAATGAGTATGCTGCGGTGCGTACGTTGAAGTTGCATGATGATCCGATTCGTGCTAAGAATTATGCTGATCAGTATAGTTTGAGTGGGTTTAGTGAGCCGGGTATTGTTGTGCCTGTTAAGGTTAATGGTGTTACGCGGTATATGACTCGTATGCGTTTTGTGGATGCTACTAAGATGGCTATGCAGGAGACTCGTATGAAGGAGTTGACTCGTTCTGAGGATTGGCAACGCGCATTGTTTGAAGAGTATGAGAATATTGATACGAGTGATCCGGATGCGATTATTATGGTTGTTCCTAAGCGTCTTAAGGATGATCTTACAAAGTCGTATGAGCGTAGCCGTGCTTTGTCTAATAAGGTGTTTAGTGGGGCTACGGATATTTTTAAGGTGTTTGCTTTGTCGTTGAATCCTCGTTTTGTTTCCCAGCAGGTGTTTGGTGGGGCTGTGATGCTTATGATGGCGCATCCTATGCAGGCGGGGCATATTATGGCTAGGTTTATGCAGTATGCTCATCGTAATATGTCTCGTAGTATGAAGCGTCGTTTTAATCGTGATATTGATGATTCGATGATTAATCATGGCGATGATTATGATATTTTTATGAATAAGTTTATTCGTGATTTTGAGGATAATATTTATATGCAGGATGCGCAAGAGTCGTTTCTTACGCGGTTTGGTGAGAATGGTGGGCGTGTTTCAAATGCTGCGGCTTCAGCCGCTAATATTGGTTATACACTATCGTTCGCATTGGAGAAGAATTTGCGTGTGGCGATTATGCGGGAGTCTGCTATGAATTTCCCCGGCTTTAAGGATTTCCTTGATTCTGATGCTGTGGCTATTCGCGCTCAGCAAGGCATGCCTGATATGGGGTATCCTACGATTAGTAAGTTTAATGCTGCTGTGGATATGCTTAGTGATAGGTCTAGTCCGTATTATAATCCTATGTTTCTCCGTGAGATTCGCCATAGTGCTGATATGGTGTCGGGTAATTATCGTGATTTTACTAATGTTGAGCGGTTTGTGCGTAATACGCTTATTCCGTTTTATGCGTGGACTAGGCACTCTGCTTTGTATACTAAGAGGCTTGTTCAGGATCGTCCGCTTACGGCTAACGCTGTGTATAATGTGGGTAATTATGGGTATGAGCAAATCTTTGAGCGCGGTGGTATGCCGGACTGGTTGTTGGAGTCTATTCCTCTTCCGGACTGGTTGGAGAATACGCTTGGGCTTGATCCGACTAAGGATAATCGCGTGGGCTTTGGTAGTATTAATCCGTTTGGTACTATGTCTAAGACAATTACTGCTATTGGTGATGTGGCTATTGGTGGTGGTATGGCTGGGCCTAATAGTGCGTTTGAGTTTACTAACCCGTTTATTAATGCGTTTATTGAGCAGCAAAGCGGTAAGAGTCTTCTTACGGGTGCGCCGACTGGAACGGCTAATCAAGGGTTATTGCCGGGAGCGGCAGGCCTTGTTGGTGGGCTTCCTTTGCCGAGGCTTATTACAAATTCGTATAAGTCTCAGTCCCAGTTGAATGAGTTGCGTGGTCGTGAGGATCCTATGGCTATTTTTAGGGATCCTAATGATCCTGAGTCTAAGTTGCGTATTCCTGAGAATAAGTTGAGTACGAAGTTTCCGACGTTTAGTCCGGCTGGTTTGTGGAATATGCTTTCTCCGACTAGTGTTTATAGTCTTGATCCTGATCAGTTGGGCGAGTCTATTAGTCGTGAGTTTACTGCGCGGGGTATGGAGTATGAGAAGGCTGAGATTGATCGTCGTAAGGGTGCTTGGCGTACGATTAGTGCTTTGTCTAAGTGGAAGCGTACTCGTGATTATGTTAATAATGTTTGGTTGCCTACGTTTGGTGCGCAGGATCCGGCTTTGACGAGTCGTGTTCTTGCGCAGATGCAGGCAGAGTTTCCGGATATTCCTAAGACGTTTCCTCAGAGTATGGTGAATGATGTGCTTGAGGGGCGTTTGACTATTCCTGAGGCTACTCAGCGTGTTCAGGTGGATGTTACTCGTAATGCTACACAGGCTCCTAGGGTTGAGGTTGTTAATCCGGATCCGGTGGAGTTGGGGCGTATGGGTAGTCATAATCCTGATGCTGAGTATGATAGGCCTGCTGGTACTGTTAATCGTGAGAAGGATGTTACGGTTGATAGTTCGGGGTATGTTCAGGTTAATGGTCGTGTTGCTGTGAGTCCTGAGGGTAAGCGTGTGCGTTTCCTTGTGGATGAGCGTGGCCAACTAGTTTTTGATGAGCAGGGGCTTGCTATTCCTATTGATGATGATGTTAGGGCTATGGAGGCTTTTTGGGAAGCCTATAATCCGGGCGGTAGTATGGGTAGTAATGTGCCTAGTGATTATTATTTGGAGCCGTGGACAATTAGTCGTAATGATTGGCTTGACGGCGGCGGTCTTACACCATTACAACGGGAGGGTTAGTATGCCATGAGTGAAGGGGATATTCAAGTCATCCTGCATCGTTTAGACGAGTTGGATGCTAGGTTGTGTCAGATCCATGATGAGGTTAAGCGTACGAATGGGCGTGTGACCGAGTTGGAGATTCAGGAGGCTCGCTGGCAGGGCGAGGCTGAGGGTAAGCGTGTTCAGAAGATGATTGCTACTAGTGTTATTAGTGGTGGTATTCTGGCTGGGCTTGTTTGGTTTGTTAGTCAGGCTATCTGAGGAGGTAGATATGAATTGGCGAGAGATTGGTACACGAGCGTTACTTACGTTTGTGCAGGCTTTTCTGGCTGTCCTGCTTGTGGATGGCCTGAATGGCATTGATAGTTGGGAGGCTGTTCAGCCTGCGGTTATTGCTGCTGTGGCTGCTCTTCTTTCTATGTTGTATCGTGTGGTGCGCGAGTATCAGGCTAGTAAGGGTTGGGAGGACTAGTATGGCTACTGAGTTTAGTGGTCGTGGTGGTTCTAGGTCGTATGGCGAGTTGGCGAAGAAGTTTGGTCGTGTTGGTGGTCCGGGTTTTGTCCCGTTTGCGGGGGCTAGTGAGGCTGCTCCCGCGAAGATGAAGTTTACTCCTCGTATGCGTGAGAAGGCTGCTAGGGCGCTTGAGGGTAAGGCTAAGCCGCGTACGTATGGTGGTGTTAGTGGGCCTGTTACGACTCGTAGGGTTGCTCCTACGGTTCCTAAGGGTACGCGGGCTGCTAGGCTTAAGCAGCGTGGTGGTTTTGCTATGAATTTTGAGGAGCGTGAGGCGCGTACTACGGCGGAGAGGTTGCGGAATGATATTTTTCCGGAGTTGACTCCTAAGGAGCAGCAGGGTAAGAGTCCTATTATTCATGGTGGGGATCCTGAGGTTGAGCCTAAGCATCCTAAGGAGGCTGCTGAGGAGTCGCGGGGTAGGACTGCTCAGATTCGTTATGAGCGTAGTGCTGATGCTGCTAGGCTTCGTGCTGGCCTTAGGCCGACTAAGTATGGTGGGCGTAATACGCCGTCTCGTGTGCTTTCTTTGGCGGCTCGTACTGGCGGGCCGTGGGCTGAGAAGGGCGCTGGAGTTTTGGAGGCTCGCGCTAAGCAGAGTGCTGCTGTTAGTGAGTTAGAGAAGAAGGAGCGGGCGGGGCGTAAGGGTGCTGCCCGCGTTAAGGCTGCGCGGGCCAAGATGGCTCAGCGACAACTTAAAGCGGGCGTTAAGACTCCTGCTGTTACTACTGAGGAGCGTGAGGCACGGTCTAAGGCGGCTGAACGGGCTAAACTTGATCGCGTTATGCGTGGTAAGCCGGGGATTCCTAAGGGGCGTGGTCTTGCGGGTGTGCTTGCTGATCCTGCGATTATTGGGCCTGTAGAGGGATTTATTGGCCGTCAGGTATTTGGAGAAAACTATAAGCCTAGTAAGAGTGGTTTAGGTATGGATTTGTTAAAGTCTGCGGCTAAGAAAATGCCAATTACAGGAATTAAATTCTAAAAATAAAGGACCGGAGCGAATGCTCCGGTCCTTTTTTATTGCCTAAATTATCTCAACACTAGCCTTTAATATCGACAACCTCACAAGCATCACTCGTACAAGCAAACGTCTGAGACGACTCAGTATTATCCTCCAACTCGTACTCGCTAAGCCTAGCCCAATCAATCTGCTTAGGAGACTCCTTCACAAGAGCCTCATACTCATCCTTCGTAATAGTCTCATAAGGAGCCTGACGATACGTATGATCACTCTTAGGCAAGAACGAGATACCACTCACCTCATCAAAATGATCATACACCCAAGCACCAACCTTCATCCACTCATCCTCAGCAACACTAACAGTAATACTAGGCTTATGCTCACACCAATTCTCCTGATAGGCTAGCCACAACTCTAGATGCTCAATAGCCGTAAGATTAGTAACCTTACTAGGAGACTTTTGTGGGAACGAGAACACCATCATATTATCAGGATTCATAACGTCAGGCTCGTGAGGCACACCAGAATCCATAAGGAATTGCGTCAACGGATCCTTGATATCTCCGCGCACACGACGGATATAATACTCAGCATAACGAGGATGAATGCCGCTAGCGGAGTCCACCAATTGAGAGACAGTACCACTAGGCTTGACGCAAGTGATGGCAGTAGACTGAGGAATACCAATCTGCTTAGCATACTTTGCATTAGTCATCACCGCTTCCTGTCGCATTTCCCGCAAGTTAGGACCAACCTGATACGATCCCTTACCTACCATAATCTTGTTATCGAAGATGCCCGTAAGCGACACGCCGAGCAGACGCTCCTCCTCCGTGTTCTGCTTCCACACCTTACGCAGATACTTGAAATCCGTAAGAGTAGATTGGAACGTCCCAAGGATCGTAGCCAACCGTACCTTACGCTTAAGTGAATCAAAGTCATCCTCTGCACGAACCACAACCTCAGTAAGATTACAAAACTGGTGCGGGCGAAGAATAATCTCAGAGCATGGATTAGTACCAAACGGATGGTCGTACTCCCTTCGTCCATTCTTAGCGGCTTGCTTCTGGGCAGCCTCACGATTAAAGATACCCCGCTCACCACTCTTGGATTGGTAGAGGCTCAACCATTCCTCCATGAACGCATCCATACCGGGTGTCTCAGAGTACGCGACGGAATTATTTGCAAGCGCACGTTGAGGATTATCTGTCCACCACTCTCCAGACTTAGCGTTACGCATCCTTCCGTCCGATAGGTTAGACAGACTGATGAGGGCGCTACGGCGAACCCCACCCACAACCACCACTTCCGCAATCTTACAGACAAGATCATGACACTCCACCGCGTATAGTTTACGTCCAGCAGCATTCTGGAACACATTGACAACAAACTTAAACAAGTCCTCTAGCGGAGCAGGACCACTAGCCCTGCCACCAAAAGTCTTGAGGCGACTACCAGCGGGACGAACAGCACTCATATCCCACGATGGAATCTGACCAGCATAGAGCAGGCTAATCAACTCTCGCAAGGCCCTAGCCCAACCAGCCTTAGAGTCTGCCACATGAATAACGGTAGTGCTCTTCTCAAAATGCTCATTCACGATAGGCAACTGGTTAATGTCGTCTCGCTCAACGCTGAACCCTACACCAACACCATTCATAAGAATGTAAAGTACCTCATCAAAACAGCGAGGATGATTGATAGGCGTATACGAACAATTATACCCAGCCACGTTCTCACGAGCCAGAGCAGGACCAGCAGTCATCAATGCTCGCATACTAGGCATAACCTCTAGATTAATGATAGCGTCTAGCAATTCTGCCTTCAGTACAGCATCCATCTTATAATTATGCTTCTCACGAAGACTCTGATCCATAAACTCAATGTACCGGCTGACAGTCTCAGGCCAGTACTCTCGCCGCTTCTCATCATCAAGCCAGCGAGCATAACGAGACGTTGCAATAAACGTCTGATAATCAGTTGGTAGACTCATTCTTCTCCTTTCGATAGATAGGGCTGGAGGGAGTCGAACCCTCATGCCCGTAGGCTACAGATTTTAAGTCTGCTGCGTATACCAATTCCGCCACAGCCCCATTATATCACAAATCCAACTGGTCTGCGTACTCGTCAAACTTTTCTGCCAGAGCACGATACCTAATTGCGACGTGCTCAAAGCCCTCACGCTCCATAATCTCCGCATCATTCTGCAAAGCATCACGAGCATCCAGCGCCTCAAACAAGTCTAGAATAATCTTCTCGTCCACTACTTACTCCCTCCACTAATACGCTTGCCACGCGCCCCATACGTCACCATCTGAGCAGCACCACGAGTAATAAACCAGTAACCATTGCACCAGTTAGGATACGTTGTCGTGTCCTGTAGATACTCTGTCTGCTGAATGTTAAAGAAGCCTCCCAACTCTCCAATAATATACTCTCCACTAGTGTCCCAGCCCATAGCACAATGATGCGTATGCGCAGTCAAAACGTGACACTTCTGAATAGTGGCAATATTATTAGGATTAACGAGAGGATTCTTAGAGTACGACGTGGGGTGAGCAACAAAATACTTTTCACCATTACTATTAATGTACACATGATCCAAGTTCGTGAATTTGAGACGGCACGACCCTAGGTCAATTCCCAAAAACACTTCATGCATAGCCGACACAAAGTCTTGCCGGTACTCTGCACTCTTCACGTACCTATAATCATGATTACCCTTAAGGAATACGATCTGCTTAAAATTCTGTGCAAGAATCTCCATAAGGCTACGCGCTTCACTAATCTCCTTGTCAATCCCAGCACTCTTCTGCTTAGGATAATACTGACTAAGCGAGTCCCCGTTAAGGAAATCACCAGCAATCAGGAGGTTAGAGTAGCCCGCTGCCTCGTCAAGAAACTTGTTAACCAACTTAGCGTCATAGAGCGGTACGTGCCAGTCAGCCGTAACCGCCCAGTCTCCTCGCAGCATGAGCGGCTTCTCTAGCCCAAACTCAAACCGATTATTATCACTTGTATCTACCCGCATCATAGAACCTCACCATTCATAATCATTGTCAACATATGTAATCCGTCGTCTAAGCGGCGTAGGATCTGCCGCTTACTTACACCCATTTGTTTTGCTTGTTCTTGAATTGGGTTGCCATAAACAAACACTCCCAATAGGGTGTTATGCAAGTTTACACTAATTCCTTGTAGTTTGCGTAACCCCTTGTCTATGTCCATTTTGACGGTTAATAATTCTTTGTCATCCTTCTCAATACTAACTTGGTTTAGAATCGTATAGTTTCTTAAGCATTCTTCCACAACCTGCTTATCATACACTGTGTTCAACCATCTCGTCGTATGATACGCTCTGGTGGTGCCTAAGCCGCTTTACGTACCGTACCCAATCCTTCATACGATTGTATACGGCCTTGCTGACGAATTGTGGGTCTGCATCAGGAGGACACTTCCAAACAGCAATCATGCCCTCCTGATACAGATCATCATACTCTGCTGCGTTTCTAAAACGATAAGCAGCAACAGCCACAACGCGCTCGTATTCCCTGACGCGCTGATCGTCAGGGCTAAGCATTAGAAGGGGAAGTCGTCCGCAGACGACGCCGACTCCTTCGGATCGGCCTTCACCGTCCCAACATCACCCAGCGAGGCGAGGTTGTGGAACGTGATTGCAGACAAGTTATGGTAAGTCTGCTGCTCACCATTCTTGTTCTGCCCCATGCTCTGCGTGTACTTACCATCAGCAACAACAAAGTCACCCTTGTTGACGGTAATGTTACCCTTCTCAGGCCAGAGAGTAATGTTAATCATCTTATTGTTGGCAATGCTGCGAATAGCAACATCACGAACATCCTTCCCACCAGCCTTGCGCTCGCGGGGAGGGAACTGCACGATACCTGCAACAGTAATATACTCGTCCATCTTACATATCCTTTGTATACGAATCCCACATTTTAATAAACGTCTTGTAGGGTACTACGACAAACCTGCGGCCTGTCTTGCCTTCTCGTAGAAACAACGCCCACTCGTTGCCTCTGGCATTATGGTGTGCTTGCTTGAGGTCGGCGTCTCTTAGGGCTAGACGCTTCTGGTATTTGCACTCTGGAGCAAAGTTACCCGGTAGGTCTACTACGTCGGGTACATCTTCTCCACGAGGCCCAGTGCGCTTGCCGCCAAGATCAGCCGCAACCTCACGCTCCCACGCTTTCCATTGCTTACTCCTGTTCGGCGGTAGACTCATCCGTCTCCTCCTGCTCATCCCCCGGATCAGCGTTAGTGATAAACGCATCATCGTTGATAGGGTCGTCCCAATTCTTAAGAGTCATTTTGGCTAGAGACGCCTCAATGATCTTAGCAGAATCATTTGCAGCGAAGATAGCGATAGCGTCACCCGTGTCGGTACGAATAACGTACGGCGCGTCCATAACGGCTCGCATCGTAAGAAACTCTAGAACGCCAGCGATGCGCTCACCAAGCAGCACCTCATTATCACTGCACTCAATCAGCATCTTCTGCATCGGAGTGGTAGGATTCTCAGTATCAGTAGTCATATTCACCTCCTTAGAATGCGGCCCTTGCGGGGGCGAGGATTACATTACCTTCGGGCGTGTCCCGAATTTCTACGTGGGCCACTGTACCGGCCTGCTTGCGGCGAGACTTGAAGTGTACGAGCCGGAACCTTCCCGGTGCTTCGGCGCGAGCCTCAAGTCCACAATCCACAGCAGCCCCAATATCACTGGAACCACGAGTGCGTACATACGAACTGTTGGAATCTCCCTTGTTCGTATGATGCAGTACAATGATAGCAGCCCCAGTCTCCTTTGTCAAGACATTGATGCTATCATTAAAGAGTGTAGCCATTGCACCAGCATTATTCTCGTCCTGCGTGTGCAGCCGGGTAAGGCTGTCAAGGATAATAAGGCTAGGCTGGTAGGCTACGGCCTCGTCTAGAAACTTGTCAAAGCGCCGGTCTAGGCGAACACCCTGACGGTGAAGGTATCGCAGGTTATCATAATTCTTGAGGCCTAGTTGTCGGAGACGATGATACACAACGTCGTGAGGATTCTCCTCATCCACGTAGAGTACCTTACCAAACCCGTTAAGGTCCCAATCAATCCACTTATCTTCACCATTGGCGATGGCTACGGCGAGGCTTAGAGACAACCACGACTTGCCTACGTTAGGCTCTCCTACGAGGAGCGTAGTGTCTCCCTTGGCGATGATACCATCCACGAGCCACTGGTACTCTGGCGGAGGGGCAGCGAGGTCTAGCGCATCATAATGATAATTACCCGTCTTGCATTCGCGGACCAGAGACTTGAACGTATCAATAGTGTACGACTCAAAGAACTCTACAATGTCCTTGACATCTTCCGGGATAATTACGCGCTTAGCCTTGCTACCCAACTTGGAACGAATACCACTCCAAGCCTTCTCAATCTTAGCACCAGTATTATAATCAGCATCATTATCTAGTACGACATAGATCGTGTCGTAAGACAGGAGCGCATCAGCGTCCTGCTCTTTAAGTCCGTAAGCGCCGGGGATACCATACACATTATGGATTCCCTCCTGCCAGAGGCGCATGGTATCAGTCTCGCCCTCTACAAGGAAGCAATAGTTAGCCTCCGCGTCTAGGGGACCATGATACAAGCCTAGGTGCAGGCCCTTTTCGCTAGCAAACTGGCGCTTGCCGGGACCAATGTACCGCTTCTTGTCACCATTCTGGTAGGGAAAAACTACCCACTCGTAATCATCATCAGAGCGTACACCAAACGCTTCCAGCGTCTCAGTGGTGATGCCCTTGTTGTACTCAAACCAATTCTTCTGCGCTTCGGTCAGCAATGCTACTCCCAAACTCGGATGAATGCGATTACCTGCTTGGTGTTACGGCCACGAATCATGACCATACCACCATCACTATTGTTGGCTCCAGTGTTACCCTCAATGCTGGTGAAGCCGCCAGCCTTATTGATGCTGCTCATGAGGATACCTACATGATCTGCTACACCATCACGCGCCCAGTCAAACAATACAATGTCTCCGGGGCGAGTCTTATCCGCAGGCACTACCGTCAGGCCGTGCCGCTGAGCACGAGCATCATTCAGCATATACGGACAATAAGCCCATCGTGCAGCATTCTTATTGAAATGCTTAGCACCAGCCTTTGTGAAACAATACGTGACGTACATTGCGCACCACGGACCAATCATACCATACCACTCTGAGAACATGACGCGGTTACTGTTCGGAGGATCCTCCTTAACGCCCTCATACTGGAGGGCAATACCAAGAGCCGCCTCACCAACATCCTTCTTCTCTGCCCGCTTCTTGGCGCGGCGCTGCATCAGCAGGGTAGGCTTGGCCTGACCAGTGAGAAACTTGTGCAGGTCGGGACCGTACACACGATTCAAATGCTTGTCAGCATACCCAAGGCGGTACTTTGCCTGCGCAGTAGCGCGAGCCGTAAACTCGCCATACACACCATCAATCTTCCCAGTCCAAGCACCATACTCCTTCAGTGCTCGCTGAGCATCCTTCACCTCCTTGCCCTTCATCGGAGGGCTGGTAAGACTAAGCGTTCTCATTCTGCTTCTCCTTCATCTTACGGGCCTGACGCATCTCCTTAGCCTTCTGCTTCTCAGCACCACGCTCAAGCCGCTTCCGCATATTCTCTTCCAACTTGCGCTTCTTAATTGCTCCTGCAACGCTCACTCGTAATTCCTCTTTCTCTCGTTGTAGTTTGCCGTCTCTTCAATGTAAATCAAACGATCAATGTACCACTTTGCTTTACGTAGATCCTCCAAACCATTCTTATACTTGTATCGTGCTACGTACTTTAGAATGTTACCCTGATGATAGTCTAGTCCCAAGCCCTCAATGGCAGTGATTACTTCCATATTGCCTTGTGTGTAATGCTTAGGACTGTTGACTGGATCATCAATTGCCATGATACTCCTCCTTCTCAGCCCAATTCGTATAAGATACTTCACAGTCAACCTCAATCGGGATGACCTTATCAATCTCGCTAGGCTTCATCAGGCTTGGAATAGTGTACACCATGATCGGCATTTCACTCGTGTTAGCATCCAACATAATCTCGTCGTGAATGATGTTGACAATGTGTGTCTGGTAGTGCTCCAACTTGGCGGCTACACGAACCACGGCCTCGCGCATAATATCCGCAGCACTGCCTTGGATAAGAGCGTTTAGGGCTTTGTGCGATTCCTCCACATGAAGATGCCTGCCGTGACTATTAATAATGTAACCTCTACTATCCAGAATACGATCAATGCTGTTCCTAAGAAGAGCAATGCCCGGCCTAGTTCCATGATACGCCTCCAACAATCGCTTTGCTTCCTTGTAGTCAACGCCCAACTGTCGCATAATCGTAGGCGTCCCACCACCATAGATGATGCTAAAGTTCAGCGTCTTACCTACTTGCCGCTCCTCGTCAGTGATGTCACTCTTGTTGAATAGTCCTTTGGCAGTCTCATAGTGCGGGTCCAGTCCGTTACGAATCTCTTCGACAAGACTAGTGTCATTGATGCCAATGGCGAGGTAGTACGCGAGTAGCCGTACTTCGATAGCCTTGTAGTCGAAAAAAAGGAACGCATCATTCTTTGGGATAAATGCACGTTTCACATCCTTTTGTGTTCTTGGAATATTCTGTACGTTCATTTAGATAGTTTCAGTAGTAGTGTGTATACGTCCATTGCTTGCTCAAATCCTGCGGCACATACTGGCCAGTCAGTCGCAATCGGAATCAAGTATTCGGGATGATACATGGAGACGTAATACCACGACCATTCCTCCTCTTCCTCCTCATCCCAATGATGATAACTCATCACGCTTCGGCGGCTCCACTGCTCATACGACCAGTCCTTGTACCATGCTGACGAAAGTTCGGGTGGAGTATACCATCCCTAGCCTCCTCATGCAAGGCATCAAAGTACGTTGCTTTGATTTTGTTACACTCGCGGAGTTCTAGAATTAGTCGTGCGAGTTCGTCGTCCACTTCCCTGAGCGCGTCTTTGGAGGTAGAGGATACCACGAATCCTCTTTCGCTGAGTGCGTGTAGAACCTGTTGATGTGATTGGGGGTTGAATTCCTTGCCAACCAGTTCCCCAATACGCTGCTTAAGTTTGTAAATCCGATCACCATACTCCCTTCTCTTGTCAGTAACATACGCCTTATCAATGCTCATGCCTTGCGCTTCGACGTTGAGTAGCGCCCATGTAAGCGACTTCTCCATATTGTACAGGTCGTGCAGGTCCTTGGGCAGGCGAGGCCATAGCGTCTTGTATAGTCGCAGAGTAAACTCCGCGTCCTTGGCTGCGTAAGGAGCAAGAATCTCATTGGGGATAGGCTCATAACCATCCTCCTTCTTAAGTTTATTCTTGCGCCGCCAAACCTTCAGAACCTCATCCTCATCCGTCTCCTCTCCAAGCACAACCCGCGCAAGATACTTTAGGCTAGTGCTCTGCTTCTCATCAATAAGATGCGCAATGGCTTGCGTGTCCTCAAACTTTGTGGCGAACAGGTAACTGTCAAAACCAATGCTGATAAGTTTCTGCAAATCAAACTTAGCATTATGCATAATGATATGCGTAGCCTCGTGCAGCATACGATTAACACGAAGCAGATCGTCTTGCCATTGCGTACCACTTGTGTTGCGCTTATCAAACACTAGTGTTTCTGTGTCTGTTGCAACACTGACCATAAAGGCTTGGTCGTGCCAGCCAACACCAGTCGTCTCAGTATCAATTGCCAGTAGACCCAAAGCCGCCCTCTCCGCGAGCACCCCCAGCAAAAATACCGGGGGCGAGTGTAATGTCCTCCACTCGTACGATCATCAGTTGAGCAATACGATCAGACTCTTTAACCTCATAATCGTTGAATTCCATCATGTTCGCCAGAATGATACGGATCGAACCAATGTACCCCGCATCAATCAGTCCGGGAGAGTTTAGCACATAAACCCCCCGACTTGCAAGTCCACTGCGGCTGAGCACTAGTCCAGCATACCCGTGCGGGATATCAATGCGAAGACCAGTATCAACAATCTTCCACCCACTAGCAGGAATAATAGCATCCTCTAGTGCGTAAAGATCCCAAGCAGCATCACTACCATACATACGCTTGGGGTGAAACTTCATCGTGTCATACTTTACTTCCACTAATCCATCCTATAACTAGAATCTTCACGACAATCAGGACAATCACAACGCTTCAGCGAATCGAATTGTCCACGATCAAGGCTAGCCCACGTAAACCCCGGCTTCTTCCAAAGATCAAGAATATCCTCAATCTCTTCCAACCTGTGAAAAGCCTGCTCCATCAGACGATCAAGGATAGCATAATCCTTGTCACGATCAACATACTCTTCAAGAGCACGATTAACCGTACCAAGATTCTCAAAGACGACACTCATATGACAAGCAATGGTCTGCTTATCGTACTCACCAACCCACATTAGATAACCCCCTTCTTATTAAGAATGCTCCGCATATTCTCCACGCTCAGATCATCCGTATCAAGCACCTGCATAATAGCCTCGCGGCTAGGCTGCTCTGCGGGATCCAACTCTGCCTCACGAATCGTATACTCCATCACGAGCCGCTTCAGCGCAACATCATCATGCATAGCGTCACGCTGCATCTGCACAAAGTCGCGCTCATCCTCACTCCAAAGGTAGAGAGCAATACCATACTGGTGGCAAGCCTTCTTCAGAGCCTCAGCCTGAGCAGTCTTAATAGCAGTATCCGGATCAAAGTTAAAGCCCGCGCCAACACCATCACGACTGATCATCCGCATATGATCACTGTCACGCAAGGCTAGCGTCAAACACCCACTGACAATAGCAATATACTGGGGCTTACCATTCTTCGTAGCAGGACCATCACGAAACTCCCACTTACGAACCTCCCAATGCCAGTTAGATCCAAGCACATCATTCAGACGATTAATATAACCGTCAATGCTGACGTAATCCTGATTAGACTGGTTTTTGCGAACCTGCGAATGATGGAACCGCTCAGTAAGTTCACTGGGAATCATTCATATTCTCCTTCATAATCTTAATCCCTTCCTCTAACGCCTCCTGTCCAGCAGGAGTAAAAAAGTACTCACCACGATATAACTCAATATATCCTAGTTGCGCCATAAGACTAATTGTATAATCATCAAGATCAATATACTTACGGCGAGGATTATACCGCTCCCACAAACGCTTAAGAGTCATAAGGATACCCAATCTCTTGGATGATTTGCTTTACCATTTTATCATACCCATCCTCAATTTTCAAGTCTCCTTCGGTATATGTTGCCAACAATGACGACTTCTCGTCACTACAACCACAAGGATCATCAATCAGACTAGACCACGGACAAAATAGGGTGGTATAGTGTGGGCGCTGCTGCAAAAAGTACGTCTTGCCACGCTTCTTCCACGCAAACGTAGGCGGAGGAATATCAGGCAGAATATTATCCTCAAGATACAATCCGATAGCCCGCTCAACATCACTAATACGCTCCTCAACCTCACGCTTAGAGTAAGGCTCAAACTCTAGCATCACAGGCTCAGACCAATTCTTCTTATAATCAGGACTAGACGGCAAGTAGATAACAGCAGTACGCCAATCATCACTAGTCATAGGCATAAACGCATGATACGCTGACACCTGCCACTTATGATCCTCCTTAGGCTCATCACCAAGAAAGAACATACCAGCACCACTAATCGTCTTATAATCAAGGATCCAATACTCGTCACCAACCTTAGCAAACGCATCCACGGTACCTGTCCACGGATAATGATACTGATCGTCTAGCACAATAGGATGCTCAGGCAAATAATGATCAACAATCTTAGCCATATGCGTATGGATAACATCATGGATGCCGGTGCCCTGCACAAGTGGAAACATTCTACCCCACGCCGGAGTAGTCTTAGGATACCCATACTTCATATAAATAGCCGTATGCCTATCATGCTGCAAATGCTGAGAGAAATGCAAATAACCATCATTACGAGGCTCAGACAAGGACTCCTTAAGTTTACTCAGCAGCATTAATCTTATCCTCCAACAGGTCGGACCACTCAGCGGCAGGCATACTCATACCATCCACCACCTCAATATCAACACTCGCTGAATCATTTGGATCAAGATACGCACTCATAGTGCCCAACACCTGAGTATTATAAAACAGGCTGACAACAATACCGTCCCGCTCCATCCGCTTACGAACGTAAAACACTAAGCCTCCTTCTTAATTACAGTAGCCTTAAACAAAGGCTTACCAGTAGTAGTAACCCCGCGACGATACGTATGCGCCTTATACCCAGCATCCCACAACACATTCGTAGCCTCATTCAACGAATCAACCTGACCCAACAACTCATCATCAATCTTAATATTCCAACGATTATTTTTACTACGCTTAATAAGAACCTCAAACGTCTTAATCATACGCAAGGATCCCACGAAACAAGCGGCGGATAATCAGTATCATCAGCATCCCAACAGTCAGTATTAAGGCGGTACTTAATCTCCAAACGCTCCAAAACATCAATATAATCCCTTTCGACATCACGCAACTCTTCGTACGACCAGTACGGAAGATCATCACTAGGACTCATTATACTCCTTTTCGTAGATAGTAGCCCAGTAAGCATCATGCTCTTCAAACGCTGTAACGTACATATCCTGAATATCAGCAAGGATACTACGAATAATAACCTTATCAGATGTAGAGTAATTAGTATCCTCACTCATATACTTTACATAAAGGTTATTATAAATATCCATAATAGTAAGGTAATGCATAATGTCCTTTCAGTGTATAGTCGTAAATTCTAGCAGGTTTCTTACAAGCAAAGGCTGATCGTTACATAATCGTAGCATAATCTTTACAATTGCATACTGGGGGACTAGGATTCGAACCTAGATAATGGGCACCAAAAACCCATGTCCTGCCGTTAGACGATCCCCCAATAGGGGTAGAGGGAATCGAACCCCCACACCTTGCGGTACCTGATTTTGAGTCAGGCGCGTCTACCAGTTCCGCCATACCCCCTCGCCCAATAAGTATTATATCACACTGGCTGATGAAAAACAAGTAAAGAAATTGTAAAATCGAATTTTGATTCTAAGCGATTAGACCCCCCTCCATGTAGGGTAGTACTAGTACACCCCTAGAAACGCCTCAGAACGCCCGCAAAGGCCCTTAAAACGCATCCTACATAACGATCCGACCCTCACTCCCGGATCCCCCGGGCCCCCTGTCACGAAGAAAGCAAAATAACACACCACTAGTAGCCAAACACTACGAAATAGAAAATGAGTAGACCAAAAGGCCTACTCATAATCTATCACCTAAGAAAAAGTTTTGCTACACGAAAGACAAAATAACCAACAAACACACCCAAACCAATCCAAGCCTGCTCACTCACGCAGCACCCCCGCGATACGCAACCCACACAGCAGCCTGCGCATCACGAGGCGACACACCAAACACATCACCAATCATCCAACACGCCTGAACAACCTCTTCACGAATACGATCAGACACATCAGACGAATAACCCGCAGCCTTACTCATAATACTATCCACAGTAACACTATCAGTATCACCACAAATAGCATCATAAAAAGCAGACACCTTAGGCCCACTAATAACATTAGAATAATAACGCGACTCAAGCACACGCACACCCTTAGTCGCACTAGCACCAAGAATATTATACGAATACGAATACGTACCAGCCTTATGCTCAGCACACAGCATAGCAGTAGCCGCAAGATTCGTAGACCAACGAGCACGAGGACTAGTAACAGCCATCACCGCAGCAACACGACGCGCAGCAAGACCATGCTCAGCACCAATACGCTGACAAATACGCCACGCATCAGGATACCAAGACTTACCAGCATCAATAGCAGCATCAACACCAAACTCGCTAAGATGCTTATAATACTTATTAGCAACAGTAATCATACTAGCCCTCCTCAATATGAGTAATTTCAATAGACGACGTATCAATATCAACATCATAGCCGTCAAAAATATCACGCGGCCACATATTATTCAGATTATCATACACCATATCAGCCGCCGTATCCTCATCAGGCGCATCAATCTGAACAGCAAAATACAGAGGCATCGTCACACTAACAGTAAACGGCTTATTAAACATAGCCGGATCAACATCACAACAACCAATAAGAGTCTGCACAACATCATCAAACGAATACTCAGTATTCATCTGAACCTCACAAGCAACAGCCTCCCACGTCTCCGCATCAAAACCCATACGGTTATCAAGCGCAGCCACAACATGACTAAGAATAGTCTCATAACGCTCAAGATACTTAACCTTACGCTCCATATCAGAAAACGCACGGCGCATCTCATCAGTCACAACTTCAGGCGTATCACACATCACACACACTCCTCATCAAGATAATCAAACCAACCACTACGAAACTCAACAAGATCAGCCTCATGCATCACAAGATACTCATCACGCATCTGCTGCTCACGCCAAGCCTCATCCTCATCAGCCCAATAAGCCTCATATTGCTCATCAAGCCACGCATCCTCAACACTACTCATCATCAACCTCCGGCTCATACTCATCAAACGGATTATCATACAACCACGATCTACGCTCAATACTCATAGGCCACGGACCATCATCATACTCATAAGCATCAAAACCATTAACAGTAATATCACGTTGATTAGCAATCCACTCCTGACCACAATCACAACAAGGAAAATCCTCACAATCACACATAAGACTACTCATCAAAATCACCATCATTCCACGTATTCATACGATTACCAAGAACAAGCATACACTGCTCAGCAGCATCAACATAATCCTGCATCTGAGCAAACACACTATCAGGCGGAGGAGGCCACGGAGAATACTCAAGAACACCCTGCGACCACTTAAGTACATCACTCACAGCATCATACGCATCAACAAGACAACCATACGCCTCATCAGTACGCACACGCCAATCCTCCTCCATACTAACACGAACACCAAGAACCTCATCCCAACCCATCACACAACCTCCACAATATTAGCAGACTCCAAAACAAAATCACACGCACGCTGAGCAGCATTAACAGCAGTCACCAGCAAACCCGGATCATCCTTACACTTAGCAGCCCAACCAGCAAGATACGAAGCAGCCTCATTATCACGAAGAGGAACACCACAATTCATAGCAAGAAACGCAGCACCAAACTCCGCAACTAACTCCTCCTTAGCATACTCACCAGAACCAAAACCACCCTTCACCAAACGATCCTGACGGCTCTCATGACCAGTAGAATGCACAACCTCATGAAACAACGTATGATAAAACGCACCAAGAGAAACAAACTGATCCTCATAAGGCATACCAATACGATCAGACACAGGCGAATAAAACGCACGATCACCACCATAATCAACAAACACACGCTGATCATCCGAATACGCATTAACCACACGCTCAGCCTCAGGAAACGACTCATCACCATGCCAATACGGTTCAACGCCATCAACAACAGGCTCATACTCATCAAGCCCATCAACCTGAGCCGCATTAAACACACGATAATACTTCATCACATAAAACGACGAAACACCATCAGAATCATCATCTTTCTTAGTCACACGCTTATTATACACCACAAGCGTAGATTCAGAACCCTTAACAACCTGAGCACCTAACTTCTTAGCATTATTATACGTAAAAAACCGGGGATCAGACCAACCATTAGCCTGCATCACAGCACCAAGATACAAACTATTAAACCCATTATACGGACGATCATAAAACCCATTACGAGGAGCCCAAGGATCAGCATTACCACGAATAAGCCATGGCCTAGACCATGGTGCAACACCCTGCTCCATCAGGTTGATAATACCCTCAGCAACCTGAGCATACATAGCCTTACGATCAAGCGCCACAACAAGCCTCCATAATCTGCTGATTAACCCACCAAGCCGCATCAGACTCAGCACGATACGCATCAAAATAAAAAGCCACAAACTCCCAATCACGACCACCATCACACGAAGTAAACAACGCATGACAATCAGCCGCAATTTCACACACACGATACATAAACACAACCAACCCTCCACAATTGGAAAGTACACAAATCACAACACGACACAAGAAAAACCCTACAAAAAAAATAAACAAAGGCAGTTTAACGTCATGCCTAGGACGCAGAACTAGTTAGAAACTACGATAGTATCACCATCATCCTCAGCATCTTGAGCCACAACCCACGAATGCGCAGCCCAAGCAGCCAACTCCTCACGCTCCGCAAAATCAACCTCATACGCCTCATCAGCCGCATGACAACGAAGCCACTCAACACCCATCCGATCACGCTCCACAACCTCCCAAGGAGCAAGATCAGGCGTACGAGAACGCTCAACACGCACAGCATCAAGACGAGCACGATCCTCACTCGTCATCTGACGCACCTCCGTCTTCTTCTCCCGCATCCGCACAGCCATACTACGCTCACCCGTACGCACCAGATAACCACGAGTATACACCAGCGGAGCACTAGCACCACGAACCTTAACCAGATTCAGCCAAGCAACCTTAAACAAATCGTAACCATACTTGGCAACACCATCCGACAACTCGCCAACCTCAGACAGTTTGAGAAGATTAGCCTCTTCAACCACCCACGCCTCATAATCATCACGCTCCATCTGACGATATTGAAACGTGACCTTGACACGCACATCAGGAAACTCGTACCACTTCATGATAACTCCTAACGTAGTAGGTAAACAGTGAGCAGTTTAGAGTCATGCTCAGGACACCTTACATTATCAGGCATTCTCCGCCAACACTACGTCCACGGGTCCATGCACGGGCACTCCCGCGGCGGCTGCGTCACGCCGCACGACTCGCAGCGCGCCCGCCCACCGCTGTTCTTCAGCCGGAGGATCATCAGGTCCTCCTCCGCCACCCCGAAGAACATCTCGCACTTCTTCACGTTGAGCGCCTGCTCGAACGTGTCCCACGGGCCCAGCGCGAACTGCCCCGGCCCGTTCCAGTCCCACACCGTCTTCACCACGATGTAGCGCGGCTTCTGCACCACCACGTTCTCTCCGTTGATCTTCGGCATCACGCCACCTCCTCCGAGTCGAAGTCGTCCCACACGAGGTCCGCCGGGTCGACGAACATCTCCGGGTGCGCCGCGTAGTCGGCGCGGATCTCAGCGGCCCAGTCCTGCGACTGCGCCCAAAACCAGTCATCAGCGATATACATCGAATCATCGAACAGCATCATCACAAACTCCTAACGTAGTAGGTAAATGTGAGCAGTTTAGAGTCATGCTCAGGACAACCAACACCTACACCCACTGGTCCATGCACGGGCACTCGTCCGGGATGTGGCGGCGCCCGCACCCGCCGCACAACGACCGCGACGTCAGGCTCAGCGGCCCCACGATCATCAGGTCGTCTTTCGACACCCCGAAGAACATCTCCGTCTGCACCACGCTGAGCGCCTCCCCGTACGTGTACGGTCCGAGCCCGATCTGGCCCGGGTTCTTCCGCTCGAAGTCCCACTCTGTCCGCACCACGATGTACCTGTTCATCACGACCTCCTCAGGTCTAGAAGATACCCCACCTAAAGCACACGAAGTGTGCTACTCGTAACCAAACACAACCACACACAGAGACAAAAACGTTAGTATCATGTAACGGTTATTGGCACATTAAAAGGGGCTGATGGCTGATTGTGTGAGAAGTCTACATAATATACTGGTATGGTTATATGTAGTCTTGTTTGTGTGTCTGCGTGGTCTTGTTAGATTACGGCGCCTAACTGGTAGGGGGTGGCTTGTAACGGTCACTACAGTAGACAATTGAAAATGCACTACCCTGTCCCCCGTTCCGTCTACCTGATGTATATGAAATATACACTATATGGTTTTGGCACAGGATATTTTTGTGTTAAGGGTTTGTTAAGGTTTTGGTTTTGATGTCACTTTTTTTGGGTTTTGTTCGTTATTAATGGTAGGGGTTATATTCTTTTTGTTCTTTTCTTTTTTATTCTTATGTTTTTGTTATTCTTTTTATTCTTTACTGGGGGGAGGAGGGGTTGTGCCGAATTTTTTTGGGTTGGGTGTTACGGCTGGTTCGTGGGCTGAGCGTTTGGCTATGGTTTCTCCTTCTGTTGGTTTGTTGTTTTATCAGTCTGATACTGATGAGTTTTTGAAGTTTTGTGTTGATGATGATGGTGTTTCTCGTTGGATGCAGGCTGAGTTGCGTCCTGCGAGGAATTTGTTGATTAATGGTAGTATGGGTGTGTGGCAGCGTGGTAATAGTATTAATGCGGGCGGTGGCGGTGCTTCGACGTATGCTCAGGATCGTTGGTGTTTTGGTAATAATGGTGGTTGGGTTTTTAATATGAGTAGGGTTACTAATGTGCCTTCTTCTCGTTTTTTGTATTCTGGGCGTATTACTGCGACTAATGCTGTTGCTAATGGTTTGAATGGTTGGGAACAGTTTGTTGAGCAGCGGAATATGTTGTTTGCTAGGGGTAAGTATGTTACTTTGAGTTTTTGGATTCGTGGTTCTAAAGCGTTTTCTGGGCCGTGTTATGTGGATACGGGTACTACGGTGGATCAGAATCCGGGTAATGGTAATGGTTTTACTGGTGGTGTTACGCTTGTTAATCAGACGGTGAATATTACTACGTCGTGGCAGAAGGTTGTGTTTACGTCTAGTGTTGTTGTTCCTACGAATGCTAATGTTTTGCGGGTTGGGTTGCCTAAGCCTTCGTTTGTTCAGAATGATTTTTATGAGGTTACTGGTGTGCAGTTGGAGGTTGGTACTGCGCCTAGTGAGTTTGAGTTTTTGCCGTATGAGCGAGAGTTGATGTCGTGTATGCGGTATTATGAGCGGGTTTCTGCTTCTAGTAGGCATTATACTAGTGATGGTTATTGGGGTATTAATTTTCCTTTTAAAGTTGAAAAACGAACTGGTAGTTATAGTTGGGCGGTAGTAAGTACAGGTAATAGTAGTGGGCTTACTCTTGGGCCTGTTTTTAATACTGTGTATGCTATGGGTCTACAGTCAAACCCGGTAGCGGCGGGAACATACTATATGTATGGTTATACCGTTGAAATTAGCGCAGAGTTATAAGGAGTAGGTAATGTTTGGGTCTAATGTTCAGCCAAAACGGATTATCAAGGAGCAGCGTAAGGAGCCTTGGTATTGTCATACTTGTGATTTGGATAATCCGCATTATTATTCTAAGTGTCCTAAGTGTGGGGATCATCGGCCTCATTAAGGAGTTGGCGTATGCCTAATTATAGTTTTAAGGAAGGTGTTGCGCTGAAGCCTAGGGAGTTGGAGGAGGTTCTTCTTCGGTTTCCTGAGAAGTTTGGTTGGTTTATGAGTAAGGGGTATTTGCCTCATTATTATCAATCGTTGTTTCATGCGAATAGTGATGGTGAGGTGTTGACTCGGTTTAGGCATCTTGTGGCGGGTCGTCGTGGTGGTAAGACGCTTTCGGCGGCTTGGGAGGTGTTGTTTTATGCGTTGTATCCTGAGCAGTTTCATCGGGATGCGCATGGTAGTGGTGATAAGAGTCCTTTGTGGATTTGGGCTACGAGTAAGGATTATAAAGTCTTGCGTCCGGCTCTTTTGACTTTGCGTAAGGTTATTACGAGTTCCGGTTTGGAAATTGGTAAGGATGTGAAAGAGAATCGTGGCGCTATGACTTTTGAGTTTCCTAATGGTAGTCTTATTGAGTTTAAGTCGTCTGATGATCCGCAGAGTCTTCGTGGTGCGGGTTTGGATATTTTGTGGATGGATGAGGCGGCGTTTATTCGGTCGGAGGAGCCTTGGCAGGTTATGCGGCCTGCGTTGTCTGATAAGCAGGGGCTTCTTATTACTACTACTACGCCTGATGGTAAGAATTGGTTTTATGATGAGTTCTGGTCGAAGCAGGCGATTGCGGATAAGCAGCAGGGTCGTGTGGAGTATCGTAGTATTGATAATCCGTATTTTCCTAAGCGTGAGTGGGAGTATACGAAGCAGCGGTATCATCCGTTGTTGTTTGCGCAGGAGTATATGGCGGCGTTTGATAGTATGGCTGGTCGGGATTTGGCGGGTGATTGGTTGCATTATTATTCGGATGAGGATTTGCCGCGTAGTGAGGATGGTTCGTTGGAGAAGTTGCGGACGTATATTGGGGTTGATCCGGCTGTTAGTATGAGTGGTCGTGGTGATCGTTTTGTGATTAGTGTTGTTGGTGTGTCGAAGCGTAATCAGGTGTTTTTGTTGGAGCAGTATGCTGCGAAGATTCCGTTTGCTGATCAGTTGGAGAAGATTCAGGAGTATCATTTGCGGTTTAATCCGGATATTATTGGGATTGAGTCGAATGCGTATCAGGCTGCTCTTGTGCAGCAGGCTGAGCGTTTGCCTAGTATGCCGCCTATTGTTCCTATTTTTGCTAAGGGTAAGAAGTATGAGCGTATTATGGCTATGAGTCCGTTGTTTAGGATTGGTAAGGTTCAGATTCGGGCGGAGCATCGTGATTTTATTGATGAGTGGATTAATTATGATGCGAGTATTAGTAATCCGAAGGATGACTGTTTGGATTCGGTGGAGATTGCGTTGCGTACTGCTGGTGCTTTGTTGGGTGAATCGTTTTTGAATGAGCCTGAGAAGACGTTGAATGGTTTGCCTGATTGGGTTGTGAAGGATAGGCCTTCTGAGATTATTCGGGAGGATCGTTTTGTTGACGAGTATATGGGGAGTATGTGGTAATATGGGTCTTATTGAGAATATTAGTTCGTATAATCGTGATTTTATTACGGGGGATCGTATTGCTTTGGGTGATAAGGTTGTTGTTACGCCGTATAAGAATCGTAAGGTGCCTATGGGCAATTCTCGTATGAAGTTGGTTAAGGAGGAAACGATTGTTTGGTTGGCTGAACAAGCGGGATACACTCTTGTTAAGCGTGATGCAGGAAATTCTGGAGACGCAAAGGGCGTGGACGCAGGAGATGCTGAATCTGGAGACGGAGCGGTTAAGGCTGGAAAGGCTAAGGCTGGAGGGAAGCAAACCGTTAAGCGACGTGCCTCTGGGCCAGTTAAGGGTGAGTGAGGACGAGCAGGATCTTGATTGGGCTTTGAAGCAGAATCTTATTAGTCCTAGTGAGTATCGTGGTTTGTTGGAGCAGACTGGTTTGACTCCGACTGATATTGTTTTTGATTAAGGAGGTTGTGGGTGGAGGATTCGCAGACATATTCTGATGAGAATCGGCCTGCGGGTTTTGCCCCTGCCGATAAGTTAGTTAAGAAGGTTGAGGATTTGCGGCGTCAGCGTGAGACGCTTGAGCGCCAGTGGAAGTTGAATTTGGCGTTTTATAAGGGTAAGCAGTATGTGTTTTATAATCGTAAGTCGCGGCGGATTGAGTCGCTTCCTACGGATGAGGGTGATAAGCCGCGTTATCGTGTTCGGCTTGTGTCGAATCAGATTGCTCCGAATACGCATGGGTTGTTGGCGCGTCTTGTGAAGTCGAAGCCGCAGTTTTTTGCGACTCCGGGTCAGGCGTCGTTTGAGGCGCAGAAGGCTACTGAGGTGGCTGAGAATCTTCTTGATTATTGGTGGGATGCTTTGCATTTGACTGAGAAGCGGGAAGAGGCGATGATGTGGAGTATTATTTGTGGTAATGGGTTTTGGAAGGTTACGTGGGATGATAAGTCTGGTCCGGGTATGCGGGTTATGCTTGATCCTATGGGGCGGCCTATTGTTGATCCGCTTGTTCAGCATTTTTTTGAGAAGAATCTTGAGGCTGAGGGTATTGATTCGTCAGAGTTTGAGCGGCGTATTTATCAGGGCGAGATTCGTGTTGATGTGTTGTCGCCGTTTGATGTGTTGTTGGATGATTCTGCTCAGGTGTTTGAGGATTGTCAGTATGCGTTTTGTGTGCATCCTATGAGTCCTGATGAGATTTTTGAGCGGTATAATGTTCGTTTGAAGGCGAATGCGGTTAATAAGTATCCTGATGAGACGCTTCCGGGTGTGTTTGGCTCGTTGGAGTCGAAGTCTGAGGAGAATGTTCGTGAAGTGTTTTATGGGTATTTTTTGCCGGGTGGTAAGTATCCTGAGGGGCGTTTTGTGGTGTTTACGAAGGATCCTTCGATTGTGTTGTATGATGCTCCGTGGCCGTACCCGTTTGAGGAGTTGCCGTTGGTGAAGTTTCCGGGTATGCGTGTGCCGGGACAATTGTGGGATCAGAGTGTGGTTGAGCACGCGATTCCGCTTCAGAAGGAGTTGAATCGGTCGTTGTCGCAGATTATTGAGTATAAGAATCTTACGTTGAAGCCGCAGATGTTGGCTCCGGTGGGTTCTTTGCGTCAGCGTATTACGGATGAGCCGGGGGCTATTTTTGAGTATAATCCGGTTGCGGGTAAGGTGCCTGAGAGTATTCCGATTCCGTCGCTTCCTTCTTATGTGTTTGAGCATTTGCAGGATCTTGGTGCGCGGTTGAAGGATATTTTTGGTTTGACTGAGGTGTTGCAGGGGGATGTGCCGCCGAATGTTGAGGCTGGTGTGGCGATTGATTTGTTGCAGGAGGCTGCTGTTGATCGTTTGGCTCCGCAGATTATGCTTATGGAGAAGTCGTTGGAGCGGTGTGGTAATCAGTTGTTGCAGTTGGCGCAGAAGTATTATCAGGAGCCGCGTATGCTTATTATTAATGGTTCGGGCTCTAAGCCTAAGGTTGAGCGGTTTGAGGATGCGGATCTTATTAAGGGTGTGCAGGTTAGGGTTGAGGCTGGTTCTGGTCTTCCGCGTACTCGTGCTGGGCGTCAGGCTCGCGTGTTGCAGTTGTTGCAGTTGGGTATTTTGTCGCCTACGAAGGCGTATAAGTATCTTGATATGGCTGATTTTAAGACGCTTCAGATGCAGTTTGAGGCGGATGAGGAGCAGGCTATGCGTGAGCATGATAAGTTGATGGATGGTGTTGCGGTTAATATGAATGCTGCTAATCAGGCTGCTAGTCAGATTATGATGATGATGCAGAATCCGCAGGTTGATCCTGAGACGGGGCAGGCGTCTTCGTTGTCGCCTGAGGTGTTGGAGCAGAGTATTGATGCTGGTTTGTCGCCGTTGCCGTTTGAGAATTCTGCGGTGCATTTGGAGGTTCATTCGGCGTTTATGAAGAGTGCAGAGTTTGATTCGTTGCCTATGAGTGTTCAGGCGCGGTTTTATAAGCATTTTGAGTTGACGCAGAAGAAGGTTGAGTCTGAGGGTGTTCCGAAGAGTGATCCGCCTAAGGTTACGATGCAGTTGCGTGGTGCGGTTGGGCCTACTACTGGTTCTAAGATTCTTAATCAGGCTGGTGTGCAGAATGTTACTCCGCAGGAGTTGTTGGAGCCTGCGTTGGATACTGTGGTTATTGATAATAAGGATAAGCCGAATGCTCCTGAGACGCAGTTTGCGGGTGTTCAGGATTATCAGCAGGGTGTTATTGATAAGTTGATTGGTAATCAGGCGTTGGAGCAGCAGAAGTTGCAGCAGCGTTATATGGAGAAGGCGAGTGACATTGGCTAAGACTGAGTGGTCTACGCAGGATAAGGCGGACGCTTATGTGCAGTGGGTGTTGAATGATCGTAATGTGCGTAAGACGAGTCGTGAGACGGGTGTTCCGCATGGTACTTTGCGTTATTGGATTCGTGAGTGGGAGGCGGATGGGCCTCCTGAGGGTAGTAGTGGGCTTGTGGAGAAGGCTGCGGAGGGGTTTGTTCAGCACGCTAGTCGTGTGCGTGAGCAGGCTATTCTTAAGTTGGAGGAGTTGATTCCTCAGGCTGAGGTGAAGCAGTTGTCTGCGGTTGCTACTGTTGTTGGTATTATGGATGATAAGATTCGTTTGGCGTCGGGTTTGGCGACTAAGCGGACTGAGACTGTTCATACGCTTCCTTCGCGTGAGGATATGAAGGAACTTATGGGGGGTTTTGTTGATGGTCTTATTGGTGCGGCTGAGTCTCGTGCGAGTGAGATTATTGATGGTGAGGTGATTGTAGAAGAGCAACCCAAATCCGTGGGACTCTTAGAAAACAAGGAGTAGGTTGATGAGTGAGATTGATATGGATGGCGCTTTGGATGCGCTGTCGGCGGAGTTGCCTGATTCGTATGGGGAGGCGGCTCCGGTTGATTCGGACATTGTGGTTGAGGATAATTCGGTTGAGCCGGAACCCTTTACTGGTTTTGATCCGAATGCTCTTCCTGAGGATATGCAGTTGGTGTATAAGTCTATGCAGGCTGATTACACTCGTAAGACTCAGGAACTTGCTGAGATGCGCAATAAGTTTGGTGCTCTTGGCGAGATGGAGGTTGATCCGGAGGAGGCTGTACGGATGGTGCAGTTTGTTCAACAGTTAGATACTGATCCGGCTTTTGCAGAAAAGTTTGTGCATCATGTTTCTAATCAGTTGGGTATGGCTGGCCACAACCAAGCGCCTGTTATGGATGAGCCTGTTGTTGAGGAGACTAGTTATGAGGGGCTTCCAGAGTCTCTTGTGCAAGAGTTGGAGGAGATGCGGATGTTTAGGCAGGAGATGCTTGAGCAGCGCGAACTTCAGATTCTTGAGCAGGAGTTGGAACAGCAGGAGCAGACGATTCGTACGACGAATCCGAATTTTTCGGATGATGATATGGATGCTGTGTATGCTCTTGCGCATTCTACTGGTGGTGATTTGATTGCTGCTGCGGAGCAGTATCATGCTATTCAGCAGCGTTTGCTTGGTAATTATTTGCAGGCGAAGACTGTGCCGCATGGTGCTACTCCGGCTCCGGGTGGGCCGTCTAATGTTCCCGCTAAGGAGTTTAACTCTTTGGATGATGCGCATAAGGCGGCTATGGAGGCGCTTCGTAATATCTCCTAGGTTTATCTATTATAGGAGGTGAAAGAATGGCTGCTACTGATGGTGCTACTCTTTCCACGCTCTCTAACATTCTCAAGGAGTACTACCTTGGGCCTGTTGCGGAGCAGTTGAACAATGAGGTTCTTCTCCTTTCGCGGCTTGAGTCGCGTTCGGAGGATTTGGTTGGTAAGTATGCGTATATTCCGCTGCATAAGACTCGTTCTGGTGGTATTGGTGCGCGTGCTGAGCAGGCGGCCCTGCCGGTTGCTGGTAAGCAGGGTTACGATAAGGCGACGTATGATCTGAAGTACCTGTATGGTGCTGTTCAGGTTACTGGTCCGTCGGTTGCTAAGACGAAGAATGAGGCTGGTTCGTTCTTGCAGGTTCTTAAGTCTGAGTTGGACGGTCTTCGTAATGATCTTCGTCGTGATCTTGCTCGTCAGGTGTATGGTGATGGTACGGCTCTTATCGCTCAGTGTGGTACGACGACCGCTTCCACCACTGTTAGCCTGAATTCGGCTGCTGGCAAGGAGGCGATCCGTAAGGGTTGGCTTTATGTTGGTATGCTGATTGATATTGGTACTACGGCTGATGTTGATGTTGTTGCGGCTGGTCGGGAGATCAATGGCGTTGATTATGACAATGCTACGATCACCATTTCTGGTGCTGCTGTTACCACGTCTTCTTCGCATTACGTGAGTCGTGCTGGTTCGGCTACGAATGGTGGTGCTTCTTCGGAGACTTCCAAGTCGAACGAGATTGACGGTCTTCAGCGCATTGTTGATGCTGATACGCCGAGCAATGGTTCTAATACATTTGGTGGTATTGATCCGTATGATGCTGGTAATTCGTGGTGGGATAACAAGCGTATGGCGATTGCTGACGCTGCCGGTAACGGCGTTCTCTCCAAGGAGGACTTGCAGAAGGCGATTAACCTCGTGCGGCTTGAGGGTGTTGCTCCGACGGCGATGATTACGTCGCTGGGTGTGCAGCGCGAGTTTTATATGCTGCTTGAGGATGACGTGCGTTACATTGAGCCGGATTCGGGGCTGAACCTCGGCGCTGGCTTCAAGACGCTGACGTACAATGGGATGCCGCTGATTGCGGACATTGATGCTCCTTATGGGCGCATCTACATGATTGACGAGTCCACCATGAAGGTGTTCTCGGATCAGGATTGGCATTTCCTTGATATGGATGGTTCGACGCTGCGTCAGGTGCAGGGTTATGACGTCTTTGAGGCGGTTATGGCTCGGTACATGAACATTGGTGTTACTCGTCGTAACAACCAGATGGTTGTGACGGGCATCAAGGTTGACACGGTGGCGGATACCGGCGTGTAATTGGTGTGGGGGAGGAGGCTTCGGCTTCCTCCCCTATACTAGTGTAAGGGGGCTTTATGTCGCGTACTAATGAAACATTATGGAAAAGTATTGTTGCTAGGGTTAAGGCTGGTAGCAAGGGCGGTAAGCCGGGTCAGTGGAGTGCGCGTAAGGCTCAATTGGCTACGTTGATGTATAAGAAGGCTGGTGGTAAGTATTCTGGTCGTAAGACTAAGGCTCAGAAGAGTCTGTCTAAGTGGACTAAGGAGAAGTGGCGTACTAGTGATGGTAAGCCTGCTGAGCGTAAGGGTGGTACTACGCGATACTTGCCGGATAAGGCTTGGAAGAGTTTGTCTTCTGCTGAGAAGGCGGCTACGAATCGTAAGAAGCGTCAGGGTAGTCGTGCTGGTAGGCAGTTTGTTGCTAATACTAAGGCGGCTAAGGCTGCTGGTAAGAGGGCGAGGGGATCTTGATGAGTGGTTTTGCACATTGGAAGTATCGGCTTCGCCGGTTTTATTTTCGTCGGAGGGGTTAGGATGCCTGCCGGTGTTGATAAGATTGTTAAGGCTTTGAAGGAGGAGAATCCTGATTGGCCTATGTCTAAGATTTATGCTATTGCTTGGTCAACGTATAAGAAGAAGGGTGGTGAGTAGATGAGTGAGGCTTGGACTCGTAAAGAGGGTAAGAATCCTGAGGGCGGGTTGAACGCTAAGGGTCGTGCGTCGTATAATCGGGCTAATCCGGGTAAGCCGGGTTTGAAGCCGCCGGTTAAAATGGCGCAGGCTAAGCGGTCGCCTAAGGCTGCTGCTCGTCGCCGCTCGTTTTGTAAGCGTATGATGGGTATGAAGCGGAAGTTGACTTCGGCTAAGACGGCGAATGATCCGAATAGTCGTATTAATAAGAGTTTAAGGGCGTGGGATTGCTGATGAGTGGTATTTATATTCCGGGGCATGGTGAGAAGAGTTGGGATGAGATTCGTATTGATCGTGCTTTGAAGGAGTATGATGAGCGTTTGTTTTTTGCGCGTAATGCGGATACTTGGGATTGGTGCGTGTTTGTTCGTATGCCTAGTCCTGAGCCTGCGTATCCTGTGATTGGTTTTGGGTATAATTTGCCGCCTATGGAGCATATTATGGATCGTGTTCGTGCGGCTGATAGTATGCGGGCGGGTAATCAGATTTATGATGATATTGTGAAGTCGCAGGAGGCGTATCGTAAGCGGTTGGAGGATGCTGCTAGTGAGGCTAGTAGTGAGGCTGCTGAGCCTACTGAATGGTTATTACGTAAACATGGTAAGTCTCCTGTTATTAAGAGTTTGCCTAAGTCGGGTAAGGGGGTGAGTAACAATGACGTTGGATGAGATGTATGCTGAGATGGATTTGTATGGGTTTGATGATTTTGAGACGAGTCAGAAGTTGACTCTGCTTAACGAGGCGTATTTTGATATTGTTACTCGTGAGCCTTGGCCGTTTTTGGAGAAGGTTGTAACTGTTACTATTCCTAGTGGTGAGAGTAAGGTTACGAATAATGCTAATGTGACTGTTAGTGCTGCTCAGATTACGGATTTGAATAGTGTGTTGTCGTTTATTGATACTACGAATGATATTGTTTTGACTCCTGAGCGTGGGGATGTGATTGAGAAGACGCATCGTTTGGGTGAGGATACGAGCGATCCGCAATACTATTATTTTATTGGTGAGGATTTGTATGTGTATCCTGTTTCGACGGGGGGCACGTATCGTTTGTATTATACTCGTACGCCTGTTGCGGCGACTTCTACGAGTGATACGTTCCTTATTCCTTCGCGTCATCATAGTATTATTGTGTATGGTGCGCTTGTGAAGGCGTTTCTTGTTAATGATGATCCGCAGGCTGCGGTGTATCAGAATCTTTTTGAGTCTCGTTATCAGCAGATGCGTAATGATTTGTGGATGCAACAGTATGATCGTACTGATAGGATTCATGTTCTTACGGATTCGTATGATTGGTCTTACTAGTTTTAGGGGGTGATTCGGAGTGGCGCTAACGTATGTTAATCAGATTGGTGCGGATGCGGGGATTATGCAGTCTGCTCCGAATACGGGTATTAGTGAGGCTCATTTGGTGTGGGCGCAGGATGTGTTGTTTGA
>Ga0315903_10000828_pt1 | contig 46539 bp, 23 predicted proteins | sample LakEriMetagenome_7_FD_203524 | JGI IMG/M metagenome (GOLD analysis project Ga0315903, IMG submission 203524) | Freshwater fungal communities from buoy surface, Lake Erie, Ohio, United States - Buoy 2 MA119 | ecosystem: Environmental > Aquatic > Freshwater > Lake | place: USA: Lake Erie, Ohio... | reverse complement strand
AAAGAATGCAACGAATACACTTGCTGAGAATATGCGTATTCGTGGATTTGATGGAAATGTTTTGATAGGGACATCAACTAACGATGCAAGTGCAATAGTAAACATTTCAAGCACCACAAAAGGTTTCCTACCTCCGAGACAAACTCAAGCACAACGCACCGCCATAACTTCCCCTGCGGTTGGTTTGATTGTATATCAAACGGATGCGACTGAAGGTTTGTATATTTACACCTCAACAGGATGGGTTCAATTATGATAGGGATATATAAAATAACATTTTCAAACGGTCATTATTATTATGGTCAAGCCATTAATATAAATAGACGTTTTTCTCAACATAAAAGAGAATTAAAGAAAGGACTTCATACAAATAGTAGGATGCAAAATTGCTACAAAAAATATGGTGATCCTGTTTATGAAATTGTTATTGAATGTAAAAAAGAAGAATTAAATAAAATAGAATCAGAACTTTTATTTAAGCATATTGATAATCCTATGTGTTGCAATATGTGTAGAGAAGGAAGAAGTGCTAAAGGAATAAAAAGAACTAAGGAGTTTAATAAAAAGATAAGTGATTATCAAAGATTAATAGGGAAGGTGAAGCCTGTATATATGTTTAGCAGAGATAATATGGATATGCTCGCAAAATATGATACAATTCGTGATGCAGAAAAAGCTATTAATGCTGGACAAAAAGAAGTACAAAAATCTTGTAAATCAAATGGTAAATATAATGTTAGAGGTTACAAGTTTATGTATGCTCAGCCTATTGATAATTTATTAAATCATATTTCTAAAATCGTAAAATTCTAAAATAAAACAAATGAAAACAATTCAACCTGTAAACGCATGGCAGAACGGACAAGTAAAATCTGCTACTAAATTTAATATGAACTCTATCTTCGACAACTTAGAAGATTCAGCTACCTTCTATTATGAACTCTTATCAGCGAGTCAAGATGGAGAAGGTAATGAAGTTCTGACTCAAGTTGCTCAGGGTAATTTAAGTATGAATGGTCAGGAGTATCAAGATTGGAATGGTTCTAATGATGCAGCTTATACTTGGGGTGCAACTCAGTTGAGCCTGACAATTATCTAAGTTTACCTATAGAATATAATTTTGGAAATTTCTTAGAAATTATATATATTATATTGTAAGGTAGTGCAAGTCTACTAATTTCTAATCAATTAAAAACCAATAAGTTATGCAAATTGTACTTGATCAAAAAGCTTTGTCTGAATTAAACAACTTTATCCAAGAACTTCCTTTAAAGTATGGATTACCTCTTGTAAACTTTATTAATCAAAAAATTAAAGAACAAAATCAACAAGAGGAGATTATTGCAGAGGAAAATAAATAAATAAATAATATTATGAATCCTGTTAGATCTAGCAGTAACAGTGAAAACTGTGTTCCTATTTCGTCAAACTGTGTGGTTTGGCAGGGACCAGATTTACCGTGTTTACACCTCTGCAAAGGTGATAGCGTATCTGATGTAGTATACAAGGTTGCCGTTGAAATTTGTAATTTTAAAACAGACCTAGGATTATCTGATGTAGACATTCAATGTTTGCTTACAGTATGTGAAACTACTCCAGAACCACAGATTACTTTAGCTAATATTTTACAACTTCTTGTAGATAAGGTGTGCTGTTTATCTGACCTTATAAATAATAATCCAACTCCAGACGGATGTTGTTATACAGAACCTATTCTTACTTTACCAGAGTGTTTATATGTACCAGATGGCGTAGGTGGGTTTATTACAGAACTTTCTCTTAGTGAATATGCACAAAGAGCTGCTTTTGTTCTTTGTCAAATTAATTCTATTGTTACAGATCACACTGCTGAATTAGCTAATCATGAAGCTAGAATTACAGCATTAGAAAATGCAACAACTCCTGCACTTTCTGTATACAGTTGTTTATCAGGTTCTGTGCAGGATATTCAAACTGTTGTAGAAGATGTGGCTAATGCATTGTGTAGTTATATCAGTGCATTAGGTACTGTATCAGATTTAACAATTGCTCAGGCTAGACAATGTATTACAGGAGCAGATGCTTCTTTAAGTACAGCAGGTACAATGTCCTCTCTTCCAGGATGGAATAATACGGTAAGTAATCTTGGACAGTCTATTCAAAATCTTTGGATTACAGTTTGTGATATTAGAGATGCTGTAGAGCAATTAAAGAATTGTTGTGCTGTAGATTGTACTCAGTTTATCTTAGGATTTAATGCAGCACAAGATCCTACAAGACAGTTAATTACATTAACATTTAATGCTCTTACAACTATTCCTTCTGGATTTAGCAACTGCCCTTTACTTTCTACTGTAACAATTACAGATGGTGCTGGACATATTTATTCTAACACGTTTGATCTTGTAACCGAAGCAACTGATCCTTCTGGAATTACATTTGATATTAGTACAGCTGGATTTGATACATCAACAGCTTATAGTATTACAGTAGATGGTTGTATTACAAAAGATGGTTACACTTGTCAAAATACTGCTACAGGTGGGTTAGCTGCTCCAACTACCACAACTACTACGACAACTACTAGCACCACTACCAGTACAACTACTACACCTCCTTAATCAATAGTTAATGTCTTGTAACTGTAATACAGCTTCTAGGACTTGTGATCCTTGCATGTTTTGTACCCCTCCGGGAGTTACAGGGCTTACTACATGTCAACCTGTAGATCCTTGTGAGGAAAAGATTGACGCTTGCTGTGTTTTATATTCTGGAGAAACAAATCCTTGTTTACCAGTAACTAAAGGAGATAAGCTTTGTGAGGTGTTACATGATTTAGTAGTAGCTTATTTTGGTGAAAATTGCACTACAACTACTACAACCAGTACCACAAGTACAACAACTACTGCACCTCCTACTACCACTACAACTACGACACTAGCTCCTTGTGTTTGCTATACATATGTTGTACAAAATATTACAGGTTATATTCAGTATATAGGTTATAATAACTGCAATAGAGTTTTTCAATCGGGTGTTCCTGTACCAGCAAATTCTCAAATTACAATTTGTGTTTGCAACAATGAGATTTATTATAACAGCAAATCTATAATTGTATTTCAAGGAGGAACTGGTTGTAATACTACAACAACTACTTCTACAACTACTAGCACTAGTACTACTAGTACTACCAGTACTACAACCACTAGTACAACTACCACTACCACTACAGTTAATCCTTGTTCTAATTGTAGAGACTATGAGATCTTTAATCTTAGTGGAGGATCTGTAAGTGGAACATATCGTCAATGTGTAACGGGAACGGTTATTCCTATTACGTTATTAAATGGTCAAAGTACAGCAGTTTGTGCATGTCAGAATTCAGTTTCTATTATTCCTGTTCCAGGCTTAACAATTATCGATGAAGGTTTCTGTGGAACAACTACAACTAGTACTACCACTACAGAACCTCCTTGTGTCTGTTATCAAATTGGTTGGGTGGGATCAGCTACAAACTATCTTTCTTATACAAACTGCTATGGTGAGGGAGTAGTTACTGTAAATACGCCTGAAGTTTCTTTACCACTTTATATTTGTGCAATACAGGGAACTGTACTTGCTACAGGTCTTTCTGTAGCAAATGTTTCTTCTGAACTATGTGCAAGTGATTGTATAACAACAACTTCTACAACAACTACTAGTACCACTTCTGCTCCTGCTGAATGTGCAACATATGATGTAACAGGAGGAACAGGTGGTGGTTCTTGGTCAGCACAATTATGTGGTGGAACTGCTGAACCTATTGCTGGTATCGTAGCTCAAGGAGTTACCATAGATACAGGATGTATTGTTGTTGGCTCACTAGTTTTAACAAATGCATCATCTGCTAATGAAGCAATGTGTACTACACCTTGTGTAGAATATACGTTGCAAACAGACGGTAGCCTTGCATCTATTGAATACTTTCAATGTGGAGGATCTTATACCACTGTAAGTTTCTTAACAACTATTACAATTTGTACTGACGGTACAGGATATACAGTTACTTCTGGTAATGTAACTTTAAATAATACAACTACTTGCGGACTTTAAAAAAATTATAAAAATGTCTTGTTGCTGCAATAATTATATGTATGGTTTACCTTGCTGTTGTCCTGAGACAATAACAACCAGTACTACAACAACTACTACCACCTGTGAAGGAGCAGAACCTTGTGATGCTGCTTATCAATCTGATTGTGTAATTTATACAGGATCAGATTTAGCATGCTACGGTATTATAGCAGGTATGTCAGTGACAGAGATTATTGAAATTTTAATTGCTCAACTTCCTCAATGTACAACAACAACTACTACTACGACTAGTAGTACAACAACAACTACTACTCTCCCTTAAAAATAGCTTTTAATTAAAAACCAACATAATGAAGTTTATTTGTGCACAACCTGCTACAATAGATTATTATACCTGGCAGGTAGAGGTAATGATTAATAACTTTATCAAAAACGGAGTCAATCCTAATGATATTATTATATTAGGAGCAATTAATAATGACTTTATTCCTGAAAAGTGGAAAAGGTTAGCCGCTCATTATAATAATGTACAGTTTCATTTTTATAATGATAAACGTGTAAAACCTTCATATATATCTAGTGTAAGATTAGACCTTCTTTATCAGCATTGGTTAAAGTATCCTGAGATGGAAAAAGAAACCATCTTTTATCATGACTGTGATATTGTATTTACAAAATCTGTAGATTTTGATGTTTTTTTAAATGACGAGATCTGCTACGTAAGTGACACAGTTTCTTACATTGGAGCTGAATATATTGCTTCAAAAGGAGAACACTATCTTGATCTTATGTCAAGAATAGTAAACGTAAATAAAAAATTCATAAGATTAAATCAAGCAGATAGTGGTGGAGCACAGTATCTTTTAAAAAATGTTCCCACTGAGCTTTGGAAAAAAGCTTACTATGATGCTGAAAGTCTTTATAGAATAGTGAATCATCAAATTAGAGAAGATAAACCAGAACACCCAATACAAATTTGGTGTGCAGATATGTGGGCTGTTTTATGGAATCTTTGGTTCTTTGACAAAATTGTAAAGGTGTCTACTAAGTTATCATTTGCTTGGGCTACCTCCCATGTCAATGAATGGGATAAACATTTAATCTATCATAATGCTGGTGTAGTAGATGGAAATCAGGGTATGTTTTTTAAAGGACAATATCAGCAAGCACTTCCTTATGATATTAAGTTAGAAGACTTTAAGACAGATAAGTGTTCTATTAAATATGCAGAAGAAATATTAAAAACCAAGGAGGTAACATGTCTGAGATAAGTTATCCTTTGATATCTGCAAAATGTATAACATATGGGCGTGTAGATACGCTTGAAGAAAGTTTATACTCTTTTATTAATCAAGACTATCCTGGAAAAAAAGAATTAATTATTGTAAATGATTATCCTCTTCAGGAACTTGTATTTGATCATCCAGATGTAAAAATCTATAATCTAAAAGAAACTTTTTCTACAATTGGAGAAAAAGAAAACTTTGCAATTAGTAAATGTTCTGGTGATATAATTGCTGTTTGGGATGACGATGATGTTGCTTTACCTAATCATTTGAGTAATATTGCAAAATACTTTAAAGAAGATACAGATCTTCTTCATTGGCATAGGGGTGTATTTTTTAACAATAAGGAAATTACTTCAATTACAGGATTAGGTAATTCTGGAATTGTTTATAGTAAAAGAATATGGAAAAAGCTTGGTGGGCACCCTTTAGAAAATGCTGGTTATGATATGACATTTGTTATGAGTATTAGACACAACTCACAAAATGTTGTATTTGCTGCTCCTTCCGATGATGAAGTAAGTTGGTTTTATATGTGGGGAGGAAGATCTTATCATATGAGTGGACAAGGAACAGATGATAATAAAAGACCAAATGTTATAGTGAGACATAGTGAACATATAGAGTCTTTAAGAAAAAATGGTAAAATTCCAACAGGACGCATAGAGCTTAAACCAAAGTGGAAAGTCGATTATAAACAACAGTTAATTGATTTTAATGGAAAAAATAAAAGCTCTAATCGTAAATAGAAATCTTCTAACCACTTTAAAAAACACAATAGAGTTTTTAAAAAAAGAAGATAGAGTTGAAATATGGGTACTTGATCAAGAATCAACCTACCCACCTTTGTTAGAATATTATAAAACAAATCCTTGTAATATATTTTATTCTAAAAACGAAGGACCTAATTCATGCTGGAACGGTAGATACAATAAGATTAAAGGAAGTGAACCCTTTATAGTAGCAGATTCAGATTGTATATATGATGGAGTTCCTTCTGATTGGTTAGATAAAATGCTTGAAGCATTAGATAAATCTGGTAAAAATAAAGTTGGTTTTTCTTTAAGAATTGATAATTTACCAGATAGTAAAATAGGTAAACAAGCAAGACTACATGAGTCTAAATATTGGGTAAATAAAACTAAGTATGGTTGGGATGCTGATGTAGATACAACATTTGCATTATATAAAGCCAAATCTGGTTTTTCTTATAGTGCTCTTAGATTGGATGAACCTTACACAATAAAACATGTTCCATGGTATTTAGATGAAAATAGTTTAACAGATGAGTGGAGGTACTACTTAAAAGAAGCTGTTTCATTTTCAACCTGGGGAGATAAAATAAAGAAGTTATATATGGATGATATAAAAAAGATGAATAAAAGTGGAGTGAGTTTTGATGTAATAAAAACTTCTTTAAATTCTAAGTTTTGGGATGATCATTATTCAGGTTGGGAAAATTCAACATTTGATTTTATAGTTCCAAGATTAAGTAAAGAAAAAACATTTATTGATATAGGAACTTGGATTGGCCCAATATCACTAGTTGCTTGTCAATACTCTAAACAATGTATCTGTTTTGAACCAGATCCTGTAGCATTTAAAGAACTTTCTCGTAATGTACAGTTAAATGAGTTTAAGAATATTTGTTTAGAAAATAAAGCTGTCTCTTCAAAAAGTCAAATAACACTTGGATCGGGAGTTCTTGGTGAGAGTATAACTAGAGATTCTTGTATAGATAATGCAATTACAGTTGACTGTTTAACAGTTAAACAAATTTTAGAAAAATACAGTCTTAAACAAGAAGACATATCTGTTATAAAGATTGATATAGAAGGACATGAACAAGACTTGTTGAAAGAACATTCTATACTTTGGGATTTAAATATACCAATGTATATATCATTCCATCCTGGTTGGAGAATAGACAAGGATAAATATTTTAAAGATATTATTCCTTTTTTATTATATAAAAAAATAGATGTAGCTAATATTCAAAATAGAGGTAACTTTTTTGATATAGCTGTAAAATAAAAGTCAGGTTTTGTTGGTTTCATCCTGACAAACAAAGCCCTGACGTTTCCACGTTGGGGCTCTATTTTTTAATGTTAATAACTTGTGTATAGAATTTAAAACTTTTTGCTTTAATTTTATACACCATATACTAACCTATAAAATTTTTTATGAGTCTAATTAACAGGGTATATGGGACACTCAGATGGAAAAAGTCTGATGAATATTGTTCTGCAAAGTTAGGAATTCCTATAGAAAAGTACAGAGAATTAAAACAAGAAATTTTAAATTCTCCTGATCCTTCTTATTTCTATCTAAATCCACCTCCTAAATTTAACGATTCTGTAGTCAAGTTTAGTGAAAACTTAGACAAGGGTACAGCTGAGATTGTGGGTATATCTACATCAGAACCCTGTGGTCCTGAAGACATTATTAAAATCCTTAAGATAGATACAAAGAAATGGAGACTATCTTCTTATTGGAATAAACAGCAGAATGACCGTTGGCTTGTTTCAGCCATGGTTACCCAGATTAAAGATACTCCTGATAATGCTCTAGCTGAAGTTATAAAGAACTTCAATCCTCTTACACAGCCTTTGCCACTACCTATTATTAATGACAAGTTTATTAATGATGTAGTGGCTATTTTATCTGTACAAGATCTTCATTTTGGTAAGGAGGATAATGATACAGTGGTACAAGACTTTAGAAGTGCTGTAACTAATCTTGTACATAGAGCATATGCTTCCAACTGTTTGTCTAAGATTGTATTTGTTTTTGGTGGTGATATCTTAAACATGGATACCTTTAATGGTACAACTACCAGTGGAACTCCTGTAGATAATAGTATGAGAGCCCAAGAAGCATATAAGGATGCTTTTGAATCCATCTACTGGGCTGTTAACTACTTAGCTCAATTTACCCAGGAATTACATGTTATATATCTTCCAGGTAACCACGATAGACTAAGCTCCTACCATTTGGCTCATGCTATCTCTAAGTCTATAAAGGACGAAAGAGTAATATTTGATGTAGAGTATTCTGAAAGAAAAGTAATTACTTGTGGTAATAACTTCTTTGGTTTTGAGCACGGGGATGTAACTAAAAAGAATACCCCTCTTGTTTATGCTACAGAGTTTGCAAAAGAGTGGGGATCAACTATTTATAGAACTTGTTATACAGGACACTTCCATTCTAAGAAGACCACTGAATACATCAGTGAAAATGAGTTTAACGGGTTCTCTTTGAAACATCTTCCTAGTCTTTCCAAATCTGACTATTGGCACTACCATAACAAATTTGTAGGGTCTAAGCGTCAGGCTATTATGGAACTTCATGACTTTGAAAAGGGTAAGATTTCTGAACTTATCTATACTGCTTAAACTATTAAAGTTTAAGTGGGAAACTTCATAAATTTTCCGTAAATTATTAATGTAGACAGTCTTGCCTAAAGCTTATAAAAAACCAGATCTTAACGCCCCAAGATTTAGACCTAAAAAGCTGAATCTCACTAACGTAGAATTCTATAATAAGTTTTTGGAAGATAATCCCAAAAGTGACACAATAACTTTAGATCAGTTTAAGGACATTATAAAATCCTTTAACGGAAAAATCTGGCAAAAGGTTGTTGAAGAACGAGATGGGATACAGCTTCCAGAACAACTGGGATACTTATTTATAGGTACGTGTCCTAGAAAAATTGGTGAAAACACTGATTATAAGAAGAGTGAATACTATGGGGTAAAGATTCAAAATAAAAACTTTGAATCAGATCAATACGTAGCTAAAATATTCTACACCAACTTTGAGACAAAGTACAGGTTTAAGAACCACGAGTTGTGGGGATTTACCGGTGTAAGAGATTTTAAAAGAACAATAGCTAAGGTGTACCCAGTTGAGTGGAAGAAGTATATTCAAGTGGATAATAAGCTTAAGATAAGTCGTCTATTTAGAACACAGAAGTTTAAACAGTTTAAAACAGAAGAAACTGCTGAACTTTTAAAACAGTATGACGAATTTAACTTAGATTAAAATGTCTAAACTAAGCATTGGTGATGTAATTTCTAGAGTGCGTATCCAAATAAAAGCTGTCCGTCAGGATTCTTTTATTACGGATAGGACGATATATACATTTATTCTTAAGCACGCTAAGTGGTTAATGAAACGTGAGGATGGTAAAAACAAACTCATGAACTTTACTAGTGTAATCCAAACACTAGATTTTGTAGAACTTATTGAGGTGGATAAAGTAGAAGCATGCTGTACAGGTATTAGATCTGATTGCACTATTAAACGTACAGAGAAAAAGCTTCCTGTTTTTTTACAAGGTTATCACGGTCCTCTTATCCGTAGTGTTACATCTTTAGATGGTTCAGAAAGACTTCAGCCAACTCTTCCCACTACATATCTTGGTATAGCAAATTCTAAGAACTTTAAGTATAATAAATCAAAGTACTACTGGTTTCTGAATGATTACTTATACTTTCCTAATCTAGAGTGGGATGCAGTACGTATTGAAGGAATTTTTGAAGATGACATCAGTGAGTTTACTTGTGATGAGGATAGTTGTAAGGTGAGACAAGATCAGTCTTTTAATGTTCCTGATTATTTATTGGGAGAGTTAGAAGCACAAGTATTAAAAGACTTTTTGGCTCTTTATCAAATTCCTACTGATCCAACTAGTGACAAACAAAATACAGCTCGTTAAATCCCATGAATACTGAACTTAAATATAGAACCTTTAATGAGCTTCTAAGTGAGGTAGGAGCTGACTTAATCATGTATAACAATGAGAACTTGATTGAGCCTTCACAGCTTATCAAAGTTGCTCAACGTGTTAACTATGATTTAGGACTTAGGATTAATGGAACTAAGAATGTTATTTTAGATGTAGAGAACTATAAAGTAAAGCTTCCAGATGATTTCTATGTCATCAACTATGCTTACCTGTGTATCAATTGGGAAACCTGCTATCCAGCAATGTCTGGAAGGCACACTGAAAATGTAATTGTCAATCCTGAAAATCCTTGTACAAAATGCTGTCAAACAGACTGCAACTGTGAATTTACATATGTACAAGAGTGTCAGAATGGTGAAAAGATATTTGTACAGGTTGTAGAAAAAAGAACAACAGAGGTAAGAGTTTATCGTTCTTTTAGAAAAGTAGAAATTGCTACAAGCACAGATAAGTGGAGTGCCTTAAATACACTTGCTCCTTTAGAAGGTATCTATGAAGATCCTTGGAGAGAGTCTGGGTTTAGGATATATATAAGGAACGGATTCCTTTATACAAACTTTGAGAAGGGCAAACTTTATATGTCCTATCAAGGTGCCTTAGAAGATAATGAAGGAAACTTATTGGTTTTGGATCATCCAATGATTAATGAATACTATGAGTATGCAATTAAGCAAAGGGTGCTTGAAAACCTATATATGAATGGTGAAGATGTTACACAGAGAATGCAGCTTATTGAGCAAAGACTTAGAGCTGCAAGAAACAATGCTTTAACTATTGTTAATACTCCAAACTTTAGTGAAATGTACCAGCTTTGGAAAACTAATAGAAAAGCAATGTATAGTAAATATTATGACATGTTTAAAGCTGCCCCTGGCTGGTAATGTACAAAACACAGACTACGATAAAACTTGTTACTTATGACTGCCAGTTTACTTGTATAATTACAGACAGTTTAAACGAGCAGGTAAATAGGATATATAAAAAACACAAGAGTAGTTATAGATTTATAGATTCGGCAGAGGGTGTTTTATTTTCACTAGACATTGATAAATATTATTTAGTAATAGATAAAAAGTATTTAACTCATAATACAATAGCTCACGAGATATTTCATGCAGCTTGTAGAATCACAAAAGATAGAGGTATAAAAGATGAAGAGGCTCAAGCTTGGCTTTGTGGACATTTGTCAAGAGTTATATATAAGTTTTTGAATAAAAAGAAGTTTGTAATCAAACATGGCTGAAAACTCACAACAAGGTGGTGGCGGTGTAGTGACTAATAGCTTTAACAAGGGAATGGTCAAGGACTACAATGATACATTTGTAGGAGATGGCTTATATACCCATGCAAGAAATGCTGTTAATAACTCACACGACGGTCAAGTTGGTGTTATTGGTAATGAGCCAGCAAATCTGTTTTGCGTTAATCTTCCTTATACACTTATTGGTGCTATTCATACTATTGGGGATGAATGGGTAATTTTTACAACAGACGATACCAATTCTGAAATTGGTTTGTTTGATGAGTCAGCATGTACTTATACAAAGCTGGTAAATGCACCCTGTTTAAATTTTAAAAGATCTAATCTAATCACAGGAGCCTACAGAGAAAAGTTTGACTGTGAAAGAATGGTATATTTTGATGATGGATTGAATCCTACAAGGGTTTTAAATATTGATAATATTCCATTTAAATTTACAACAACAATTATAAATGGTTGTGTTACATTTAATTACACAAACCAATTAGATTGTGAAAAGATTAGAATTGCTCCTTTAGTTACACACCCTTGTATTACAATTGCTAAGGGAAATATTGCAGGCACTCTTCCTAATGGATCATACCAAGCTTGTATAGCTTACACTATAAATCAAGTAAAGGTAACCGACTATATTGGACTCTCTGAAGTACAGGGACTGTTTCAAAATGAGAACGTAAGTTCATCTTTGATTCTTACAATAAATAATATTGATACAAGTTTTGAAGAATTTGAGCTTGTTATTCTTAGCAATATTAATGGACAAACTACCGGTAAAAGAATTGGCTTTTATCCCACAACCCAGGGTACAATTTATATAGATAGATGGGACCCTGAGTATCCTTCTGTTTCAGTTAGTCAAATAGTTCTTAGAACAGAACCTATTGAAAAGTCTGACGCAATGTACATGGTAAATAACTATTTACTACGTACAGGTGTATACAGTAAGTTTAAGTTTAACTATCAGCCTCAAGCAAATAACATCCAAGCTAAGTGGGTGGTTGTAGAGTATCCAGCTGATTATTATGTAAAAGGTGGTAACAATACAGGTTATCTTAGAGATGAGCAGTATGCCTTTTTTATTAGATGGATTTATAATACAGGAGAAAAGTCTGAGTCTTATCATATTCCTGGTAGAGCCCCTCTTCCTGGAGAAAGAGCTAATGTGACAGGAGGAGATGCTTTTGAAACAGCTAGTGGTATCACCAGACAACTTTGGCAAGTACAGAATACTGGTATTTTAGATTCTTTAACTACATCAACTCTTTCTGATGGAGGAGTTGTTATTGCTAAAGGTAGAATGGGATTCTGGGAAAGTACAGAGTTATATTCTGCTACACGTCCTGATATTTGGGGGAACCTTTGTGGTCAACCTATTCGTCACCATAAAATGCCTGATGTCACTGTTAATAATATAGTAAGTCATTTTAGAAATAACGGTGATAAGATTGTTTTATTAGGTGTACAGTTTGAGGGAATTACACATCCTCTAGATCTTAATGGAAATCCTATCACTTCTGTTGTAGGATATGAAATTTTAAGAGGATCTAGAGAAGGAGCTAAATCTGTTGTTGCTAAGGGACTCGTTAATAATATGAGGGAATATGTAAATCCCTCACAACCTGGAATTACGGGGCTCTATCAAAACTATCCTTATAATGATTTAAGACCAGATAAGTATCTAACTTCTCAAGAGCAAAATGGAGAAAATGGTGTAGGTAGTGTTAGTAATTTTTCACCAACACCTTTAACAGGTTATAGAAAAGATATATTCTCTTTTCATAGTCCTGAGACAACATTTTCTACTCCATTTTTAAATGCTAATGAACTTAAGGTATATCAAGAACTTACAGGAGTAACTGATGGATTTTTTGAGACTCCATATAAGCATCCTAGATTTAGACAAATTACAGCTGGGGTAGATACTGGGTTTGATATATTTATTATTGGTTGGACTACTATTTTAACAACAGCATTGTTTGCAGGGGCAACAGTTGATATAAAAGCAGGAGCTAGTAAAGATTTACCACCTGTTAGTTTGACTACTGGTTCAGTGGTAGCTGAGGCAAATGTTTTTGGAACAAGTACTGTTGGTACAATTGCTGCAGCAGCTTCAATAATTTTAAACCAAAGTGTTGCTTTATATTATGGTATATTTATTCAACCAAGAATTTTAAAACAACAACTGTTAGATACCGTATTTGCTCTTATTCCTTTTAGACAGTATGCTGCTCAGTATAACTCTCATGGTTTCTATAAAACTAATGGAGCTATTGCAACTATTGGAAATAGAAGAAGAGAAATTACGGATGCTAGTTATGTAAAAGGAAATGTACAACAATTTACAGGAGCATTTCAAGTTAATAACACTAACAGAAATAGATTTGTCTGTGTAAAAACTAGTGCAACACTTCCTGATCCAGTGAGTGTTGATAATAGCCGAGTTACACTTGGTGATGTTGGGGGTGTTCCTGGTCAATCTATTACTACAAATATTTCTTCTTATTATGGAGCTATAAAGATTCCAATCAGTAGTCAGTATGGACAACTTGAGTCCATCAAGCAGATTCCAATATCTAATTGTGTTGAACCTACTCCAGGAGTAAAAGGTTTACAACTTACATCTTCTGTAACATTTGGAGGTGATATTTATATCAATAGACATACTGAGAAGAACTCAATGGTTTTCTTTAATACATTTTTACAAGGAGAACCAGATGATGTTCAATTTGACTACACATTGTATGCAAATATTCCTTATCCCAGATATTGGATTAACAATAAAAAGTATATTGGAATTTTAGCTCAGTCTCCAAACGATTATAGAAATCTGGACAGATTCCAAAACGGAAGTATTTTTTATGTAAACAGAGGATACTTTTATTTATTTAATTCTGGGGTGAGAGACTTTTTTGTAGAGTCAGAAGTAAACCTAGCTTATAGAGATTGGGAGGAGATTGGGTCTAAGCAGCACTATGATCCATATAGATATACAAACTTAAGTTTACTATTTAGAAGTGACTATGTTAAGGATGGTAATTTTTATAAATACGACTACTCACTTAGTGTATCTAAACTCGTAAACAGCCAGATAACTTGGGGTAACTTACTACCAAGAGACTATGATCCAAACGTAGCAGCTACTTGTTATACATATAGACCAACCCGTGTAATCTATTCTCTGCCTCAGCAAGATGAGGGCAAGAAGGATTACTGGAGAGTATTCTTGGCAAACAACTATAATGAGTTTCTAACTCCTGTTACAGCAATTAAACCTGTAAATAAAACAGGTGCATTATTCTTAATGCAATCACAGGCCCCTCTTCAATTCTTGGGAGTAGAAGAGTTAAAGCTAGATGCTACAGGAACGAAAGTTACAATTGGGGACGGTGCTTTATTTAGTGGACCTAACCAATTACAGTCTGTTATAAACGCAGATGATCCTTATGAGTATGCTTCTAGTCAAAGCAGATATGCTGTAATTAATACTTCTAAAGGGGTATTTTGGGTTAGTCAAAACCAAGGTAAGATTTTTCAATATGCGGGTGGGTTAAAAGATATATCATCTCTTGGTTTGAGATGGTGGTTTGCTAAGTATCTTCCATCTGAACTTCTTAAAGTATATCCTAATTATCCTTTGTACGATAACCCTGTAAAAGGGGTGGGTGTACATATGATATATGATAATACAAATGAAATAGTTTATATTTGTAAAAGAGACTATAAGCCAAAGGTTAGCAATTTAACATTTGATGCATCCGGTAATTTCTTTTTAGGATCTACCCCTGTAGCATTAACAAATACTAACTACTTTGAATCTGCATCTTGGACAATAAGTTTTGATACTAAGTCTAACACTTGGATTAGCTATCACGACTGGATTCCAACTTTCTTATTACCTGGTAGAACTCACTTTATGAGTGTAAACGGTAATAGTATTTGGAAGCACAATGTAAGATGTGATCTGTTCTGTAACTACTATAATCAGAACTATCCTTGGGAAGTTGAAATTGATTCTGTTACAGGACAACAAGTAAACACTATTAGAAGTGTAGAATACTTACTAGAGGGTTATAAATACTTTAATGACTGCCGTGATAGATTTCATATTTTAGATGCAAACTTTGATGAGGCAATGGTTTATAACTCAGAGCAGATTTCTGGAATACTAAATCTTGTATTACCTTCTAAGTCTAATCCTTTAGATATGCTTACATATCCTAGGATAAACCCAACATCAATAGATATTAATTTCTCTAAAGAAGAACAGAAGTATAGATTTAACCAGTTCTGGGATATTACAAAAGATCGTGGTGAATTTAGTGGAGCTCAGATTCCTCTAGTTTTAACACAACCTAATGGTTATCAATACACTGTAAACCCTGCTGCTGTTAGTTATTCTAAAGCTGCTTTACAACGTAAAAAGTTTCGTCATAATGTAAACAGGGTTTGGATGAGAAAGAATGTTAGTGGAAGTACTAAGTTTTTATTTAAACTGTCTAATAAAAAGATTCAGCCTTCTTACAGATAATGAAAAGGAGAGATTCCATATTACAGAACTACTACATGTCCAAGCTTCCGAAGTTTGACGTTGGCTCAGAAATTGAACCTGATCCAAAGAAGAAACGTCGTGTTCCTAGTCCTCTTCCTGCATTTGGACTTTTAGCTGGAATTGCTCAACAGGGTAGATTTCAAGGATCTGAAAAAGATAAAAATATTCTTCAGCGTAACATTAATAAAAACTTATATCCTGTATCATATCGTAATCCTTTTATTAGAACTGTTGCTGCTGTTTTAGGACTGCAAGATCCAAATAGACAAGAGTTTGAAGAAGATGTCAAAACTGGTTATGCAAAAGAAACAAATAAATGGCATCGTGCTAAAATGAATAGAATGGATGCCTTTAATATGTATCAAGGCTATCCTCAAAGATTTAATACTTTCTCAATTTCACAATATACTCCATCTGAATCAGAAAATCCATATGCTGTTTATTATAAAATAAATGACCCCAATAGCCAAAGTCAACTATTAAAGATGGTTAAGGTTGTTGACGGTAAAGAGGAATTAACAAGTCTAGGTAACGATAGACAATTTAGATTATATGATCGTCGTAGAAAAGGCACCTTCATTGATAGATTGAATAATGTAATGGGTAATTACAAGGTATCTTTGGGAGAAGATGAAAAAGGTAAATATCTTTCTTATTATGACTTGTGGGATATAGCTCCTTTACAAGATTACGGTGTAGATCTTCCTGTAAACTTTGGTAGACCCTATGAAATTTATGATAGGGTGTATTATAAAAATGTAGACGGAAATATTGTTCCTTTAGAAAGAGATCGTTCTCCTTTAAAAATGGAAATTAAAAGGACTCTTTCACCCATAAAGAAAAAAGCTGATGGAGGATGGTTGAATGAATATGAACTTCCTAAAGCTCAAACAGGTTTTCCATCATCTGAATTATTAAATTTTTTAGCAATTGATCAACGTGAAAGAAACAGACAAAATTTATATAATTGGACATCCACTGGTGCTAAACAAGCTAATCGAAATATAAAAGTACAACCGTATCAACAGTCAAAAGAATATAAACAAGCTGTTTCCAACCTTCCTAAAAAAACTAAAGAAGGTCCTTCTGTTAAAGCTCAGGATATGAGTCGTGAAGCTGTTAGACTTCGTGAAGAAGCTGCAGCTAATTATAGAAAACAGCAAGCTATACAAAATTCTGCTTTGGCTCAAAGCTTTGGAGCATTAACTCCTGGTGGTTATAATCCTGGTGCAGGGACAATTGGTGCTGAGACATTTATAAATATAAATCCTATTACAGCACCTGCTATGTCTGCATCAAGACTTACTCAGCAAGCACTTGGTCAAAATCCTTATGGTTTTGGTGATGGGTTTGGATCAAATGCTTTAGCTACTTTAGGATTAGTAGGAGATGTTGCTGGTGTAGGTTCAGTAAGCTTACTGCCTGGATCAACAGGTATTACAACACGAACTCCTCTAAAAAACATCTATAAAATAAATCCCGCTTCTGGAAAAATTCCAATGGTTGGGGAAAAACCAAATTGGTTAAGAGGATATTCAAAAGACTATAGTGATCCTACAAAAATAGACTTTTCAGGGATATCTAAATTTAGTGATCAAGTATCTAAGTCTGCTGTAAAAAAACTTAATAAACTTGATGATGATTGGAGAGCTTTGTCACAAGCAGAAAGAGATACTCCTGAAATATATAATCAATACTATCAAGCTAAACAAAAATTACTAATAGGTAATAAATTACAAAATACAGGTTTAGGAAAATTATTTAATGTTGATGATGTGATGGGGGCTGGTTCGTATTCTGAATTTGTATCTCCGTTAAAATATAGTCCTGATGTTGTTTTAAAATACTCAACAAAAGAACCTTTTGAAGGAGCAACACGTAGTTTGTTTGAAGCAGGAAAATCTATAAGAGATCCTCAAATTGGACTTCCTTTTCATCTTCAGGAACTTGGTGCAAATAAAAATGTTACATTAACTCCTAGAATGCAGGGTAGCACTTTTGGTCTTGCTCAACGTTCTGCTGAACCAATTTCCAGAACTGCTGCAGCTGAAATGGCTCTTAAACTTAGACAACTAAATAAACAAGGAATCTATCCTGATTGGCAAGGATATAACTTTTTAAGAAATCCAGAAACAGGAGGAGTATCTGTAATTGATTTAAACACACTTCCTGGATCTGGTGTTGCTAGAGCTTTTACTGAAGGAAATAGAATTGGTCAAAACCCTGCAACAATTATAAAGCAGAATTGGAATCTTAAACCAAGACTTCGTTCAACTAAAGGGGTAGATGACTTAGGTCCATATACAGAAAGAGGTGGTAATAAATTTTATGATTTAGAAGGTGGATATACAGATGAACTTTCTAAGTTATCTGATGAAGAATTTGCAAAATATGTTTCTGGTCTTTCTGATGCTGAAAAGCTTGCCTTATATGGATTAGAATCTGAAAGAAGAACTCCTTATGTAGTAAATGAACTTAAAAAACCTATTAATGAGTTAATAGATACCCGTAGTAAAGCTGTTACCTTACCAATAACAACACAGGAAAGAATAAATACATTTCTTAATTATATAACAAATCCAATAAAGCAAAATAAACAAGGTGGTCCGTTAGTAAATAATAATGGATACAAAGATGGTAGACCCCCTAAAGGATCTAATTGGAGAATAACTGGAGACACTGTATATAATCCTACTGGTGAAACTATTTTAGCTAAAGCTAATACAGGAGAACAGGCTATCTTACAACCTTATGATAAAAGTTCTATAACCTTTCAAGATGCTGATTATATAGATGAATATCATCTTACATTTAAAACAGATAATTGGTTAGATGATTATAAAGCTAAGCTAGGTGGTCCGTATAATTCTAGTTGGATGCTTACAAATCCTAAACCTAAACCTGTACATGTTCCTAAAATGCAATTTGCTGGAACTACTCAACAAGTTGGTATTCAATCCTCTGCTGATAGTGTTAGACATCAAGCTAATAAAATATTACAATATGAACAGCTAAGAGGTGGTCCAGGTGGAACTCCTTTACCATACTATAGTGACCCTAAGTATATGAATATGCTAATGGGAAATATATATCCAGAAGTAAAAAAGATACTACCTAACGCTAGTGCAATGGAAGCTGGCGAAGCTATGGATTTTATCTTTAATGCTGGTTGGGATCAGGCTAATAGTAAAATACTAAAAGATCCTAGAGCATATGCTTTACAGGAATATTATAAAAAGTATGATCCTTCAAAACTAGATACAGAAGGAAAGTGGCCTGGTAGAAAAAATGCAGCATATTCATTTGATCAAGAATATAATGCTACAATAGGAAAGCTCCCAGAAAACGAGAGAAGAATACTGATGAATAAAGGAAGAGATTGGTATTATAGAAATATTAATAATCCAGCTCCAGGAGTTCCTAGTAGTAATTATTATGATACTTGGTATGGTCGTATTTGGAATACCAATGATTACCAACCATTTAATCCAAATAATCCAAAGTTTATTCCTAAAAAGAAACAAGGTGGACAACACGGTGGATTGGACAGATGGTTTGCAGAAAAGTGGGTGGATATTAAAAGTGGTAAACCATGTGGTAGACAAGAAGGAGAGAGTAGAGCATATCCTGCTTGTAGACCTTCTAAAAGAGTATCTTCTAAAACACCTAAAACCTCATCAGAGTTAAGCTCAGAAGAAAGATCTAAATTTAAATCATCTAAAACAAGTAGTCAAAGAATACCTTATTCTCACAATAGAAGAAAATAATTTGTATGGCAAACAAACCTAACAATCCCTCACTGTGGTCTAAAGCTAAGTCTTTAGCTAGACAAAAATTTGATGTATACCCATCTGCATATGCAAACGGCTGGGCTGCTAAATGGTATAAAGGTAAAGGTGGTACTTGGCGTAAAGCTGAGTATGGTATGGAAATGCCTTTATATAAAGCTGAGACAGGTTTTCCTGGAGAAACTCCTGGCTTAACTCCAAGAGAAATGGAGGAGTGGAACCGTCTTATAGACTTTGCATCTCAGAAAGGTTTATCTGGAAGTAGAACATTAGACAATAGATCAAAGAACCTAGGAAGAGGTTTATTTGATGAATATAGACAAATGTATCCAGATACAGTCATAAACTATGATATTGTTCCAAGAGCTCAGAGAGAGTTTTTAGAGTTTCAGAAAAATAATCAAAAGTTTAAAGATGAAAGAGGTATAAAAAGAAAAGATCAGTTTGATAATCTTTCTGCTGAAGATGGTTGGTTTGGATCTTTTACATCTAAGCAGAAGTTTGTTCCTTTAATTGAAAGAATTGTTGATGAGTCAGGTAGGGAGATTAGTAGAATAGATATGGGACTTATGAATCGTGAAGGTATACCTAGTTCTAGAAGAACTGCTTCTGGTTCTTTAAAAGGATTTATACCTCCTCCTGGAGCTGATATTCAAACATGGTCTGATGGTAAAAATTATATAATAGACCCAAACTCTGGTGATGCTGTAGAGGTGGGTCAGTTTGCAAAACAAGGAAATAGATTTTTAAAAAATGGTGGTGAATCTAATAATAATCTTCCTAAAGCTGCATTTGGAATGTTGTTACTTCCTGGTATGATGAATAGAGTTAATAAAGCAAAGGAAACTATAAAGGATAATCCACAACTTCTTAATCTAATAGCACCCGGTGCTGGAAGTATGGGGAGCATGGCAGGTATGATGCAAAAAGGTGGTGAAGCTGACGGAGGAATGGCTTTGCAACAGATGAGTGCTGTAATGGATAAGCTTGGAAAGCTACGTAAGTTTATTAAGCCTAATTCAGATTTAGAACCTTGGATTAGTTCTAAGCTTGCTGTAATGGATCACTATGCAGATGCTGTATCAGATTATATGACTTATGGTGACCAGTATCAAGATGGAGGAGACGTTGTAAATGAATACTCTCCAAACCTTCCCCAAATGCAAGGTGGAGGACAATGTCCAGAAGGTTTTGTATTTTTGGAAGAAGTAGGAGATTGTGTACCTATGGATATGTTTGGTCCTGAGGTAGCTCCTACAAGAGGAAATACAAGAACTGGTATTGAACTTAGCTATCCTAAGTTTAGTTTAGGGTATAACTACTCTACAGATCCATTTGGAAGAAAAACTCACGATATGAGATTTTCTCTTCCAGAAGTTTTTCGTAAAAGAGGTTCATTAAATCTTTCTGGCAATTATGTTCCTGGACAAAGCTGGGCAGCAAATTTAGATTCTGATTTTAGATTTGGTAAACGTGATGCAGAGAGAGCTCCTAGACTTACATTAAATGCTTCTGTAGATAAATTCTTTGGAGATCCAGAACTTTCTGAAATGAGTAGGATGGAAAGACTATTACCTCCTCAAAAAGCATTAAATTATAATATAGAGGCTGGCTTAAATATTCCTATGAGAAAACAGGGTAATTTAAAAATAAGTGGTTCTTATGGTAAAAGAGCAATGCAAAGAGGTGGTTGGTTAAATGAATACAAATAATCTTTAATAAAAAATAAAATGGTAAAACAATTCTTAAAAATTGCAGGGGTTAAAACTGAAAAAGACTTTTATAAAAAGTACCCTACTAAACAATCTTTCTTTAAAGCTCACCCTGATGCAGAAATGTTGGAGATGGCTATGTATGGGGGTGCTTATATGTATGGTGGGGATACCTCTATTCCTACTATGCAGATGGCTGGTCAAATGATGCAGCAACCTGCTCCACAGCAAGGTGGTGGAGGTCAAGAAGAACAGATTATTCAGTTTATTGCTCAAGCTTTACAACAAGGAGCAGATCCTCAAGAAATCTTACAGCAACTTGTAGAAGCTGGTATCCCTCAGGATCAAGGAACACAGTTGATTCAGGCTGTTGCAGAACAAATGCAACAGATGATGGCTCAGCCTCAACAAGGACAACAACCTATGATGAGAATGGGTGGAAAGCCTTGTTATGGTTGTGGAGGTAAAATGGCTTATGGTGGACCCACTAAAAATAACTCTACCTATTCAGCTGGAGTATCATATGCTAGTGGTGGTTATGTACCTCTTTATGCAGACTCTGCATACAATCCAGCAGTAATGTTTGAAGCTGGCGGTTCTTTTGACAACCCTGGTTTTAGAGCTCTCCCTGAATTTGTACAACAGAAGATTATGTCTTCTAGTAAAAAAATGGTAGGTGGAGATTTGAAAGTGGGTGGTGAGTATGAAATGAGTGAAGAAGAAATTAAAAAGTTAAAGAAAAAAGGTTATAAAATTCAATACCTTTAATCATGCCTAAGATTAAAATTACAGGGCTTCCTCAAATGCAATTTGCAGGTGAATGTCCTTATGGAGAAATTTTTGATCCTGTGTTACAACAGTGTGTCCCTGATATTAACTATAAAGGGTCTAATACAGTTCAACAATCAGCAGCACCTGCTGCTGAGCAGTATGACTTATATGGCTGTGTAATAGGAAAAGAGACATGGAGTGTTGGAGATCAGAAATGTGTTCCAAATGAACAAGTGGAGCCTCAGAAGTTTAATACAAATGCAAAACTTTCTGGAGGAACTCCAAAGACAGGACCTGGTACAGGTGTTAATCCTGCTGCTAATACTGCCGGAGATAGCAAAGCTCCCAAATGGACACAAGATGTATTTAAATTAAATGCTAGTTTAATGGGTGCTGCTAATGCACTTAGTGCTGCAGCCAAGTTTAAAGAAAACAGAAGAGTTAAAAGAGAGTTTGATAGAGCATTTAGAGAAGCTAATTTTAATCCTGTAGTTGAGCAGGGTCGTAATTTAGGCAATGTAGAAACTAATACAGGTGTTCAATTTCCTAACATGTTAACTCCCATAAATGAAGGGATGTTTATAACACAATTTGGAGGAAACCTTATGGCAAAAGATACAGACAAAATTAAGATTCGTATTGTAGGAGGGCCTCAAGAAATGAAATACGGAGGTCAATCTGGATATAGTTTAGATCTTGGTTGGAAGAAGTTTTATACAGATATGAGTAAAACTACTGCTGATCATTATACAAATACTATGTCTGAAGATAAGAGTGACGATGCAGCTGAGCCTGTAATTGAAGCAGAAGGTGGTGAAACATTTATTAGACCTGAGGCTGATGGAAGCAACAGTTTCTTTGAGCTTGAGGGTAAACGACATACAGATGGTGGTCTTCTTTTAACAGCAGAACAGATTGAATCTGCTGATCCTAAGACACCTTCATTTATGTTTAGTGATACAAAGGCTCTTAAAATTAAAGATCCTGCAATCCTTGAAATGTTTAATGTTCCAAAAGCTTTATGGAAGAAGGGTGTTACACCGGCTAAAATTTCTAAGAAGTTTAAGCTTAATGAATACAATGCTATTATTAAGGATATAAATAGTGATCCTTTACAGAAGTCTACTGCTCAGATGATGCTTGACAAAAATGAAGGTATGCTTGCAAAGCTTGCTGCTGTTCAAGAGTCAATGAAGGGCGGTCAGCTTCCAATGTTTGCTCAACAGAAACTTATGGGCAAAGCTAAGGGTGGGGGTCCTCTTCCTAAATTTCAAAAAGCAGGTGAAGCAACTTGGAGCAAAGACTTTGAAGAATTTAAAACTTTATTCACCGCCCCTGAAACAGCTGACTTAAGAACGGCTCTTTATCAAAAATATAAATCTGAAAGAGGTAAAAGTGATTCTGTTACAGAAGAGCAATATATCAATAGTCTTTTAGAAGGCCAGCGTCAAAAATATGTTATTAATGAAAAACTTGCTGGTACTCCTGAGCTTATTACTGAAGAATGGGACAAGGGGGGTGCTAATACTTACTACAATAAGATTGCAAAGAAGTTAGGACTGACTCCTCAATCAGGACAAGATATTAGAAGAAGTCAGCAGGCTTTTCTTGATATGTATGATCTTCTTTCTTCTGATCCTGATTTTTCTAAAAAATATGGATCTCTATTTGCTATTGAGTATAAAGGTGTGCCTGAACCTAAGGGTAGTGGATATTCAAAAGAACCTACAAGAAGAATTACTAAAGCTGATGATTGGAGAGGTAATACAGATATAGGTCAATTAATTAAACTTGCTGGTAAACCCAAGCAACCTGCTCCTCCAAATATTCAAATGCCTCCTGGAAAACCTCCTGGGCCTGGTGTTAATACAGAAACTAGATACGTATGTGCTCCTGATCCTGCTAATAAAGGAAAGTATATTGCTAAACCTGTGAGTGTTTCTGCAGGAGCTGGTGGATTTAGAACAGCAGAAGAAGCAATGGCTTTCTGTAATAGAGGGTCTAGTGAAACTCCATTTGGATATACAGCTCCTGATGCTTACAATATGTTTGCATCTAGTGCAGTGTTTCCTAGATTAATCATGCCTTTTGTTCCAACTCCAGAGTATGAAAAGGCACCTTTATATTTAGAAGATCCTAGAGCAAGAGTGGCTTCTAGACAAGGTCTCTTTAACACTCAGGCTAATATTCTTGGAGCATACACTGCACCACAAGGGTTATCTGCTAACTTATCTAATGCAGCTGGTCAGGTGGCTGAAGGAGCTGTTCAAGATATTGCTAACGTTGTTGGTAATAATATTAACAGAGGTAATGCTTATGAGTCTCAAGAAGTTAGAAGAAGAGATGCTATCAGAGCTCAACGTGCTGCAGCAATGAAAGAACTTTGGGCAGGCAATGCTGTAGCTTTACAGCAGTATGACAATGCTATTAGAGGAATGCTTAAGGATACTAGTAAAGCATTTGATAGAGCTTGGAATAACAGACAGAAGTTTGGAGATATTAATGCTACAAACACACATTTCTTTAAAGATCCTTGGACGGGTAGACAAATCTTTAAACCAAATACCGCAGGATTTGCTGGTCTTGGATATGGTAGTAGTAACTCTACAGGATCTGATTTAGCTGCATTAGGATCTGCTTTTAACTCATACTATAACACTTACTTAGAATCTTTAGCTGGAACAGATTTGTCAGATGAAAAGAAAAAAGAGAGAGCATCTGACTTAGCTATGTTGGCAATTAGATCGGGTAGAGAAACTCAGAGAACAGATAAGTATGGTAATCCTGTAGGAGGTTCTAGTACCAGTTTTGATTTAGATGGTGATTAAACTCTTAAAGTTTAGTTTTAAACTTTAAAAATTTTAGACTATATTATTATTGTAAGCTATGGCAACATTTATACCTGGAATGACTGATGTGTTCCCTTCGTCTGGGCAGTTTGATCCTGACTTTAACAGGATTGAACGAATGCTCAAACTAAGGGAGTCTATGTATCAGCAGGGTGCAAAGAAAGTAAAGTCTTTGTATGACTCTATATTTTCTTCTGCTATGATGAGAGATGATAATATTGAGAAGAGAGATGCCTATCTTAAAACTATTACAGAAAGTCTAAACTCAATTAGTGCTTTAGACTTCTCAATGCCTCAGAATCAACAGATTGCGACTAGTTTGTTTGATCCTATTACAACGGATAAAACTATTGTAAAAGATATTGCTTACACTAAAAACTACATGTCTGAAGTTGGCAGAGCTGAAAAGCTTAGAACTTCTTTAGATGAGAAGACAAGAAAGATGTATTGGGATGTTGGTAGAAAAGCATTAGACTATCAAGCCCAAGAGTTTAGAAATGCTGATGCTGAAACTGCCTTAAGCATGTCAGCTCCTAAGTATACTCCTAATGTAGATGTTTTTACACTTGCTAATAAGTTATATAAAGATGCTGGTATTAGTGTAAAGCAAGATAAAATGGATGGTAGTTATATCTGGACCCAAAAAAATGGTGAACTTGCTTTTCCAATATCTCAAGCCTTTGTAAATAATTTGCTTAATCAAGATCCAGCTGTTCAACAAATGCTTAGAACTCAAGCATATGTAGAAAGAAAAGATTTTATAAAACAAAATGCTGGTGTTTACGGAGGGGAAGATAAGGCTGAAGCTGTCTATCTTACCACTGCTATTAGAAAACTTGGACAGGATTCTCAGAAGCAAGTAGATCAGTTTGATGCATCTATCAGCACTCTAAGACAAAAAGTTGAGTCTTGGGATAAGCTTATTAGAACTAAAGGAATTGTTCCTAGTATGAACAATCCTGACTATGTTCAGTATTTACAAGATGTTAGTAATCTTCAACAAGCTGAGGAAGCTTCAAAAGCATTAAGAGATAATATTATTCCTCTTAAAGATATTCAGTATGACAACATTGAAGATATGAGAGCTGCAGCAGATAGATATGTAACACTGTCTAACTATAATCTTATATCTAATGCAGTTGCTAAAACTTTAGCATATAAAAATGCTGAGGAAACTGTTAAGGTGAATCCTTTATCTCTTGCTGAACTTCGTTCTCAGCTTCAGTTTGGAGTACAAAGTAAAATGGAAAGTATTAGACAATCAAATAGAATTAAAGCATTAGAAAAAAGAAAAGAACTTGGTCTTACAGGTAAAGATGATAATGAGAAAGAAGATGCAGAACCACCTAAACCTGGGGAAATTCCAACACCAAATACTAATGCTCCTAGTAAGAAGACTCCTTTTTTTAAGGAAGAAAATTTAAATGACGTTATAAATAAAGCTAGAGGAAAGGGTTAATTTTTAAATTATGGCACTAATCTCTGAAAACTTTTTACAAGATATGTTTGATCCTATGCCTAGTCCACAGGATCAAACTACTGCTCAACCACAAGGTCTTGAGTTTGAACAAAACAACCAAGCTCCTGTCGTTACAGCTAATACTGTTGATACAACAACAACCGCTCCTCCACAACCTCTTCCTCCTACAATTCCAGGATATAAAGGAAGTTTTGAAGGAGCTGTTGCTGGTGGGCAAGAAAAGCAAGAGTATAGAAAGGAGGACATGTTTGATTTAAATACTAATTATTTAACTAAAATTCAAGATCAGGTTACTCAGTTAAATACTGAATATGCCACTACTATATTTCAAACATTAGGTAAGCTCCCATCTATAAATGGAAGGCAAATCCCTCTATCAGAATTTTCTAAAATATTTAAAGAAGATAAAAAGCAGGCTAAACAACTATTAGAACAGGCTGCTCAATTTGAAGACGATCCAAATCTTGATGCAGAAACAAGTTGGAACTTAAAAATGAATAATTATAATTCATTAGAACTATCTGCAAAGTATAATGTTCAAAAAAATAAATTTGATAATAACTTTAGAGAAATGGCTGTTGGAGCTGATGCTAATACAGAAAATCCATATGATTATGAGTTTAATTTTCATCAAGCTTTATTTGATGAAAAAGGTAACTTAAGAACAAAAGAACAGTTTGATAAAGTTATTAAACAGAAATATGAGGATATAAGAACAAAAGGTTTTTTAAGTGATTTAACCAAGTTAAGAAACACTCGTGTATATCTTCCGTCACAAAGAAGATTTGTAGATGAAACTGAATTGCAGGCTGATCAACGTGAAATAAACAGACAGCTTGCTCAGGGTAATCCTTTGTTAGATTCAAACAGTCTTTACAATCGATTTTACGGACAAACCACTAAAGGAATAAGGCAAGGTTATGCAGGTGGTAATGATAATAGACCTGTTTGGTCTCTTAACACTAGAGAAGATTTTGAAGAATATCAATCTCTTCTTAATAAACAAAAGAAACTTGACAAAGCAGTTAAATCTAATTCATACGAAAGTGTGCTAGGTAATTTAAAGAAGTATTATAATGAAGAAAAAACTAAAAGTATTTATATTGGTGCAGATGAAGAGGGAATGTTAACTAGTCAGAAAGGTGGTGATAAACAAAGTCCTACAGGAGCTTTTGATTTTAACTTTTCTGATATGAAGTGGAAAGACAGAAGTGGTAACATTGTTTTTAAACCTCAGATTAGAGAGTTTATAACACTTGCATCCTTAATGACTGATCCTGAGAGTGGTGCAACAGCTAGCTTTGGAAAAGTTGGGGGAGATGTTCCTGATTCTGATAGTGAAAAAGAAGCTATAGCTGAAGTGATGAAACTTGTTTTAGAAGATATACAAATACCTGGTGAAAAGTATACAGATGCTCAAAAAAGACATAAGTCACATAAGTTTGCTGGTAGTGTATCTTTTCAGGGAATTGTCGGTGGAGAACAAAAATACCATGCTTTCCATATAAAAATTACTAATGACTACTTTAATCAAAGTAAATATAGTGGCGGTACTAAAGGTGAGGATGGTAAAATTGTTAAAGAAAATCCAGAGATTGCAACAGATGGGTTTACAATATATATTCCTGCAAATCTTAGTTCTAAGAAAACTAACTTAGGAATTAAATTTAAAGAGTCAACAACCGTATCTGGTGTTGAATCTCTTTTAAATATGAACTCAGATGTCACCCTACCTTTTAAAGGAGCAGGTAATATTGAACTTACTAAGCAAGCAGATGATAGTGTTAGAGTGGCAGGTTATGTAGTTAACTTTAGACCTGATACTTATAACTTTGATACTATTAGTCTAAAGCCAAAAGTATTTAAATATGACAGAGCTACAGATATTGACGGTTATCTTAGAGAACAAATCTTACCAGTACTACAGCAAAATTATATTTTAAACAAACAGCTAAAAGAAGCTGTTGATGCAATGAGAGCTGTTAAAGATCCTGCTAAATTACAACAACCCCAAGAGTAATGGCTTTAGAGAATACATTTGGTTTAAACGATCAGACTGTTTCTAATGACTTTGAAGCTGCTAATCAAATGGTGGCTTCAGAAGTTGAGAATAGTCAAGTAAATGGTGCAGAGCTTGACTTTAGCACTGCTGAAGATCCTTTTGGAGATTTGGCTGGTTTTAATGTAGACAACATTAAAAAAACTCCTGAAAATAATACAGGAACGTCTATTAGTAATCAAGGTGGGGGACCTGGTGATCCTGTCCCTGCACAGAAGCCTAAAATGACAATGAATGATCTTGTAAACTTGTCAAATAAACAAAGACAAAGTTTAAAAAATTTTAGTGAAACTGCCCCCGCTAAAGTTGAAAGTTATAGAGATCCAATGCTTGCTTATGGAGCTTATACATTTGATCAATACACTAGTAATGTAGACAGATATAGAGGATATGGACAAAGTACATTTAATAAGATTGGTTTCAACCCATTAGAAAATAACGAAGAAAGATTTAATGAGAACACTACTGGGTGGCAGGATTTTAAAAGAATGACTGGTCAATGGGGAAGTTTATTTGGATCAGCTTTTGTAAGTAACTATAGAACAATTAGTAATTACTTTACAGGAGAATCAGGACTTTTTGATCCTGATCGAGAAGCTGCTCAACAGTATGAAAAGGCCATGAGCCTTGGCATGTCTTCAAAAGAAACAGCCATGGGGAAAATATCTAACTTTTCTCTAAACATGGCTTATTCAATTGGTATTGTTGCAAACGTCTTAGCTGAAGAATTTGCTTTAGGTTTAATAACAACTGCTACAGGTGGTGGTGCAGGTGGTGCAGCAGCTGCACGTACTGGAACAAACATAGCAAGAGCTGGAGAACGTTTAAGTGCTTTACGTAGAGCAACAGAAGTTGCTAAAGCTGGTCTTAGACAAACCTCTCTTGGTGGTGGTGCACAAGTACTTAAGGGTGGGTTTGGTATTCTTAAGTCTTTTAAGGATATAAACAACGCTAGAAAATTTTATACAGGTGTAAAAACCGGAGGTTTACTTCTTGGAAAAGGTGCAGTTAATATTGTAAATCCTTTTAGAGGAACTACAAAAACTCTATCCGAGATTGGACAAGGGACAGGTACATATGCTAATTTAAGTAACTTTGCTAAAGCATCTAGTGCTTTTGGTAGCTTCTATAGAGATATAAGAGAAGGATTATTTGCTGTTAGTGAAGCTCAGTTAGAAGGTGGTGGAGTGTACAATCAAGTGCTTGACGAGCAGCTTGACTACTATATGAAGACTCATAATGGTCAATTACCTGATCAAAACGGATGGGCTACAATCTATCAGAATGCTGAAAAAGCAGGTAAGCTAGACACTCTTGTAAATGTACCTATCATTTATCTTTCTAACAGATTGGTATTTGATGGGCTGTTTAAGTTTAGAGCGTTAGATAATGCATTAGATGCTGCAGAACAAGCAACTAGAAAATCAGTAGCTAAACAAATATCTTATGACGCTGCTAGCAGAACTTTCTCAGAATCCGTTCAAGGTTTTGCTTCAAGAGCTAAAGGATTAATTAAAACTCCAAAAGCATACTTAGGAAACTTTATTAACTACACTAAAGCAAATTTTGCAGAAGGTGTACAGGAAAGTTTACAAGAAACTGCAGGAGCATCTATTGCAAACTACTACAATAATGTATATAAGAACCCTGCATTAGGTGGGGAAGACTATGCAAGAAGTATGGTGTGGGGTGCTGCTAAAGAAAACATCTGGTCTCCACAAGGAGCTGAGATTTTCTTAAATGGTTTCTTGATGGGAGGAGGTACAAAACTTGTACAGAATACTATTTTTGGTACTGTGAATGGATTAGGTAGGATGTACAACCAGAAGTTTAGAAAAGAAAGATATGATGCATATCTTAAACAGAAAGCCACTTTAAAGACAGATGCCATAAATGCAATAAATGGAATTATGGCTGACCCTGAAAAGTTCTTTTCACGTAGAAAAGAAAGTGTGGTTAATCAGTACAGAGCAAACTTAAACATGTCTGAGGCTGAGTTAAATGATGATGATAAAACTTTCTATGACTCTAAAGATGAGAAAACGTTTGATCACATTTTTACAGCATTAGATACTAAGACCTTTGATTTAGTTATTAATGCATTAGAAGATATGGGTAAGCTTTCTGATGTAGAGCTTGCCTCAGCCTTTAACTTACAAGATGGTACTAAAGCTAAAGATAAACTAAACGAATATATAACTAGGGCTAACGAGATTAAGGATGTATATGGAAAAGTAAATTCTCAATTCTCTAATCCTTTTAACCCTAAGAAATATAAAAAGACAAACGGGGACAAGTATGTAAATGAGGTGTTAGCTTATAAGGCTTATGAAGATGCTAAGAAGTTAATCATTGCTTCACAGTTTGGATTTAACAGAGCTACACAGAGATTACAAGGTTTGATGTCAGACTTGTCTACAAATAGACCAGTTGCATCTGCTTCTGCTACAGACATCACAGTATTACAAAATAATGATCTTATGAATAATGAGATCAAGATTCTTGGTGATGAAATAAAAATGTTAGAGCAGTCTGATGACCCTAAACAAAAAGAACTTGCTGCTAAAAAAAGAACTAAGCTAGAAGCTTTAGTTAAATACTCTAATGCATTAGAGAGATATCAAGCTGGATTAAAGAGTCAGACTAACGTAAATGAAAACGGACAGTTTGAAATTCCTTTTAATGAGGAAGCTATAGCACCGTTACGTGATGCTTATAAAGAATACCTAAAAGCAATTGCTAACATTAACAATGATGCATATGTTTTTGAAGGTAAGATAGATGACTCTTTCAAAAAAATATTAGACATTTATAGTTTAGGTAAGGATGCTCAGAATTATTTACAGAATGTAAATGGACTGACCAATCCTGAAATGTTTGCTAGACATGCTACAATTATAAATGAGACATACAGAAACATGTATGAGCAGAGAGAAAAGTTAATGGCTAATGCTTTTGATGAATTTCTTTCTATTAATGAATTTAATAAGCTCACAGAGTATATTGCTCAACTTGGAGTAAAGTTGACAGATGAGGAACTTCAAGCAATGGTTTTTGAAGGAGCTTCTCCTACACAGTTTTTAGATTTAGTGAGCGGAGAACCTTTGAGTGAAACAGATCCTAGAGTGGAGAAGGCTAAAGATGCTATTGAGATATTTGTTAAACTTAGACAGGATAAGTTAGCTGAACAAGAAGCTCAAGAACAAGCTCAACAGGATGAAGAAGAGAAGAAAAAAATAGCTGAGCAACAGATTCAGCCTGAAGAAGAAAAACCTGAGGAGAAAAAAGCTAAGAAGAAAGAAGTAGTACCTGCAGATTTAGCTTCTAGACTTGAGGCTGCTTATAATGAATACATAGATAATAATCCTGAGGCTGATATTACATATGATGAGTATGTAGAGACATCAGCTAAGGCTGCTAATATTAAAGCTCAGTATGAAGCTGAGCAGAAGAAGGGTGCTGCTGCTGTTACACCTGCTCCTGCTATTAAACCAGCAGAACCTACTCCAACACCTGCTCCCACACCAACAGCTCCTGTTTCTACAGATGGTGCTAAAGCTAATGTTATTTTACCCATAGGAACTTCTGGAAGTGGAAAATCTACTTTTATAAAAAGTTTACCTCAAGAAAATTTAGTAATCATTTCTCCTGATGACATGAGAATTGAGTTTACAGGAGATATAAATGATAAATCTAAAGATAAGGAAATTTATATTGAAGCTGCTAAAAGAGCAATAGAAGCTGTAAAGAATGGTAAACAGGTAGTCTTTGATACCACCAATTTAACTAAAGAAAAAAGAAGACCATTTATAGAGGCTATTAAAAAAGCAATACCTGGTGCTAATATTCAGTATAAGCTAATGCCTTTAAATGTTGAATTGGCTAAACAAAGAATAAAAGCGGATATTGCAGCAGGAGTTAACAGGGCAAATGTATCTGATGAAACAATAGATAGGCATGCTGCATCTTATCCACAGATGCTAGAAGATATTAAGAAAGAAGATATAACAGAGTATAAACCCGTTAGTGTTTCTACAGATGCTAGAGCTGATATAGAAAGAAGAAGAAAAGAAGAGTTAGATCAAAACTTCAGTAAGGAACAATTAAGTTATTACAAAGATAGTGGATATGCTAGTCCGAATGATCCAGTAGCAAAAAGACAACCTTATTTTAATTTTGATAGAAATGGGGAGGTAGCAGAAAAAGCTAATCTTTTTAACCAGATTAATGCTAAATATGATGCAGAACTAACTGCTTTAGAAGGAGCTAAACCTGCTGAGCCTACTGCAACCCCTACACCTACTGGTCCTATTGAACTTGTAATTCCAGAGTTTTCTACTTCTTCAAAAGAAGAATCTTTTGCTAAAATAACTCCGTTTCTTAAAGGATTAAACGACGTTGAAAGAAAAATTACAGATATAATAGACCAACCAAACTATAAAGCGGAGGCTCTTAAAATCATTAAAGAATTTAATCAGTCTACAAAAGCTATTAACGGATGGAAGTTAATACTAGAAATTGATAATGAAACTTTAAAAAGTGGTCATACAACTAAAGACCCTAGGGTTAAAATGGAGTACGCAGCTGGTGCTGTTCTTATTAATTATGTCCCTGTTAATAACATACTTTATGTACCAATTTCAAATAGAGGTAAAAAAATTAATATATTAGGAAGCAAAGATTTAATGGGTGCTAGAGTAGCTGTACTTGGTGAACGTGATATTACAGACGCAGAATATAAACAACTTGCAGATCAGGTTTTAGAACGTTATAATCTAGTTACAGATTTTATTATAAAAGAAGGTAAAATAACTCCTCCACCTGCTCTTGCAAGTGTAGATGATTTATTTACTTTAGAAAAAGCTGAACCTGTTGCTATAGATCGTAAAGCAGAAATACAGAAAAACATTTCTCGTCTTGAAGATCAAATTCAGACTACCTATCGTTTTATGAACAATACAGATAGTAATGCTGCTATTGTTCGATCTCAAAAGGATATTGAGTTATATAAGCAAGAGCTTAAAGAATTAAAAGAAGAATTAGCTAGTTTAGAAGAAGCTCAGCCTGTTGAGGTGGTTGTAGAAGAAACATCTGGAACAGAAAAAGCAAAATCTATTTTAGACTCTGTGTCTTCATTAAGAGAGATGCCTAACACTAAACTTAATGATAACACTACAGCTACAGCTAATCTATTAGAACTTGTTGCAGACGGTAAGATATCTTCTAGAGATGTATTAGCATTAGTGGAACAACGTCGTAATGAGATGCTTGGAAATATGAACCCAACTGATTTAGTTAAAGGAGATTATGTTACCTTTACTGACGGCAGAAAGGGTTGGGTTACAAGCACTAATGCAAAGAAAAATACCGTCAATGTAAAGATGGTGGGATCTCCAAAAGGTGTTGTAGAAACTATTGATGCCGAAAATCTTAGAAAAAATCTAACTACCGTGGAGAAAAAGAAGATTGTTAAGGTGGAACCAGTTTCTGAAGAGGTGACAGTTTCTAAAGCAGACCAGGAGACTATCAAAGAGTCCCGTGATAGTTTAGAAGATTTTAAAAATAATGCTTCTAAAATAAAGGATATTGAAAAAGAAATGTTAGATTCTAAGAAGACGGACAATAGTGATAATAATAATGATTTGTTAGACTTACTTGGTTGTGATATTTAATTGATAACTATGGCTTGTAAACTATCAGCAAAGCAGATTGAGGGATTGTATAAGGTGGTGTATGGAGAGATTATTGCCTCTAAAAATAGAGGTGATAAGTATAATCCAGAGCAGCACATGAAGCAAGTGTATGACCTAATCTTTAACAAAACTAAGGATCAGGCTAATGCTTTAGACTACGTACAACATATGCCTACATTACTTATTACAGCTAGTAATAGTAATGATATCATTGCTGACTTTTTACAAGATAGTGGTTTAGACCTGGGCAAGATTGATAGGATGAGAAGAAGCTTTAACGATGTAAACAACATCATTAGCTTTCTAAATCTTAATCAAAACTTAGAGCTTGAAACAGCTAAGGAGATTGTTGAAGAGAATTTAAGTGAACAGAAGTTTGCTAGCCCTGAGGAGTATGAAACTGTTGAAAAGCAGGATGAAGATTTAAAAAAAGACTTTAAGGCTAAACCTTCTACCGGTTACTCTTTGGTAAACCAAGAGGCCCAGACATATGGTGGCTTAAAAGAGTCAGATAATGTTGTTGACAAAGATCCTAAGAAGCAGGCCTACTTTGCCTTGACAAGAAGACTTAATACTCTTATCTCTGAAAGTGGTGCTCTTAATGCAGACAACTTAAAGGTGGATGGTTTTACAGGTATCTTTTTGATGCCTGTTAGAGCTAGTCAGGTTCCTTTTGAGGAGCTTTATGAAAGTACTCAAGAGTATCTTAATACAGATGATGAGGCTGGTCCTAGGGCTATGACCAAGGAGCAGAAGATGAAAGCTAGAGAAGAGGGTAATGATATCCTTATGGTGTACACTGACTCTAAAGGAAATCAGCTGTATGTAGATGAAAACGGACGTCTGAATAAGGATGGTGTAGGTTTTCTACCCTATGCTGCTATCAGAAGAGTTTATACCAATGAAAAGGGTCAGCCGTATTTAAGTACAGTGCAGAGTATCACTGAGCTTTCTCAAAAACCCGGGGCTGCTCCTGTAGAAGATATTGCTGCAGAACGTGGTCAAGAGATTGAAACTCTTAAAAGAATCAGAGACTACACTGTAAAGAATCCTGATAGTCCCTTACTGTTATCTATCACCTCTGGTAGAAATGGGTATGTAAAAGAGAACTTCTCTAAAAAGAATAAGATTGCTGATATAGCTTTAGAAGAAGGCTTTTCTCCCACCTATTCTCCTATTGACAATGGTCCTTATAAAAAAGGTGGTGTATACTTCACTGTAAAAGATTATGACTTTCCCGTACTTCTCAAACGTCCTACGTTTGGTGAAATTGGTTTGAATACCAGTCTTGGAGAGCTTCTGTTTGGTGATACACTTTCTAATAAAGAGAAGGCTGATCTGCTACAACAGTTTGCTTATAGTAAGCAGACGTCTGTTGTTGTTAGAGATAACAAGTTGTTTATCAAGCAAGATGAACAGCTTTTGGATACAACTAACCCCCAGGATAAACAAGCTTTTATTGACAATATTGGGAAGCAGGTTGTAAACATTAATAAAGACTTACTGAGTGGTTCAGTTATGCTTCCTGTAATGAACCAACAGGGAACAGCGTATGAACTTAAAAAAGATAAGTATAGTAACTTCTTAGCTAATAACTTCTATACAAACCTTGAGCTAAATGCTGAGAACAAAATTGTAAAGCTTAATGCTTACAATGTATTTCAGCTTAACAAAACTTCTCAAGAAAAACTCTATCCCACTGAAGCTCCAAAGGAGGAGACAAAAGGATTTGATGTACAGCAGGAAACTCCTACAGACCAATCTATTGAAGCTTTAAAGAACAAGTTAAAGAATCTAGGGGGGTTGAAGAAAGCTGCTTTATTAGATAGTGAAGCTACGGATCAGCAGATTACAGCTGCTAGAAGATGGTATGAGAATAGTCCTTTGCGTAACCATATAGAGTTTGAAGCTTTATTTAATATTGTAAACTCTAATGCAAGAGCTGAGTTCACACTAGCTGGTATTACACTCTTTCAGGGATCTAACTATACAGATTTATACCACGAGGGATGGCACGTATTTAGTCAGATCTTCCTAACTAAACAGCAAAAGAAGGCTTTATATAATGAAGCTAGAAAACTCAAGGGTAGCTTTAAAACAGCTGATGGACGCACTATAGGATTTAGTAAAGCACTAGATGTACAGCTTGAAGAGTTTCTGGCTGAGGATTTTAGAAAGTATGTGCTTTCTGATGGAACCAAGATTATTGAAAACAGAAGCACTCGTAATAATATATTTAGCAAAATATATAACTTCTTAAAGGCTTTATTCACTGGACAAAGTATTCAGTCCTATTTGGCTGACCAAGAAGCTGTAGGAAAGGTAAAAGAACTTTACGACAAACTCTGGATTGGAGATGTTAATGAATACTCTCCATCTTTGTTTAATGTTCAGTTTAATCTTCTAAATAAGGGTATACAAACACTAGATGCTAAACCTAGTGAGAACAAAGGACTTACCTATCAGGAGTCAATGATTTTAAATGAATCAGTTGACTCTTTAATTTCTAGTATACTCTCTGAGCAGGGTATGAATGTAGGGGTGATGGTCACTCATCCAGAAGTTATGGGCTACGTCTACGCTGCTGTAAAGACTAGACTTCAAGAACTTAGAAGTAAAACAGAAGATCCTGCAGCTCAAAAGATTTTAGATTTTGGAATTGAGAACTGGGGTGATTATAACAAGATTGTTTCTGGTGAAGAAAAGAATGGTGTAATTGCTTTCCATAAACTACGTTCTGCATATCTGTCTTTTGATGAGAAGTTTGATGACGCAACAATAGACGAGAAAGAAGATACTCAAGGTATAGAAGAGCTTGGTAAAGATGAAGATAACAAATTAGCTAAGTCTGATGCTGAGCTAGCTGAGCAGTTTGGAACCAATGCTTTTGAAAGAAAGGGTAATGAAAACTCTATATTAGCAATTGCTAGTGGAGAAACGGTATATATGGTTAAGAGCTTACCAGCTCTTGATAGAAAGGGTAATCCTCAATTAAATATCCTTGGCGTACCAAAGCTTGTTGACTTTAATAAAACCTGGGGTATTTTGATTAATTCCGTAGCAGGGTCTATTGATAAATCAGACATGTACTATAAACTATTAAAAGCTTCTAGTACGTTTCCAGAGTTAAAGCCTCTTGTACAAGATGTTACAATAGGTGGGCAAACTCAAGTGGCTCGTTTACCTAGACCCACAGATAAGGTAAATAACGAAACAGATGATGTCTTTTATAGAATGTGGACTGCTTTCTATAGAGACTTTAGTGTATATAAGATTCCAATCAAAGAGGTTCAAGTAATCAAAGAAGTTAATGGTACAGGAATCAATCGTACAAACACTGGAAAGTTCCAAGTTAGGTTTGTAGAAAGTGAACCTGTATTCCAACAAGTAGAGAAAAACTTTACAAACTACTTTCAAACAGCTCCCAAAGGTAAATATGTCAAAACATCTACCACTGGTGAGAATGAATTGGATCTAGATAATATTGTAAGAGATTTTCCAAAAAATACATTATTTCAAGGAGATAACTATTTTAGGTTCTTACGAGCTATTGGCTTCTACATGACAGACAATGCTTTAGTAAAAGAGAACTTACTAAAAACAAGAAGATCTATTGACTTTATCCATAGTGCTATTATGAAAATGCAAAAGGATAAAGTTTCTGTTACAAACCCAATGGCAGCTCTTGAAGCTGAAAGTGGAAACAGAAAGAAAATCTTAACTATTGAGGGTCAGTATTCTACCAGATATAACAATAATGCTATAACAAACGTAGATGGTAATACAGAGTATGACCTTTCTTTAAATAATGGTATTACACAGGTTGCAAAAGAACTGAATGATGCTAGAAAGACTCAGTATAGTGAGGTAATAAAGCAGCCTCATATGGCTCATTTAGATACTACAAGAAACCCTTCAGCTAAGTATTCTGTTCTTCTCAATAGTTTGTTTGATCTTCCTATTACATACAAACAAGTTGATGTAAGCAATAAAGGATTTAGAAGAAAGGTCAATGGTGAAAATGTCACCATAGAGATTGAGAATCTAAACGGTATTAAAAATATTGTTTCAGAGGCAACTTCTAATGTGCAAAGTAATGAGGGTGGTATTAAAACTCTTAGTCTTGATCCTAATAGTAAAATGTTAATGGATCTCCACATGCTGTTAGAAGCAGGTGTTATGGAACTTACAAGAAGAGGTTCTAAATCTTCTGCTTTTGGTGCACATGTTTCTGATATAAATACTGAGTTTAATGCAAACGATAAGACTCTATACGTTAGTACTGGGCTTTTTGCAGATCCAGTAAAAGGCAAGAATGCAGCTGTTCAACTTTTAAAAGAAAAGCTGGCTGCTGAAATGGAACGTATTGCTATTGTAAAATCAGATCCTGAGTTTAATAATATTATCAACTTCACTGAAAGAGCTAAAACATTTCAGATATTTGATGATATTCTGTCTCCAGAATTAAAGAAAGAACTTATTGAAGCAGCTAATGCAGATGACTCTTATTCTATTGTAAATAGTCCTAAGTTTTCAGAAAGAATTTCAGAAGGTATTTCAAACTACTTAGAGAAGCTTTATTTAGAAAATAAAGAGATATATGATGAAATGGCTTTTCTTTCTGATCAAATGAAGACTAAGATTAGAAGACTTGCTGAAAAAGATGCTAACAAAAAAAATCTAAAGAATTCTGAAGTTGAGGAGATTGCTTTAAGATCATTTACGTTTAATGCCTTCTTCCATAACCTAGAGATTATTTCTTTATTTGATGGAGACTACGCTACGTTTAATCACGATAAAGAAGAATACTCTAAAAGATCTTCTTATGTAACATCTACAGGTCGTGTATTCTCAGCTGATGAGTCTGACTTTGCCTTTATTAGTAACTTAGGTAGAGCTTACGCAAACAAGATTGGTGCACCAGAGAGAAAGTTTGATAGTGTATTAAATACAGTTGTATTTAGAGATGTTCAACTCAAATCAAAGTATTTTGATACATACGTAAAGGCTCTTGTAAAATCAGGAATGTCTAAGCAAGAGGCTGAAAAAACTCTCAAGCCTTATACAGAAATGAAAGAAGGGGATGCTCAAGGATGGCTCACCTTTGATACATATAGAATCCTGTCTCTTTTACAGAACGAATGGAGTGCTCAACAGAATAACTTATATAATAAGATTATTAAAGGTGAGGAAGTTGATCCTGTAGAAATTGCTCAGTTCTTCCCTCCTAGAAAGTTCCAATACTCTGGTCCTTTACAGACATCCAAATTACATATTCCTGCTTTCCATAAGTTCTCATTAGCTCCCTTGATTCCTTCTGTAATTAAAGGTACAGAGCTTGAAACAATTCATGACAATCTTGTAAGACAAGGTGTGGATTATGCATTGTTTGAAAGTGGTTCTAAACTAGCCACTCTTACAACAGATGGTAAAGCTGACCAGTTCTATGAGAATGACAACTATGATGAGAGAACAGTTAAGGCTTGGAAGGAAGGTGATCCTGAATACAAAAAGAACCCCGTCTTCATTCAATACTTAAAGAGCCAAGTAGATATTAATGATGAGTGGAAAAATAAAACTATCTTCTCTACGCAGCTCAGAGTATTGATTATTAACAACTTGTACAAGAATGGAATTCCTTTAAATCAAGGATTTAATAAACTTGTAACTGAGTTAGAAGGACTGCTCAACACTTTACAGAAGTATAAGAAACAAGAACTTCTTGATGAAATTGGTTGGACAACTGATAAGAACGGGGAGCCTAAAGGTGATGTTACTAAACTTGTAAGTTTTGTAAGAAATCAGCTCACTCGTCAAGACTTAGCTGATCATGACATTGAGTTTATTGATGTTAATGAATCAGGTAATGCAGTTAAGAATGACCTTAGCTTTAGCTTGAATGCTGAAAAGATAGAGAAGCTTTTAAATGCTATCGTTGTAAAACGTTTGGTTCGTCAGAAATTAAACGGTGAGCAGCTTATTCAAGTGAGTGGTGCTGGTTTTGAGTCTAGATCCAAGTTCAGAAAAGCCTCTGAAGAAGAGATGCTTAAGTATAAGGGTACAAATGATCTTCCTACATATATGCCTGGAGCCGGTAAGAATGGTGCTACTACGGCTATGAAGGTTAAGATGGCAATGAAGGGAGACTATTACAAACTCTTAGAACTTAATAGTGTAAAAGAGTATGCTACTAAATATAAAATCCCTGCTTTACAAGCTCTTAATGAGCTGCTGAAAAATGAAAACTGGTTAAATGACGGAGACAACCGTAAGCTAATTACTATGGTGGGTGTACGTATTCCTGTACAAGGATACAACTCTATGGAGTTTATGGAAGTGTATGAGTTCTTACCAGAAGAAGCAGGAAACATTCTTATTCCTCCTTCAGAGATTGTAGCTAAGGCTGGTTCTGACTTTGATATTGACAAGCTGACTATATTCCAACCTAACTATTCATCTAGCAAACCTTTTGCAACCTACTCTAAAGGAGATAATGTAAAAGGTACAGAGAATAAAATAATTGAAAGCATTCGTGAGATTTTGGAGCACCCAGATAACTTTGCTGATCTTATTCGTCCTAATGATGTAGATCTTGTAAAAGGAGTGGCTGATCAACTTGAAGGTGAGAACATTCAGGGTTATGATAAGTATAACAATAAAAGTCAGGGTGTTATCACTAAAACAAAGAATGGAAAAAGTACAAAGTTAATTAGTCCTACCAGAGGACTGGAGCCTAGATATAACTATGATAAACACGCTGCAAACAATATTGGTAAGAAAACCTTAGGTATTGGTGCAGTGGACAACAAGTATTCTGCAATTCTAAAACGTATCGGTTTATATTTAAATCAGAACTACACTTATACGACAGCTAGTGGTAAATCTCATACTAGAAGAGCTAGAATTGCAATGGATCATAATAGTGTTACAGTTGATGGTAAGTCTGTTATTTCTCTTTCTGATATTGATACAAAAACAAAAGAAAAGATTTCAGACTTGATTGGTCAGCTAATGAACGGATGGGTGGATGTAGAAAAAGATGCTTGGATCTTTAATATTAATGGTAATAGTGTAGCTGGTCCTGTAATGCTGTTCCTTTTAGAAGCCGGTGTAGATTTTAAAACAGCTGCTTATTTTATATCTCAGCCTCTTATTATTGATTACGTTAAACAACGTTATCGTGCAGATAGTCCTTTCTACGATGCATCTGGTGAAGGATTAAATAAGGGTAGAGGACTTAATAAGTATAATATCCGTAAGGATATGGTGAGTGAATATGTTGAGCCTATTGAAACATACATAAATAAACAGGGTCAAGAAGTAGAGAAGTTTAGTGCTCAAATTCTTTATGATGACTATATTGGTAAACAAGTTTCAACTAGTCTTACATTTACTCCTGAACAACTTTTAGCTAATATTAAAAGTAAGGCCAAAAACTCTACTATTTCTAAACAGACTTTGTTACACTTCTTTGAGCTTGAGGATATGATGAGAGAGCTTACAAAGATTAAGCTTACAATGAACGTAGATACTGCTCCTTCTAAGTCTTTTGCAGATGCTCATATGAGAAAGGCTAAGATTGATGCTCTAAATGAAACAGACATTGTAGATATAAGCATGTTTGATAAGATCAAAAATGAAACACCTATATCATCTTTCTTTGTTCAAGACTTCCAGTTAAACTTGTTTGCACCAGTAATGAAGACAAGGATTAACAAAGCAATCAATGATTATATTTCTGAAAAGGTTGCTGATAGAAGTTATGAAAGCATGTTCCCAGATCCTCAATCTTTTACAGCTGCCTTCTCAAATGACATCACTCTATATATTTTACAGAATGCTATGAAAGGTGTAGACCTTTCTAGTATTAAGGAGTATAATAGCTTGTTAGTAACCAAAGGAATTCCTACGGAAAAGGTGCAGCTTAAATACGGGGCTTTTGTAAAAGATGGTGTGATGTATGTTGACCCTGAACAGATTCAGTTAGACTATAACTCTAAAGCTTTTGCTAAAGACACTTATAAGAAAAGAGGTCTTCATGTATTAGATGCTGAAACGTTTAATACACCTGGAAACGTTGAGTCTGGCTTTCAAGAGTATGCTCGTTTTGTATTAGAAAGAGAATATCAAAGATCTGTAATCCCTGTCGAGAAGGGTGAGAGCAGAGAAAAGTATGAGGAAAGAATTGCTAATAGAGCTTTAGAAACTACATTTAACTTCCACACTCTGTTTAAGTCTAAAGATAATGTTGCTAGTAAGTTCCAAGAAATTGCTCTTGAAAAAACTACTGATAACAAAACTCTTGCTGATGAGTATATGATTTTTGATCAGGTTTCTGCTGTAGGTACAAAAGGTCAGAAAGGATTAAAAACTTTGAAGCTTAAGTCTTCTAAGTTAGATAGAGACATGAAGAATGTTCTTCATGAAAACTTGATTCGTTTAGCTGATCCCGGTACAATTAAGGTGGGAGATGCTAGAAAGAATTTAGAAATCTCAAGATTTTTCCGTAGATTAATTTTAGCTGAGTTTATGAGAGCTGGTATTACAAAAACCTCTGATAGCTTAGCTCCAATTCTTCCTACAGAAACTATATCTAGACTTTTAGAGCAGCCTGTTAAAGATTTAACAGAGTCTGGTGTTATTCAGTCTAGAGAGTTTCTTAATAACTACTACGAAATGTTCCGTTCAAACTGGAACCTTTCTAAGAAGTCCACAAGAAACAGACTTAGAAACTATCTTAAACCAAAAGGTCTAGAGGTTTCTAATGAGAAGGTTGCAGATGAATCTACTCCAGGACCAATTACTGAGTCAAAAACAGGAGCTTTGGTGTTCACTGCCCCTACATCACAAAAAAGTGTAATTAACTTGTTATCACAGAATCCTTCTTATATGTTTGTGTATCCAGTTAATTCAGCTGGTACAATAGAAGAGATGAGTAAGAAGTATAAAGATGCTGGTAACTCCTTACCTATACCTGTAAAAGCTGGATCTAGAGATAAAGCTTGGACAGACGCCACTTATGATGAGAATATCAAACAGATAAACGAAGCTCTAAATACTATACAAGATCAGATTGATAGTGGTTCTAATGTAGTGTTCCCGGCTGAGGGCCTCACCACTTATATAGATGCTAAAGATGGAGCTAAGGATATAATGAGATCTCAAGCTCCCAGAACTTTTGACTATCTTGCAACAGAGTTGTATAAGAGATTTAAATATGTTCATCCTGAAGCTGAGAAGATGCTTGGTTTCCGTAAGGAGTTTCAGGCAGACCAACCTATTACAGATGAACAGGTTGATGAATTCATGAAAAAATGTTTTGGAGAATAATAAACACAGTATATCATGCTAGCATGTCCTAACAAGAATAATACAAATTGGAAATTACTGGTTGAGCAAGTTGGTGAGTATGAAGCTTTTAGACTCTATATTCAGCGTGGAGATGGAACTATTCCAGCTATAGAGGAAAAAGCAACTCCTTATGTTCCTACAGAAGCTCAACAGATGCAGGAGTTGGGAGAAGGGGCTGTTTATGCTATGGCTAATAGACTTGCTGAAACTACTGGTATACGAGGAGAGAGTGTTACAAGGGAACAAGCTAGAGAAATTACAGCTGCTGCTAAGAATCCTTGGAATGGGGAGTCTGCATTTTTTTATAACGGTAAAGTGTATTTTGTAGAAGGTGGATTTAATTTAAATAATGTCTTACACGAGTATTCCCACCCTTTAGTTAGTGCAATAGCTGCATCTAACAAAGAGTTATTTGATAAGATTTATAATGATGTTTTAGCTACAGCCGAAGGTCAGGCAATAAAAGCTGAAGTAGAACAGCTTGGGTATCAGTCAGAGGACCCATTGGATATTCAAAAAGAGATTGTAGTTAGAGCTTTAGCTAAAGAAGCCCAGAACAATATTGATAATGTTCCCACATCTAACAGTTTTAAAGATGCTATTAAACGTATACTGTTTGCAATAAAGCAGGTACTTAGAAAAGCTTTTGGGACTAGTGTAAAGATTGAAAAGCTTTCTACTGATACCACTTTGGCTGAACTAGGTAAAATGCTTACAACAGAAAACTTTGTATTTGATGTTGAGACAATATCAGATAAAGACTATGTTGAGTATGCAAAAGACTACGCTGAGTTTTTTAAATCTCTAGAGGATGTAGAAAACTTAGATATCTCTACTACAGTGTCTCGTTATTATGACTTGATTAAGTTACAAATTAATCAGGTGTTTAAGAATAAGAACTACGCTGAGGCTAGAAAGATTCTTGTAGATGAAGAAACAGGTGGAGGTTTACTACGTGAGATTAAGAAAACTCTTGAAGCAACTCCTGAGATTAATGAAAAGCTTAAAGATCTTCTTGGATCTTTAGAAACTAGAGAAAAGAATGCTAAGAACTTAGTGAATGCTTTATTAAGATTTGACATTCTTACACAGAAGGTAAGTGAGCAGTTAAAAGAGGTGGTTAAGAATCCTGATACTAAGGAGATGTTGAATAATATTTTTTATTATGACTCTCTTGTTAGAAACTGGTCTAAGTTTATTCAGGAAACAAACGAGCGTTTGATAGATGGTGGTATGGACCCCGCAAGTCCTCTAGGAAGAAATCTATCTACTACACAAACTAGAATTGAGAGTATTCAACGTAGAATTCAAAAGGCTTATGCTCCAGGAATAATTGATACACTATATGATAGTTTATCTGGATTAAGAGAGGGTATTGATAAATTTTATACAGAGGCTATTGATAAAGCTAAAAAAGCTGGTAGCAAGAAACGTGAGGAGGATATGATAGCTGAGTATGAAAAAGTAAAGCTCACTAAAGAAAGAGTGGGTGAGTTACTTTTAGGAAAAGCTGGAGATACTAATTACTTTTCTGCTTGGGCTGAATCATACACTAATAGCCCAGACCCTATTGTTGGTGGTTTTGCTGTTCTTCTTAAAAATGGATACAACGAGGTAGATGCTGAAACCCAGCGTAATGTAAACTCTTTTTTAAGAGATATGGCTCCTCTTTTAAGAAAGGCTGGTTACAGTATGACTAACTTTACAGAGTTGATGCAGCAACTTTCTTTTAGAGATAAAGTAGTAGTTAGAAACTCTGAAACTGGAAAAGTAGAAACTAAAGAATATATCACATTCTTAAATCCCTTTAAAGATACTGGAACCAAACTAAAGCAACTTAAGTTTGATTATGAAGATGCTATAGATAAAGGTGAGGAGGCTGAGGCTGATAGTATTCTTAAACAGATGAGGCAACACAAAAGAGATTACTTTCACCAAGAATACACTGATGAATTCTATCAAAGAGAAGATATCTATGACTCTTTAGATAAGAATCCTGATTTACTAGATGCTACTTATAAGGCTCTTGGTGTTACTAAATCTAAAGCTACGGCTGCTGATAAGCAGGCTGCTGTAGAAATGTACGATCGTGCATCTAAAGATGCTTATAGAAGAAAACATCTTATTCTTAATGCTATAGAAGAATTAGATGGAGCAAACTTTGATCCTGATAACTTTGATGATATAGCTCAGCAAAAGAAAGCTCTATGGAAGGAGTATTCCCAACTTGCTTCTTTAACCAATACAAATGGTAATTTAAAAGAAGGACAAGAATATCTCACTGCTGCTATTGAACGTAAGTATAGAAAAGAGTCTAAGAAGTTTTTTGAATTTGTTCCTATAAATGGTGCTTTTCAATTTGCCTTAGATCAGTTTGAACAAAACTTAATTGACTCAGGTATTGCTAAAGATAGTGATGAGTTTAGAGATAAAAGGGAAAGTTGGATTTCTGAAAACACTGTGGTTAAGTTTACAGATGAGTTCTATAAAGAAAGAGCTAGAATTTTTACAGAGATTAAAGAGATTTTAAATCGTCTTCCTGATAATATACGTCTTAAGGTGGATTCCACTGCAGAGATAGAAGAGATTATTGATGCCACTGTAGGCTTTAGAGATAATGATGGTCAGATTATTGGTTCTGATATATCTGAAAAGGCTAAGGAACGTATTAAAAAACTACAGCAGGAAATTCAGGATAAGAAAGATAACTATGCAGGTTTTAGTGGACTGACTAAAGATGAGTTTGAGGAGATGGGATTGTTGTTTGATACAATCAAATCAGGACAAAAACTCACTCCTGAACAACGTTTTAGACTTAATGAACTCACTGAACGTAAAGCAGAGTTTGGGGTTGATAAAGCCACTCAGATAGAGCTGTCTAATCTTTATAGACAACTCGGTGCCTTACAGTCTAAAGATGCTACAGACTACTATGTA
>Ga0315903_10000826_pt1 | contig 46571 bp, 45 predicted proteins | sample LakEriMetagenome_7_FD_203524 | JGI IMG/M metagenome (GOLD analysis project Ga0315903, IMG submission 203524) | Freshwater fungal communities from buoy surface, Lake Erie, Ohio, United States - Buoy 2 MA119 | ecosystem: Environmental > Aquatic > Freshwater > Lake | place: USA: Lake Erie, Ohio... | reverse complement strand
GGATTATCCTGATGGGAACGATCGTTCCTTACCTCTTTGTAGTTGGCGGCCTACGTAGATTATCTCCATCGACAAGCAGCGTCATGGGAATGTTAGAGCCAGTGATGGCTGGTGCATTTGCATGGATTTGGTTGGCACAGAGTTGGGCGCCAATCCAACTGGGTGGCGCTGCAATTGTTCTTGTCGGAATCTATATTGCAGATAAAGCAAAGATTGCAGTAACGAGCGAAAAATAACTACTCGTTCCAAGCTCCATCGCCAGGTGAAGCTGGCTGACTAAAATCTTGTGGTTGTGATGATGTGAAGTCGCGACCAGCTCCAGGATTTTCAGCCATATCTGTAAAGCGCGCAAAGTGAAGTTGTGCTGAAACTTTAATTACTCGAGTCGGTCCGTTACGGTGTTTTGCAACATGAAGATCGGCTTCGCCCTGGCGGTTTTGCGGGTCATAAATATCTTCGCGGTGTAACAAGATCACCACGTCAGCGTCCTGTTCGATCGAACCAGATTCACGAAGATCTGAGAGTTGTGGCCGCTTATCGGTACGTTGTTCCGGTCCACGGTTGAGCTGTGAGATAGCGATGACGGGAATATCAAGTTCCTTCGCCATAAGTTTGAGTTGGCGCGAGAATTCAGAGACTTCTTGCTGACGATTTTCAACCTTCTTGCCTGAAGACATCAGCTGGAGGTAGTCGATAACAATGAGTTTGAGGTCGTGGCGCTGCTTAAGGCGGCGCGCTTTTGCGCGGATCTCCATCATTGAAAGGTTCGGTGAGTCATCGATAAAGAGTGGGGCATCAGAGATCTCACCCATACGGCGAGCAAGTTTTGCCCAATCATCATCGCTGAGTTGTCCGGAACGAATGCTGTTAAGTCCCACGCGCGCTTCCGCTGAGAGCATACGCATTGTGATTTCAGACTTCGACATTTCAAGAGAGAAGATCACTGCACATTTATTTTCGTGAATTGCTGCATGGCGTGCAATATCAAGACCAAGAGTTGATTTACCAACAGCGGGACGAGCTGCAAGAACAATCATGTTGCCGGCATGGAAACCATGTGTGAGAAGATCTAGATCACGGAAACCACTCATCACACCTTCAGCGCCACCACCTTTAGAGATTGCTTCAATCTCATCGAGTGCTTGTGGCAAAATTGTTGAGAGTTGAACATAATCTTCTGATGTACGTCGCTCTGTAACAGCGTAAACTTCAGCTTGCGCTTGATCTACTGCATCATCAACTTCGCCTTCGGTGTTATATCCAAGTTGAACAATTTTTGTTCCTGCTTCAACAAGGCGGCGCATGATTGCATGTTCGAGAATAATCTTTGCGTAGTAACCGGCATTTGCAGCTGTAGGTACTGAAGAGATAAGTGTGTGTAGATACGGTGCGCCACCTGCGCGTGCGATATCTCCACGCTTTGTAAGTTCTGCCGAAACTGTAATCGCATCAGCTGGTTCGCCGCGGCCATAGAGATCGAGGATTGCATCGTAGATAAGTTCGTGTGCCGGGCGATAGAAATCGCGTTCACGAATAACTTCAATCACATCTGCAATTGCTTCCTTCGAGAGCATCATTGCGCCAAGAACAGATTGTTCTGCGATGAGATCTTGTGGTGGTGTGCGCTCAAACTCCGCGCCAACAGTCTGATAGTTGCGCGATGAGTTGTTAGGAAGTTCTGCGATGCTCACAGTGCCCACACTCCCATCTACCTCTGACATGACGTGACTCTTAGTCACGAGCGAAACTTAGGTGAGGGCAGCCCCTCAACGCTAAATTGTTGAATCTGCGCTGTGGAGAAGGTGTGTATAAGGGGGTGAATAACTGGGGACATCCCTGTGGACGGGTGTGTATAAGGTGTGGGTAACTCGCCTCGCTACGTGAAGAAAGGGTTAAAAGTCCTGTTCAGAGCCTACTTTCTCCTCCACAGGGTGAACGGGGAAGAAAGTTTTCAAAGTCTTACCTGGTGAGATCGGCTGCTCCCAGAGGATGGAGGGCAGCGGTGGGAAGATTCCAGACATGATTATGGATTACGCGCTCTATCGCAATGGAGAGCGGGCTCTTGATGGCTCAACTATCTCTGAGCTCATCGCAAGTGCACGCAAAGATGGCGGTTTCCTCTGGGTTGGTGTGAGTGAACCAACGAGTGAGGAATTTGATGGCCTTGTACAAGATTTTCATCTTCACCCTTTAGCTGTCGAAGATGCAATTCAAGCAAAGCAGCGTCCTAAACTTGAAACCTACGAAGAAATGACTTTTGTTGTAGTTCGCACTACCTTCTACGAAGAAAGTGCAAGCCAGGTGACAACTGGTGAGATTTTGGCATTTATTGGGGATCATTACATTGTTGTAGTCCGACACGGAGAAGGTTCACCTCTTACCGGAGTTCGCGGTCGTTTGGAACAAAATCCTGCATTATTAAAACTCGGTCCATACGCAGTGCTTCATGCAATTGTTGATCGGGTGATCGATTCATATATCGCAATTGCTGCAGAGTTAGAGAAAGATGTAATCGAAGTTGAGCAGAGCGTTTTTAGCGATCGCAAGGCGTATAACTCGGAGAAAATTTATTTCTTAAAGCGTGAACTCTTAGAATTCAGCCATGCCATTCATCCACTGCAAGTTCCATTGCAACGCCTAGCCGTCGATTTCAATGACATTGTTCCGGATGAACTCGCGCCATTTTTCCGCGATACCCTCGATCATCTTCAAAGCGCAGTCGATATTGCAGATGCACTCGACAATCTCTTAACATCAGCACTTAGCGCTGACCTTGCACATGTGCAGGTGCAACAGAATGAAGATATGCGCAAGATTACTTCATGGGTAGCGCTCGCTGCGACACCAACAATGCTTGCCGGAATTTATGGAATGAACTTTGATCACATGCCTGAACTGCGATGGACATTTGGATATCCACTTGTCATGGGCGTTATGGCTCTTGTAACAGGCACTTTGTATTACAAATTTAAGAAATCTAACTGGCTCTAGCTGCTGAAATAAGAAAAGCCCCCCGCTTTCGCAAGGGGCTTTTACTTAATTACTGATTATTTAGCTGGTACTACTGAGACGGTAACGCTTGCTACAACTCCGTGAGCAAGTGAAACTTTGACTGCATGGTTGCCAGTCTTCTTGATATGCCCAGCAGTCTTGATGCTGTGACGATCAATATCCGTACCTGCAGCTGCCTTGATTGCAGCAGCAACATCTTTATCTGTAACAGAACCGAACAAACGACCGTTTGCTCCGACCTTTACAGTGATAACGATTGATGCCTTCTCAAGTGCTGCCTTGATCTCTTTAGCGTGATCGATATCGCGGACCTCGCGTGCAGCACGTGCACGACGGATTCCTTCGATCTGTTTTTCGCCACCGAGTGACCATGCGATTGCTACGCCACGTGGCAACAAGAAGTTGCGGGCGTAACCATCTTTAACAGAGACAACGTCGCCTGCGCTACCGAGCTTTGCTACTTCGCGAGTAAGAATAAGTTTCATTATTGATTACCCCCTTAGCGAGCTGTCGATGTGTAAGGCAAGAGTGCAACTTCGCGGCTGTTCTTTACAGCCGTTGCAATCGAGCGTTGGTGTTGTGTGCATGCGCCAGTGACGCGGCGAGCGCGGATTTTGCCGCGATCAGAGATGTACTTGCGAAGGGTCGCGATATCTTTGTAATCGATATATGTGACCTTGTCGCGGCAGAAGCTGCAAGGCTTCTTCTTGAACTTCTTATTGAGGGCAGCAGCTTTCGCGCCCTTGTTCTTCGGTTCCTTGAGGTTCCGGTTATTACGTGCTCCCATTGTGGTGCTCCTTTTCGGGCCCTCACGGCAATCGGTTCTCGATCACCCATGAGGAATGGATTGTCGGTTATTTATTTAAACTTTTTTAGAATGGAGGTTCGTCGGAGGTAGTGGTTGCCCATCCACCGCCGGCTGGTGAAGGTGATGCTGCAGCCCAAGGATCGTCGTTAAATGAATCAGCTGCAGCAGGTGCTGCCGCTCCAAATCCGCCACTTCCGCCTGTTCCACCCGCGCGCTGAGCGCGAGTGACCTTAGCGGTTGCGTTGCGAAGAGATGGACCTACTTCATCAACTTCTACTTCAAAGACTGTGCGCTTTTCGCCTTCTTTTGTTTCGTATGAACGTTGCTTAAGTCGACCAGAGAGAATGACGCGCATTCCCTTTGTGAGTGACTCTGCAACATTCTCTGCAGCTTGACGCCAGATTTGGCATTGAAGGAAGAGACTCTCGCCATCTTTCCATTCATTCGTAGTCTTATCGAGATAACGAGGTGTTGAAGCAACGCGGAATTTAGCTACCGCCGCACCTGATGGTGTGAAACGTAGCTCGGGATCGTCAACGAGGTTGCCGATCATTGTGATTGTTGTATCTCCTGCTGCCATTTTTTCCTCTTCTCTCTTTAGGTTCTCTACTTATGCCTACTCTGGGTGGTCTCTACTGGTGGAGTCCATACTTTTAAATTACATCCCCCCGGCAACATTTTCTAGATGCCACCAACAAGGATGTGGAGATTATTCGGGACGAATAACCTTTGTGCGTAGAACGGATTCGTTCAAGTTAAGTTGACGGTCCAATTCTTTGACCGCAGCAGGCTCACAGTGCATATCTACAACTGCGTAGATGCCTTCGCCTTTTTTGTTGATTTCGAATGACATACGACGTCGGCCCCAAACATCGAGCTTGTCGACGCGGCCTCCGCTGTCTTTGATGATCTTGAGATAAGTCTCAAGTGATGGTGTGACTGTACGTTCTTCGAGTTCTGGATCGAGAATGACCATTAATTCATAGTGACGCATGCGTTAACCCGACCTCCTCTGGACTAAGACGGCCACGGCATTTCCGTGACAGGAGGGTTATAGCTTCTCCGCATCGCAGCTGTCCCAAGTCGGGGGCCACGGTGTGGAAGGTTAAGGGTAACTGTCGGCGGATTTAAAGAGAAATTCGTGCGGGAATTGGCCGCCTTTGGAGGCCTTTTTGATGAGTACAGCGACGAAATAGAGGCAGACGGCAATACGGAGCAGGCTTATGAGGGCGTAACCAGTGAGAGGCAGCCCAAACTTTGCACCTGTGACGGTTGCTAGGTGTTGCCAAATGGCGATGTGATAAATAACTTCTGCAATTTGCCATATCCAAAACGCGTGAACATCTTTACGACGCGTCACTGCAATGACTGCAAGTGGAACTAACCACAAAACGTACTGTGGTGAATACACCTTGCTCGCAATCATAACCAGAGCTAAAACAATAAAACTCACATCGGCAAGTTGCACAGTTTCCTTAGTTGAAAAGATAAGAAGAGAAACCACAAGAACTGCAACTGCAAGAGCGAGGATGGCAAAGAAGTTTGTGTTTCCAAGATTTACTCCAAGAGAAGAAAGGGCGTACCAAATCGAACCCCAATCCTCTCCTCGATCAAAGTTAAGTTGGTAGAAACGCAACCAACCTTCTGGAGTTGTCAGCATTACTGGAACGTTGAAGAGAAGGAAGGTTGCAACTGTGAGCCCGAGATAACGAGCAAGCTCTCTGATTTCATTACGACGCCAAAGAATCAGCGCAATCGGCAAGAGCAAGAAAATTGGTAAGAACTTTGTTGAAATCGAGATTCCCATTGCAAGAGCTGAATGTGTGTACTTTTTTCGATCAAACCAATAGATAGAGAGCATCATCGAAACAATCGCCCACAAATCCCAGTTGATATAGAGCGATGCAATTGCGGCCGGAGCAATTGCAGAAAGGTAAGCAAACTCTGGCTTTATCCGGTAAACAATAAAAGCGATAAATAAAAATAGCCCGGCTATAAAGATCTGATTGACCCTGTAGTAATTAAGCATTTCGTTTTCACCGCTAGGTATTACGCGTGCGAAGAACCACATCACGGTTCCAGTAAGTACTGGATACTCCACCGCGTTTGTTGTTGATGAATACGACCAACGATCGTCATCTAATTCGCGTTCACCGTATAAAGATGGAATATCTGAATAACATGCATGGACATATTGATCTGGAGTTGCCCAAAATGACTCTTCGCAGGAGCTGAATTTAACTGCTCCCACAAGGGTTGCCATCAAGCTCAGAAAGATCAGTATGACTGCGGGTTTAGCCAGGCGAGTGCTCATAGAAAGTCAGATTAATCATTTCTTGTCTGAATGCCGCCTGTTGTCATCTCAATCGGCTCAAGACCTCCGATATTTGATGGGGCGGGAAATGTCATCACAGGTTCGCCCTTAAGCGCACCTTTCATAAATGCTGTCCAGATGCGCGCTGGGAATGTTCCACCAGTGACAGAAGTTAATCCGCCGATGCCATTAAGGGATTCGGATGCAGAATCTCTAAAGAGAGCAACGGAGGCAGATAGTTGAGGTGTGTATGCGGCAAACCAGGCAGAGGCATTGGATTGTGATGTTCCTGTCTTGCCAGCTGCGGGACGACCGAGTGAGAGAGCTGCCGCACCTGTTCCGCCATTTACTACACTTTTGAGTGCGTAGGTGAGATCAGCCATCACATCTTTAGAGAAAACCTCTTGTGTTTGTGGAGTAGCTTCATACAGCACACCTTTATTTGGACCTGTAACGGATGCGACCAAGAATGGTTTGGCATAGACGCCTTGGGCTGCAAATGTTGCATATGCATTGGCAACATCAATCACGCGAGGTGATGCCACACCTAAAACAACAGATGGTGTTGGGATCATCGCAACGTTTTCAGGAATACCCGCTCTGCGCGCTGCATCAACAACTTTATCCATCCCCGCTTTCATTCCTAGTGGAACAAAAATTGTATTGACTGAATGTTGAGTTGCAGTGAGTAGGTCGAGTTGGCCCCACCCCTCATTGCCGTAATTACTGACAACGTATGGTTTACCAAGATCATCAAATGTTTGTGGAGAATCACCATTCCACATCGATGTCAGTGGGATCCCTGCTTCAAGGGCAGCGATAAGTGCAAATGGTTTAAATGTTGAGCCTGCTAAAGCAATTGATTGTGTTGCATCATTGAGTTGACGCTCTAAGTAATCCCGGCCGCCATAAAGTGCGACGATTTCACCGGTTCCTGGGCGGATAGCAACAAGGCCAATTCGTAGGTTTTCGGGAGCGTTCTTTGGGTAGAACTTCGTCACCGCATCCACTGCAGATTGTTGAGCTTTCTGCACCAGTGTTGTGCGAATGACAAGTCCGCCCTCAAGCAACTGTTCTTCTGTAAATCCAAGTCGACCTAAATCTCTCTGCACTTGTGAAATAACATGACCTTTTGGTCCACTCAGAGTTCCTGATGTCACTCGAGGTACGACTGTAGGAAACTCTGCTTTATCTGCCTGCTCTTGTGTAATCCAACCCTCATTCAACATTCCATCTATAACATATTGGAATCGGTTCTTGAGGCGAACACCATTCTCTTCAGAAAGTGATGGATCGTAATAACCCGGCGAGCGCAAGATGCTCGCAATCACTGCAGTCTGTGACAACGTTAATTGATCAACATTGCGATTGAAATATTGCTGGGATGCTGTTTGAACACCATAGGAGCCGCGACCAAAATAAATAGTGTTGAGGTAATTCTCAAAAATTTGATCTTTTGAAAGTGCATTCTCTAGCTTCATTGCGATGATAAGTTCTTTAATTTTACGTTCAATTGTGCGGCTTGAAGTAAGAAATGCCGTCTTGGCATATTGCTGGGTAATGGTTGATCCACCTTCGCCATTGAGGCTTCCAGACTTTAAATTGTTGATCAATGCGCGCGCAATACCTGTCACGCTAAATGCCTGGTTGGAGTAGAACTTTCTATCCTCTGCAGCCAGTACTGCATTGCGCATATTTATTGGAATCTGAGCGATGGGCAGAATTTGGCGATTCTGTGTACCGATACGGCCGATCTCTTCACCGTTGGAATATTGAATGATGGTGGCTTGGCTATTGACGTAAGCATTTGGATCAGGAATTGAAACTGAGAACCAGGCAAAGGCAAAGAGGGTTGATCCTGCAATAAAGCCGAATCCGCCCAGAAAAATCGTGGTGCGAAATAAACGGCGACGCAGAACTGTTCTATCCATTCTTATAGGTTACCTGTCTTCTACTCATCTTCGAGCGTCCGCACTTTCCGCGGCGGTTTACGGGTGATGCCATCTCCTAAAATAAAGGTAGAACAGAGGTGATTCCATGAACATCCCCGGCAGACCTCAACGACATAGACAGAGAATTCACCAAACTCGCGCTCCATCGTCGCTAACTCTTCGGGGGATTTAATCCGACCTGAGAATTGTCCAAGTTGATCGCCAAATGTGTAGCGAAGTTCAACGAGCTCTAATTTTTTACATACTGGACACTTTCTATCCACTTTCTCGCCGTGATATTTCGCTGCACGCATTAAATACGGATCTGCATCACATGCATCAACCACACCACGGAATAGGCCCATAAGAGTTGCGCGCTTATCGAGGGTGTAGTCGATATAGGCGCGCAATGAACGCAGGGTAAGTGTTGTAGCCACATGCGAAGAATAATCGCTTCTGAGTTACTACGCTTACCCAGTGAGCGTTAAAGAGATTCTCTTCGATCGAAAATTTATACGGCTCCTGCGTATTCGTTGGACCGGTCAGCTCACTGATGGAATATTCCAAAGCGCTCTCGCCTCATTCGTCCTTTTCTCACCTGAGCGACAAGCAGATGCGATGAGCGCTGCTCTCGCCTTTGCTCTTGTATTGGTTCCATATTCCATAGTTGGACCATTTGTCGGAACAGTCCTTGATCGCTTCTCACGTCAACGCGCACTCTTTTTTGCAAATATGGTTCGCGCAATTACATTAGCAATCATTGCACTCCTAATTTTCCAAGGGAAAACAGGTATTGAGATAACGGTCTTTGTTCTTATCGCCTTTGGTGTAAATAGATTAATTCTTGCCGGGTTATCCGCAGGATTACCACTTGTAATTTCTCGTCACCATCTGATCTCTGCAAACGCATTAGCCGTAACTGGTGGGTCTGTCTGGGTTGTACTTGGTGGCGGAATCGGGTTAGGTGTTCGTAAAGTCTTAGATTCCATGACTTCGGCAGACTATGCAGATGCAGTCATCATCTCTATCGCTGTCTGTGGGTATTTAGGCGCAGCGCTCTTTGCATCATTGTTGCGACGAGACGAAATTGGCCCACTTCCTCACGAGATTATTAAGGCATCTTTCACGCAAGGCTTGAAGGAGATGCGAGAAGGGGTTAAATTTTTAGAAGAACACGTTGATGCAGCTCGCGGTATCGCAGCGATTGCAGTACAACGTGGAGGACTAACCGCACTGACATTGATGACGTTGGTGCTTGAGCGGAATAAATTTAACGATCCACTTGATACCGAAGCAGGTCTTGCCGGTGTTACTTTTATGATCGTTACCGCTGCCGTGGGTTTTGTTGTAGGAGCAATCCTGGCCCCTTATGGGGTCCGTAAAGTAGGTAGACACCGTTGGATTCGATTAGCAATGGCTGCAGCCTCGGTAAGCGTTATATCTCTGGCTATCGCCCGCACACCTTTGACTCTTGCACTCACAGCATTTTTTACAGCTTTATGCGGGCAGAGTGTCAAGGTAACAAATGATGCACTTGTGCAATCAAAGATCGATGACATCTTCCGGGGACGCGTGTTTGCTGTTTACGATGTTGTAGTTAATTTCGCAATCGTCTTTGGCGGATTACTCGCAGCATTCCTGCTTCCTACAAATGGTGATACCTGGACGCTTCCGACTGTTATTGGAGTTGGTTACCTGGCGACTTCGTTGATCATCCTTCGACCATCAAAATTCTTTATCCGTTCCGAGTAGCCCACCACTGCATCAAGTGCTCGGTTGCTTTTTCCTTACCCAGAGGCCCTTGATCCATACGAAGTTCCATGAGGAAATCAAGAGCACGACCAACATCTGCTCCAGGTTTAATTGCAAGTAACTGCATCACTTCAGCGCCATCAAGATCTGGACGAATCTTTGAGAGTTCTTCCTGCTCCATGAGAACTTCGATACGTGCCTCGAGACTGTCATATGTTGCAGCTAATCGAGCTGCTTTGCGTGCATTTCGCGTTGTGCAGTCAGCACGAGTAAGAACGTGTAAATGTGTAAGTAGTTCACCGGCGTCGCGCACATATCTACGCACAGCAGAGTCAGTCCATTCCCCATCGCCATAGCCATGAAAACGTAGATGGAGAGCGATCAGTGTTTCGACTTCTTCAATAATTTCATTACTGAATCGAAGAACTTTCAACCTAGATTTCGCAAGACGCGCACCTACAACTTCGTGGTGATGGAAGGAGACTCCGCCACCTTCAAGGAGGGCGCGGGTCTTTGGTTTTCCTATGTCATGCAAGAGCGCAGCTAAGCGAATCACAAGATTGGGGCCACCTAAGCGGTCTTCGAGTGCGATTGCTTGTTCAAGCACTGTTATTGAATGTTCGTATACATCTTTATGGTGGTGGTGTTCATCGACTTCAAGGCGCAATTTTGGTATTTCTGGCAGAGCAATATCGGCAAGCCCTGTCTCAACTAAAATTGTAACTCCTGTGCGTGGTTGTGGAGACATTAAGAGTTTTGTAATTTCGTCGCGGATTCGCTCAGCAGAGATAATCTCGAGTCGCTTGGCCATATCTTTCATCGCAACAATAACTTCTGGTGCAATCTCAAAGTTAAGCTGGCTGGCAAAGCGCGCAGCGCGCAACATGCGAAGCGGGTCATCGCTAAAAGAATCTTCTGGTTTTCCGGGTGTGCGTAGAACTTTCTTAGCTAAATCCACAAGACCATCGAATGGATCAATAAATACGGGATTTTTTCCTGTGAGCTCAAGCGCCATTGAATTAACAGTGAAATCGCGACGCGAAAGATCACCTTCAATAGAAGTTCCATATGTGACATCTGGTTTACGAGATTCGCTGCTATAACTTTCGCTGCGATATGTTGTTACTTCAACAGTTGTCTCTCCGCGTTGACCAGCAACTGTTCCAAATTCAATTCCGGTATCCCACACACTTTCCGCCCATTTCTGCAGAATTTTTTTTGACTCAAGTGGTGGAGCGCTCGTTGTGAAATCAAGATCGTTTCCAAGTCTTCCTAAAAGCGCATCACGTACTGGTCCACCAACAAGAGCGAGAGTAAACCCCTTCTCTTTAAAGGCAGCAGCGAGCGAACTTGCTAGCGGGGCGCGCTCAACCAGGGATGCGATCGCCATCTCACCGGCAGCACTTAAGCCTGCCTGTGAGGCTGGTGGATTTTGAGGTGAAGACATAATGGCTAAGGCTAGTCCTGAGCACTACCCTTATGTCATGAACCCGGCACCTGGTGCGGGCAGCGAAGGCATTAAGAAGAAGCGCAGGCGTAAGCGTCCTGCACATCGCGCCCCACAGAATCACACCTCTGGCGAGGATGGAAGCACTTCGGCTGCTCCAAAGGTAAAACAAAATCCAAAACCAAATCCGAAACCCTATGCAAAACGTGTAGACGAAGTCAGTGCTGGTGGTCTGGTTATTGATTCGACAAAGACTAAGGGTTTACTCATTGGTCGTCGCGACCACAAAGATACAACGGGCACTCGTATTCTCTGGTCACTTCCTAAAGGACATATTGAAGAAGGTGAAACACCTGAACAAGCAGCGATTCGAGAGGTGGCTGAAGAAACGGGAATTACATCCGAGATCGAGCGTTCATTAGGTGTTATTGATTTCTGGTTTATGGCTGGTAGCAAACGAATTCATAAAACTGTTCATCACTTTCAATTTAAAGAAGTGGGTGGACTTTTAGCAGCTCAGGAATCTGAAGTTGATGAGGTAGGTTGGTTTCCACTCTCTGAAATTATTGGCCTTCTTGCATACCCAGATGAGAAGAAATTAATCGCCCGCACTAAAGCATCTGAGGTGGGAGAGTGAAGAAGTTTTCAGTATTTGCGCTTTTGCTAATTTGTCTTGGGATTTATCTTCCACAAAGTGCAGATGCTGCGGTACGAAGTGTTGAACTTATTGAGAGACCACATCAACTTCTAGACGGAAAATTCATTGACGATGAACTCGCAACTCTTCTCGCACCCGAAGGACGTTTAGGATCACTTGTTTATACCCCAACGGTTACACAAACTCGATGGTTTATAGATGCCGCGCTTCTTGATGAAGTTGCGGATATGGCAGATGGGTACGAACTTGCGAATAATGAAGATGGGGTTGGTGTAGAGGCCGCAGCTGCTTGGCTGGCACAACTTCGCATTGCTTCAGCAGGTGCCCTCGTTACTCCCATTGCATATGGAAACCCGGATTTACGTTTGGCTAAACGTCTTGCTCCTAGCGAACTAACTTTTTACAAAAAATTTGGCGCTGATCGCGTTGCTTTCCACCTAGGCAGAGCAATCCCAGCGGATACAACAGCCTTTAAATCTTCTGCCTCGAAGTTGAGTGGGCCAGATCGAAAGAATTACACAGTTAATCGGCAAGCTATTTCAAAACTTTCTACCGTTGTCACTGCTCCAGAGTTAGAACTCTTCCGCGCTCGTTTAGCAATCTTGCTCTCACCGTCCATAAATGGTGCATCGGCGAACGCTTTTGCACAGAGTGCAATTAATGGCGTTCTCCAACAACAGAATAAGTTGCGCGTTAATCCAGGAAAGTACGCACTGACATCTGAATCTGGAAAAGTTCCACTAACTTTAGTTAATGGCTTCAGTACACCAGTGAAGATCAATCTGATTTTCCGCACATCAAATATTCGTGTAATTGTTGACGACATGCGAGAGATAACCCTTGAACCGCAATCTCGGACCCAGATGGCGGTTACTTATACAGTCATCACTTCAGGTGCTACCCAATTAAATGCTGTTCTTACAAACTCTGAAGGAAAGTGGCTTGGACCCGCTTCTAGGTTATCGCTGAGCATGACTCTCATTGATTCACGAGTGGCGTGGTTTACAACAACAGCTGCGGTTCTACTCTTCATTGGTGCAGGTGCGCAGACGTATCGTCGGATTAGGAAGGGGCGTAAATGAAAAATGATGAACTTTTCCGCGCCTCTGGAATTATGGCGATCGGAACCATTCTCTCTCGCATCACAGGCTTCTTCCGCGCAATATTAGGAGTTGCAGTACTAGGAACGGCGCTCCTTGCTGATACATATAACGTCGCAAACACAATGCCAAATATTCTCTACAACTTACTTGTTGGTGGAGCACTTACTGCAATCTTTGTTCCCCAACTCGTTCGCTCATTCCAGGATGAAGATGGTGGTGATGGTTTTGCTTCTCGATTAGTAACAACCATCTCAGGAATTCTGCTCTTGCTGGTAGTTATCGGAGTAATTTTCGCCCCCGCACTCGTTCGCCTTTACGCTCCGGAGTTTTCTACACAAGGTTTTGAAGCGGAAAATCAGATCGCAATCGCATTTACTCGATATTGTTTGCCTCAAATCTTCTTCCTTGGGCTCTTCACAATGCTTGGGCAGGTTGCAAATTCTCGAGGCTCCTTCGCACCACTGATGTGGGCACCGATTGCAAATAACCTCGTGGTGATTGCAGTTTTTGCTGGAGTTCTAGTTTTACAGGAATCTATAGCCATTGGAACGATTACCGATTTCCAAATTCAACTCCTTGGGTGGGGTACTACTTTAGGAATTGTGGTTCAGGCGCTGATTCTAATTCCGGTAGTGAAAAAATCTGGAATTCAACTACGGGTCAAGTTCGGCCTTCGTGGTTTAGGTAAATCTTTCTCACTGGCAGGTTGGACTCTTGTCTATGTTCTTATTTCACAACTTGGTTACTTGGTAACAGTGAATGTAGCAACAAGTGCTGCGGTACGAAGTAACCTAGAGGGAATCACGACAGGCGTTGGTTTTACACCATTTACAGCTGCTTATTACATTATGTTGTTGCCTTATTCGATTGTCACAATTTCTATTGTGACTGCGTTACTTCCTCATCTATCTAAACTTGCTATCGAAAAGAATATTGAAGAAGTTCGTAAGCAACTTATACGCGCAATTAAAATGGTGGGTGTCGTCACTGTTCCTAGCGGCGTCGCTCTCTTCTTCTTCGGTCCCATGATGACTGAGGCTCTCTACTTTGGAATTTCGCTTGAGGATTCTCGCTATATCGGTCAAGTGCTCTCAGCTTTAAGTCTTGGCTTAGTCGCATTCTCAATTAATTTGATTTTGATCCGTGGTTTTAATGCATTTGAAGATACTCGCACACAAGTGATTTCAATATTAATTATAAATATTATCTCTGTCGTTCTCTCATACCTCTCCCTCGAATTCCTTGATAGCCAGTACGTAACCATTGGGTTGGGGGTAGCATTTTCAGTAAGCTACATTGTTGGCCTATTTGTTACTTTATCGCTCCTAAAGAAACATACGGGCAAGCTAGCTTTCTCTACCTTTGCTGGCCATCACGCAAAACTTTATCTAGCTTCTATTCTTGCTATGGCACCACTCTTTGCTCTGGTCTACTTCTTTGAGTGGGAGAGTGCTGACTCTTCTCTAATTCTGCGCGCTCTACGACTTGGACTTATCTTGGCTATCAGTGGGGCTCTCTATCTTCTCTTCACCAAACTCTTTCGGGTGGCAGAGATCGCAACTTTGGCTGAGTTTGGTCGTGGTTTGTTCAAGAAAAGAAAAGGTAGGCTGGATCCATGATTCGTGATCTTGTTATTGTCGGTTCTGGCCCTGCTGGATATACAGCGGCGATTTATGCCTCTCGCGCGCAACTTAATCCCGTGCAATATGAGGGTTCTGTCACAGCAGGCGGAGCGCTGATGACAACCACAGAAGTTGAAAACTTCCCAGGCTTTGTTGATGGTGTTATGGGCCCAGTACTGATGGAAGATATGCGCAAGCAGGCTGCCCGTTTTGGAACAGAACTCATTACCGACGATGTCGTTGAAATGGATTTAAAAGGTGATGTGAAGACGATCAAAGATGGCAGCGGGAATGTAGTGCAAGCACGTGCAGTAATTCTTGCAACCGGTTCTGCTTATAAGCACATTGGTCTTGCAAATGAAGATCGACTATCTGGCCGTGGAGTTTCTTGGTGCGCAACATGTGATGGCTTCTTCTTTAGAGATCAAACAATTGCTGTTGTTGGTGGTGGAGATTCTGCAGTTGAAGAAGCAACATTCTTAACAAAGTTTGCAAGCAAGGTAGTTTTGATCCATCGTCGTGATTCATTGCGTGCATCAAAGATTATGGCAGATCGTGCACTTAATAATCCAAAGATTGAAATGCTTTGGAACACAGAAGTGGTGGATATTCTTGGAGCCGAGAAAGTTTCTGGTTTAGCACTCAAGAACACGGTCACTGGTGAATTATCTGAGCGCGACTTCACCGGACTCTTTGTTGCAATCGGACATATTCCTCGCAGTGAACTACTTATTGGACAGATTGATCTCGATAACGAGGGTTATGTGAAGGTAGATGGACGTTCTACACGTACCAACCTCTCAGGAGTGTTTGCGTGTGGAGATCTCGTAGATCACACATATCGACAAGCAATTACAGCTGCGGGTTCAGGCTGCCAAGCGGCACTTGATGCTGAAAAATTCCTCGCACACTAGTAACCTAGAACCCACAGATAAATAGGAGTAGTCATGGCAACCAGCAAAGTAACTGCAGATAATTTCGATGAAGTAGTACTCAAGAGCAGCACCCCCGTCCTTGTAGATTTTTGGGCTGAATGGTGCGGGCCATGCCGTGCAATTGGACCAATCCTTGAAGATATCTCCAATGAGTACGGAGATAAGCTCAAGATCGTAAAGCTCAATACCGATGAAGAGTCTTCGATTGCGATCAAATACGGAGTTACATCAATCCCGATGCTCAACGTCTATGTCAACGGCGAAGTTGTTAAGACAATTATTGGTGCAAAGCCAAAGCCAGCTCTTCTTAAAGAGCTTGAAGCATTTATCTAAACTGTAAGAGTTTTAAATAATGCATTCACAGCTTTCTCCTGATGAGATTCGGTCTTTTCAGCAAGAGCGTGGATTAAATGTCACTGGACTTTTAGATGTCGCTACCGAGCGCGCTCTTGAAGATGCTCGTTGGAAACTTGGAGATCGCTCTCTCTATCTTCAATCATCACCATTAATGCATGGTGATGATGTCGCAGCCCTGCAATCTCGTCTGACAGAGATGGGATTTGATTGTGGCCGTGTTGATGGAATTTATGGAGAACGAACTGAAGCTGCAGTAAAAGAGTTCCAAAAATCAGTGGGTGCAAAAGTTGATGGTCGTTGTGGCCCTGAGACGATTATTGGGTTGATTCGTTTAACAAAAATTGTTTCAGGTGGTGTTCCATCCCAGCTTCGCGAAAGTGCTGCAGCGCGTACACGCGGTCCTGCCCTCGCAAATAAGGTGATTGTTTTAGATCCGGGTAGCAACGGTAATGAATCAGAAATTGTCTATGACATTGCAGTTCGTATTGAAGGACGCTTACTAGCGCTGGGTGCCAGCGTTTTTCTCACGCGTGGAGCAAAAAACGCACCGAGTGAAAGTGAGCGAATCGCTTTTACAAATACCAACGCCACAGACTTGTTCATCTCACTTCATACAGATACTCACACCAACCCTAGTGCGCAAGGTGTCGCAACATATTTTTACGGAAGCGATGCCCATGGTGTCCACTCGGTTGTCGGTGAACGTTTTGCCTCTTTGGTACAGCGCGAAATTTGTGCTCGCACCAATCTTCTTAATTGCAGATCTCATGCAAAGACGTGGGATGCACTCCGTCTAACAAAAGCGCCATCTGTTCGCGTGGATTGCGGATATTTAAGCAACGCACACGATGCAAAGAATTTGGCCACACCGGAATTTCGCGACGCTCTGGCTGAAGCTTTCATTATTGCGATTCAACGCCTTTACTTAGCGGCAGAAGACGATGCCAAAACAGGTACTTTGCGCATTTCAGATCTTCGTAGCGCTGGTATTCGTCGCTAATTAATTACCCCAGCACTGCAGGCAATGTGGGAGACTTCTCCCTATGTCCGAGGTCAATACACGATTCCATACAGGTGCTCCGCAAAAGCTAGAAGAACGCTTTGCTGCCCGCGCCGCCGGAATGCTTCCGAGTGAAATTCGTTCACTCTTTGCAGTTGCCTCACGCCCTGAGATTGTCTCTCTCGCTGGTGGAATGCCAAATCTTTCAGCGTTACCGATGGATATGATGGCAAGTGTTGTTAATGAATTGATTCTTACCAATGGTGCAGAAGCTCTTCAATATGGCAGTGGGCAAGGCCATCCAAAACTTCGCGAATTAATCTGCGATGTCATGGCACTTGAAGGTATTCGCGCCAATCCAGATGACATTGTGGTGACTACAGGTTCACAGCAGGCCCTTGATCTCATCTCTCGTATCTTTATCGATCCAGGCGATGTTGTATTAGTTGAAGCACCCTCATATGTGGGTGCACTCGGAACATTCCGCCAATATGAGGCAGCTGTTGTCCATGTTGAGATGGATCAAGATGGAATGGTTCCGCAATCACTGCGCGATGCCATCAAGGTCACGCGCGCTGCAGGGCGCAAAATTAAATTCCTTTATCTCATTCCAAATTATCAGAATCCAACAGGAGTGCTCTTGCCGGCAGAGCGGCGCACAGAGATTCTTGCTATCTGTCGCGAGGAAGGCATCTTTGTTGTTGAAGATAACCCTTATGGACTTCTTGGATTTGATCGTCCATCACCGAATGCAATGCGCGCAGAAGATTCTGAAAATGTGATTTATCTCGGATCATTTTCAAAGACCATCGCATCAGGGTTACGTATTGGCTGGGCTCTTGTTCCGCAATCACTCAAAGATAAATTGGTTATTGCATCAGAGTCTTCAATTCTCTGTCCATCAAATTTCACGCAGCTAACAATTGCTAACTATCTAACTAATCAACCATGGCGTGATCAGATTGCAAGCTTCTGTGAGGTTTATAAGGTGCGCCGCGATGCGATGCTTGAATCACTTACTGAATACTTCCCACAGGAAGCTACCTGGACCAAACCAGGTGGTGGCTTCTATGTATGGGTCAATCTCCCACCTGAAATTGATACCAAGGCGATGATGCCTAAGGCGATTGTTGCCAAGGTTGCCTATGTTCCGGGAACAGCATTTTATGCAGATGGTTTTGGATCATGGTCGATGCGACTTTCCTATTGCCACCCAACACCAGAACGTATCCGCGAAGGTGTGAAGGCGTTAGGACAAGTTGTTAAGCAAGAGATGGGCCGAAGAGGCTCAGCCCTCAATTAAATCAACGATGCGCTGGAGATCTTCACTCCCAGCGAATTCGATAGTGATCTTTCCCTTACCTTTTCCTTGTTCAATGCTCACGCGTGTATCGAGGTAATCACTTAACAACTCGGCGCTGGCGAGAGCTGTTCCTGAAATTCCTACCTTTGCTTTCTTCTTAGAGCTCTTCTTGGCCGGTCCTGCAATTGCAACAATCTCTTCGGTAGCGCGAACACTTAAACCTTCTGCAACGATGCGGTTTGCGAGTTTTTCAATCTCCTTCTCGTCACTAAGCCCTAACAGTGCGCGAGCATGCCCTGCTGAAATTACACCTGCAGCTACTTTGCGTTGGACTGTTGGTGGAAGATTAAGTAAACGCAACATATTTGAAATTAGGGGGCGTGATCTTCCTAATTTTGTTGCTAGCTCATCATGAGTACAACCAAAATCTGTAAGTAGACCAGCGTAGGCAGCGGCTTCTTCAAGTGGATTAAGTTGGCTTCTATGAATATTTTCGATGAGAGCTTCGCGAAGTAATTCATTATCTGGAGTTTGGCGAATAATTACAGGAATAGTTGTAAGCCCGGCAGCCTTTGCCGCACGAAGTCTGCGCTCGCCCATAATTAATTCATAACGTCCTTCAGAGACTTTACGAACTACAGGGGGTTGAAGTATTCCAATTTCTTTAATTGATGCAATTAATTCATTGAGTGCATCTTCATCAAAAACTGTACGTGGTTGGCGTGGGTTAGGAGAGATTGAAGAGATTGGTACTTCGTTCTGTTGTGCAACTTCTGTATCGCCGACAGTTAATGAAGTTGGGATTAATGAATCTAGATTTGTTCCAAGTCCCCCGCGCTTTGCACTCATGCGATCTCTCCATCTTTCTTGTAATTAATACTTACAACATTTGAATCAAAGTTTTCTTCCTTAACTTTTCCGCGCTCTGCAATCTCGCGTGCAACTTGCATATATGCAATCGCTCCTGGTGAAAGTGGGTCATATGTCATTACTGTCTGGCTATAAGAAGGCGCTTCAGAGACGCGTACTGCGCGAGGAATTGGAATATCAATAAGTTCATTTGGAAAGTGTGATCGCACATTCGCTGCAACATCATTTGCAAGGCGTGTACGTCCATCAAACATTGTCAGGATTATTGTTGAAAGGTTAAGTGTTGGATTCAATCTCTTCTTCACGACGCCATATGTTTCAAGAAGTTGTGACAAACCTTCCAGCGCGTAGTACTCGGCTTGAATTGGAATCAACAACTCTTTCGCTGCAGCAAATGCGTTAACTGTTAATAACCCAAGTGATGGCGGGCAATCGATAAAGATGTAGTCGTAGTTAACGCTAATAGTTTCGAGCGCTTCTTTAAGTTGTAGTTCGCGTGCAACCATTGAAACTAAATTGATTTCAGCATTTGCAAGGGAAGTATTTGATGAGATGCAATCAAGTGACGGAAAACCAGCAACTTTCTGCACCACTGTTGAAATCTCGTGGCTGCCCATAAGTACTTCATAGATGCCGGCGTTATCACGATGAGGAACACCTAAGGCTGTGCTGGCATTGCCTTGTGGATCTAAATCGATGACGAGGACGCGAAGGCCGCCCATAGATAGGGCTGCTGCAATATTGACTGTTGTGGTGGTTTTGCCGACTCCACCCTTCTGGTTAGCCACGGTGAAGATTCGGGTTGAGGCTGGTTTTGCCATCGCCTCTTTGAGGCGTCGGACACCAATGACTCTTGTTGCTGGGGATGTTGGTGTAGATGTTTCACGTGAATCATCACCGCTCTGGCTCATTGGCCTATCTAAGCACCCTTTTTAATGGCGACGATGCGCCCAAGCCCAATTCCCTCCAAAGTGATCTCGTGGAGCGTTGCTCCCTTGACCCCTTCCATCTCTGTTGAAGCTGATTCGCCCTTCATGGCAAGGAGGCTGCCTCCAGTTTTAACCATATGCCAGCTCATCTTCTTCAACTTCTCTAAAGGGGCTACTGCGCGGGCGGTGACAAAGTCAGCTGATTTCTTCACATCCTGGGCTCGGCCCCTAATAACCTCAATATTCAAACCTTCGACCGCCTCAGTGAGAAAGGCGACCCTGCGCTCAAGAGGCTCAATCAATGTGACGGAGAGATCTGGTCTGGCGAGTGCGATCACAATTCCTGGTAAGCCCGCCCCTGAACCAATATCAAAGAGGGATGACCCCTGTGGCAGAAGCTGGGTGACGGGGAGGCAGTTAAAGATATGGCGCTCCCAGATGCGCTCGCCTTCGCGGGGGCCGATCAAGCCCCTTTCGATCCCTGCGGTGGTGAGAAAGTGGGCATAGGCAGCGATCTCATCGAGGCGCTCTGGAAAGTAGCGCTCGATCAGTGTTTCACGGGAAACATCGCTTGCCGACATGGGGTTTTACGCTGGATAAATGACTACGTAGCGACGAGGGTCTTCTCCATCAGATTCGCTGCTGAGCCCTAAATCCTGGATGGTGTCATGGATAATCTTGCGCTCAAAGGCGTTCATAGGCTCAAGTTTGATGGCATTTCCAGTAGTGGTCGCCTCTTCAGCCTTCTCCTTGGCAAGAGCTGAGAGCTCTTTGCGGCGGTTGGCGCGGAAGTTATCGATATCGAGCATGAGACGGCTGCGATCTCCAGTTGCTGTCTGGACAGCAAGGCGGGTGAGCTCCTGGATTGAGTCAAGGACCTCCCCCTCTTTTCCTACGAGGTGACCGAGCTTTCCTCCAGCGATCGCCAATGAGGCGCGACCGTTTTCGACATCGATATCAATGTCGCCATCAAGGTCGGCGATATCAAGGAGGGCTTCAAGGTAATCGGCGGCAATATCGCCCTCTTCCTCAAGCTTTGCAACAGTCTTTTGAGCCTTTGGGGCCCCAGGGCCTGCCTCTTCTGACTGTACCTCTGTCTCTTCTACAACCGTATTGTTCTCTGACATCTCTACTCCTTGGTTAATTAATCCCTTTCGTTGGGATTTAATGCTAATTGTCCGAATTACTTCTTCTTCTTTTTCTTCTTCTTTGGTTGTTCGCGTTGGCCTTTAATCTCTTCAATGGGTGGGGTTGCTGGATCGTTCGGATCTGGCTCGACTACCCCGCTCTTCTTTGCTCGCTTACGTTCTAACTCTTCAAAAGCTGGTGAACCTGGCGTTGGGTTTCGCTTAATGACGTAGTACTGCTGTCCCCATGTCCAGAAGTTTGTTGTCGACCAATAAATCAACACACCGACTGGGAAGTTAACGCCTGAAATTGCAAAAATAAGTGGGAATAAATACAACATGATTTTCTGCTGTTGCAACATCATATTGTTTTTAGAATCCATCTTCGGCATTCCCTTTGTCATTAATTGACGCTGGGTTGTAAATGTTGTTGCTGACATAAGGAAGATGAGGAAAACGGTGACGATTTTTACCTTTATGTCATCGCTGCCCAAGAATGTTTGTGAAATTTTTGCGCCAAAGAATTCAGCTTGGGCGGCACTGGTGAGGTAATCACCTTTAAGGAATCCTCGTGCAATCGGAGCAGAAACTCCTGCATCAGTTTTTGCAGCGATTCCGTTAAGTACTGTAAAGAGTGCGAAGAAAATAGGTGCTTGAGCAAGAATTGGGAAACATGATGCTAGAGGGTTTGTCTTATGCTCTTTATAGAGCTTCATCATCTCTTCTGACTGCTTCTGGCGATCATCTTTGTACTTCTTTTGAATCTCCTTCATTTGTGGCTGAAGGGCTGTGAGGGCGCGCTGGCTTTTAATTTGTTTTACAAAGAGTGGGATCAAAACTATTCGGATTACTACTACAAGACCCATGATTGAGAGCGACCAAGTAACGCCGCTATCTTTACCCAAGAGCGGTGAGAGAAGGTTGTGGAATAGAACAATGATTCCTGATACTAGGTTGTAAAGAGGATTGAGAATAAAGCCCATGGTTATGCCGCCGCTTTCATGCTCTGAAGTGATTGCTCTGTAATGGTTTTTTCTTCTGTTTTAATTTTTGGCCTTACATAATCAACTCCGCCATGTGACCATGGATTGCATCGCATCACTCTCCATGCAGCCATCGCGACTCCTTTTAACCCATAACTTTGGATTGCGGTGAGCGCATAGCTTGAACATGATGGGTAGTACTTACAACGAGGAGCAAATGCTGGGGAGATGAACTTTTGGTAAAAAGTAATCAGAAGTGTGAGTGGCGATAAAAGTAACTTCATTAGCGGATCACATTCTTTTGACTACATGAAAGTAGAGATGTGATGAGTTGTGAGAGCTCGTCGGTATATCCAGGTGCACTCTTTAATACACGCACTACAAAGAGTGAGTTGGTGGGAAAGGTCTCAACGTTTGGCGCTAGGTCATGTCGAAGTTGGCGCGCAATGCGGTGGCGCATTACAGATCCACCGACTGATTTATTGATGATGAGTCCGCACTTAGTTGGTAGTTCATTACCGGCGGCAGGGGAAATGTAGAGATATCCAACAAGGTTGCTTGTAGTAAGACGAAGTCCGCTCTTTGTTGCCTTAGCAAAATCTTCGCTTGTAGTAAGACGTGCCTTCTTTGGAAGCACTTGATTGCTCCGCGTTCTTCTAGCTTTTACGCTGAAAGACGTGAGCGACCCTTGGCACGGCGGGCAGCAAGAACAGCACGACCTGCTCGTGTTGCCATGCGAGCGCGGAATCCGTGCTTCTTGGCGCGACGACGAGTATTAGGTTGGTAGGTGCGCTTTGTCATGGGTAGAACTCCTTCGTGTTAAATCTCTTTCATCGATCGAGCCTGGTTCAGCTCGGATTCATAAATGCGGGGGAAGCAAGGAGGTAACGGTAGAGGTGTGGATACGGGCGGGTCAAACTCGCTCCCAGCCCAGGCTCTAGTCCTAGGCTCAAGGGTGGGTGGGAAGGGCGATTGTGGATAACTACTTGCGCTTTTGGCTAAAGAGCTCTATTTTTCGACTTCTCCACAGGCTATCCGCCGAATTTGGGAATTTGTAGGCCTCAACCCCTACTTTAGACCACAGCCTGTGGATAACTTTGTGGATATCTTCTTTAATGGTTTTTAAAACTTTTTAAAACATGGGGGCTTATATGGCAGTAGTAGATGTTGAATTAAGCGCCCTATGGGAACGAGTTATTGAGCATGTCTCTCTCGGAGAACCTCAGCACCGCGCATTTTTAATGATGACTAAAGCCCTTGGGTTGATTCAAAGTGAAGATGGAACCAACCTTCTCGTTGCAGCGCCAAATGCTTTTGCAAAAGATGTCCTTGAGTCACGCCTTCGCATTATTGTCAACGAAGTTTTAACTCGTGAATTAGGCGCGAAGACAAATATCGCTGTGATGATCGATGAAACTATCGAGCTCGCCGATCTACCTGCGCCAACCGTGGTTGTTGAGAATACATCTGTTGCGAGTGCGCCGAAAACTTTAGGTCGCGATGCATCCGGTTCTCCTCGAAGTGAAGAATCCTCACAACTTAACCCTCGCTATATCTTTGAAACTTTCGTTATTGGTTCAACAAATCGTTTCGCTCACGCCGCAGCGGTCGCTGTAGCAGAAGCACCAGCAAAGGCTTATAACCCGCTATTTATTTACGGTGATTCAGGTCTTGGTAAGACCCACTTATTGCACGCTATTGGCGCCTACGCCAAAGAGTTATATGGCCATGTCCGCGTGCGTTATGTCTCTTCAGAAGAGTTCACTAATGACTTTATTAACTCAATCCGTGACGATAAAGCTTCAGCATTTCAGCGCAGATACCGCGATCTAGATATTTTGCTTGTTGATGATATTCAATTCTTGGAAAATAAAGAACGTACCCAGGAAGAGTTCTTCCATACATTTAACACTTTATATAACGCTAACAAGCAGATTGTTATTTCATCAGATCGCCCACCTAAGCAATTGACAACACTTGAAGATCGTTTACGTAGCCGATTCGAGTGGGGGTTGATTACAGATATTCAGCCACCTGAACTTGAAACACGTATTGCAATTCTTCGTAAAAAAGCCGCCCAAGATAAATTAAATGCACCAGATGATGTTCTTGAATTTATCGCTAGTAAAATCTCAACCAACATCCGCGAGCTTGAAGGTGCACTCATTCGTGTGACAGCTTTCGCATCCCTTAACCGCCAACCGGTTGATATGGGTCTCGCCGAAATCGTTTTGCGTGATTTGATTCCTAGTGATTCAACTCCTGAAATCACCGCTCCAACAATCATGGCTGCCACTGCTTCGTATTTCAGCCTAACTATTGATGATCTTTGCGGAACCTCCCGCTCCCGCGTTCTTGTTAACGCCCGCCAAATCGCGATGTACCTCTGCCGCGAACTCACAGAGCTTTCTCTTCCAAAGATTGGCCAAACTTTCGGGGGCCGTGATCACACCACTGTGATGCATGCCGACCGGAAGATTCGCCAGTTGATGGCAGAGAGACGATCGATCTACAACCAGGTCACCGAACTCACCAATAGAATTAAGGTGGCTGCAAAAAATTAAATAAAGGTGGGATTCGGTGGAAATGTCCATATTGGACGTCTTTACCCCCAACTGTGGAAAACTTGTGGATAACTGTGGGTAACTCCCTCGTTTCTGTGGGTAAGGCGCGATAAACGCCCCGCTCACCAGAAGCTCAAATAAAGATTTTTGGGTGCGAGGGGATTTATCCACAGAAAAGCGGTGGTTACCCACCGCCTACCCACAGAGTGGTTTCTCTTAATACAGGTGTAGAGCAGGACTTTTATTTCTTTTGGGGCACTTCTCCACAAGAAATGTCTCTGGTTACTACTACTACCTTTATATATAGAAATCCTCTCCACACACGAACATTTCCAAGTCGGCACAGGTGTGCCAGACTTTCGAGAAGAGAAGCAGAAGGCGGTAGCAGGTGAAATTTACAGTTGACCAACAAGGGCTCACCGATGGCGTGAATTGGGTTTCGCGCAGCCTTTCAACCCGCCCAATTAAAACCGAACTTCTCGGCATAGTCATCGATGCAACCGGCGACGAAGTATTTCTATCAGGATCTGATTTAGAGACATCGAGTAAAGCTCACTTCGCCGCAGATATTGTTACTAAAGGAAAAGTTCTAGTACCAGGAAAACTCCTTGCTGAAATTTGTAGATCTCTACCAAATAAACCCATCACTATCGCACTTGACGGCACTCGTGTACTTGTTACATCAGGTTCAGCTAAATTCACACTCCCAACGCTTTCAATCGATGAGTACCCACACCTTCCAGAACTTCCTGAAGGAACCGGTGTTGTAGCAAGTGACACCTTCGCCCAAGCTGTAGCTCAAGTAGCTGTAGCAGCAGGACGCGATGACTCACTTCCTACACTCACAGGCGTACATGTTGAGATCACAGAAGATAGCGTCACACTCGCCGCAACCGACCGATACCGTTTAGCGGTCCGTGAATTTACATGGCAACCATCACAACCTGGTGTATCAACAACTGCGCTATTACGCGGTCGCACAATCGCTGAAGCAGCAAAATCACTTGTTGGATCTAAAAACGTTTCGCTTTCAATCGCACCAGCAGTAAACAGTGATCGCTTAGCTGGTTTTGCCGCCGCGGGGAAAACAATGACATCACGTATGTTGGATGGCACCTTCCCTCCATACCGCCATCTCCTTGATCAGAACATCATCTCAACAGCAGTTGTTGAAGTGGCACCATTTTTAGATTCAGTGCGACGCGTTGCACTTGTAACTGATAAGACCGTTCCACTCCGCTTGGAATTTAACGGAACGACCGTTTCTCTAGAAGCTGGCGCGGGAGAAGAAGCGCAAGCAACAGAAGCAATCGATATCTTGCTTACCGGTGAGCCAATCTCAATCGCATTTAACCCAACTTTCTTAAGCGACGGCCTACAAGCTGTTGGAACACCATTTGTTCAAATATCTTTCACTGGATCAAACAAGCCAGCAATTTTGATGGGTAAAAATGAGGCCACCGGAAATGTTGTAGAAAATTACCGCTATCTCCTCATGCCTATGAGATATGCATCTTAAGAAGTTATCACTTACACATTTTCGTTCATATGAAAACCTTGAACTCACTTTTGAACCAGGTGTAAATACTTTTATCGGCAATAATGGCTGCGGTAAAACCAATATCGCCGAAGCTTTAATTTACTTGGGCTTTCTCTCATCACATCGAGTTTCAACAAACGCACCGTTAATCCAGGGTGAAGGCGATCAAGCAATCATCCGCGCCGAAATCTTCAGTGATAACAGAACACTCACGGTGGATTTAGAAATCAATGCAAATAAAGCTAACCGCGCTCGCATTAATCAAAACCCAACAAAATCTCAACGCGAGATTCTCGGAGCCCTCCAAGTCATTTACTTCTCCCCCGAAGACCTCGATCTTGTGCGAGGCGAACCCACACAACGTCGCGATTTCCTCGACAAATTACTAATAACCCGCACTCCACGCCTTGCTGGCGTGATCTCTGATTATGACCGAGTGGTTCGACAGAGAAACACACTCCTTAAAACCCGCGCGCCTGAAAGCTCGCTAGCGCCATGGACTGAACAACTTATTTCACTTGGCGCACAACTCACCGCAGAACGTATCGCCTTGGTTGAAAAACTTAACCCATATGTCACTGCGCACTACGCCAAACTCAACGAGGTTAAGGCAGCATCAATCGCTTATAAATCATCTACTGATGGTTTAACCACAGACACCGAAAATAATATCGCGATCCTCACAGAACAACAGAAAGAAGTTGCCCATAAAGAGAATGAACGTGGCGTTAGTTTAATTGGTCCACACCGCGATGATCTCCACTTACACCTTGGAGATTTTCCGGCAAAAGGATATGCCAGCCACGGTGAGTCATGGTCGATGGCTATCGCGTTACGAATCGGCTCCTTCACACTTTTGCGCGATGAAGGCTCTTCTCCAATTCTTATCCTTGATGATATTTTTGCAGAACTTGATACTGCTCGCCGCGCACAACTTGTTGCGATCACGCATTTAGCAGAACAAACATTTATCACAGCAGCTGTTGAGAGCGACCTTCCTGCCGATTTACTAACTCAACGTTTCTACGTCACACCCGGAAAAGCCTCACGTGAGGCGGGTGTTATATGAGCGCAAAAAGAGTTGACCTAGCACTCGAACTATTTCGCAGCTACAAAACAGGGTTCACTAAAAAAATTAAGCCGCCAGTAGTAGAGCGCACAACCGCACCAGGGGACCCCACACTAATTAGTGATGTATTAACAAACCTTGTCTCTGATCGGCAATGGGAATCTGGTTTAGCTGAAGGAAATCTCTTTGCACAGTGGGAGAAAATTGTTGGAAGCGACATCGCTACACACACAACACCCATCTCGATTCTCGACGGTGTGCTTCTTATTCAATGTTCATCAACTGCATGGGCAACACAATTGCAATCAGTGCACGATCAACTTGTAGCCACAATCTCATCGAGCGCTCCAGGTGCCCTCGTGGAATCCTTGAGATTTACTGGCCCCACCGCCCCATCGTGGAAAAAAGGCATCCGCACGATTCGCGGCGCTCGGGGGCCCCGAGATACCTACGGCTAATAGGTACCCTCACCCTGCGCGAGATCGCGAGCCTAATCCCCACCCTAGGGCTTATCTGGGGTTTACCAATTCTCTTTTCACGATAGGATTTCGACCTGCTATTAAGGAATTCCCCCTCTATAGCCCCATAGCCAGTCTTTAGGAGTCTACGTGAGCGAAAAAACCGGCGGCTACGACGCCAGTTCGATCACAGTCCTTGAGGGCCTGGCCGCTGTCCGCAAACGCCCAGGTATGTATATCGGCTCCACGGGTGAGCGCGGCCTACATCACCTAGTCTATGAAATCGTCGATAACGCAGTTGATGAGGCGCTCGCCGGATATTGCACCGAAGTAAATGTGACTTTGATGGAAGACGGATCGGTTCAGGTCGTCGATAACGGCCGCGGAATTCCAGTTGATATCCATCCAGTTGAAAAGAAGCCAGCCCTTGAAGTTGTTCTTACTGTTTTGCACGCCGGCGGAAAATTTGGAGATGGTGGCTACTCAGTCTCTGGCGGGTTACACGGCGTGGGCGTATCGGTTGTTAACGCACTGAGCTCAGATCTCTCAGTTGAAGTGCACCGCGATGGATTTATCTGGCGTCAAAGCTACAAGATCGGCGTTCCAAATGCTCCTGTTGCAAAAGGTGAAGCATCTACTCGCACCGGAACAACTGTGCAATTTTGGCCAGATGCAGAAATTTTTGAATCAACAGATTTCTCTTTTGAAATTCTCTCTACCCGTTTCCGCGAAATGGCATTTCTTAACCGCGGCCTCATTTTAACTCTGACAGATCTTCGCCCAGGACATGTTGATGACAAAGGCGAAGCGATCGCAGTCCGCTATCAATACCAAGGTGGAATCGCTGACTTTGTTAAGCATTTAAATTCAACCCGCGGTGAACAACATAAATCAATTATTTTCATTCAGGCAGAAGATAAGAAACTCAAAATTAGCCTTGAAGTTGCGATGCAATGGAATACCGGATTCTCTGAATCCGTCTACACCTTTGCAAACACTATTCACACACATGAAGGTGGAACACACGAAGAAGGCTTCCGTACCGCTCTGACATCAATTGTAAATAAGTTTGGAGAAGAGCAAGGATTTATTAAAAAGAAAGAAGATCGCCTTACCGGAGATGATGTTCGCGAAGGACTTACTGCAATCGTTTCTGTAAAGTTGGCCGAACCACAATTTGAAGGACAGACAAAGACAAAACTCGGAAATACTGAAGCAAAATCATTCACACAAAAAGCCGTCAATGAATTTCTCACACAGTGGTTTGAAGCAAACCCTGCAGAGGGTAAAGATATTGTGCGCAAAAGCATTGATGCAGCTGCAGCTCGCGTAGCAGCACGTAAAGCACGCGATCTCAGTCGTAATCGCAAAGGTTTACTTGAGGGGCGCGGAATGCCCGGCAAGCTCGCAGATTGCCAATGGACTGATCCAGCAAAGTGTGAGCTTTACATTGTTGAAGGTGACTCTGCTGGTGGTTCCACAAAAGGTGGACGAGATTCACGTAACCAAGCAGTGCTTCCTATCCGCGGAAAAATTCTTAACGTTGAGAAGGCGCGCATCGATCGTGTACTACAAAACAATGAAGTACAAGCACTTATTACAGCGCTAGGTACAGGCATCCATGATGATTTTGATGTGCAGAAACTTCGCTATCACAAAATCATTTTGATGGCAGATGCAGACGTTGATGGCCAACATATCCGCACACTTCTACTCACCTTACTTTTCCGCTTTATGCGTCCGCTCATCGAAAATGGTTATGTGTATCTTGCGGCACCCCCACTGTATAAATTGAAATGGGGTGGTAAAGATCCAGTCGAGTATGCATTTAGTGATCGTGAACGCGATGGCATGATCAAGATTGGTTTAGAAGCTGGAAAACGACTTCCTAAAGAAGATGGAATTCAGCGCTTTAAAGGCCTAGGTGAAATGCCAGCTAAAGAGTTGTGGGATACAACAATGGATCCAGAGCATCGCGTTCTAGTTCAAGTAACTCTTGAAGATGCCGCCGCAGCCGATGATCTCTTCTCAGTTCTTATGGGTGAAGATGTTGAACAACGCCGCCAATTTATTCAGCGCAACGCTAAAGACGTTAGGTTCTTGGATATCTAATGGCTAAAGATAAAGACGAAACTCCCGTAGATCGCACCGGAATGGCAAACCCGGGCGATGATTTCGATCGCGTCGAAACTATCGATCTTCAAGTTGAGATGGCGCGCAGTTATCTCGACTATGCAATGTCAGTTATTGTCGGTCGCGCGCTGCCAGATGTTCGTGATGGGCTAAAACCTGTTCACCGTCGCGTCTTGTATGCCATGTATGACGCTGGTTATCGCCCAGATAAGGGTTATTACAAATCTTCACGCATCGTCGGTGATGTTATGGGTAATTACCATCCACACGGAGACGGCGCGATCTATGACACTGTCGTTCGCTTAGCTCAGTCGTGGTCACTGCGCTATCCACTTGTAGATGGCAATGGAAACTTTGGTTCACCTGGCAACGATCCAGCTGCTGCAATGCGTTACACAGAAGCTCGTTTATCGCCTATCGCGATGGAGATGATGCGCGATATCGATGAAGATACCGTCAACTTTGTCCCTAATTACGATGGTCGATCACAAGAACCTGTAGTTCTCCCAAGCCGTTTCCCTAACCTTCTTGTTAATGGCAGCGCTGGTATCGCCGTTGGTATGGCAACAAATATTCCGCCACATAACCTGCGCGAGATTTCACAAGCAGTCTTTTTAGCTTTAGAAAATCCAGATATGCCATCTGATGAATTACTCAACGAGATGATCAAGATTGTTAAAGCTCCAGATTTTCCTACAAAAGCGCTAATCGTTGGCCGCACAGGCATTGAAGAGGCTTATCGAACAGGGCGTGGATCAATCACTATGCGCGCTGTTGTCAATGTTGAAGAGATTAACAAGCGCACATGTTTGGTAGTTACCGAGCTTCCATATCAAGTCAACCCGGATAACTTAGCACTCAAAATCGCCGAACTTGTTAAAGATGGAAAAATTAAAGGTATTGCAGATGTTCGCGATGAAGGCAACGAGCGTTTAGGACAGCGACTTGTTATTGTTCTACAGAACAGCGCTATTCCAAAAGTTATTCTGAATAATCTCTACAAGCAGACACAATTGCAAGATACCTTCGGTGCAAACATGTTGGCACTTGTCGACGGGGTACCACGCACACTGCGCCTCGATGAATTCATTAAGTACTACATCGAACACCAAGTTGAAGTTATTGTTCGCCGCACCAAATATCGCCTTGCCGAAAAAGAGAAGCGCGCACATATCCTCAAGGGTTACCTCAAGGCGCTGGATGCACTTGACGCAGTCATCGCACTGATCCGTGCATCAACAACACCTGAAGAAGCTCGCACCGGATTGATGAAACTTCTCGATGTTGACGAGATTCAAGCAAACGCAATTCTAGATATGCAACTGCGTCGCATCGCAGCTCTTGAGCGCCAAAAGATCAACGACGAGTACGACGGGCTTATGGCAGATATCGTCGAACTTAACGCCATCTTGGCCTCCGAATCCAAACAGCGCGAAATTATCAAGACAGAGCTTGCAGATCTTGTAGCTAAATATGGCGACGATCGTCGCACCCAACTTGTTGCAAGCGAAGGTGATTTCTCAGCAGAAGATCTCATCCCAGACCAGAATGTTGTTGTAACAATTACTCACGGCGGATATTCAAAGCGCACCAATGCAGACTTGTATAAATCACAGAGACGCGGTGGCCGCGGAGTAAAGGGTGCAGCCCTTAAGCAAGATGACATCGTTGATCACTTCTTTGTTGCCTCAACTCACGACTGGTTACTCTTCTTCACAAACGAAGGCCGCGTCTATCGTGCCAAGGTTCACGAATTGCCTGATGCCGGCCGTGATGCACGCGGACAGCATGTGGCAAACCTTTTAGCATTTAAACCACAAGAGCAGATCGCAGAAGTTGTCTGGTTTAAGTCCTACGACGTTGTTCCATATCTTGTACTTGCAACAAAGAACGGTCTAGTTAAAAAGACTGCACTTAAGGAATTTGATTCACCTCGTAGCGGCGGTTTGATTGCGATCTCACTTAAACCAGGTGACGAAGTTGTTGCTGCAGCGCTGGTAGATAAAGATGACGAACTTCTTCTTGTCTCTAAGAAAGCGATGTCATTGCGATTCACATCAGATGATGAATCTCTTCGTCCAATGGGACGTTCAACAAGTGGTGTAATCGGAATGAAGTTCCGCGATGGTGATGAGTTACTTTCTATGTCACGCATTAACTCTTCAAACGCCCAATCATTTGTCTTTACTGCAACAGATGGTGGCTATGGAAAGAAGACTCCGGTTGAGGAGTATCGACTTCAAGGTCGCGGTGGTATCGGAATTAAGGCAGCAAAGATTGATGAAGGCTCACGCGGCTCTCTCGTTAGCGCACTTGTAATTTCAGATAGTGATGAAGTTCTTGCAATTACATCTGCCGGAACTGTGATGCGCACACCAGCTGCCGAAGTTCGCCAGACTGGCCGCGATTCGATGGGTGTACGCCTGGTCAATCTCGACGAAGGAGTAAGCCTGCTTTCAGTCACTCGTAACGGCGAAGATGAGATTTCTGAGGAAAAGCAGTAGTCTTCACGCCTGTAGTTATAGAGGCCGTTTTGGCGACTTGATCAATTTCAAGTAACCTTGCGCCTGCTGCACGCGGCTTATGTCGCATGCGGGCCTATAGCTCAGCCTGGTTAGAGCGCTTCCCTGATAAGGAAGAGGTCGGTGGTTCGAGTCCACCTAGGCCCACCCGTTCTAATACGGGGACCTAGCTCAATTGGTAGAGCACCGCCTTTGCAAGGCGGGGGTTAGGGGTTCGATTCCCCTGGTCTCCACACAGAAGTTATCTCAACCTAATTCAACATCGCACACAAAGCGTTTGTTTCTCTGTACTCGCTTCTAGCAGTAGAGATCGTTTTATAAAGATCAACAATATCTTCTTTAGCAAAGTAGATATCTGCTTTCAGAAATATTTTATCCGTTCCCGGCATAAGTTTATAACTTTTTACAACACCTTTTGCTTTAACACCATTGAACTTGAGTTGCAGAGATTCCTTTAGCTTTATCTTATTCCAGAGATCTATTTGGCCTGCCTTAGCGGTGTACTCCACTGTTCCCACCGCCACCTCCACCCCGTCCCTGATTGTTGTTTTTCCTGCGAGTTCGAATTTATCAAGAGTTGTACCAGCAAGGTCCGCTACCTGTCCACCAGGCAAATAAGAAATCAAATTAAGGGAAAGACTAGAGACCGACAAAACACCCTTAGAAAGTGGCAAACCCCAGGCCGAAGCCCGGCATGCGAATCTCAAAAAATCGCCTTTGCGAGAGCCATCACGGTCGACAATAATTTTATAATCGTATGTAAAACTCTTTTTCGTCTTCTTTAGCAGTACCACTGCCTGATTACTGTTATCTATCTGCACTCGGTGTTCAAAAAAAATACGTCCTGTGGCATTGTATGACTCAAACTTGTTAGGATTATATATAAGGCTATAAATAGCTTTGGTCCTGGAAGTATCCGTAAAAGTTCCAACATTGCTGCCAGTAGGGATTTTTGGCAATGGCTTTCCATTGGCTCGAATGACAAAATCTCCAACGTAAAGAAAATAAGAAATATCATTTGAAATATCACGATTCCAAGTGATAACTACATCCTTACCAACTCGTGCAGCTGTTAAAGACTCATTCTTTTCATATACTCCATCAAACACTTTTTCTATACCCTTGGCATGGTTCGGAGATTGAAAAATCGCCAAGAACAAAACAAAGAAAATGGAGGTTGAGAGGCCGCGATGTCTACCCAAGATATTCATATTCAAGGGTAAACCCGGTGGCTGCTCAATTGTCAATAGCGAAAAAGTCAACCTCTCGAATACCTATGCAAATTTATAGCGGCACGGAATTACAGTAATTAGGTTAAGTAGGAAAGCGTTGGATTTCAAGGTAGAGCAGAGAACGTGTAACCTCTCCCCATACTCCCTACGTATTTTCTAAAGATAGGTTTTTAAAAATGACAACTGCAACCCTCCACACAAACCTCGGCGACATTGTTATTGAGATGTTTGAGTTCCAAGCGCCAAAGACCGTTGCTAACTTTGTTGGTCTTGCAACAGGCACCAAGGAGTACACCGATATGTCAACGGGTGCGAAGAAGACCGGAAACTTTTACGATGGTCTTATCTTTCACCGCGTCATTGAAGGGTTCATGATCCAAGGTGGATGCCCAATGGGTAAAGGTTTTGGCGATCCAGGATATAAATTCGAAGATGAATTTCACGGCGAACTTTCATTTGATCGCCCATACCTACTAGCAATGGCTAATTCAGGGCCAAATACAAACGGTTCACAGTTCTTTATCACCGTTAGCCCAACACCACACCTCACCCGCAAGCACTCAATTTTCGGTGAAGTTAAAGATGCAGCAAGCCAAGCTGTTGTTGATGCAATTGCAACAACACAGACTGGCGCTGGCGATAAGCCAACTAAAGACGTTGTCATTAACAGCGTCACTGTCGCATAAGTAATTCCTTATGAAGGCTCAACGCTCTGCGACTATCGGCCTCATCACAATTATCTGCGGATTTTTTCTCTGGCAGAAAATTGATGCAAACATAATCAATAATTTCTATTTGCCACCTCTTGCAGATATGCAGAGCTACGGCCAGTGGTATCGACTCTTTACAGTTGCCTTGATGCACGATCAGACAAGTGATCTGCCGTATCACTTAGCCTTTAATATGTTGGCGCTGCATTCACTGGGCACACAGATCGAATCACTTCTTGGAAAATCAAAGTTTCTTGTAATTTTCTTTATCTCTCTCCTTGCTGGATCGATTACTTCGGCCTACTTCTTGCCATTTAACGGATACTCAATCGGAGTATCTGGCGCGGTCTTTGGCCTCTTTGGTGCGATCTTGGTGATCTATAAGAAGTACGGGGCCGATCTAAAGAGCACCTTAATAACCGTAGGACTCAACCTCGCCATCGGCTTTACCATCCCTAATATCGACTGGAGAGCCCACGTAGGGGGTCTTCTAGGCGGTGCTGTGGCGGCAAAGGTTCTTATCCACAAGTAAACCCACAGTTGTGGATGAATTACACCGTTGTAATTTAGCTCTTTATATTACGGAGCAAGACTTGGGCAACATCTAGAACTTCAACATCTGATTCACGCGCTGTCATTCCATCACCAATCATGATGCGACAGAACGGACAACCAACTGCAACTTCTTGAACTCCGGTTGCAATTGCTTCATCAACGCGATTGAGGTTGATACGTGTTCCAAGTTTTTCTTCCATCCACATACGAGATCCACCACCACCACAACAGAACGAGCGTTCCTGATTACGTGGCATCTCTTCAATGTCACATCCTGATGCTTCAAGAAGTTCACGTGGTGGCGCGTAGATCTGATTGTGTCGACCGAGATAACACGGATCATGGAATGTAATTTTCTGATCAGCTTTATGTGGGCTCGTCTTCAAACGACCTTCACGTACCAAAGTGTTAAGAAGTTGTGTGTGGTGCAACATCTCAAGTTCGTAACCGCTCTGTGCGTAATCGCGACCGATCGTTGTAAAGCAGTGAGGGCAGGTAACAACAACTTTCTTCTTACCCTTTGGACGATCACCGAACGTCTCTTTAAATGTTTCAATATTTTCACGCGAAAGAATTTGGTAGAGGAACTCATTACCGGCTCGGCGTGCAGCATCTCCAGTACATGTCTCTTTCTTGCCCAAGACAGCAAAGTTCACACCAGCCATATGCAATAACTCTGCAACAGCTTTTGTAGTTTTCTTTGCGCGCTCTTCGTATGCACCAGCGCAACCGACCCAGAACAAGTACTCAACTTCTTCTGGAAGTTCACCTTCAACTAGGCGCACAGGGAAATCACACTCAGCTATCCATCCCTCGCGATCTGCGCGATTAGCACCCCATGGGTTACCGGTCTTTTCTAGATTTCTAAATGTTCCACCGAGCTCAGTCGGAAATTCTGATTCAACCAAAACCTGGAAGCGACGCATATTTACAATGTGATCTACATGCTCAATATCTACTGGGCACTCTTCAACACAAGCGCCGCAGGTAGTACAAGACCATAGAACATCAAGCGAAATAGGGGCGTTATCGCCTACTAGAGCCTCGTTATCTACAACCTTAGACATTGCGTGATCGCGCATCGCCATAATTAATAACTTAGGTGAGAGTGGCTTATCTGTATGCCAGGCAGGACATTGCGATTGGCAGCGACCACATTCGGTGCAGGTGGTCATATCGAGCAGACCCTTCCAAGAAATATCTGCTCGTGTGCCTAAACCAAAGACATCATCTTCTTTTGGATCTTCAAAATCAATTGGCTTACCGTGTGAAAGCATTTCAGGAAGAGCACCAAGAGAGTTCGTACCATCGCTATTGCGCTTATAAAAGATATTAAAGAAGGCTAAAAAGCGGTGCCAGGCAATACCCATAGTGAGGTTACTTGCAATAACAATAAACCAAGCCATCGAAGTAACGATCTTGATAGCAGCGACAATAACAATTGTTGTTTCAATAGCGCTGGTGCTCCAACCGCTAAAGCAAACTACCGCCGGCCAGGAAAGTGCGTAATGCCAATTCCAGGATTCTTCTCCAGCAAGTGCGCCTTCTAATCCGCGTAGTGCAATCACAGCAAAGACGATTACTAAAATTGTTGCTTCGACGTAATACGCCTTACCCATTCCAGAACCTGAGAAACGATTGGCACGTTCTGGTTTCAAGCGAGCGACTTGGCGAATACCAATCAACGTCACGATACCGATACCGGTAGCCCAACCAATAAGTTCTGACATGAACTCATAAGGAATAAAGTGACCAATAAGCGGCAGAGCAAACTCTGGCGAAATCAATTGTCCGTAAGCGGTAACCAAAGTTCCAAAGAGTGCACCGAAACCAATCATCACAAACCAGTGCGCAATTCCTGTAGCGGTGAAGTTGAGCATCTTGGTATGGCCCAAGACTTCTTTAAGCATGTTTGCTAAACGGGCACCTTTGTCATTGCTGCGCGTTGGATCTGCTTGCCCCTTCTTATATGTGGCAAGAAGTTGGCGCACTCGGACAGTAAGTAGAACCAGAGCTATGACGGTCACCCCGTAGGCAAGGGCTGCCAGAACAATCTGAAGGGGCGACATGAGGGCTAGGTTATCTCCCAGCTTGGGAATAATTCGGGTGGGAGCCCTGTTCTACCTCGTGAAAGCCTGAGTCGCATCGACTCAACCTCTTGTGTAAGATGGACTCAGGTTTAACGGAAAGTACTAAAAAGGGAGTCACAACCATGGCTAGAGCAGTCGGAATCGACCTCGGAACAACAAATAGCTGCGTCAGCGTCCTTGAAGGCGGCGAACCAACAGTCATCGCCAACGCTGAAGGCGCTCGCACCACCCCATCGATCGTCGCTTTTGCCAAGAACGGCGAGGTTCTCGTCGGTGAAGTAGCAAAGCGTCAATCGGTCACAAACGTTGAACGCACTATCCGCTCAGTAAAGCGCCACATGGGCACTAACTGGTCGATGGATATTGATGGCAAGAAGTACACACCACAGGAAATTTCTGCACGTATTCTGCAAAAGCTTAAGCGCGATGCAGAGGCATATCTTGGTGAAACTGTTACCGATGCTGTCATCACGGTTCCTGCGTACTTCTCTGACGCAGAACGTCAAGCAACAAAAGAAGCTGGCGAAATCGCCGGACTTAATGTTCTTCGTATTATTAACGAACCAACAGCTGCAGCTCTTGCATACGGTCTTGATAAGGCCGATCAAGAACAAACAATTCTTGTCTTTGACTTAGGTGGTGGAACATTTGACGTTTCACTTCTTGAAATCGGCGACGGTGTTGTTGAAGTTAAAGCAACTGCTGGTGATAACCACCTTGGTGGAGACGATTGGGATCAAGCACTTGTTGATTACCTCGTACAAACGTTTGGATCAAAGAACGGTATTGATCTCACAAAAGATAAGATGGCGATGCAACGTATTCGCGAAGCAGCTGAAAAGGCGAAGATCGAACTTTCATCTTCACAGCAAGCTGCCATCAATCTTCCTTACATCACCGTAGATGCAGAGAAGAATCCACTCTTCTTAGACGAAACAGTTACTCGCGCACAGTTCCAGCAACTCACCGCTGATCTACTTGATCGTTGCAAGAAGCCATTCCAGCAAGTACTTAAAGATTCTGGAATCGCAATCTCTGCAATCAAGAGTGTTGTTCTCGTTGGTGGATCAACTCGTATGCCAGCTGTTGTAGATCTCGTTCGCGATCTCACAGGCGGGAAAGAGCCAAATAAGGGCGTAAATCCTGATGAAGTTGTGGCAGTTGGCGCATCTCTTCAAGCAGGTGTTCTCAAAGGTGAAGTAAAAGATGTACTCCTTCTCGATGTCACACCATTAACTCTTGGTATCGAAACCAAAGGTGGCGTTATGACACGCATGATCGAGCGCAACACAACGATCCCTACAAAACGCAGTGAAATCTTTACAACAGCCGATGACAATCAGCCTGCGGTACAGATTCAGGTCTATCAGGGCGAGCGTGAAATGGCTGCTTATAACAAGAAGCTAGGTATGTTCGAGCTATCCGGTATCGCACCAGCACCTCGTGGAATCCCACAGGTTGAGGTGACATTTGATATCGATGCCAACGGAATCGTTCACGTTTCTGCAAAAGATCTTGCAACAGGAAAAGAGCAGAGCGTCACAATCAGTGGTGGCTCAGCGCTTTCAAAGGATGAGATCGATCGCATGATGGCAGATGCTGAAGCTCACGCTGAAGAAGATAAGAAGCGCAAGGAAGAGGCAGAGATCCGTAACACCGGAGACTCACTTGTCTATCAGACTGAAAAATTCATCGCAGATAATGCCGACAAGTTCACAGAAGGTGAGGCACTCGATAAGAAGAACGAAGTTGAGGCCGCTCTTGCTGAACTGAAAACATCTCTCGGTGGTGCTAACTTCGAAACCATTAAGAGCGATACTGAAAAAGTTTCAACTCTTTCACAAGCTCTTGGTGCCTTGATGTATGCAGCAGCAGGTGCTGCAGCAGCCGATGCTCCTGGTGAAGATGGCGTTGAAGATGCAGAGGTTATTGACGAAGGCAGTAACTAATGTCAGAAGATCTCGTTACAGAGACACCTGAAATTATTGAAGATGTAGTTGTGGAGCCGGGTCAGGCAACTGACCCGGTTGCCGCACTTACTGCAGACCTACAACGTCTTCAGGCAGAGTATGCAAATTACAAAAAGCGCGTAGAGCGCGATCGCTCTCTTGCGCACGAACTTGCAATTAGCTCTGTCTTGATTGAACTTCTCCCCGTGCTTGATGACATCGAACGCGCACAATCACATGGCGAGTTAACAGGTGGATTCAAGGCAGTTGCAGATCAGATCGCATCTACTACTGAGCGCATCGGACTTACAAAGTACGGTACCGAAGGCGATATCTTCGATCCACAAATTCATGAAGCGTTACTTCATGACACATCCCCAGATGTCACAACATCTACTGCAACAAAGATTTTGCAGCCAGGATATAAATTTAAAGAGCGCATTCTTCGCCCTGCTCGTGTTGGGGTTACAGATCCAGAAGAAACACCTGCCGCGGAATAACTTATGGCTGCCAAAGATCTCTACGAGAAGGACTTCTACGCGATTCTCGGCGTCGACAAGAAAGCCGGCGCCGATGAAATTAAGAAGAAGTACCGCTCTTTGGCACGCGAGCTACACCCAGATAAAACTAAAGGCGATGACGCGCTAGAAGAGAAATTCAAAGCTGTCTCTGAGGCGTACGACATTCTCTCTGATTCCAAAAAGCGCGCAGAGTATGACGAAGCGCGCTCACTCTTTGAACGAGGTGGATTCCGCGGACCCATGGGTGGTCAAGGTGGCGGAGATTTCTCCGATCTCTTTGGTGGGGGATCCCCTAATGACATCTTTGCAAACTTATTTGGCGGAGGTGGAGTACGTCGTGGTCCACGCAAAGGACAAGATCTACAAACAGAGGCAACAATTACATTTAAAGAGTCAATTATGGGAACAACGCTAGGACTGAAAATTCCTGGCGATGATGGAAAAACACAGACAATTACGGCGCGCGTTCCTGCAGGTGTCAACGATGGCGCAAAGATTCGCGTAAAAGGTAAAGGTGCTCCAGGTGAAGCTGGACCAGGTGATCTCTTTATCTTGCTACATGTAAAACCACACCCAATTTTTTCTCGCAAGGCGGAAAATCTTCTTCTTACACTTCCTGTGACTTTTGTTGAAGCAACACTCGGGGCTGATATTAAAGTTCCAACTCTTGATGGTGATGAAGTAACTGTGCGTCTTGCTTCTGGAACACCTAATGGACGCACACTTCGCGTCAAAGGTCGCGGAATTAAAAAAGGTTCGATAACTGGAGATCTCCTTGCAACTATCGAAGTCCAAGTTCCGCAGAAGATCGAAGGCGAAGCAACCGAAGCACTCAAGAAGTTTGCGGAAGCAACATCTAGCCACGATGTACGACTTGAATTTAGAGCGAAGGCATCACAATGAGTGACGATAAGCGCGAAGAGATTGATGAGGCCGCTGGTCTTTATGTAATTTCAGTTGCGGCAGAACTTTCCGGTTTACACCCACAAACCCTGCGCCAATACGATCGAATTGGACTTGTCTCACCATCTCGCACAGTTGGACGCAATCGCAGATATTCATTGCGCGATATTGCATCCCTTCGCACAATCCAAAGACTTATCGGTGAAGGCATTAATCACGCAGGCATCAAGAGAATTATTGAACTCGAATCTGCGATGGCAAACATGGCGCTAGAGGTAGCAAAACTTCGTATTGAAGTAGATGCGCTTCTGACAGAAAACCCACCAAAATCGCTAGAGCTGCGCAAAAAGTCTGCAGTGATTATCTACAAGGAAGAGAATTAACTCTTAAAGGCGTTTACTCGCCCCTTCCAATTATTAAGAATCTTCTCCGAAGGAGCGCCTAGTACTTTCTCAAGGACTGAAGAATAGATATCTCTAAAATCAGTTGTCACAGCTAGATCGCCATCAATAAGCTTTGAAAGCGAAGGTTGATCACCGTAGAAACCACCAGTGATGCGATCGCCAATGAGAAAGACAGGGCCAGCAGATCCGTGGTCTGTTCCTTCAGATCCATTGGCCTTCACGCGTCGCCCAAATTCACTGTAAACGAGAACTGTTATGTCCTTTGATCGACCTGATGCCTTCATCTGGCTTAAGAAAGTTGTGATGCTCTTTGAGACAGTTCCCAAGAGAAGTGCTTGCGCATTTGCTTCATTGGCGTGAGTATCAAATCCACCGAGTGAGACTGACCAGGCACGCGTTGGAGACCCCGCAGCGATGAGCTTTGCTACAACATTAAGTTGTTGCGAAAGATTTGTATCTCCTCCTGCATTGCCTCCGGAGATCGTAGGTAAATCTTCAGCGGCAGGTGCTGGCTTTGCTAACACAGGTTGAACGCTGTCAGAGACGTTAAAGAGATTACGCATCGATGTTGCAGCAGCTGCCATAAGTGAGTTATCACCAGGGGATGCAACAGATAAACGTTGGCAAGCAGTTCCGATTGCACCTTTTGGAATTGCAAGTCCACCAAGAGGAAGTGCTGATCCGCTCTGTTTTGCACCAACAAGGAGAGGCGGAAGAACGCCACCCAAACTAATTGCAGTCATAGGATCAATTGCTTGAGTATCAAGCCAGCGGCCGAGCCATCCGGTATTCAAGTGTGTTCCAGGAGAACCGGTTTGCCAAATAGACATTGAAGAAAAGTGCGAACGATCTGGTTTTGGATATCCAACACCGCGAACGATTGCAACTTTACTTGCATCCCATAAAGATTTGATTCCGGTCATTGATGCATTCAGTGCAAGATCTGATGAAAGCGGAAGAAGAGTCTCTGGTTTATATGTTAACCCTGGTCGTGCGTTGTAATAAGCAGAATCTTTATACGGGATAACAGTGTTAAGACCGTCATTACCGCCGTATAAAGTGACGACGACAAGGATTGGAGTTCCAAGAGGCAATGGTCGAGTGATCGCGGCCTCTGCAATTTGATCAACAGTTAACAATGGAGTCACTGCAGCAGCAGTGACACCGGAGTATTTAAGGAACTGTCTACGTGTAACGGTAGACATCCCTAACTCTTGGCCGGGTACGCGAGGGAGTTCAATCATTGGCTCACCACATATTCTGGGCTACAGACGGCTGTCACTAAAAGTCTTTGCGGATCATCGCGCACACTTCGCATTGCATATGTGGTGCGGGTACTCCACTCAACAACACCTAAGAGATCAGCCAAATAAGCTGGCCGTCGCACAGTAGGAATGGCAGTGAGTTCGCTGAGGTCTGCCTCGGCGATTATCGATGTTGCAAATGAGACTCGATATTGAGCGCTAGCTGAGCTTAACCACGCTTGATCAACTGGCCATCCACCAACATTAGGAGGTGAGAACGGAACTTGTGAAAGCTTTTCTAGAAAACCGTAGAGTTTTGTAGGTGAAGGCAATTGAGAAGGCGTGATTGTTAATGCTCGGCAGAGTCCAATAAACCATTCAACAGGTGATTTCACCATTGAATACTGTTGTTGGGAAAACGCAGAACTTTCAATCAACGAGCTCATCAGCGCAGAAGTATCTCGGCCGGCAAAAGCTTTAATCATGGGATGATTTTGAGGAAGTGGTTCTTGAGAAGAGACAAAGCGATACCAGATGCGTTCTGCAATAAATAACGCCGAATTCTCTTGTGAAACCAAGTGGTCAATAACTTCCTCCGGGCTCATCGCACCTGACTTACCTAAAACAGTTACTGAACCAGCATCTCTTCTGCGTGCAGTAAAAGTGACAACACCAGAACTACGTGAGACTTGATAGCCGGTGAAGGCGCGTGCCAATTCTTTTACATCTGTTTCGGTGTAACGATTTACACCGAGAGTGAAGAGCTCCATCATTTCCCGAGAAAAATTCTCATTTGGCGCTTTAACTGTATTTTCCTGGCCGTCTAACCACACCTGCAGCGCACCATCTGAAAACATCACCTTCGCAAAATCTTTGAAGTTGCCAAGCGCATACTTTCTCATCGTTACATTTTGATTAAACATCGGCAGCGCGTAATTAACTTTTCCAATCGAGGTTGCCCAATGTCCGTGCCAAAACCATGTCATCTTCTCTTGAAGTGTGTGTGGGGATGCGACCATCTCATCTAACCACCACAAAAAGAGCTGTTGAGTTTGGTAACGAAGTTGTTGTGAGAACTCGACAACGTCAGGGCTATTTGGGGCTGGACGAGGACCTAAATCTGTGAGCACTGGTGGCGTAACAAAGGAAGTGCGAGAAGGTGGCGCAAGAACTTTGCTCCGCGTTGAGGGGAGACCGGCGCTTAGCGCTGCAGCAAATTCACCTGGCTTAGGGCCAAATCCTGTGCGGTGAAAGAGGCGCGCGATTTCGAGCCGTTTTAGATCCATGGCAACAGAGTAAGTGGCTGCACGTGGCAATGTAAGGTGTTGCCATGAACTCACATGAACTTCTCCGAGAAGAGATCAAAAGTAAGGCTGTTGTTCACGGAAAAGTCATACTTTCCTCAGGCAAAGAGGCCGATTACTACGTCGATCTACGCCGCATCACTCTTGATCATGTTGCAGCCCCTCTGGTTGGTCAGGTCATGCTCGACCTCACCAAAGATTTAGATTTTGAAGCAGTCGGTGGATTAACACTTGGAGCAGATCCGGTTGCAACTGCGATGATGCATGTGGCTGCAAGCCAAGGCCGTGCGCTCAATTCATTTGTAGTTCGTAAAGCTGAAAAAGCTCATGGATTACAACGTCGCATTGAAGGACCAGATGTAAAAGGAAAGCGCGTTTTGGCAGTTGAAGATACTTCAACAACAGGCGGATCAGTATTAACGGCAGTAGAAGCACTCAGAGAAGCAGGTGCGATTGTTGTTGGCGTTGCAGTTATTGTAGAGCGTGGTGCAAAAGAGGCAATCGATGCAGCAGGACTTGAATACCGCACTGCGTATTCACTCGCCGAGTTGGGTCTCTAAGACCAATCTTTTTTTGTTCGCCACTCGCGGAAGAGTTCCACAAATATAGGTAGCGTTGTGATGAAGATTATCAACAACGTTATTGGCAAGAGATAAGTGTCCACAGAACCTTTTATCTTTTCACCTAAGTAGTACCCAGCTATGACAATTCCATCCACCCAAATAATTGCACTGATGGAATTCCAAAGAAAGAATTTCTTTTGAGAAATTCCAACAATTCCACACATTGGATTAATCAAAGTACGAACAAATGGCGTGAAGCGAGCAAGAAGGAGTGCCTTACCAATCCCATACTTTTTCAACCATTTCTCGGTCGCTGCAACTTTTGCCTGATTAAAGATTCGGCTATTAGGTCGATCGAACAATTTCTTCCCATATTTATGGCCGATGAAATATCCAGTCTGAGATCCGGCAATCACAGAGAGCGGTCCACCAATAAGAAGACCGACTAGTGGAAGCTGAACCCCACCCAACGCCTGGCTAGCCGCACCAGATGATCCAACACCGGCCAAGAAAAGCAGTGAATCTCCCGGAAAGAGCATTCCAACGAGTAAACCTGTCTCAGTAAATAAGATTGTCAGGATTCCAATAAAGCCAAAAGTGGAGATCAGCGTCTCCGGATGAAGCGAATTAATTAGAGAATCCATAAGTTGAGGATAAGGTACGCGCCATGTCTTTGGCACCTCGACCACACTTCCATTTTTCGCCTGCGCGCAATTGGATGAATGATCCCAACGGACTTATTTTTTATCGTGGGAAGTATCACTTGTTCTTCCAATACAACCCAGAAGATAACCAATGGGGAAATATGTCGTGGGGACATGCAACATCTACTGACCTGATTAATTGGTATGAGCTACCCGTCGCAATTTCCTACACCGCTACACATGGAATCTTTTCTGGGAGCGCCGTTGTTGATTACTTCAACACCACGGGATTTGGTTCACTTGAAAATCCTGCGATGGTTGCGATTTATACGCAACATCAACATGATGGTTTGCGACAAGCCCAATCTCTTGCTTACAGCACTGACGAAGGTCTCACATGGCAGCACTATGAAGGCAACCCAGTTCTTGATTTAGAGATGAAGAATTTTCGTGATCCTAAAGTGTCTTGGAATACCGTTAACGAAGCGTGGGTAATGTCAGTTGTTAAACCCGAAGAATTCACCGTCACTTTCTACCAATCACCAGATTTGAAATCATGGGAACTCCTTAGCGAATTCACCAATAAGAACGGCACCGATGGGGTCTGGGAGTGCCCAGATCTATTCCCATTGCCAGTTAATAACAATCCGGATGAAATCAAGTGGGTTCTCTTAGTGTCAGTAAACCCTGGTGGAGTTACTGGTGGATCGGGAACGCATTACTTCATTGGTGATTGGAATGGAAAAGAATTTACCGCTGATGACCGGACGACTCGTTGGTTAGATTATGGTCGTGACAATTATGCAGGTGTCACATTTAATGATGCGCCGGATAATCGTCGCGTCTACATCGCTTGGATGAACAATTGGGATTATGCAAAAGAGATTCCAGCAAACCCAGCTCGGGGCACAATGACGATTCCTCGCGAACTCTCACTTACAAAAATCGATAATCAAATTACTTTGATTCAAAACCCCGTATATGAAATTAACAAATCCAAGATTAACGATCAGCGATTTACAATCACACCTTCTGCCACAAAATCAGGAATTAGATTCGCTCGAGAAGATGGCGCATCTTTTGATATTGGTTACGACAGCCAAAGAAAAGAAATTTACGTAGATCGCACGCACGCATGGTTTGATATCAATTCAACTTCGGTCCATGCAGCGCCCTTTGTCGCAACAAAACCATTCGAGATTCGAGTCACCACCGATTACGGTTCGGTCGAAGTATTTGTCGATGGTGGGCGCTTAGCGATCACAGATTTGTTGCTACCTAGCAGTAGCACTTGGTCGACTACCCCGTTCTAGAGGGGTTTATGCTCAAAAAGACTGTAAAAAAACTGTAAAAACCCGAAAAAATTTGATTACTTTGTTATCACTCAAACCCCCCACATAGGCCTTCGGTCAAGTAATTTTCACCGACCCGGAAGTAGGACACAGCTGTTCCTGCCTCCACCCCTTGAAAGGAAATATTGATGAAGAAGTTCACAAAGTTAGGTGCTCTCGCAGTTGCGTCAGCGCTTTCTTTGACTGTTCTAGCAACTGCTCCAACAGCATCTGCTGCAACATGTGCAAAGAAGACAACAGTAGAAATGCTTGGAACAATCAAGCCTGAAATTCAGGTTGAGTTCCTCGCTGCAGTTAAGGCTTACAACGCTAGCCAGAAGTGCTACACACTTAAGTCGATCCCTGGCGATCGCAACCTCACATTCCTCCAGAACGTAACACCTAAGTACGCAGCGAAGAATGCTCCAACAATCATGTACACACTCCAAGAGATTCCTGACATGGCTGACAAGGTCATGGACTGGAAGGGAACAAAGCTTGTAAAGCTAGTTTCACCAGGACTTCTCGCTGCAGCTAACGTTGGTGGAAAGCAAGTTGGTATTCCATCAACAGCTGAAGCATTCGGACTTCTTTACAACAAGAAGGTTCTTGCTGATGCAGGTATTGATCCAAAGAAGATCACAACTCGCACAGAACTAGAAGCAGCATTCAAGACTCTTCAGG
>Ga0315903_10000825_pt1 | contig 46603 bp, 44 predicted proteins | sample LakEriMetagenome_7_FD_203524 | JGI IMG/M metagenome (GOLD analysis project Ga0315903, IMG submission 203524) | Freshwater fungal communities from buoy surface, Lake Erie, Ohio, United States - Buoy 2 MA119 | ecosystem: Environmental > Aquatic > Freshwater > Lake | place: USA: Lake Erie, Ohio... | reverse complement strand
ATGAGTTGGCCGCCCGCTCCGATGTGAACTGGCAACCCGTCAAACTGGCACACGAGAGTTGGAACTACCAGCACCAAGGCTTGACTGGCATAAAACCCACCGTGTTACTTACAGCGCATCAAAAATGCAGAGTTGTAGCTGGCACGTTTGCCCCCTCCTCGGGCTTTTAGAGTTCCAGAGCTGCTCAATGACTTGGCGCATCAACTAAAGGGGTAACAGATGACTGTACTAAAGCTACGCAAATGGGACAGTGCCGAGCACCTTAAAACCGAGGAGGACATGGCGCTCTATCTTGAGGCATGCCTGCAAGAGGCGGGCGATGATGCCGCATTTATTGCCAAGGCCCTTGGCACGATTGCCAGAGCCAAGGGGATGTCGCAACTCGCGCGTGACACGGGTCTGGGCAGAGAAAGTCTCTACAAAGCGCTGTCAGGTGAAGGGAACCCCAGCTTTGCGACCATCCTTAAAGTCACGGCAGCTCTAGGCATACAACTCCACGCACAGCCAATGCATACCGAATAAGCACATCAACCCGCCACCGCCACCGGCACACGTTGAGCCAGTGCGCACATGAGTTCATAGCCCACGGTGCTTGCGGCTTGGGCCACTTCATCGATGGCCAGCACGGCGCCATTGGCAGCTTGGCCCCAAAGGGTGACGGTGCTGCCCACGCCGGCTTCTGGGAAAGGGGTCAAGTCTACGGTGAGCATGTCCATGCTGACCCGGCCCACGGTGCGGCCCCGCGCGCCCTCGATCAAAACAGGCGTGCCGGTGGGGCAAATGCGCGGGTAGCCATCGGCATAACCGCAGGCCACCACGCCGATGCGGGTGGGGTGCTCGGCCACAAAAGTGGAGCCATAGCCCACGCTGTCGCCGGTTTGAACGTGTTGCACGGCAATAACTTGGGCGCTCAGGGTCATGGCCGGTTGCAAGCCCCAGTGCGCTGCATTGTTTTCGGGGTGGTCGGGGGCGCTGCCATAAACGGCAATGCCCGGGCGCACCCAGTCAGATTTCACCGCCGGGTCATGGGCGTGCCGCAAGGTGGCGGCGCTGTTGCTCACGCTGCGTTCACCGGGCAAATCGCGGGTGACCTCTTCAAAACGGGCCACCTGATGGGCCACGCCCTTGGAGCCGTCGGCATCACTGAAGTGGGTCATGAGCGAGATTTCGTCCACTTGCGGCAGCGCGTTCAACCGGGTCCAGGCCGAGCGCAAACGGTGCGGCGCAAAGCCCAGCCGGTTCATGCCCGAGTTCATTTTGAGGAAAACCCGGTGCGGTTCGTGGGTTTTGTGCAGCGCCAGCATGTCGATCTGTTCGTCGCAATGCACGGTGTGCCACAAGTGCAGACGTGAGCACAACTCCAGATCGCGGGCCTCAAAGGCCCCCTCGAGCAACAAAATAGGGCCGCGCCAGCCCAGCGCACGCACCCGTTCTGCTTCTGTCAGGTCGAGCAGGGCAAACCCATCGGCGCCGCGCAAGCCATCAAACACACGTTCAATGCCGTGCCCGTAGGCATTGGCCTTGACCACTGCCCAGACCTTGGCGTCGGCAACCGCTTGCCTGACCTGGCTCAGGTTGTGGCGCAGTGCGGCGGTGTGAATGGTGGCTTGAATGGGACGGGGCATGAATCGCTTGCAAAAAGAGACTGGAAACCCAAGTGTGCCAGCAAACGAGGTGGGTTCGGAGTCGGTCAAAAAGCCATTTTCTCCCCCGGGAATACCCGCTTGGTTTCGCTCAGGGCGCGCTTTCAAATGCTTTACACTGCCCTGCTACTTCTCAACCCTGCGCATTCCGCCTGAACCTTTCAGGCGCTGGCTGAACCCTGTAATCCATGGAAGTTTTTCAGTTTTTAATGCCCATCTTTACCGAATACGGCTACATCGCCGTGTTTGTGATGTTATTGATATGTGGCTTTGGCGTGCCGATCCCCGAAGACGTGACCCTGGTGACCGGGGGCGTGATTGCTGGTTTGGGGCATGCCGATGTGAACACCATGTTTGCAGTGGGCATGGCTGGGGTCTTGATTGGTGACGGCCTGATGTTCATATTGGGGCGGCTTTATGGGCAGCGCATCGCCCAGATGCCGGGTTTCCGCAAGATTCTGACGCCCGAACGCTTTGCCAGTGCGCAAGACGCTTTTCAGAAATATGGCAAATGGGTCATGTTTGTGGCCCGGTTTTTGCCCGGTCTGCGCACCCCGGTTTTCTTTTCGGCAGGCATGAGTCACCGTGTGAGTTTTGCCACTTGGTTTTTGATGGACGGATTTGCCGCCCTGATCAGTGTGCCGATCTGGGTTTATTTGGGCTATTTCGGTGCCCAAAACTGGGACTGGATGTTTGCTGTGTTGCGCCAATTCCAGCACGGCATTTTTGCGCTGTTGGGCCTGGGCTTGGCTTGGCTGGGCTGGCGCTGGTGGCGCAAACGCCAAAGCCTTGCTGCCGCAGCTGCCGCTGATTCGCCCAGCGATCGTCCTTGACCTGCCCAAGCATGGGCCAACTCTCTCCCAAAAGCCTGTCTGTCGCCGGACTCCTGTTCAACGCGTTCGTGTGGGGCGTGTGCTGGTGGCCCTTTAAACAACTCGAGGCGCAAGGTCTGCACCCCCTCTGGGCCACGGCTTTGGTTTATGGCTTTGTATTTGTAAGCATTGCCCTGTGGCTTTGGAAAACCAACAAGCTGGTCAGCTGGGGGCCGCACCCCGGTTTGTGGGTTTTGTTGCTGGCCTCTGGCTTGACCAATGTCGGCTTCAACTGGGCCGTGACCGTGGGCGATGTGGTGCGCGTGGTCTTGCTTTTTTACCTGATGCCGGCCTGGTCTGTGCTGGTGGCTTGGTGGCTATTGGGTGAAAAACCCAGCCCTTTGGCCTTGCTGCGCTTGGTATTGGCGCTGGCCGGTTTGGTCATTGTGCTGAAAACACCCGAAACCCCCTGGCCCGTGCCCGAAAGCCTGGCCGATGTGCTGGCCCTGCTGGGTGGCCTGTCCTTTGCCATCACCAACGCCTTGTTGCTCAAACTGAAAGACACCCCCAGCTCGTCGCGCACACTGGCCATGTTTGGCGGCGGGGCGGTCATGGCCACCCTGGCGGCTGTGGTGGGCCTGCTCATCGGCGTGGTGGCAGTGGGCCAAGCCCCCACCTGGGAATGGTTGCCTTTGGTGGCCTTGCTGGGCTTCTCTTTTTTGGTGGGCAACCTGGCTTTGCAATATGGTGCGGCCCGGCTGGCGGCGCACACCACGGCCCTGGTCATGTTGTCCGAGGTGCTGTTCGCCAGTGTGTCTTCGGTCCTACTGGGCGCATCTGACTGGGATAACCGCACCTTGATTGGCGGCGCCTTGATTTTGCTGGCAGCGGTGCTGTCGATCATTGGCCCTGCACAGCGTGACCCCAAACCTTAAACCGGAGTTCCCCATGAGCCTTTACGACTTAGAAGCCCTGAGCATCGACAACCAACCCGTGGCCTTGTCACAGTACCAAGGCCAGGTCTTGCTGATCGTAAACACGGCCAGCGCCTGCGGCTTTACGCCCCAATTTGGCGGCTTGGAAAAACTGCACAAAAGCTACGGCAACAAAGGCTTGGTGGTGCTGGGCTTTCCCTGCAACCAGTTCGCCAGCCAAGACCCCGGTGACGATGCGCAAATTGCCAACTTTTGCCAAAAGAACTACGGCGTCAGCTTCCAGATGATGCACAAGATCAAGGTGAACGGGGACGAAGCGCATCCGCTTTACCAATGGCTGACCGCCGAAGCCCCGGGCATTTTGGGCAGCAAAGCCATCAAGTGGAACTTCACCAAATTTTTGGTGGGCAAAGACGGCCGCGTCATCAAACGCTACGCCCCCCAAGACGCCCCCGAAAAAATGGCCAAAGACATCGAGGCGGCGTTGGCGGCTTGACAGAGGGCTACTGACAACGGGGTGTCAGGAGGGTTGAAAAGCACCCAAATACGATTTAAACCTTGTTGTTTTAACGTCTGACGTTCATTTATCCATGTTGCCAATGGCAGGCCCTGTCTTTTATGCAAAAAACAGGGGCCTGCGAACCCACCAGATATTGACCCGCTGATCAGTCAAACATCACGGGTTGGTGGGTGGCGGCGCTTTGGGCTGCGGCGTCAGCCAGAATTTGGGCCTCTACACCGTCTTGCACCGAGGTGCGGAAGGCACCACCTTGTTGCAGAACGGTGAAGAAATGCTCAATTTCCAAGCGGTACGCAGCGGCGTAGCGTTGCAAGAAAAAGGCTTCCGGGTTGTCTTGCTGGGTGCCCTTTGCCGAGGCTTGGGTGACCTCGCTGGGGCGGTGGTTGCCGCATTGCAGCATGCCCAGTGAACCCATGATTTCAAAGCGTTGGTCATAACCGTAGGCCGCGCGGCGCGTGGTGTTGATCTGGCACAAGCGCCCTTTGGCGGTTTTGATGGTGACCGCCGTGCAGTCAAAATCGCCCGCTTGCCCAATGGCCGGATCGGTGAGGCAGGAGCCGGTGGCGCTCAGCCAAACGGCTCGGTCGCCGTCGTTGCACAAGATCCAGCGGAACACGTCAAAGTCGTGAATCAGCATGTCGCGGAAGATGCCGCCTGACTGCTGGATGTACGAGACCGGGGGGGCGCCCGGGTCGCGGCTGGTGATGATCAGCATTTCTGGGTTGCCAATCTCGCCTCGGTCCATGCGTGTTTTGGCTTCGTTGAAGGTGGGGTCAAAGCGGCGCTGAAACCCGATCATGCAAGCCACGCCCGCCTGAGCCACTGCGGCTGCGCACGCTTGGGCACGCTCGGCCGACAAGTCCACTGGTTTTTCGCAAAAGATGCTTTTACCTGCTTGTGCAGCGCGGGTAATCAAATCGGTGTGGGTGGTGGTGGGGCTGCCAATGACCACTGCGTCGATGGAGGGGTCGGCAAAGATGTTGTCGATGCTGTCCACCCGTGAACCGTGTAATTGCGCCAGCTCAGCTGCGCTGTCGACCATGGGGTCGTTGACGGCGGTGAGTTCAATGCCGGGCATGGCCGCCAGGTTGGCGGCGTGGATGCGGCCGATGCGGCCTGCGCCAAAGAGTGCGACTTTTTTCATGGGGTGTCCAGTTTTTGAAGTGGTTAAGGGGAGCGAATAAGAGAAAGAAATATCTGTTGAGTCAGCAGCGCGGGCGTCATCAAGAAACAGCCGCTGTGCCGGGTTCGTATTGAAGTTCTAGGCGGTAGGCCAGCGCCATGAACAGACTTTGGGCCACCGTCATGGTGTTGGTCAGCGCCCGAAAGCCGAACACACTGGTTTCGTTGACCAACAGCGCGGCAGTGGCCAGCCGGGCCAGCGGGCTCAAGCTGCTGTCGGTGATGGCAATGATGCGAGCGCCGCGTTCGTGCGCCTGCCGCACCAGGCTTTCGGTTTCTTCGGCGTAGGGCGCAAACGAAATCGCCACCAGCACATCTTGGGCCTGCAGCCCGCGCAACTGGCCCTCTTGCATGCTGCCCATGGCGGTGATGTGTTGCACCCGTTTTTGGGTGTGCTGCAAGGCATAGGCCAGGTAGGTGGCCACGGCAAATGACCGCCGAGTAGCCGCCAGCCACACTGTATCGGCTTCAAACAACAAGTTAACGGCGGCCTCAAAAGTCGGGGCGGACAAAGTGGTTTGCAGCTCTTGCATAGCCGCAATGCTGCCGCCCATCAGTGCGTGGGCAATGTCGGTGCTTTGCAGGTTGAGTGCCCCCAGCTCGATGGCCCCACGAATGCGCGAGGGGTAATCCCGCCCGGGCGAAATCTGCCGGGCCAGGCCCTCCCTGAACAACCTTTGCAGCTCTGAGAAGCCACTGAAGCCGAAATGTTTGGCAAAACGCACGATGGCCGAGGGCTGAACCTGACAGCTTTGCGCCACTTGCTGGATGGACTGAATGCCCAGTTGGCCCCGGTGCCGATCCACATAGTGGCCAATGACCTTGAGTTGTTTGCTCAGGCCCTCGAACCCTGCCGCCATGGCCAAGAACAGTTCGTCCTCGGTTTGGGGTGCGGTTTTTAGGGTTTGGGCGTTCATGGCGGGGTAAAAGAGGTCGCAGGGTAGCGGATTTAAATTATCCTTTAAGTTTGCATTTAAAAAAGAAATTTATTTCCGGGGTATTCACCTATTGGAAAAGTTTTTCTATTTTTTACATTTGAATGAATTCTTATGGCCTACACCCCCTGCCCAAGGGATTCAACACAATGAAAATCGAATTTCCCCAAAATCGCCCCATCGACCTGATTTGCCTGGGCCGTCTGGCGGTTGATCTGTATGCCGAGCAATTTGGCAGCCACCTTGAAAACGCGCGCAGCATGGCCATGTATTTGGGCGGCAGCTCGGCCAACCTGGCCTTTGGTGTGGCCCGTCTGGGCCTGAAAAGCGCCATGCTGTCGCGGGTGGGCAACGAGCAAATGGGCCGCTTCCTGAAGCAGACTTTGCAGCAAGCCGGGTGCGACACCAGCCAAGTGCAGGTGGACCCGGAGCGGCTCACGGCACTGGTTTTGCTTGGGCTAAAAGACCGCGACACCTTTCCCTTGTTGTTTGTGCGCGAAAACTGTGCCGACATGGCGGTGGACGCCGATTTAATTAGCGAAGACTTCATGGCCGGATGCCGTGCGCTGGCCATCACCGGCACCCATTTGTCCACGCCAGGCACGCGCCGCGCCGCGCTCACCGCCTTGGGCCATGCCAAGCGCCACGGATTGGTGCGGGTGCTGGACATTGATTTCAGACCCGTTTTGTGGGGCCTGACCTCGCGCGGCGCAGGCGACAACCGTTATGTGCCCGATGCCCAAGTCACCGCGCAATTGCAGGCGGTGTTGCCCGAGTTCGATTTGTTGATTGGCACCGAAGAAGAGTTTTTGATTGCTGGCGGCGTGCCCAACGACTTGCTGGCCTGCCTGCACGCCGTGCGCGCCATCAGTTCGGCCACGCTGGTGGTCAAGCGGGGGGCCATGGGTTGCAGCGTGATCGAAGAAGCCATTCCCGCCCACATCGACGATGCCCCCTTGTTTGCCGGGGAACGAGTTGAAGTGCTCAACGTGCTGGGAGCCGGGGATGCGTTTTTGTCCGGCCTGATGGCCAGCTTGTTGCAGGGCAAAGACTGGGCGCAGTCCACCCAAGTGGCCAATGCCTGCGGGGCTTTGGTGGTGTCACGCCATGCGTGCTCGGCGGCCATGCCCACCCCGGCTGAACTGGCGCACTGGTTTGGCGGCACGCGCAACCCCAAGGTGGATGCCGACCAACAGTTGGCCCATCTGCACCGCGTGGCAGTGGCGCGGCCAAATTGGCCAGAATTGTGCGTGATGGCCTTTGACCACCGCAGCCAGTTTTACGACATGGCCCGCGAAGCCGGTGCGCCCGAATCGCGCATTCCGGTGCTCAAGAGTTTGCTGGTGCAAACCGCCGCCCAAGTGGAGCGCAGCCACAACTTGCAGGGCAGTACAGGGGTGCTGATTGACGGGGGCGATTACGGTTTGCACGCCCTGGCCAGCGCCACCGGACGCGGTTGGTGGGTGGGCCGCCCAGTGGAGCTGCCCAGTTCGCGACCACTGCGCTTTGACGGCACCCGCTCGATTGGCACGGCGCTGACCCACTGGCCCACCGAACAAGTGGTCAAGTGTCTGCTGAGTTATCACCCGGACGACGCCTACCCGCTGCGACTGGAACAAGAGCAAAAAGTGCTGGAGCTGTGGGAAGCCACCCGCGCCAGTGGCAACGAGTTGCTGCTGGAAATCATTTGCCCTGCGGCCATGATGCCCAAGGGCACCGAAGACGCCGCTGTGTTGCGCTCGGTCAAGCGCTTTTACAACTTAGGGGTCAAGCCCGAGTGGTGGAAGCTGGCCCCCATGCAAGACAGTGGCTGGCAAGCTTTGTCTGAGCTGATTGCCGAGCGGGACCCGTATTGCCGGGGTGCCGTGATTTTGGGCCTGAACCAACCCCTAGAGCACTTGGCACAAAGCTTCACGCAAGCCGCCAACCCGATTGTCAAAGGCTTTATGGTGGGCCGAACCTTGTGGGCCAGCGCCTCTTTGCGCTGGCTTAAAAACGACATCAGCGATGCCGAATTGGTGCATGAAGTGGCTGCCAATCTGGCCACCTTGGTCGAGGCTTGGCGCAGCCGAAGCCCCGGCTTGCCCAAGTCGCCTGCCACCGCAAAAGGCTTGCAGCCATGAGCACCACCCGTCTCACACTGGCGCAGGCCTTGGTCCGACACCTGGCGGCGCTGCGCATCGAGCTGGCCGACGGCACCGTGCAGCCTTATTGCGCGGGTGTTTTTTCCATCTTTGGACACGGCAACGTGGCCGGTTTGGGTGAGGCACTGTGGGCCAGCCGGGCCGAGCTGCCCACCTACCGGGCGCACAACGAACAAGGCATGGCGCACGCCGCCATTGCGTTCAGCAAAACGCAGTTTCGCCAGCGCATCATGGCCGTCACCACCTCCATCGGCCCAGGGGCCACCAACCTGGTCACAGCAGCGGCACTGGCGCATGTGAACCGATTGCCGGTCTTGCTGTTGCCCGGCGACACCTTCAATTCGCGCGCGCCCGACCCCGTGTTGCAACAACTGGAAGACTTTGCGCAAGGCGACCTGAGTGTCAACGACTGCCTGCGCCCGGTCACGCGGTACTTTGACCGCATCACCACACCCCAGCAAATTTTGTCGGCGCTGCCGCGTGCCATTCAGGTCATGACCGACCCGGCCGCTTGCGGTCCAGTGTGTCTGGCCTTGCCACAGGATGTGCAGACCCAGGCGTTTGACTGCCCCGACGACTTTTTGCACCCTGATGTTCTGCGCTTTAGGCGTCCTCCGGCCGAATCCTATGAACTGGCGCGTGCAGCCGCTTTGCTGCAGTCTGCAAGGCAACCCGTGATCGTGGCGGGGGGTGGCGTGCTTTACAGCCAGGCCTGGGCGGCTTTGCGTGCCTTTGCCCACACCCATGGCATTCCGGTCATGGAAACGCAGGCCGGTAAAAGCAGCTTGCCGTGGGACGATGCACTTAATTTGGGGGCCGTGGGTGTGACCGGTTCACCCGCCGCCAACGCCATGGCAGCGCAAGCCGATATGGTGTTGGCTGTGGGCACCCGGCTGCAAGACTTCACGACCGGATCGCACAGTTTGTTTGCCAAAGCCCGCATTGTGGGTTTGAACGTGAACAGCCTCGATGCCACCAAATGGGGCAGTGTGGCGCTGGTGGCCGATGCCCGCGTCGGTTTGAGCCAACTGAGCGAAGCCCTGCAAGGCTGGCAAGCCGCAGCGGCCTGGACCCAACAAGCCAAGACGCTGGGCGCGCAATGGTCAGAGCGCGTGACCGCCCTCACGCAGGCGGTGCCACAAGACAGCTTGCCCTACGACGCCGAAGTCATCGGCGCGGTGCGCGACTCTTTGAACGATGCAGGTGGCGACAGCGGCCTGAACGACGTGGTGGTGTGCGCAGCGGGTACCCTGCCCGCCGAATTGCACAAACTCTGGCGTGCCTCCGGCCCCGGCAACTACCACATGGAATACGGCTACTCGTGCATGGGGTACGAGATTGCGGGCGGGCTGGGCATCAAGATGGCACGCCCCGCGCAAGAGGTGATCGTGATGGTGGGCGATGGCTCGTACATGATGATGAACTCCGAGATTGCCACCTCGGTCATGCTGGGTCAAAAGCTGATCGTGATCGTGCTGGACAACCGTGGCTATGGCTGCATTCAGCGTCTGCAACTGGCCACGGGCAGCCCGCGCTTCAACAACATGCTGGACGATTGCGTGCCCGAGGGCGGTGCCCCCAGCCGCATCGACTTTGCCATGCACGCCCGCAGCATGGGCGCGCATGCCGTGCATGTGGCGAACGTGACCGAGCTCAAGGCCGCCATGGTCACCGCGCGTGCAGCCACGCACACCCAAGTGCTGGTGATCGACACCACGCACAGCCGCACCACCGAAGACGGTGGTTGCTGGTGGGAAGTGGCCATTCCCGAAGTGTCTGAGCGTGCCGAAGTGCACACCGCGCATGCCCAATACCTCAGCAACAAACGCGCGCAGCGCCTTTGACCCGAACCAAGCTGCGACGCTCAACACGCCACTCACCCATTCAACTTATTGCAAAGAAACCCCTTATGACTTGGAACGTAAAAATAGGCATCAACCCCATCAGCTGGATGAACGACGACTTGCCCTCGCTGGGCGGTGAAACCTTGCTCGAGACCGCCTTGCAGGAGGGCAAAGAAATTGGCTACGAAGGCTTTGAGCTGGGCAACAAATTCCCCAAAGACGGCCCGAGCCTGAAAGCCAAACTCGATGAATTTGGCCTGGCCTGTGTCTCGGGTTGGTACTCAGGGTTTCTGGCAGAACTGGCCCCCGGACAAGACAACGCCCAAGCCGTAGCGGCCGAAATCGAGCGCTGCCAGCCGCACATGAGCAAGCTGCAATACAACGGCGTGAAGGTGGTGGTGTACGGTGAATGCGCGGGCACAGTGCAAGGCCAAATCGACACCCCAGTGGCCAAGCGGCCCACTTTTGCCACCGATGCACTGTGGCAAGCCTATGCCCAGCGCCTGAACGCTTTTGGTGAACACCTGCTGGCCACCTACGGCATCCAACTGGCCTACCACCACCACATGGGGGCTTATGTCGAATCAGCGGCCGACGTGGACAAACTGATGGACCTGACCGACCCAGCCAAAGTGTTCTTGTTGTTTGACACCGGACACGCCTATTTTGGCGGCGCCCTTGACCCCAACGCCTTGCTGCTCAAGCATGTGCAGCGCGTGGTGCATGTGCATTGCAAAGATGTGCGCGTGCCCGTCATCGCCCAAGCGCGCAATGACCAATGGAGCTTTTTGAATGGCGTGCTGAACGGCGTCTTCACGGTGCCGGGCGATGGCAGCATCGATTTTGCAGCCGTGCTCTCGACCCTGCACGCCGCTGGCTACGAAGGCTGGTTGGTGGTGGAAGCCGAGCAAGACCCCGCCGTGGCACCCAGTTACGCATTTGCCCAAAAGGGCTACCAGACGCTGCGTGCGCTGGTCAATCTTCAGAACTGAGGCACAACATGGTCAGCCCCCTCTTGGTTAAAGCCGCCCCCACGGGGCAAGAAATTGTCAACATCACGCCCGAAAAAGCGGGTTGGACACATGTGGGTTTTCGGGCCATTCGCTTGCTGGCCGATGGCACCCAAACCCTGGACACCGGCACGCGGGAACTGTGCTTGGTGGTGCTGACCGGCACAGTCGATGTGACGGTGAACGGCGTCCCCTATGCGGGCTTGGGCCTGCGCCGCAGTGTTTTTGAAAGCGTGCCGCCCGCCGCCATTTATGTGCCCCCGCATCAGTCGGTGCACATCCGTGCCAGCACGTCAGCAGAAGTAGCGTTGTGCACTGCCCCGTGTGACGACGCCGTGCGCAATGTGAAAGTGTTGGACCCACAAACCATGCGCCGCAGCGTGCGCGGACAAGGGGCCAACACCCGCTATGTGTGCGACATCCTGCCGCACGATGATCCCGCTGCCGCCCATTTGCTGGTGGTGGAAGTGCTCACACCCGCCGGACATTCCTCCAGCTACCCGCCGCACAAGCACGATCTGGAACAGCCTCCAACTGAAACACAGCTCGAAGAAACCTATTACCACCGCCTGAACCCGCCGCAGGGATTTGCTTTTCAGCGCGTCTACACCGATGACCGCAGCCTGGACGAGGCTTGCGCGGTTGAAAACCACGATGTCGTGATGGTGCCGCGTGGTTACCACCCGGTGGTGGCACCGCATGGCTACGATTTGTATTACCTGAACGTGATGGCCGGACCCAATCGGTTTTGGGTCTTTAAAAATGACCCGGCGCATGAATGGATGTTGGTCCCGGCCAGAGCATGAAAAACCGTGCCGTTTCAGCCGCTGACTTCGACCCCCAAGGCCATGGCAGCACCTCGCAGCGCAGGTTGATCGGCACGAATCACCCAAGTGGGAATAGTCTTAAGGTAAGGCGCAAAACGCCCTTTGTCTTCAAAGGCAGCACGGAAACCAGAGCGCGCAAAATAATCGCCCAAGTGCCCGATCACGCCCCCCCCCACATAAATGCCGCCACGCGCGCCCAAGGTCAACGCCAAATTACCCGCCACGTTGCCCAGCAATCGACACAGGGCGTCGAGTGCTTCTTCGCAAGCGGCGTTTTGTCCTGCCAGGGCCAAGCGGGTGATGTCGGCGGCAGTCTCCACCTGACACGCTTCGCCATTGAGTTCGCAAATGGCACGGTACAAGTTTTCAAGGCCCATGCCAGACACCACACGCTCGGCCGAAACATGGGACCAACTGCGCCACAAAATTTGCAAAATAGCGGCTTCACGCGCGTTACCGGGGCTCATGCTGACGTGCCCGCCCTCACCTGCGATCGGTACCCATTCGCCAGACCGGGCTCGGACCAAAGAAGAAACCCCCAAACCCGTGCCTGCTCCCAACAAACCACGCGGCGCATCTTGGATGGCCGCACCACCGCCAATGGCTTCAAGCTCGTGTTCACCCAGAGTGGGGGCAGCCAAGGCCATGGCTTCCCAGTCGTTGAGCATGCGCAATTCGTCCAGACCCAAGCCCTTCCGGGTCGCCTCGATGGAGAACGCCCAAGCGTTATTGGTCATGCGCAAAAAGTCGCCATCAATCGGGTTGGCAATAGCGACACACGCCCGGCGAATGCCGCTGACGCCGGTCTGTTGCAGGTAGGCCGAAATGGCCGATTGCAGATCCGCAAAGGCACTGGTCGACAAGGTCAGCGCATGGCTAAGTGCTTGGTGTTGACCCGCTGTCAGAGCAAAACGGGCATTGGTCCCGCCAATGTCCCCGACCAGGCAAGGGGCAGCAGTTTCTGGGGTCATAAAAGTCAGTGTGGATCGGGCGAAAGGGTTGAGCTTAAGGGATGCGCGGCAGATTATCGTTCGGTAGGTGTGAAGTCGAACGCCATATTGTGAAAATATTTTTGGCCTGGAGCGTACCAAACAGGGGCATCCAGAGCCGGGCCGTTGGGCATGTCTTCGGTCTCCAAGCAAAGCGCAGCGCCGGGCAGATGCGCCGCACCCAATGGCGCTGAACCCGGCGTTAAATTGCCTGCGGCATAGACATGCATCCAGGGCCGATCGGTGCTGAGCGTGAGCGACAAATCCCGTCCCGAAAGGCAGGCCACCCGCCGCAAATGGCGCTCGGCGTCCAGTTTTACGGCGACATCGAGCTGCTGAATTTGTGATTCTGGAAAACCCGCTGCCGCCCGGAAATCAAATGGGGTGTCTTGCACCGATTGGGCTGGTAAGGGCAAATCGAGTGCATCGGTGGGCAGATAAGCCTGGGCATTCACTTGCAAACGGTGATGTTGCAAACCCGCTTGGGCGTCCAGATTCCAGTAACTGTGCTGCACAAAATTAAGCGGGCAAGGGGCATCCACTTCGGCTTGCACTTGCCACACCAAGCGCGAGCCTTGCAAGGCGTAGGTCACCTGCGCTGTGCAGCGCCCAGGAAACCCCATGTGCCCGTCGGGCGTGTCCAGAGTCAAGATGACGGCGTTGGCATCTGCAGCCAAAACCGACCAATCGAGTTGGCCCGAACCTTCGCGCCCACCGTGCAGGCAATGGCCTTTGCTGTTGTTGATGTCGAGCGCCCATTGCTGCCCATTGCGGGCCAGCTGCCCCTGCGCAATACGGTTGCCATAGCGGCCACAAACAGCCCCGATGGAGGCGTTGTCCTGACGGTAATCGGCCGGATTTTTGAAGCCCAGCGTGAGTGGACGGGGACCTTCAGGGGCGGTCATCCACCAAAGCTGCATCAGGCGCGCGCCATACGGCAAAACCCAAGCTTGAAGGCTGTCGTTTTGCAACACGATGACGTCAGAGGGCGGCATGTAAAAGGTCATCTCGATCTCCAGCAAGCCCTTGGCCACCCATAGTTCGCTATTGGGCCTATTAGGGAGTTAAAAGGTATGCAATTTAAGTGTTTCCACTAGTAGGCATTAATCACAATTAATGGATACTTCGTTTATTGTGCGAACTAAATATCTAAATGGTTCTGGCAATGAAGCGCAATTCAATCATAACCTCCCCTTTTGGGGTACTTTTCTGGAGACATGCATGAAATTAAAACGTCAACTTACCGCCCTGGTCCTCGCCCTGGCCGCAGGCTCATCCTTTGCTCAGCTGACGGTCGGCGTCAGCTTTGATGCTTACCAAGAAGAGCGCTGGAAAACCGACGAAGCCGCCATCAAGGCCGAATTGGCCAAAAGCGGTGCCAAATACATCATGTCCGATGCTGGCTCTTCCACAGAAAAGCAATTGACCGACATCGATGGCCTGATCGCCAAGGGTGCCAAAGTCCTGATCATTCTGGGCCGCGACAAAGACGCAATCCTGCCGGCCGTGGCCAAAGCCAACCAGCTCAAAATCCCGGTCATTGCCTATGACCGTCTGTTTGAAGCCCCTGGCGTGACTTACATCACTTTTGATAACAAAGAAGTGGGCCGCATGACAGCTCGCGCCATTTTGGCAGTCAAGCCAAAAGGCAATTTCGCCATCATCAAAGGTGATCCAGGTGATGCGAACGCCAACTTCCTGCGCGAAGGTCAAGGCGAAGTGTTGGCCGAAGCCCTCCAAAAGGGTGACGTGAAGATTGTGGGCGAGGAGTACACCGCTGGCTGGAACCCCGCCAATGCCCAGAAAAACATGGAACAAATCCTGACCAAAAACGGCAACAAGATTGACGCCGTCATTGCTCAAAACGACGGCATGGCCGGTGGCGTGGTTGCGGCCTTGGCTGCCAAAGGCCTGAAAGGCGTTCCAGTCTCCGGACAAGACGGCGATCACGCTGCTTTGAACCGCGTGGCTTTGGGCACACAAACCGTGTCGGTCTGGAAAAACTCTGCTGACCTCGGTACCGCTGCAGCCAAAGCTGCGGTAGAGCTGGGTGCTGGCAAAGCAGTGACGGGTGCGGCTGATTGGGCTGGCGGCGAGAAGAAAGTCACGCTGAAGTCCATCTTCCTGAAGCCTGTGCCTGTAACCCGCGCCAACCTGGACTTGGTCTTGAAGGCTGGCCACATCAAGAAAGCTGCACTGTGCAAAGGCGTGACCGATGCCGCAGTGACCGCCTGTAAATAAGCCGTTTCAATCAGTCGGTTATTTGAACCGCTGATGCCCTTCACTGCGAGCCCGGCTCTAGCTTGGTGCTCGCAGTGTCATTTTTGACGGTTCGATATTGTGAATAGTGAGGAAATCCATGAATCAAGCATTGCAGAACTTGAAGCACGCGGCCATTGACTGGCGAATGGTCCTCATGGCCAGCGTGTTGGTGGTCATTACCGTGGTTTTTAATGTTTTTTCCGATGGCATATTTTTCTCGGCCGAAAACCTCTACAACATTGCCCAACAAACGGCCGTAGTGGGTATTTTGGCCACGGTGATGGTGCTTATTATTGTGGCGCGGCACATCGATTTATCGGTCGGCTCGGTCATGGGATTCGTAGGCGTTCTGATCGCTTACCTGATTTACTCCGCCGACTGGTCCTGGCCAGCCGCTTGTCTGGCGGGACTGGCAGCAGCCGTTGTGGCGGCCATGTACCAAGGGGCTCTGACTGCCTATGTAGGCGTTCCAACTTTTGTGGTCACTTTGGGAGGCCTGATGTCTTTCAGGGGCGCTGCCTATATGGTGGCCGATGGCAAAACACAGCCTTTATCCGATCCTTTTTTCTTGCAATTGGGCGGCGGTTTCAACGGGGGCATTGGGACCCAAGCCAGTTGGATTGTGGGCGCCGTGATTTGCCTGGGAATTGCTTGGGCCATGTGGGCCAAGCGTGGCGCTAAAAAGCGCTACGGGGTTCCCACCAACCCTTGGTTAGTAGACGTCTTGCTGGTGCTCATCCCCACGGTGGGTGTGTTGGGTTTTGTCAGCATCATGAACGCCTATCAAATTCCCGGCAAAGACGATGCGCAGGGCATCCCCATTCCTGTGCTGATTTGGGGTGCTGTGGCTTTGTTCATGTCCTTTTTGGTCCACCGCACCCGCTTTGGTCGCTACGTGTTTGCCATGGGTGGCAACCCCGATGCAGCCGAGTTGGTGGGTATTCCCGTCAAGCGCGTGACCATGTTGCTGTTTTTGTTGCTCGCTGTCCTGACCACCATCGGGGCCATCGTGTCGATTGCCCGCCTGAACGCGGGCACCAATTCGTTGGGTAACAACCTCGAGTTACTGGTAATTGCCGCCACCGTGATCGGTGGTACCGCCTTGGCGGGGGGCAGCGGCACCATTCTGGGATCGGTGCTGGGCGCCTTGATCATGCAGTGCATCGACAGCGGCATGTTGCTGCTCGATGTCTCTATTGGTACCCGTTACATCATCATTGGCCAAGTGCTCATCGCAGCGGTGGTGTTTGATGTGGCCTATCGCAAATGGACTGGAGACGTGCTGTGAACTCAGTCAACCAAAATGCTTCGGCCGCTCAACGGGGCGCCACCCTTAACCGCAACCAGTGCCTGGTTGAAATGCGCGACATCAACAAAGCCTTTGGAGGGGTTCAAGCGGTCGAAAACGTCAACATCAACCTGTATCCAGGCGAAGTTGTAGCGGTGCTGGGGCACAACGGCGCGGGCAAGTCCACCTTGATGAAAATGCTGGCCGGGGCTTACCCCATCGACAGCGGCGAAGTCATCATCAACGGTGAAAAGGCCAGCATCCGTACCCCTTCCGACGCGCAAGCCGCCGGGATCGAATCCATTTACCAAACATTGGCCCTGGCCGATAACCTGAACTCGGTGGCCAACCTGTTTTTGGGGCGTGAACTGCTCACCCGGTGGCGCACCCTGGACGATCACCGCATGGACGCCGAAGCCAGCAAAGTGTTTCAACGTCTGAATAAAAACTTCAAGAATTACCACACCCCGGTTCGGCGTTTGTCAGGCGGCCAACGTCAGGTTGTGGCCATTTCACGGGCCATCTACTTCAATGCCCAGATTCTGATCATGGACGAACCGACGGCCGCTCTGGGGCCAGAAGAAACAGCCATGGTGGCGCGCTTGATTGAGCAACTCAAAGAAGAAGGCGTGGGCATTTTCCTGATCAGCCACGACATGCACGATGTCTTTGCCCTCAGCGACCGCCTGGCGGTCATGAAAAATGGCAAATTAGTGGGCACTTACAGCACCAAAGATGTCACAGAGGACGAGGTGCTGGGCATGATCATTTTGGGCAAAAAACCCGAAGGCAAGCCTGAAACCGAGCGCCCGGCCCGTTAAACGCAAGACTTTCCTCGCATTTCATCTGCTCGACCATGAAAGCCACAGGTGACTTGCAACTGCTGAAAAGAATCAACCGCAGCGTCTTGCTGCGGTTGGTTCGGGCACAGCCTGAGGTCTCGCGTGCGCGTTTGGCCGAATTGAGTGGACTGACCAAATCAACCGTGAGCGCCTTGGTGCGCGAGTTGATTGATGAACATTGGCTCACTGAAGCCACCGAAACCGTGATTGCGCAAGGACTGGGCAGGCCCTCGACGCCCTTGTGCATAGACCCAACACGGCGCGTCTTGATCGGCGTCGAAATCGCCGTGGATTGCGTGCGACTGGTTTGCACCACTTTGGCTGGCGTCATCCTGACCCACACCGAAGTTCCCTTGCAAGGCAGCACCCCAGAGGCTGCCTGCCTCCAAGTCGCTGAAATTGTGGGTTTGCTTTGCACACAGCTGGCAGCTCGGCAGCTTTTGTTGACAGGCGTTGGCATTGCATTGCCGGGGGCCGTAGACGATGTCACAGGGGTCGTACATTTGGCCCCCAACTTAGGTTGGCGCAAGGTTCCCCTTCAAAGCATGATCGCGCACGCCCTGAGCCCGTTTGGTATCGACAAGGCCGATATCTATTTGCAAAACGAAGCCGATGCGGCCGCACTCAGCGAATACGAATTCGGCGCGGGCAGCGAGCTTGAGCCCTTGGTCTTTGTCATTTGCGACATCGGTGTGGGTGCCGGGGTCATATTGAACGACCGGCTTTTCACAGGGGCTACCGGCATGGCAGGTGAAATCGGGCACAGCATTTTGCAAATCAATGGCCCTGTCTGCTCTTGCGGTCGTCAGGGCTGCGCTGAGACTTTCATTGGTGCCCGCGCCTTGGCCAAAAACAAAGACGAAAACCAGGCCGCAGCCTATCTGGGCATGTTGCTGCAAAACCTTGACGCCATGTTCAACCCCCGGGTGATTGTGTTGGGCGGACGCTCTGCCATTCTCAACCCGGACTGGATTGACACAGCCAGACAGACTTTGAACACCTATGCGCGTGCCGCAGGCCTGACCCCCCCCGAGGTCAAAGCCGCACGCTATGGCATGCAAGCCGCCGCAGTAGGCGCTGCCGCGCTTGTGTTGCACCACCATTTACGACCACTCTACAAGGATAAACAACATGTACCTGGGGATTGATGTCGGCACTTCAGAAGTGAAGGTCTTGCTGCTCAACGAGCGGCACAAAGTATTGGCCTTGGCCGGTGCCTCTTTGGAGGTATCAAGGCCCCATCCGGGACACAGTGAACAAGACCCTTACAGTTGGTGGGCGGCCACTTGCATGGCACTGCGTCAACTCCGGCATTTGCACCCCACTGAATTCAAAGCCGTGCAAGCCATCGGGCTCTCAGGCCAGATGCACGGGGCTGTTTTGCTCGACAAAAGCAACCGGGTTTTGCGCCCAGCCATTTTGTGGAACGACACACGCAGCACGCTTGAGTGTGAAGAAATGATGGCTGAAATGCCGCAAGCCTCACTTTTGGCGGGCAGCTTACTCATGCCCGGCTTTACCGCACCCAAGCTGCGTTGGGTAGCCAAACACGAACCCGATGTGTTTGCCCAAGTAGTCAAGGTTCTTTTGCCCAAAGATTACATTCGCCTGATGCTGACAGGCGAGCACATCACCGATGTGTCGGATGCCAGCGGAACCGGATGGTTGGATGTGGCCCAACGAAGCTGGTCAACCGACTTGCTGAAATTGTCAGGTCTCGATGTATCGCATATGCCCCAATTGGTGGAAGGCAATGCACCCGGGGGGCAAATACTGCCTTATGTGGCCGCTGATCTGGGACTCCCTGCAAGCTTGATCTTTGCAGGCGGTGCGGGCGACAACGCCTCCAGTGCCATCGGTATGGGCGCGGTCCAATCGGGTGACGGATTTTTGTCTTTGGGCACCAGTGGTGTGGTGTTTTTGGTCAGTCCCCAATTTGCACCCCATGTCACCAGTGCAACCCACGCGTTTTGTCATGCCGTTCCCGGGCAGTGGCATCAAATGAGCGTCATGCTGTCCGCAGCCAGTTGCCTGCAATGGGCCAAACACAGTCTGGGTGCAGCGTCAGAAAGCGAACTTGAAAACCAGGCCAGTCAATTGCATGCCGACGATCGCGCTGCAGCGCCCCTGTTCTTGCCTTATTTGGGCGGTGAACGCACACCGCATAACCAAGCGAACTTGAGGGCAAGTTTTCACGGCATCGGTCACGGGACCTCGCAAGCAGCCATGGCTTATGCAGTGTTCGAGGGCGTTACTTTCGGTTTGCTCGACGGTTTGGCAGCCCTGAGACAAGGGGGCAGCGAAGTCCATCGTTTGTCTTTGGTAGGCGGTGGTGCGCGCAGCGCCATGTGGGCGCAACAACTGGCCTCGGCCCTAGATATCGAAATCGTGACGCACCAAGAGTCCACGGCTGGCGGGGCCTTGGGTGCCGCGCGCTTGGCCTGGATGGCGAACGGTGGCACGTTGGCCGATGTGTGCGTGCAGCCCACCGTGGCTCAAAGTTACCAACCCAATGCTTCAGAGCAAGCCATGCTGCGGCCACGGTACGCCCGGTTTAAAGCACTTTATGCCGCACTTCAAACCATGCAAAGCGCGGCTTGAAACAGACTCCTCTCTTAATCACCACCACATAAACATCGCCACTTAACACGGCTACTTCACCCTAGCAATGAGATACCCATGAGTTCTTACTTTCACGCCATACCCCCCATTCAATACGAAGGCCAGGACTCTCAAAACCCACTGGCTTTCAAGTGGTACGACAAAGACCGCATGGTAGCGGGCAAACGCATGGCGGAACATTTGCGCTTTGCCGTGTGCTACTGGCACAGCTTCTGCTGGAACGGACTCGACCCCTTTGGCGGCGACACCTTTGAGCGTCCTTGGCACGCCATGTCCGACCCCATGGCGGCAGCCCGAGTGAAGGCTGACACCGCATTTGAGTTTTTCCAAAAACTGGGCGCGCCGTTTTATTGCTTTCACGACCGCGATGTGGCCCCCGAGGGCAGCACGCCACGCGAGAGCGTCAACAACTTGCGCGCCATGGTCGATGTGCTGGGCCTAAAGCAACAAGAAACCAGCATGAAATTGCTCTGGGGCACGGCCAACTTGTTCAGTCACCGCCGCTTCATGGCCGGGGCCGCCACCAACCCTGACCCCGAAATTTTCGCCATGGGGGCTTTGCAAGTCAAAGAAGCCATGGATGCCACCTTGAAGCTAGGCGGCGAGAACTACGTGCTGTGGGGTGGACGCGAAGGTTACGAAAGCTTGCTGAACACCCGCATGGGTCAAGAACTTGAGCAAATGGGGCGCTTTTTGCAAATGGTGGTCGAGTACAAACACAAGATTGGCTTCAAGGGCACGCTGCTACTTGAACCCAAACCACGCGAACCCAGCAAACACCAATACGACTTTGACACTGCCACGGTTTTCGGGTTTTTGCAAAAACATGGGCTCGAAAAAGAGATCAAGGTCAACATCGAGGCCAACCACGCCACCTTGGCCGGGCACAGTTTTGAGCACGAAATAGCCACCGCCATCGACCTGGGCATCTTTGGCTCAATCGATATGAACCGAGGCGACATGCAGTGTCAGTGGGACACCGACCAGTTTCCCAACAACATTCCTGAAACCGCTCTGGCCATGTACCTGATCTTGCAGGGGGGCGGGTTCACCACAGGCGGGCTCAACTTCGACAGCAAAGTGCGACGCCAATCCATTGACCCCGAAGACCTCTTTCATGGCCACATTGGCGGCATGGATGTCTCGGCCCGAGCCCTGCTGATTGCCGACGCCATGATGAAAGACGGTCGCCTGGCCCAAGTCACCCAAGCCCGCTACGCAGGGTGGGGCCAAGACTTTGGACGCGAGGTCATGGAGGGCCGGATGGGCCTGGATGCGGTGGCGCAACGCGTACTGGACCGCAACCTCGATGCACGCCCCGTATCGGGTCGGCAAGAACACATTGAAAACCTCTTGAACTCGTTCATCTGAGTTTGACCCAAGGACACACATGAAAAAAGCAGTTTGGGGCGTGCTAAGCACAGCAAAAATCGGTTGGGAAAAAGTCATCCCTGCGATGTTCAAAAGTGAGCACTGCGAAGTGCGCGCCATCGCTTCCCGTTCGCTCGACAAGGCCGAACAACTGGCAAAGCAATTCGGCATTCCCAAAGCCTACGGCAGTTACGAAGCCTTGTTAGCCGACCCTGAAATTGACGTCATCTATAACCCTCTGCCCAACCATGAGCATGTGCCCATGACGCTGGCCGCAGCGCGTGCGGGCAAGCATGTGTTGTGCGAAAAACCCATTGCCCTGACCGCCAGCGAAGCGGCGCAATTGCGCGAGTTTTCGGGCAAGGTACACATCATGGAGGCCTTCATGGTGCGCTTTCACCCGCAATGGCTGGCGGTGCGCGAGCGGGTTCAGTCAGGTGCTTTGGGCGATGTGAGGCAATTGCAAGCGTTTTTCTCTTACTTCAACCGGGAGAGTGACAACATCCGCAACCAACTGGACATCGGGGGCGGATCGCTCTATGACATTGGCTGTTATCCAGTGGTGATTGCTCGATTTTTATGGGGGGCGGAACCCCTGCGCGTCGTCGCCTTGTTTGACCGAGACCCTGAGTTCAAGACAGACCGCACTGTCAGCGCCTTGCTGGATTTTGGTGGCGGACGCCGCATGGACTTCACGGTGTCCACACAGTCCGTGCCCTACCAAAGAGTGCAGATTTGTGGCACTCAACAACGCATCGAAGTGCAGATTCCCTTCAACTCGCCTTTGGGTGGCAGCACCAAAATTTTCACCGACGATGGCTCGTCTCTGGATGGCCGATCGGTCACCGAAGAAACCATCCCCGCTTGCGACCAGTACACACTAGAAGTCGATGCCATGTCGCGTGCCGCCTTGGGACAGACCGCACTGCCCTATGGCGTGAAAGACGCGATTTTGAACATGCGCGTGCTGGACGCCTTGTTCGAGTCCGAGAAAACCGGGGCCTGGGTCAAAGTCGACTCCTATTTGTAATCGCACACCAGGGGCGCTGGCAAGGCGAATCTGCTCATGGAAAAAACACAGTGAAACGGCTTCAAACTCAAGCACGACAGGCTCTCACACCCCTGTTGTTCCTTGCTATCGCAAGTTTTATAGCGACGGCTTTGGCCAGCGAGAGCGCCTCGCCACCCCTGTCCAAGTTCATCGAGGAAACCGACACCGCCGGTTTACAGGTTCGGTTTGAGGGGCAAGATGAGTTCATGGTGGGCGGCGGTGTGGCCGTGTTCGATTGCGACCGCGACGGCTTACCAGAAATTTATGTCACGGCAGGGGTCAACAGGGCCAAGTTTTACCGCAACGTCAGCCCCCGTGGCGGGGCCTTGAAACTCAAAGAAGAGCGCTCGGGCCTGGAGCTGATAAATGCCAACGGTGCGTACCCTTTGGACATTGATGGCGACGGCAACCCCGATTTGGTGGTGTTGCGGGTGGGCGAGATCGAGGTCTTCAAGGGGCTTGGGCAGTGCAAATTTGAACGCGCCAACACCGCCTGGAACATCAGCAACAACAACGATTGGCACACGGCCTTTTCGGCCACCTGGGAAAAGAATCAAGCATGGCCTACCTTGGCCATTGGCAGTTATTACGACCGTGGGCGTCCCGATTTTCCTTGGGGCACATGCACCCCGGCCATGCTCATGCGGCCGGATGTTGCGGGCAAAAAATTTGCCGAAGCTGAATCACTGACACCCGGCTATTGCGCCCTGAGCATGCTGTTTTCTGACTGGAACCGCTCCGGCCAAGCCAGCTTGCGGGTCAGCAATGACCGCGAATATTACAAAGGCGGGCAAGAACAACTCTGGAAGCTCGACCCCGGCAAACCTGCGCAGGCCTACACCGAGGCCGAGGGCTGGAAACGTCTGCAAATTTGGGGCATGGGCATCGCCAGCCACGACGTGGATGGCGATGGGTATCCCGACTATTTTCTGACCAGCATGGCCGACAACAAACTCCAGAAACTGGAGGGCGATGTCAGTGGTGCGAATGGCACAAGTGGTGCGAATGGCGCAAGTGGAAGCACCGCGACAAGCGCTGCCAAGCGCCCGGCTTATTTTGACCAAGCGTACAAACGTGGCATCACGGCACACCGCCCCTATGTGGGCGGCGACATTCACCCCAGCACCGCCTGGCATGCGCAATTTGCCGATGCCAACAACGATGGCCTGACCGACTTGTTCATCGTCAAGGGCAATGTGTCGACCATGCCCGACTTCGCCACGCTCGACCCGAACAACCTGTTGCTGCAACAAGCCGATGGCCGCTTCACTGAAGTGGGGCAACAAGCCGGAGTGGCCAGCTTCAAAAGGGGACGCGGCGGCATGATGGCCGACCTGAATGGCGATGGCCTGCTGGACATGGTGGTGGTCAACCGCCAAGACAAAGCCCAACTGTGGCGCAACGTGGGCAGTGGCACTGCAGCCAAGCCTGCCCCCATGGGCCATTGGTTGCAACTGCGTTTGCAGCAAGAAGGCGGCAACCGCGATGCGATTGGTGCTTGGGTTGAGGTGGACTTGGATGGGCGTGTGATCCGCCAAGAACACACCAGCGGCGGTGGCCATGCCAGCGGACATCTGGGTTGGATGCATTTTGGCTTGGGCAAAACCGCAGAGGCCAAGGTGCGCGTGCAATGGCCGCATGGCGATTGGGGCCCTTGGCAAAGCGTCAAGGCCGATGATTTTTATGTGCTGTCGCGAGAAAAAGGCCTGCAAGTCTGGAAGGCCCCATGAACGCTATAAACACCATGAGCCTCATCAATCGCTTCAGACAAGCGCTGTCTTCTTTGGACTTGGCTGGGGCTCGCAAGCTGTTTTTTAAGCTGTTTTACACGCTCACTTTATCGCTCGCGAGTTCACTGGTTTGCACCCTGACCGCTCAAGCGCAGAACCAACTTCAAGCCTCTGCAAAAACACCCGATATGCCCAACTTGGTGGCCACGCCTGCGACCAGTTTCAGCTCTGGCTTGGTCTACGACTGGATGTTTTTGAACTTGCAGTTGATTCAGCAAACTCCGGGGTTTTCACCGCCATTGGCGGCGCGGGCACTGGGCTATCTGGGGCTGACTTTGTACGAATCGTTGGCGCCCGGTTTACCGGGTTACCAAACCCTGGCCGGCCAATTGAACGAACTCAGCTCCTTGCCCTTGGCGCAACCGGATGAACCCCTGCACTGGCCCACCGTGGCCAATGCCGCGCTGGCCACCATGACGCGCATGTTGTTCAACCACGCCAGCCCGGACAACAAGGCACGCATCGCCACCCTTGAACGCGGCATGCCGCTGAAATACACCACCGATTTTGATCCGGGCACGGTCACGCCGGACATCACCAACCGCTCAGAGACATTCGGCAAACTCATGGGCATGGCCGTCTGGACTTGGGCCCGCACCGACGGCGGCTTCAGCCCCACGGGTGGCTTGCGACGCGACCAAGCCAACTATGTTCCGCCCAGCGGTGCAGGCAAATGGACCGCCACCTCACCGCAATTTGCGCCCGCGCTGCTGCCCTATTGGGGCAACAACCGCCCGATGGTGTTGCGTGCAGGAGCCGACTGCCCTGCGCCCTTGCCCCCGACTTACTCGGAAGAGGTGGGCTCGGCGTTTTACAAAGACGGTCTGGAGGTTTTAAAAATCCACAACGCCGCTACTCAAGAACATCGGCAATTTGCTTTGTACTGGGCCGACGACCCGGTCAAAACACCGACCCCCGCCGGACATTGGGCTTATTTAACAAATGACCTGCTGAAGGCGCGTAAAGCCGATTTGGGCACAGCAGCCATCGTGTTTGCGCGCTTGAACATGGCCATGTCGGACGCCTTTATTGCCGCCTGGCACACCAAATACACGCTGAATGTGACCCGTCCAGTGTCTTATGTGCAGTTGGTCATCGACAGCAATTGGGTGCCCAATTTGCTAGACACCCCCCCTTTTCCAGATTACCCGTCCGGGCACTCGGTGCAAAGCAGCGCAGCGGCCACGGTTTTGGGCAAAGAGTTTGGCGTCAACACCCCGTTTGTGGACAACACCCACAACGACCGAGGCTGGGGCCCGCGCACCTTCAAAAGCTTCAAAGCCGCCGCCGACGAAGCCGCCCTGTCCCGCCTGTACGCGGGCATCCATTACCGCTTTGCAGTGGAAGGCGGCAAACCCCAAGGCCAATGCGTGGCCGACAAAGTGCTGGCATTGAAGTTCAAGCGGTGAGGGGTGGAGGTGAAGAGCGTGTGAGAAAGGTGCGAAATTTTCTCGCTCAATCGACTTATTTTTGTTTGAGCACCGCCACAGAAAGGCCTGAAGCGAAAAACGCCAATCCGGCCCCCACAGAGACCCCACAAATAATCGCCACACATTTGTCTTAGCCGAGGGTAAGTCTAATAACTAGATGCTTGACTGCGACTGGCGACAACTCCAACCAAAACCAGTGTTGTCCTTTTTTGTCCTCTGATGGTCTTGCCCAGCCCTGTGCAATGCTGGAGTGAATTCGCACAATGGCCGCATGTTCAACCCTCTGCAGCCACAAACCATGACCGCCCAAATCACGCTCCCAAAATCCGCTCTGCTCGTCATCGATGTGCAGCAATCTTTTTTGCACATGCCCTATTGGTCTTCTAAGGGCGAAGCGCCATTTCAGCAAGCGCTTTTGAAGCTGGAAGCCGGTTGCCGTCAGGCGGGTGTGCCGGTGGTGCACATTTTTCACATCGACGACGATACGCCTTTTCGCGCCGACTCGGGCTTGATCAAGCCCATGGACTGGTTACATGGCAATCCTGCTGCACGCTTTGACAAGCATGTGCACAACGCCTTCACCGATACCGGTCTGGACGTTTGGTTGCGCAGGCGCGGTGTGCAAAAGCTCATCATCAGCGGCATCCGTACCGAGCAATGTTGCGAGACCACAGCCCGCGTGGCCTCAGACCTAGGCTATGCGGTGGCCTTTGTGTCCGAAGCCACGCTGACCTTCCCCATGACGCACGCGGGTAGCGGCCAAACTTTCAGCGCACAAGACATCACTACGCGCACCGAGCTGGTGTTGGCCAACCGCTTCGCTCGCATCGTGAACGTGGATACTTGCCTGTCCAGCCTCTGAACCCCAAGGACCTCAAGCCATGCTCCAACTGCGCCCCAATTGCGAATGCTGCAACCGCGACCTGCCGCCTGCGGAACTGGATGCACGTATCTGCTCGTTTGAATGCACCTTTTGCGCCGCTTGCGCTGACTCGCACCTGCACGGCCACTGCCCCAACTGCGGCGGTGAGTTGGTACGGCGACCCATTCGGCCTGCGGTCAAACTGGCTCACAACCCTGCATCCACAGAACGGGTGTTCAAGCCACAAGGCTGCACTCTATTGGAAAAAACGCAGTGAACATATCCGGGACGCGCTCGGTTTATCTGATCGTCACGCCGGGCGTGCTGCTGCTCGACTACGCAGGCCCCGCCGAGGCACTGCGCATGGCACGCGACATGGGCGTACCACTGGTGCTGCACACCTGCGGACCGCGCTCTGAGGTGAATACATCGCTGGGCACGCAACTGGCCGGGCTTGAAGCACTGCCCGAACGACTCCCGCCGTACAGCTTGGTCCTCATCACGGGCAACAGCCACGAAAGCGACGACTACGCCAAGCCTGCCGCTCAGCAAGTGGTGCGCTGGCTGCAAACCGCGACACAGCCTGACACGCTGCTGGGCAGCATTTGCTCGGGTGCATTGCTGCTGGCCATGGCGGGCAAGCTTGACGGACTGCGCTGCACCACACACCACAGCCTAATTGACGATCTGCAAGCCCTGGCCCCCACCGCACAGGTGCAGGTCGACCGGATTTTCGTGCACGACGGCCAAGTGCTGACCAGCGCGGGCATCACCACGGGCATCGATTTAGCGCTTTACCTCATTGAACAAATGGCGGGTGCCGCATTGGCGGCGCAAGTGGCACGGCGCTTGGTGATGTACACCCGTCGAGGCCCGCATGACCCGCAACTGTCCCCTTGGCTGGCACACCGCAACCACATGCACCCGGCAGTGCACCGCGCACAAGATGCCATCACACAAAGCCTGAGCCAAGACCCGGCACGCCGCTGGTCGCTGCCCGAACTGGCCAATATGGCCTGCGTGAGCCCACGCCATTTGTCTCGCTTGTTCATGCAGCACACCGGGATCAGCGTGGTGGACTACCAGCAGCAACTGCGCATGGCACGGGCACGCGAACTGCTCACACAACAACCGACGCTGACTCAGGAACAATTGGCCGAAGCTTGCGGGTTTGCTTCAGCGCGAGATTTCAGACGGGTTTGGGCCAGACGTTTGTAAATCGGCCATTTGTCCTTGTATTTTTAACACGGCATATTTAAAATGCAAGGATGTTTAAACGTATCGCTCAAAGCACATTGGCATCACATATCGCATGGAGTCCGGCCATTGCTATTTTGGGTCCGCGCCAAATTGGCAAAACAACCTTGGCGCGCACACTGCTGGAAACCCACCCTGATGCCATTTATCTCGACCTGGATTCGCCCCAGGATCGTGCTCGATTGGGGGAGGGACCACTGTTTCTGCAAGCCCACGCTGACAAGTTGGTGATCTTGGACGAAGTTCAAAACGCGCCGGAGCTGTTTTCGGTGTTGCGGGGTGAAATCGACCGCATCCGTCGCCCCGGGCGCTTTGTGCTGCTGGGTTCGGCTTCATTTGAATTACTGCGGCAATCCCAATCCTTGGCCGGACGTCTTAGTTTGATTGACATGTTCCCGCTGCTCGTCAAAGAAGTCGGCTCGGACCTCAACACTGTCCAGGACTTGTGGGTGCGCGGTGGCTTTCCGCCCAGTTTCACCGCCCTCGATTCTCAAGCATCCTGGGATTGGCGTGAAGCATTCATGCGCCACTTGCTGCACACCGATTTGCCCGCATTGGGCTTGCGCGTGGATGCTCAAAGCCTGCGCCGTTTTTGGCGCATGCTGGCTCATGTCCATGGCCAGTTGTTCAATGCATCGGCCATTGCCAATTCGCTGGACGTGAGTGCCCCCACGGTCAGTCGCTGGCTTGATCTGATGGTGGGTGCACTGCTGGTCAGAAAACTCGAACCATTTCATGCCAACCTGGGCAAGCGTTTGGTCAAGGCCCCCAAGGTATATATCCGCGACAGCGGCCTGCTGCATAGCCTTTTGGGCTTGACCAGTGTGATTGACTTGCAAGGCCACCCCATCACAGGGGCATCCTGGGAAGGCTTTGTCATTGACCAAATTGCTGGCCACTTGCCCGCCGGGGGCAGCATGTTTTTTTACAGAACCGCGGCAGGTGCTGAGCTGGATGTGGTGGTGGAATCTGGACAACGCAAAATCGCATTTGAAATCAAGTTCAGCATCGCACCCAAAGTCACCAAAGGCTTTTGGCAATCCTTGCAAGACGTACAACCTGAGAAAACCTACATCGTCGCCCCCGTGCAGCACCGTTGGCCGTTCGCCGAAGGGGTTGAGGTGATTTCCGTGGGCGATATCGCAGGGGTTCTGGCAGGGTGATGGCGCAGCCCACATTCTTCAAAACAGTCGGCGCTGCTGTGTCAAATACGCGCCATCTAAATATTGCGCCAGCAGTTCGATATCCGCATCCCGTACGTTCAAGTCAGTGAACACGGTTTTCCACTGAGCAACTTGACCGGCAATTTCAATGACTGTTTGCCGTGCCAAAGCACCCGTCAAGCCAAAGGCCCGCGCCTCTGACAGCGCATTGGCCATGCTGGCCTCGTGGCCCTTTGCCCCTACACGCATTTGTTGATAGCCCAAGCCCTGCACTGATGCCACCACATCAAAGGCAGGTGACAGGTCATAAAAACCATCGTTACCACGAATCAAGGCGTGGTTTTTTTCATGGTCATCGGTGTTGTCGATCAGGATATTGAAGACCATGCGTCTGAACAATTCCTGCTGTTGCGCGCGCACCCTGTCAGGGTGGCCCAAGCGACGAAGGATTTGTGACAACTCGGGATAGCCCATGCCCTCACCTGCGGCATGCAAAGCCACTCGGGCCGACAACACATGCAGACGGCGCTGCCCAATGCGGTCAAAACGTTTGACGGCAAGTGCATGCCCTTTGGGCAATGTCAGGAGCTGGGTTTCAGCCGTATTGATGCCACAACGAAGGGCCATTTGCATGCAGGCGTATTCAATGAGAGGTGTGTCCATCTCACCTGTCTCGGCAAATTTGACCACCCAGGATGCACCGTCCATCTTCATCAGTGACTTGGGCCGCGCACCCCCCATGCTCACGCCAGGTTGCAGCAAACGACGCTGCTGCTCGTTGATAACCTCACCCCTCATGACACGCTGCACCGCATGATGCAACTCGATCAGCCCCTCAAACGTGGACATGGCCGCTGTAGGGGCGGGCACATAGGACTCTGCGTTCAATGAAACGCCCAAAGCGCCAAATCTGTCGTCTCCAGCCCAGTACAAATATTCCAACAAAGACAGTCGGGTAGGCCGTTCGATCAAGCGAATCACACGCTCGCCCCATTGGTCGGGTCGGGCATCGTCTACCGCGCCCACGGCGGTGTCGCGCTCGGCAGGCATTTTCAGGCCGGTTTGTAAAGGCAAGTCTTCACTCAAGGCAAAGGCGTGTGGCGATGCCATCCATGCGAGGTCATAACTCAGGGCCACTTTGCGGCGCTGGTCTTGCAGGCTCAAGGTGCCGATGCGCTGAGGTGCAAGCGGGTCAGCAAGCCACCAAAGGCTCATGCTGTCCTGGGGCACGTAGCTCATGCGAGCTCCTCTGATTTTCGTGACATGCGTTTCGCCCGTTGGCGCACCGCTTCAATGTCTTGTTCCAGCGCGTTCAGGTCTTGCGCTGGTTCGGCTATTTCGGACAACGCGGTGTGTCGGCCCATGAGCCACAAAGCCGTGGCGTAAACACCCATGCCCACCGAGGGGTCACCCTTTTCCATGCGGATGAGCGTGGGCACCGAGACCGCCATGCGGCTGGCCCATGCCCGCAGGCTTTCTTTGCGGCGCTGTCGTGCCAAAGCCAAGTTTTCACCCAAGTCCCGCAGGGCTTTGGCTACAGAAGCAGGCAATTGGTCGGTGGCTACGGAAGGCTTTGGCATAACACAAACTTTAACAGAAGTTTAATTTTGTGCTTTTTTGCGTCATTTAAGCTGCAGGCTGAATCGCCTCGTCCAACATTTCCACCCAATGCCGCACAGGCAGACCGCTGCCGCTTTGCAGGTGCGTGATGCAGCCGATGTTGGCGCTTAAAACGCCTTGCGGCTCCAGTGCGTTCAGGTGGCCCAGTTTGCGGTCGAGCAGTTGCTTGGAGAGTTGGGGGTTGAGCACGCTGTAGGTGCCTGCCGAGCCGCAGCACAGATGCGATTCATTGGCCGTGACCTTGATTTGGAAGCCCAAATCGCCCAGTTGTTTTTCTACCCCGCCCTTAAGTTGCTGGCCGTGTTGCAGTGTGCAAGGGGGGTGGTAGGCCTGCAACCCGGCGGCTTGCAGGGCTTCGGGCTTGAGTTTGGGTTTGAGCAAAGGCACCAGTTCGGGCAGCAACTCGCTCAGGTCGCGGGTGAGTGCGCCGATGCGGCTGGCTTTTTCGGCATAGACCGGGTCGTCTTTCAGCACATGGCCGTAGTCTTTGACCATGACCCCGCAACCCGAGGCGTTCATGACAATGGCCTCGACTTCGCCGCTTTCTACCAGTGGCCACCAAGCGTCGATGTTGGCACGCATCTGATCTTTGCCACCGTCGTGGTCGTTCAGGTGAAACTTGACCGCGCCACAGCATCCGGCTTTGGGCGCGGTTACGGTCTGAATGCCACAGGCATCCAGCACGCGGGCGGTGGCGGTGTTGATGTTGGGGGCCATGCTGGGCTGCACGCAGCCCGCCAGCATGAGCACTTTGCGAGCGTGCTGCGCCGTGGGCCAGGCCCCGGCGTGTTGCGGTGCGGGCACTTTGGCCTTCAGGCTTTCGGGCAACAGGCCGCGCACCATTTGGCCCATCTTCATGGCGGGCGCAAACAGGGGTGAGGGCAGACCTTCTTTCAGTGCCCAGCGCATCATTTTTTCACCCACGGGCCGCTCGACTTTCGCGTCGACCAACTTGCGCCCAATGTCCACCAAATGGCCGTATTGCACGCCACTGGGGCAAGTGCTTTCGCAGTTGCGGCAAGTCAGGCAGCGGTCTAGGTGTTGCTGGGTTTTGCGGGTGGGGGTTTGCCCTTCCAGCACCTGCTTCATCAAATAAATGCGGCCACGCGGGCCATCCAACTCGTCGCCCAGAAGTTGGTAGGTGGGGCAAGTGGCCGTGCAAAAGCCGCAATGCACACACTTGCGCAAAATGGCTTCGGCCGCCAAGCCATCGGGGGTGTTCTGGTATTCGGGGGCGAGGTTGGTTTGCATGCTTTTCGTGCCGGTTCAGGGGGCTGGGGTGTTCGAAGGCGGGCTCAGACTATTGCTTTTCAAGGCTTCAAAGCGTGAAAGCATGCATGCGCCCGGTGGCAAAAACGCCCTTCGGATCGAACTGCTGTTGCAACTGGTTTTGAATGCGTTGCTGCACCGGCGCCAACGGGCTGTTCACGCCCACGGCTTTGTCAACCGCAGCGTGCGCTGCACTGGTGCGGAACAGCGTGGCGTGCCCACCCACCGATTGCGTCCATTGGCGCAAAGCCAAGGCCGCCGAGGCCGGTGCCCACAACCAACGCTGCGCACCTTGCCACTCTATATAAGAGGGGTAGGTTAAATCCAGCGCGGGCGCGGTTTGCGGCACCGACAAGCGCCACAAACAGGCATCGGGGCTGGGCGCGGTAAAAAACGGCAGCGTTTGCTCGCGACTGGCTTGCCAATCTTGGGCGGCTTGGGCGTTGTCCATGTGCTGAATCTGTGCGCCCAAGGCGGTCCCATCGGCGCTCATCTTGGTGATGGCCGACTGCACCGCAGCCACCGCACCGCGCAGACGCACAAACAAATAATCGGCCACGGGCTGGGCGGTGGTGTCGTGCACCCAAGCACTGGCGTTCAGGGGCAAGGGCTGGCCACCCCAGCGGTGCAGCAAGTCGAGCGCCGGGGCTTGGGCCAGGCCGGCCATCATCAAAGTGGCTTCGGCGGGGGCCACGGGCAACACCTTCAGGCTGACTTCGGTGATCAAACCCAGCGTGCCCCAACTGCCCGCCATGAGGCGGCTGACGTCGTAACCGGCCACGTTTTTCATGACCTGCCCACCAAAAGTCAGGTGCTCGCCCAGACCATTCACAAAGCGGGCCCCCAGTACGTAGTCGCGCACAGCGCCAGCGGTGGCGCGGGCCGGGCCGCTCAAACCTGCGGCCACCATGCCGCCCACGGTGGCAGCGCCTGATTGGGCTGCAAAGTGCGGCGGCTCGAAGGCCAGGCTTTGGCCTTTTTCGGCCAGCGCCGCTTCCAATTCGGCCAGCGGTGTGCCGCAGCGCACCGTGACCACCAGCTCGCTGGGTTCGTAGCTCACGATGCCCCGGTAAGCCCGGGTGTCGAGCACATCGCCCATGAGGCTTTGGCCCCAAAAGTCTTTGGTGCCCCCGCCACGCAGGCGCAAAGTGCGGCCTTGGGCTGCGGCAGCGCGCACGGCATCGATAAGGGAGTTGAGTTCAGCGTCCATGGGCAAGGATGGTAACCCCCGACCTTTGGCTGGGGCGTGAATTTTTTGAACGAAAGGGTTGTGGGAAATTGGGGTGTCAAAGCACCACAAGGTGCGCAGGGCTTACGCCTTGCGCAGCACGCTCAGCTTGTCGGGCCAGAAAACCACAGCGCCAGCGGCATGCCCCCAGTGCCAATGATCAGCGGTTGCGCCTGAGCAAACTGCTGTGCAAAGGCGTTTAGGCCCGACACATTGCCCATGTTGTGGCCGCTTTTAACTTCTAGCGCCTGCAGGCTCTGCCCAACGCGCAGCACATAGTCCACTTCTTTCTGGCCGTTGTTCCAGTAGTGGATGAGGGGGTGGCGGCTGCTGTGCGTGAGGTGGCGGGCCAGCAGTTCGGCGCCCACAGCGCTTTCGGCCAAGCGGCCCCACACCTCAGGGCGTGCCTGCACCGCTTGCAGGCCCACACCTTGCGCAACCCAGTGGCAGCCCATCAGAGCGTTGTTGAACACCTGCAACTTAGGGCTGGAGGCGCGTTGGCGCACCACCTGCCCCATGTACTTGGGCAGGCCGCAGACCATGCCCGCGCCTTCGAGCAAGTCCAGATAGTGGGCCAGCGTGGTGGTGTTGCCCGCGTCGTCCAGCTGGCCCAGCATCTTTTGGTAGCTCAGAATCTGGCCGCTGTACACGCAGGCCAAGTCAAATACGCGGCGCAGAAGCGCAGGCTTTTGCACTGGGGCCATGAGCAACACATCCTTGCTGATGGTGGTTTCAATCAGCGCATCGCTCACATAAGCAGCCCAACGCGCTTCGTCGTGCACCAATGGCGCCGCGCCCGGGTAGCCGCCATAAAAAATGAATTGCTCCAGGCTAAAGCCAAAGGCGTCGCGCATTTCGGCGTAACGCCAGTGGCCCATGCGGGTGATCTCAAAGCGGCCCGCCATGCTCTCGCTCAGACCCCGGGCGATCAGCAGCGGTGCCGAGCCCAAGATGACCACGCGCACATCTCGTCCGGCGGCGCTGTCTTCGTCCCATAGGCGTTTGACCTCTTCGGTCCAGTTGCTGACCTTTTGAATTTCGTCCAACACCAGCACGCAACGGCCTGCCTGCGCCGCCAACGCACGCGCCACTTGCCACTGCGTCCCCAGCCACACCCGGCCTTGCAGGCCGGGGCCATCGGCGCTGGCGCTGTGCTGCGCCATGGGCTGCGCGTCTTGCTGCAGCCGCTCCAAGGCTTGGCGCACCAGCGTGGTTTTGCCCACCTGCCGAGGGCCGGCCACCACCTGCAAAAACCGCCGAGGCTCCTGGAGTCGGGCCACCAGCGGGGTCAATGCTTCGCGTTCAATGGTCATTTTCTTGATTTACTCAGTATATTGAGTAATTCTACTCAAAGCATTGAGTAAATCAAGGTGGCGGGGTTTTGACTGGTGGTGTCTGTTGCTTGAGTGAGGGAACAGACTTGCCCAGAGAAACACCCTAAAACGCCGCTTCCAACTCGGCCAATGGCGTGCCACAGCGCACCGTGACCACCAGCTCGCTGGGTTCATAGCTCACGATGCCCCGGTAAGCCCGGGTGTCGAGCACATCGCCCGTGAGGCTTTGGTCCCAAAAGTCTTTGGTGCCCCCGCCACGAAGGCGCAAAGTGCGGCTTTGGGCTACGGCGTGAATTTTTTGAACTAAAGGGTTGTGGGAAATTGGAGGGGTGATACGGCCATGCGTTTGGACAGCACTTTACCCTTATCGATTAATTGAATAGTCAGGAGTCAAGACTCCAGATGTCATAAATCAATGTTCATCTATTGCATTAAATGCTATAGTTTGATCGATGAAAAAACGTGTTTTCCAGTTGAAAACCTTTGTTCGATGGGCTAAAAAAATCTTGTCTGACGAACAGCTTTGTGCAGCCGCACTTGAAATCATGCGTGGCCAATATGAAGCGGACCTTGGCAAAGGTTTGTGCAAAAAACGCATTGCAGTCGAAGGTCAGGGCAAACGCGGTGCCACCCGGACACTGGTTGCCAAGGAGGGTGCGAACGGTCTGTTTTTTATGGCTGGCCGCCAGAAAAGCGAGCCCGGCTCGGATTTTTCGGACGCGAACGTCGCATTGGCACAGTTGCTGGGGCAGGCCCTGCAGGTGGCCAGCCATTTAAAGCTCGATGCATTGATTGCAGAAGGTGTACTTAAGGAAATCTGTCATGACTGCCCACAAAACTGACCGCGTTTCAGCCGAAATGCTGGAAATGGCCCTTTTACTCAGCAAGCACGATGTGCTGTCAGCGCGAGACCTCGGACACATTAAAGCCTTGTGTTTGCCGCCGCCGGTTTACCCTCCCGAGCGGGTGACGGAAATTCGGGTCAAAAAAGCCAAAATGAGCCAAACCGTTTTCGCCGGTTTTCTGAACGTACGGCCCTCAACGGTTCAAAAGTGGGAATCACCGGCCTCGGGCAAACATCCGGGGGGTGCAGCCGCCAAATTGCTGCAACTTATCGAGAACAAAGGGATTGAAGCTTTGGTAGTCTGAGCGCTGATTCAGTTGGCAGACCATCTGGGCAGGGCACACATTAACCAGCCCCAAACCGAAGTGTGGTTTGGCTCAGATCCCATCAGATGCCCTCTTCATCACGAAGGCGTTCGATCAACTGATCATCAATTTTTGCACCCCGCTCCGGTAGGGGGTTGATGCCATAAGACGCCAATTTGCCGTTGTCGCGCTCAGCCAAAAACACATTCACTGGCAACCCCGCCACCTCCACCCGCGTCGCCCACAAGCACCCCGAGCCGGGGTACAGCGCCAGCTCGGCATCGCTGCGGCCATGGCGGCCGGTGGTGATGAACAGGGTTTTCATGTCCGTGCCGCCAAAGCAGGGCATGGTCGGGCATTGCACGGGGGTCTCAATTACGGTCAGTACCTCGCCAGCCGGGGAGATGCGCACCAAGCGTCCGCCCTCGTATTGGGCTGACCAATAACAACCCTCGGCGTCGACGGCCGCACCATCGGGCCGCCCGCCATAACTTGGGGCCGCAGCGTCTCCCCAAGTCCAGCCTGCGGGTTTGGGGGCGGCTTGGTAGAACACGCGGGCGTTGGTGAGTTGGCCGCTGGTGGCGTCAAAGTCAAATGCGCGAACCTGATGCGCGGCGGTGTCGGCCCAGTAGGCGGTGCGGCCATCGGGTGACCAAGCCAGGCCGTTAGCGGTCACCACGCCACCTAGAACGTCAGATAAAGCGGCACTTTTTGCACCATCATCCACGCCCTCTTTCATGCCGCCCACCATGGCGTGCAGGCCTTGGCCGTCCAGCATGTAGAGCGTGCCCAATGCTTGGTCTTTGGGTTCGTACATGCTGCCCGCCCAAAAGCGGCCTTGCGCGTCGCACTTGCCGTCGTTAAAGCGCAGTCGGCTGGTGTCGTAGGGGGCCGAAGCCAGCAATTGCAAGTCGCCACCCCATTCACGGGCCAGATAAACACCGTCACGCAAAGCCATAACCAAACCACCGCCTTGCACAGGCGCGATGCAACCTAGCTCTTGCGTCAGGGGCCAATATTCAACCGCCCCGACTTGCAACGGGTCTTGCAAACTGAGGCCACCAGACACCGCCACCCGGCCGATGCGCCGCCCGGGAATGTCAACCCAATACAGCCGCTGTTCTTGCAGGTGCCAAAACGGCGACTCGCTCAGGCCGTCGGGTTCGGTGGTCACGGCTTGCCAGGTAGGGCTCAACAAAGTGGGTGAATTCATGCGCTTGATTTTGCCCCAGCCCCGCCCGCCCATAAAAAAACCCGCAGTGCCGGAGCGCTGCGGGTGGATCAAGGGGGGTGGCTTGCGCCACCCGTTTGCAATGAAACTTAAACCATCAGCCGTGGTAGGCCGACTCGCCGTGTGAGGAGATGTCCAGACCTTCGCGCTCTTCTTCTTCGGTGACACGCAGACCAATGGTCAGGTCAACAATCTTGAAGGCGACCAAGGAAACCACACCCGACCAGACAACGGTCACCAACACAGCCTTGGCCTGCGTCCACACTTGGGCAGCGATGGAGTAAGCGTCAGGGGTGATCATGGCCACGGTGACCCAATCGGCCACTGCGCTGGGGCCACCCAGTGCTGGCGAATTGAACACACCGGTCAGCAAAGCACCCACGATACCGCCCACACCGTGCACACCGAACACGTCCAACGAGTCGTCTGCGCCCAGCATTTTCTTGAGGCCATTAACACCCCACAGGCAAGCAAAGCCGGCAATGAACCCAATGATCAAGCCACCGCCGATACTAACGTTACCGGCAGCAGGCGTGATGGCGACCAAGCCAGCCACTGCACCCGAGGCAGCACCCAACATGGAGGCTTTGCCACGCATCAGGGCTTCACCGATGCACCAGGCCAACACGGCGGCAGCGGTTGCCACCAAGGTGTTGATAAAGGCCAGTGCTGCAAAACCGTTGGCTTCCAGAGCCGATCCGGCGTTGAAACCAAACCAACCCACCCACAGCAAGGAAGCACCCACCATGGTCAAAGTCAGGCTGTGAGGCGCCATGGCTTCACGGCCATAACCCACACGTTTGCCGACCATGAAGGCACCGACCAAGCCAGCCACAGCAGCGTTGATGTGAACCACCGTGCCGCCAGCGAAGTCCAGCGCGCCCCACTGCCACAACAAACCGGCTTTGCTGGTCATTTCGTCAGCAACTTCTTTTGTGGCGTAAGCGTCAGGACCCATCCAGAACCAGACCATGTGGGCCACAGGCAGGTAGCTGAAGGTGAACCACAGCACCATGAAGGCCAGCACGGCTGAGAACTTGATGCGCTCGGCAAACGCGCCGACGATCAAGGCGCAAGTGATGCCTGCGAACGTGGCCTGGAAGGCGGCGAACGTGATTTCAGGAATGACCACGCCCTTGCTGAAGGTGGCTGCATTGGCGAACGTACCCGCAGCGTTGTCCCAGATGCCTTTCATGAACAGGCGATCAAAACCGCCAATGTAGGCATTGCCTTCGGTAAACGCCAAGCTGTAGCCATAGATGAACCACAACACGGTGATCAGCGAGAACGTGACCATGATTTGCATCAGCACAGACAGCATGTTTTTGCTGCGCACCAAACCACCATAGAACAGGGCCAAACCAGGAATCACCATCAAGATCACCAAAATGGTGGACAGCATCATCCAGCCGGTATCGGCTTTGTTGGGCACCAGAACGGGTGCAGCTTCAGCGGCAGCGGGGGCTGCTGCGGGTGCTGTAGCCGGGGCAGCAGGGGCTGCGGCTTCGGCCGGTTTGGCCTCGGCCGCTGGGGCCGTGACGGCGGCGGGTGCAGTTTGGGCCGATGCGACAGAGGCCGCGCCGAACAAACCAAGACCCAAACTCAGGCCCAAGGCCAGGGAAGCGATTAGCTTTTTCATTTTTCGACTCTCTTTCTGCTCAATCAAAGGGCTTCGCCGCCGGTTTCACCGGTACGGATGCGAACCACTTGCTCGAGGTCGTACACAAAAATCTTGCCGTCACCGATCTTGCCGGTGCGGGCACCGGCTTCGATGGCTTCAATCACGCGCTCGACCATGTCGTCAGACACAGCCGCTTCGATCTTGACCTTGGGCAAAAAATCAACCACGTATTCCGCACCACGGTACAGCTCGGTGTGGCCTTTTTGGCGACCAAAGCCTTTGACTTCGGTCACGGTGATGCCCTGCACGCCGATGCCCGAAAGTGCTTCACGCACTTCGTCCAGCTTGAAGGGTTTGATGATGGCGGTCACCAGTTTCATGATGGCTCCTTGTTTGAGTTTGAGGGCGTTCAGAAGGCGTATTTCAGACCAACGACCAGGCCGGACTTGCCGTTGAACTTGTCTTTCAGGGTGTAGAAAACCTTGTCAGCATCGGTGCCAACGATGGCCCCTGTAGCAGACAAACCATTGCCCAAGTCTTTGCTCACTGTGAGGGCGTAATCGGTGTATGAAGCGTTAACTACATTTTTGACTTTTTGGTAACCCACATGCGGGGTCAATGAGAAACCATTGCCCAAGTCAAAAGCGGCACTCATGTCGATGTAGTAGCTGCCTTTGCTGTTGGTGTTACCGAACAAAGCCGTGGTGGCGCGTGAATACTTCAAGGTGATTGGACCAAACGTACCCGCACCGTAGACTTCGGTGGTGTTGGCGTTGACACCGACGTTGGCGTAATCATTGCCCGAATAGATGTAACGCAAGGCACCCACGTCATAGGCCAATGCACCAGCAGAACCCTTGTAACCCGCATACACATCCAACTCGGACGCGCCCGAAGTCACGCCAGTCGTGTCTTTAAGCCACTTAATCGAAGAACCCCAGGCTCCGACATAGAAACCACTCTTGTCAGCGTAGTCCAAACCACCTTGCACGGCGGGTTGCAAACGCGACTGGGAAATGCCGCGGTAGCGGTAGTCGCTCACGGCACCGACGTTAAAAGACAGGGTACTTTCGGGCGCAGCTGCCTGGGCTTGAGCCAAACCGCTCACAGAGCCCAATGCCAAGGCGATCAAAGAAGGAACGAGGATTTTTTTCATCAGAGACTCCGTTAAAAGTAATTAAGGACCCTCCGACTAAGCAGGGAGCGTGCCAGCCAGGATGGGTTAACGCTTTAGAGGGCATTTACCCGTGCGTTATCACTCTGAGCGTGGTTGAATGGCATTCAAACAAGTTTTGCTGCACCCGTCCGGGTGACAAAACACACACCATGCACCAGCATGGGGCACAGGGGGAATATGAGTCTCAGTTTGGTGCACAGCCGTGCCTTGGTGGGCTTGCAAGCCCCCGCCGTCACCGTCGAGGTGCATTTGGCCAATGGCCTGCCCAGCTTCACATTGGTGGGTCTGGCCGATGTCGAGGTCAAAGAAGCCCGCGAACGCGTCCGCTCCGCCCTGCAAAACAGCGGGCTGGACTTTCCCCACAACAAACGCATCACCGTCAATTTGGCCCCGGCCGATTTGCCCAAAGACTCGGGGCGGCTGGATTTGCCCATTGCACTGGGCATTTTGGCGGCCAGTGGGCAGATAGACGCCAGCAAACTGGCGGGCTACGAATTTGCTGGCGAGTTGTCTTTGTCTGGCGAGTTGCGCCCGGTGCGCGGTGCTTTGGCCATGAGCCTGGTGCTGCGCCAGCAAAAAGTGCGTACCCGCCTGGTGCTGCCGCCGGGCAGCGCCGAAGAAGCGGCCTTGGTGCCCGACTCCGAGGTCTACCGGGCAAGACATCTGCTAGATGTAGTGCAACAATTTTTACCCCCCTCGAATGAGGCTCCGCCCGAGCCTTCCGAAGGCTGGGCCCGCATGGCCCCCACCGCACACAGCGAACTGCCGCGTTATGCCAACCTGGCCGATGTGAAGGGCCAAGTGGGAGTGAAACGGGTGCTGGAGATCGCTGCCGCAGGGTCACATTCTTTGCTGATGGTTGGCCCGCCCGGTTCGGGCAAGTCCATGCTGGCGCAGCGTTTTGCGGGTTTGCTGCCCCCCATGTCAATTGAAGAAGCCCTGGAGTCCGCGGCCATTGCCAGCCTGGCCGGACGCTTTGATTTGTCGCGCTGGGCACAACGCCCCACCTGCCAGCCGCACCATTCGGCCAGTGCCGTGGCGCTGGTGGGTGGTGGATCGCCGCCGCGCCCCGGCGAAATATCTCTGGCGCACCACGGCGTGCTGTTTCTAGACGAATTGCCAGAGTTCCCCCGCGCCGCACTCGAGGCCCTGCGCGAACCCCTAGAAACCGGCACCATCACCATCGCCCGGGCGGCACGGCGGGCCGATTTTCCGGCCCGTTTCCAACTTATTGCCGCCATGAACCCCTGCCCCTGCGGCTATTTGGGCAGCCAACGACGAACTTGCCGCTGCTCGCCCGACCAGATCAGCCGCTACCAAGGCAAGCTGAGCGGACCACTGCTGGACCGGATTGATCTGCACATCGAAGTGCCCAGCCTGCCCGCTCAAGACTTGTTGAACGCACCCGCCGGAGAAAGCACCGAGGCCATAGCCGCCCGCAGCCTTTTGGCGCGCGAGCGCGCACTTGCCCGCCAAGGCTGCGCCAACGCAGAGCTGCAAGGTCAGGCCATCGATACCCAGACCCGACTGGACGACAAAGCCACCGCCTTGCTGCAAAAAGCCGCCACCCAACTTGGCTGGAGCGGCCGCAGCATTCACCGCAGCCTGAAAGTGGCCCGCACCATCGCCGACCTGGCCGGCAGCGAAACCGTGCTGGCTAGCCACGTTGCCGAAGCGGTGCAATACCGGCGGGTGATTAAAGAGCAGTGAGAGGGTCGCAAAGTCAACCCTTATCAATCGTGTGTAAATCCCGACTTATCCGGCACAACTCACCGGAAAGTTACACTTAATGAAATTTTCCGATGAGTCATTTTCATCACCCACTCAAAGCCCATAAATGCGCCTTGCGTTGCCTCCCAGCACCGCGTTTTGATCTTGCTCTGACCATGGGGCCAGCAGTTGCAAAGACAACTGCCGCCATTCGGCATAACTGCCGGCCAACTCCAGCACGGGCCAGTCGCTGCCCCAAAGCAAGCGCTGTGCACCCCATGTTTTCATCAGCGCCTCGCACCACGGGCGCACCGCTTCCACGGCTTGGCCTGCAGGCGCTTCGGTCCACAGACCCGACATTTTGCAAACCACCCGTGCCGGGTCGGTTGCCCGGGCCAACTGCGTCATGGCCTCTGCCCAGGCCCCAAGAGCTTCGGTTTGAATGACGGGTTTGGCCCCGTGGTCCACCACCACCGTCAAATTGGGGTGCTCTTTAGTCAGGGCCAGAATACGGGGCAAATGAACCGGTTTGATCAAAGCATCCAACACCAAACCACAACGCGCCATGGCCGCCAACACGGGTTGAATCGCGGGCTGCAAGATCCAATCCGGGTCGCTCAGGTCTTGCAGCATGGGCCGCAAGCCTTTCAGCAAGGGCTGCGCGGCACACCATGCCACCTGCTCCAGTGCATCGGGGGCCAACATGTCCATCCAGCCCACCACCCCCAAAACGGCGGGGTGGTGCTGCGCCAGTTGCAACAGATGTTGGGTTTCTTGCGCCGTGGGGGCTGCCTGCACCAACACGCCACCGGTGATGCCCCAGCGTTGCGCCTGGGCTTGCCAATCGGCCACTTGAACATCGCGGTAAATGGGGGCCAGATCGGCGGTGAGCCAGCCGTAGTCACCCCGCGCCAGCTGCCAACTGTGAAAGTGCGCGTCAATCATGGTCTGGCCTTTCGATGTTGGGGTTTGGGGTTAGGTCTGGCACAGGCACCGCTTCGGGCAAGTGGCCTTCATGGCGCAGTTGATGCCAAAAATCGGCCGGTATGGGCTCTTTTTCGGCTTGCCGTGCTTGCTGCCATTCGGTGGGCGTTCGCACACCCAGCATGACCATGTGCGTGGCCGGGTGGGCCAGCGCAAATTGCAAGGCGGCGGCGCGCAAGCTCACGCCGTGTTGGTCGCACACGGCCTGAATCCCCAGCGCCTTATCGACCCAAGCTTGTGCGGCGGGTGCGTAGTTGAACATCATGGTTTGGTCGGCTCTGACGCGTGTGGCCAAAATGCCGGAATTGAAAACCCCACCCAGCGCCAGCGCCACGTTGCGGCGGATCAACTCGGGCATCAACGTGGGCAAGGCTGCTTGGTCCAACAAGGTGTAACGCCCGGCCAGCATGAGGGCATCCAAATCGGCGTGGCGCAGCACTTGCTCCACCACCTGGTGGTCGTTCACGCCCAGCCCCACTTGCTTGAGCAAGCCCTCAGTTTTAAGTCGGCTCAACTCGGGCAGGGTTTCATCCAGCACTTGCTGCAACACCTCAGCCGCCCGACTGCCCTGCGTGGCGGCATCCATGTCGTGCACGTAAATGACATCCAGCTGTGCCAAGCCCAGGCGATGCAAGCTGTCTTCTACACTGCGCCGCACGCCTCGGGCCGAAAAATCCCAGTGCTGAACAAAGGGCAAGGTGTCCACATAACTGTGCTGTTCACGCGGCACTTCGGCTTGAGGCGTCAGTAAACGCCCCACCTTGGTGGACAGCCGCCAAGTGCCGCGCGGATTGGCGCGCAAGGCATCGCCCAAACGGCGCTCGGACAAGCCATGGCCGTAATGGGGGGCGGTGTCAAAGCTGCGGCATCCATCGGCCCAAGCGGCATCGACCAGGCTGCGGGCCGCCACATCGCTCATGGCTTGGTAAAGATTGCCCAGCGGTGCGCCGCCAAATCCCAGGCGCGCGCCATCGGTGCAGGGCAAAAAGGCGGTGGTGTTCATTCAGGTTTCCAACAAAACAAGGTGCTCATATTAGAGAGCAAACAGACGCTTGGCGTGGCCTGACACACCTCAATTCCGACAAGGGTAATTACTGTGGGAGTGCGTCAGGTTTGTAGCTAACATGTTAGTCAGTCATGCTGAAAAACATCTCACCCCTCCTGACCCCGCAATTGCTGTTTGGCCTGGCCAAACTGGGCCACGGCGACGATGTGGCCTTGGTCGACGCCAATTTTCCGGCCGACCGGATAGCCGAGGAAGCCGGTGCTCTGCTGGTCAATTTACCCGGGCTGAGCACCACCGAGGTGTTGCAAGCGGTGCTGAGCGTGCTGCCCTTAGACACCTTTGAGTCGCCCTGCAGCTGGACCATGCAAGTGGTCAACGATGCCCAGGCGGTCCCCTTGCCCGTGGCCGAGTTCCGGCAACTCTTTAAGGCCCAGTCAGAGGCCGAACCTGCCAGTCTGGAACGCTTTGCTTTTTATGCACAAGCCCGAACAGCCCGTTTGGTGGTGCAAACCGGCGACTTGCGCAAATACGCCAACATCTTGCTGCGCAAGGGCGTGATTGCCTGTGATTGATGCGAGCATGAGCACCCCACCGATCAACCAAAGCCTGCGCGCCCGCGCCTACGAAAATTTCAGGCAACAAATTTTGCAGGCCAATGTGCAGCCGGGCCAATTTGTCTCGCAACGTGAACTGATGCAGTTGCTGGACATGCCGCTGGGCGCCGTGCGCGAGTTGATTCCACGCCTGGAAGCTGAAGGCCTGCTGCGCACCGTGCCACAGCGGGGCTTGCAAATTGCCCATGTCGACCTCAAGCTGATCCACAACGCTTTTCAGCTTCGCGCCATGCTGGAGCGCGAAGCGGCGCTGCATTTTGTGCAGGTCGTCAGCGATGCCGACCTGGCCAACATCGAGCAAGCGCACCTGAGCATCGTGCAGCGTGCCGCACAAGGCCCCATCACCGATGATTTACTGACCGAAGCCACCTCGGTGGACTGGGGCTTGCACGACCTGATGATCGACACCTTGGGCAACGAGTTGATTTCGCAGACCTACCGAATCAACAGCTTGCGGGTTCGATTGATTCATCTGGAGCGCTCCACTTTGTCGGCCGAAGTGCTGTTGCCTGCCATGCAGGAACACCTGAACCTGATCGTGGCCCTGAAAGCACGCAACCCCCAAGCTGTGGCCGAGCACGTCGGCTTTCATATTCATTGCGCCCATCAACGGGTGCTGGGGCAAGACCGCCGCGTTTTGAGCTCCGCCACGCAAACCCAAGATTCACCCACCCCACTCCCGGAGCCCACTTGACCTCCTCGCTCACCAACTCCCGCAATGGCTTTCAGGGCATCTGGCCGGCCATGCTCACCCCGCTCGATGCGCAATTGAACATCGACCACCCCAAACTGGCCGCGCACGCGTTGTCTTTGATCAGCGCCGGTTGTGGCGGGGTGACCCTGTTTGGCACCACGGGCGAAGGCCCCTCGTTTTCGTCCAGTGAACGCAAAGAGGCCGTCGAGAAATTGATTGCCAACGGGGTGCCCGCCGAACGCATCATGGTCTCCACCAGTTGCGCTGCCGTCACCGAAACGCTGGACCTGACACGCCACGCTGTGGGCTTGGGCGTGCATGGGTGCCTGGTGCTGCCGCCCTTCTTTTTCAAGGGCGTCAGCGATGAAGGCATCCTGAACGGGTACACCCAAATCATTGAAGGCGTGAACCGCAAAGACTGGCGTCTTTACCTGTATCACATCCCGCAAGTGATCGGGGTCAACCTGACGCACAACGTGATTGCCCAATTGCTCAAGCGTTACCCGGAGATCATTGCTGGCATCAAAGACAGCTGTTGCGACCGGGCGCACTCGGTGGCGCTGGCCCAAGCCTTCATGCCCCCTATCACGGTTTATGTGGGCTTCGAGCCGGACTTGCCCACCATGGGCGCTATGGGCAGCACGGGGGCAATCAGTGGCTTGGCCAACTTCATGCCGCGCATCGTGCACCGCATGGTGCTTGAATCGGGTGCGCCCGGCACCCCCCACGATGCGCAACGCGTTCAAAGCATGCTCGACTTGCTGCAACCGCATTCGTTGATGCCCGCGCTCAAAAGCGTGATGGCCACTTTGCGCAATGACCCCGGCTGGTTGCGTGTGCGCCCCCCCCTGGTGGCCATGACCCCGGAAGCCCACACCGCATTCAGCCGAAAGGTGCAAGACTTTCACATTGACAGCGCCCGCGAATAAGTTCCTTTACCCGTCCGTTTTATCCACCCCAACCCCAGGAGACAAACATGAAAACCACATCCACCCTGCGTCGCGGCCTGTTGGCCGCCAGCCTTTCGGCTCTGGCCGTTGGCGGCATGCTGAGCGTCAGCACGCAAGCGCTTGCGCAAACCAAAATTCCGATGCGCATCTCCACGCCCGCCGTGCCAGACGACTGGCACGCCAAGATGTGGACCGTGTTCAAGGACTCGCTCGACAAATCAGCGCCCAACCAGTTTGACACCCAAATCAACCTGAACGCCTCTTTGTTCAAGCAAGGCACCGAGCCTGCCGCCATGGCCCGTGGCAACCTGGAGCTGTCGTCCATTTCAGCCTTCGACATTGCCAAACTGGTGCCCGAGTTCTCCATCTTCACTTCTGGCTATGTGGTGCGCGATCCAGCTCACCAGCAAAAGGTGTTTGACGGCCCGATCGGCGAGAACCTGTTCAAAACGGTTTCCGAAAAAATGGACGTGACCATTTTGTCCACCGTCTACCTGGGAACCCGACAGGTTAATTTGCGTGAAGCCCGTCCGGTCAGAACACCGGCCGACCTGAAAGGCATCAAGCTGCGCATGCCCGGCACCAAAGAATGGTTGTTTTTGGGTGAAGCGCTGGGGGCCACGGCCACACCTTTGGCTTTTGGCGAGGTTTATTTGGGCCTGAAAACCGGCACCATCGACGGACAGGACAACCCACTGCCCACCGTGCGCGCAGCCAAGTTTTACGAAGTCACCAAGCAGTTGGTCTTGACCAACCATTTGGTGGACGGCATTTTCATTGCCATCTCGAACAAAACCTGGAACGGTTTGACTGCCGCGCAAAAGCAAAGCGTCAAGGCCGCAGCCCAAGCCGCCTCGCAATACAACAACGAGAACCGCATCAAAGAAGAAGGCCAGATCGTGGACTTCTTCAAGCAGCAAGGTTTGCAGGTCACCACCCCCGACCTTGAGGCGTTCCGCAAGTCGGTGCAAGACACCTATGCCAAGTCCGACTACGCCAAAGTATGGCCCGCAGGTTTGCTGGATCGCATCAACAACACCCGCTGATCCATGCAGGGTTTAAAAAAAGCCGCCAACACGGTTGGCGGCGTGATCTTTTTCTGCCTGTTCTTAACTTTTCTGGTGCAGATCACCGCACGCTTTGGATTCAACCGGCCCCTGCCCTGGACCGATGAACTGGCGGTGATTCTTTACCTCTGGGTCATTTTGTGGGCTGCAGCCTTCATGGTGCCCGAGCG
>Ga0315903_10000820_pt1 | contig 46711 bp, 43 predicted proteins | sample LakEriMetagenome_7_FD_203524 | JGI IMG/M metagenome (GOLD analysis project Ga0315903, IMG submission 203524) | Freshwater fungal communities from buoy surface, Lake Erie, Ohio, United States - Buoy 2 MA119 | ecosystem: Environmental > Aquatic > Freshwater > Lake | place: USA: Lake Erie, Ohio... | reverse complement strand
TCGGCAAATTAAGAACGCCGAACTCAGAACAAGCCCGCAATCAAGTGCTCGTCGGTTTGCAAATCATCAGTGGACACTTGGTCAATAGCATTATTCATCCGGTCAACAACTTACCCTTATCCGACCCCGCCCTCAACCATTGGCTGTTTGAAGTGGTCATGCATTGCTTAAAGGTCAAGCTGCCAGCATCCGCTATGTCTCAGCCAAAAAAGGTGCAGTTGCGCACCGCACCCCCAGCGAAAAAAGCCAGAACCCAAAGGAGCAAATAAATTGAAAGCCGCCGTTTTTCATGGCCCAGGTCAGCCCATGACCATCGAGAGCATCGAGATCGAAAAACCCAAACGCAACGAGGTGTTGGTGCGCACCCGTGTCAGCGGCCTGTGCCACAGCGACTTGCATTTCATCGAGGGCAAATACCCGACCCCCGTGCCCGCCGTACTCGGCCATGAAGCCGCTGGTGTCGTCGAAGCGGTGGGTGAAGACGTCACCCACGTCAAGCCCGGTGACCATGTGGTCACCTGCTTGTCGGTGTTCTGCGGCCATTGCGAGTATTGCGTGACGGGTCACCAAACCATCTGCAGCAACACCGCAGTCAAGATGCCGCCCGGCGTGGCCAAACGCCTGCGCTGGAAGGGCGAACATCTCAATCAGTACCTCAACCTCTCCACTTTTGCCGAGCAAATGCTGGTGCACGAGAACGCCGTCGTCAAAATTCGAGAAGATATGCCCCTGGACCTAGCGGCTTTGCTGGGCTGTGGTGTTCTCACGGGTTATGGCTCGGTGGTGCACAGCGCACAACTGGAGCCTGGCACCACAGTGGCTGTGCTGGGTTGCGGCGGCGTAGGCCTGTCCACGATTCATGCGGCTCATCTGGCTGGCGCAGCCCGGATCATTGCCATCGACATCGACCCCACAAAGCTGGAGATGGCCAAGATTTTTGGCGCCACAGATGGCATGGATGCCAAAGACCCGGACTTGGTCGCCAAGATCATCGAGATGACCCAAGGTGGTGTGCATTACGCATTCGAGTGCATCGGTCTGAAGACCACGACCGAAGCTTCATTTGCCATGCTGCGTCCTCGCGGTTTGTCCACCATTGTGGGCATGATTCCGCTGGGCACAAAGATTGAGCTGCACGGCTTTGACTTTCTGCGCGAGCGACGCATTCAAGGCACGATGATGGGCTCTAACCACTTCCGACTAGACATCCCCCGCTTGGTGGAATTTCACATGCAAGGCCGGATGAAACTCGACCAGTTGGTTTCGAACCGACTCAAGCTAGAGCAAATCAACGACGGTTTTTCCGCTCTGCAGCGAGGCGGTATCGCTCGCAATGTGATCGTTTTCGATTGATGGAGCGCTCCATGAAACGATTGCAAAACAAAGTCGCCGTGATCACGGGTGCCTGCTCGGGCATTGGCTTGGCCACCACCGAGCTGTTTCTTTCAGAAGGCGCCCAAGTGGTGGCAGCGGACGTGCAGGACGATGTTGGCCAGCAACTGCAAGAAAAATATGCAGGTCAGCTGCACTTTGCGCATTGCGACGTGACCCAGCTCGATGAGTTGCGCGCCGCCATCGACAGTGCCGCCATGCATTTTGGCGGGCTGGACATCCTTTTCAGCAACGCGGGGCGCATCGGCACCATGGGCGGCGTTCAGGCTTTTAACGCCGAGGCTTGGGACATCACCCAAAACCTTTTGCTGCGATCTGTCGCGGCAGGCGCGAGCTACGCCGTGCCCCACATGATCAAACGGGGCGCAGGCGCCATCGTGAACACATCGTCCATTTCGGCCTTGCAGGCTGGCTACGCCCCGCTGGCCTATTCGGTGGCCAAAGCGGGCGTGCTTCATTACACCAAAGTGGCAGCAGCCGAACTCTCTGCCCTGAATATCCGAATCAACGCGGTGGTGCCTGGCTTCATTGCAACAAGCATCTTTGGCGGCCTGTTTGGAATGGACCAACAAGCCTCTCAAGTCCTAGCCCATCGTGTGAGTGACCACAGCAGCGGCGCCAATCCAATTGGACGTGCCGGTCAGCCACAAGACATAGCAGAGGCAGTCCTGTATCTGTCCAGTGATGCTGCGCGTTTTGTCACCGGTACCCACATCACCGTGGACGGCGGCATCACCATCGGACCGCGACACGGCTGGGATCCCAAGACAACCAGCCCCATGAGTCAGGCGCTCGGTGTCACACGCGAACAGATCGAATCCATGCGCAAGTCAGCCGATTCCTGAATTTTTCATTTAACAAAAAGACTTTTCAATGCCACAAGTCCATTTCATCAGCTTTGACGGTATTCGCCGCAGTGTGGAGACCCCGATTGGCGAGAACCTGATGCGCGCTGCCACCGACAACGCCGTACCCGGCATCGATGGCGATTGCGGCGGTCAGTGCGCTTGCGCCACTTGTCATGTGTTCGTCTCTGCGCCTTGGGCGGAGCGCCTGCCCACCATGCGAACCAATGAAAACGACATTCTGGAATTCACCAACGAGCGAAGGGCATCCTCCCGACTGGCCTGCCAGATCATCATGACCGCTGAGCTCGACGGCATCGAGATCCATATGCCCGAAGGACAGCACTGAAGCTGTCGATGTACAGAAAGAAAACAACATGAAACTGTCACAAGCCGAAATTCAGGCTTCAGCGCGTGCCGAAGCTTTTGCCATGCCAATCGAACAGATCGACCCGGGCACACCCACTTACTTCCAAAACGACACCGTTGGCCATTATTTCGAACGCCTTCGTCGTGACGATCCTGTCCACCACTGCAGCAGCGCTTTGTACGGACCGTATTGGTCAGTGACTCGTTTTCAGGACATCATGCACGTGGACACCAACCATGGCATTTTCTCTTCAGACTGGAGCCAGGGTGGTATTGCCATCACCGATCAACCACCGGGTGAAGGGCAACTGCAGATGTTCATCGCCATGGATCCTCCACGTCATGATGTGCAACGCAAGGCCGTCCAGCCCATTGTCGCGCCAGGCAACCTGGCCAACATGCAGAGCCTCATCCGAGAGCGGACCTGCAAGGTACTCGACGGCCTGCCGCGTAATAAGGCCTTCAATTGGGTAGAACTTGTTTCGATCGAACTCACCACATTGATGTTGGCAACCCTGTTTGATTTCCCCCTTGAGGACCGCCATCTGTTGACCTACTGGTCAGATGTGGCCACATCCAACAAAGACTTGGATCCCAACGCGCCAACACGGGAAGAACGCCTGGCTGAACTGCATAAGATGGCGGCTTACTTCACCCGCTTATGGAACGAGCGGGTCAACGCGAGCCCAGGATCTGACCTAATTTCCATGATGGCCCACAACCCGGAAACCCGGAACATGACTCCGCAGGAATTCATGGGTAACTTGGTGTTGTTGATCGTGGGCGGCAACGACACCACACGCAACTCGATGACCGGTGGACTGCTGGCCCTGCACAACAACCCGGCCGAATGGGACAAGCTGCGAAACAATCCGGCCTTGGTGGAAAACATGGTTTCTGAAATCATCCGGTGGCAAACTCCGCTGGCCCACATGCGCCGAACCGCCTTGCAAGATACGGAGTTGGGTGGGAAACAGATCAAGAAAGGCGACAAAGTCGTGATGTGGTACCTCTCGGGCAACCGCGACGAGGACGCCATCCCCAACGCGAGCCAGTTCATCATTGATCGGCCTCGTGCACGCCAGCACTTGTCTTTTGGCTTTGGCATCCACCGCTGTGTGGGCAACCGCTTGGCAGAGATGCAACTGCGGATCCTGTGGGAAGAAATCCACAAGCGTTTTCCCGTCATCGAAGTCGTGGCCGACCCGGTGCGGGTGCGTTCGCCCTTTGTGCGTGGCTTCACCGAACTCATGGTGCGCATACCCACATGAGCGAGGCGCCTGACATGAACCCGGTGCCCGAGCAATTGGATGTGCTGATCATCGGCGCCGGTATTTCTGGCGTCGGTGCCGCCTGCCACCTGCAGCAACAGTGCCCTGACAAGCGTTTTGCGTTGGTCGAGGCGCAATCGAGTTTCGGCGGCACATGGCGGACGCACAATTATCCCGGTGTCCGCTCAGACAGCGACCTGTTCACCTTTGGCTACCGATTCAAGCCGTGGCGCGGCAACCCCATCGCCAGTGGCGATCAGATCTTGAACTACATGAACGAGGTCATCGACGAGTACAACTTGACTGGGCGGATCCATTACCAACACCGTGTGACCTCAGCCCAGTGGTCTTCTGCCGACGCCAGCTGGCACGTTGAGATCCTGCACACGCCAGCCGAGGGCAACCCTGTCATCCGCCAAGTGCGCTGCCAGTTTTTATGGATGTGCCAGGGTTACTACAGTCACGCCGCGGGGTACACCCCACAATGGCCCGGCATGGAAGACTTTGCCGGTCGCATCGTGCACCCGCAGCAATGGCCGAAAGACCTCGAGCTGACCGGTCAGCGTGTGGTAGTGATCGGTTCAGGCGCGACCGCCGCAACACTGGTGCCTTCCTTGGCTGGCAAATGTGCGCATGTGACCATGCTTCAGCGATCACCCACCTGGTTTGCAACTGGTCGCAACGCCAATGAGCTGGCCGACACGCTGCGCGCACTCGACATACCGCACGAGTGGACCCATGAAATCGTGCGCCGCAAAGTCCTGTTCGACCAAGCCCACATCCAGAGGCGCTGTGTGCAAGAGCCCGAAACTGTGGCAACTGAACTGCTCGCCGGAGTCAGGGAAGCACTCGGGCCTGAACACGCGCATCTGGCCGATGTTCATTTCAAGCCGACCTATCGTCCATGGCAACAGCGTTTGGCCTTTGTGCCCGATGGCGACCTCTTCAAAGCGATTCGCCATGGACAGGCCAGTGTTCAAACAGGTTCGATTGAGCGCTTTGTGCCAGAAGGCATTCGTCTGAGCAACGGTGAGACCGTACCCGCCGATGTGATTGTGACTGCCACAGGTTTTAACCTGAACATATTGGGTGACATTGCTTTTCATGTCGATGGCAAACCGCTGGACTTTTCTGGCAGCGTCACTTGGCGTGGTGCCATGTTCACAGGCTTACCCAATTTTTTGTGGGTGTTCGGGTATTTCCGTGCCAGTTGGACACTTCGCGCCGACTTGCTGGGAGACTTTTTCTGCAAACTATTGAAGCATATGGACAAACACGATTTACGCAGTGTGGTGCCAGAGCTTCGATCTCAAGACCAGGGCATGACCCTGAACCCGTGGGTGCGCCCAGACAACTTCAACCCTGGGTATCTGGCCCGAAGCATGCACCAATTACCCAAACAAGGCGATCGCGCACCCTGGTTGCACCTGCAAGACTACTCTGTCGATAAGGACGAGTTCCCAGTCGCTGCGCTTGATGATGGCTCATTGATTTTTAACTGAATTTCTCTCACCGTACCCACAAAGTTTTTACCACCACAACCAGGAGACACTTCATGACAAATGCACTGACACGCCGCCGGACCCTGCAAGCGTTGGGGGCCAGCTTGCTACCGCTCCCGCTGGTTGCAGCAGCGCAAGCAGCCTTTCCCAACAAGCCCGTTCGCATCATCGTGCCCCTGCCTGCCAGTGGTGCAGCAGATGTGTCGGTGCGCATCCTGACAGAGTTTATGCAACAGCCCCTTGGGCAAAGCCTCGTGGTGGAAAACCGACCAGGTGGAATTTACCAAATCGGCATTCAGGCCGTCACCAGCGCTCCGGCAGACGGCTATACCCTTATTCACCTCAATGCAACCATGTGTGCCGTACAGGCTTCTCTCAAACGTTTTGACATGCTCAAGCAATTCATTCCTGTGGGAATGATGGGATCAACAGATGCCATGCTTTGCATAGCCAACAACGCGCCGTTCAAGACGACGCAAGAAATGATTGCATGGGGCAAGGCCAACCCCGGCAAGCTCAACTATGGCTCTACAGGCCCAGGTTCGATGGAACACTTGAGCATGGTCAGCATCATGCAACGTGTCGGCATCACGGGTAACAACATTCCATTCAAAGGTGGGCCAGATGGTGCACTGGCTCTTGCCCAAGGTGAAGTCCAAGCCATGGCATTGCCAGCACCACTGATCATCCAATTCAAAGACAAAATCAAACCGGTCATTGCACTGACTGAACAACGCATCGGCTTCTTGCCAGATTTGCCAACAGCCAAAGAGCAGGGGCTGGATATTCCCACTGTGAATTATTGGGGCGGTCTGGCCGCTCCTGCTGGCACACCAGCATCCGTCATTGAAACTCTGGAAAAAGCCATGAGCGCAGCAGTGAATAACCCAGCATTGTCCCAGCGATACATGCCACTGGGACTGATGGCAAAATTTTCTGGAGGTTCGGCATTCAAAGCCGTCATCGAAAAAGATTTGCAATGGTTAGGCGATGCTGTGAAATCGGCCAATTTGCAATTGAGCTGACGATTTCAATCCCAAACAGAGCCAGCCCAGTGGCTGGCTCCTTGATCGCATCACCGGGCTCCCTTTGCACGCCATGAAAACCTTTCCGGAACCTTCCTTGCTGCATCCAGACAGCATCACGCCAGAAATTCATCAGCGAAACGCGCACATCGCGCAAGCGATGGCTGTGATGCCTGAGTGGTGGGAGATTGGAGCCCCTGCTTTTCGCCAGAAACAACGCGAGGGGGCAGGCGTTTTTCCACCCGTGGTTTTCAGCGAGCGGGCCCGCACTCGTACCATTGATGGTCCGGCTGGCGCATTGCGTTTGCGTGAATTTTTGCCAGCCCAAGGGCAAGCCCGTGGCGTTTACTTGCACATTCATGGCGGGGGCTGGGTCATTGGTGGCGCCGACATGCAAGACACCATGCTGATGGCACTGGCGGACCACGCACAGGTGGCGGTAGTCAGTGTGCATTACAGGCTCGCCCCCGAGCACCCTTATCCTGCAGCCCCAGACGATTGCGAAACAGCCGCCTTGTGGCTTCTGAATCACAGCACGGCCATTTATGGAACCGAACACCTTTTGATGGGTGGCGAGTCAGCCGGAGCTCATCTCAGTGCGGTGACTCTCTTGCGTGTTCGTCAGCGTTTAGGGTATTGCCCATTTGTCGGTGCGAACTTCAATTTTGGCCTGTTCGACATGAACTTGACGCCAAGTGCCCGCGCCTTTGGTGATGAGCGGCTGTTTTTGCGCACCCTCGACATGGTTCAATTTCGCGCTGCATTTTTGCCTGGGGAGCACAACCTGCTTGACCCGGATATATCCCCACTTTACGGCGACCTTCAGAACTTATGCCCAGCGCTTTTCACCATTGGCACGCGGGACGCACTTTTGGACGACAGTCTGTTCATGCATGCGCGATGGTTGGCGGCTGGAAATGCAGGGCAACTTGATGTCTATCCAGGTGCACCGCATGCCTTCTTTCGTTTGGGTGATGCACACGGCCAAAGTTCCATGACACAACAAATTCAATTTCTTTGTCGGCAATTGCAACCACCCGCATCTACCCCCAAAGAGAACACTTGACCGCCCTGGCCTAGTCAGCAATGTCCAGTCTAACGGGGTGACATATCCGGTACGGGCTTGTTGCCTGTCAGCACAATTGTCAGATAGTCCAGACACCCGGTTTCCTGAAGCATAGGCTGAACCTTGGCTTTGTCCTCCGGAGCCAGAGCGGCCCACTCGCGCTGCAACCATACGAAACATTTGTGCTTGTAGCTCTCAGCTTGCCCCCTCCAAACCAAATCATCGATCACAACCTCGAAGGACTCGGTGCGAGATTCAACCGCGTGGTGATGTGCGCGCAGCAAAGGCAAATAGAAGCGGCCAGCAAGCGCCAGCATCTCACGCACGCTGGGGTCCCAGGTAGACTGAGGCACCCAGTCGCCATCAACACCGGAGGCATCGTCAAGTGACTGAGTCCACTGGAAGGTACGAGGGGCGCGACTGCGCATGATGTTACTGGCAGAAGGGTCAAGGGCGCATTGGCACAATTGAGCGTAAAGCCCAAAATCAGCCAAGGAAGGCCGCCCGCCAAACAAATAGGCGGTGCGTTCGAGCATGGACTCCAGCACCGTCAGTGTGGCGATATAAAACGACGCCAGCAACTGGTACCCCTCTTCGGTGGTCGACATCGCTTCGCGCTTAGACATTTGTCGCGATGTAAATTTAGCCACCAAGGCATCCAGTTTGGGACGAGCGATCACCCCAAGCCAGCCTTGGAGCTGCCGCGTCGCACAGAAAGTCCGGTCAAACTCGGCCCCCCAACGCATGTCAAACATGGCCTCCACCAAAAGTTCATCGGCCATGTCTTCAATCAAATGGCTAAGGAATGCAGCCGCTGGATCATCCGGCAACACCGAGCGATGCCCCGGGTGACGCTTCTCCAGCTCGAAAATCAGAGGAGTGCTGTCCGCATGGTAACTGCCATCAGGATATTGAAGCACTGGGATCATGCCCTTACCTGCAAGTTTCAATTCACCCTCGCTGCCAAGGTAACCACTCGGAACGATCCACACATGCGGAAGTCGGCGGTAGCGCAACAAGGCTCGCATTTTCAGCGAGTAAGGGGAACCTGGACCACCCAGGAGGCGGTAGGTCGGAGGCTGAATTTGATCGGTTTTCATCAGGTGTTCTCCGTGGGTAGAGAGCCAAAAGATAATCAAGATTTTTATCTGATGATAGCTGATGCCTTGGCATACTTAGCCACCCATCACCTGCTAAATCTTTGTTGCACACCGTAATGGAATCAGCCCAAAAAACTAGCGGGGCAGCCAGAATTGCTCGCTCAACTTCATCAGATTTTCTAACCCATTTTTTACTGGAATGCGGATCCAAACTGCTTCCGCAATTTCCACCAGCGAGATGTCACCTGCACTCGGAAGCGAATTAACCCAACCTTTAATTGGCTACTGCTTTGCGGGAACATGATGGCAATGATCTTGAACAAAGGCTCAATGCGGCCAAGGTGCGCGACCTGAGACAAGAAACACAAGAGAGCTTGGCCAATGGCGGTCTTGGAAGTTGGCATACAGAGGGCGCGTCTCCCGTTCAGCCTCCTGGGCTAGGGTTCCGCGTGGAAAAACTGTTTGCGGGTCAAAGCCAGCTTTTAGTCCAGCATGCAACCGCTTAGGGTCAGCTTCAGCCAATGATTAACGCAAGGCCTTAGTCTGCTTACAGCCTTTAGGGACTTACAAGGGTGAAGGCCTGGAATGCAGCGTTTGCGGTCGGTCATCGTCTTAAGTGAAGTGCCCGCTATCAGCCTGAACCGGACTTCAAGGGTAAAAATACCAACGACAGCCATTACCAGAACCCGACCGCTAAATCTTGGGCAATGCCTCGTGTAGTTGTTAAAAATAAAACGCTCACAAACCAATAAGTCAGAGTGCCGCGTTCCCAATCAACTTCTCTGCAGCTTATTTGGACTAAAAAAATTGACCTTTGCTGTGAGGACCCACCATGAGCTACCCCCCCCCACCCCCTAAGCTTGGGGGTCATATGGGGGGTAGATGCAAACAAGTCGCAACTACTATCACCAACTACTGTCATGCGGACCTACTATCTAGTGGGGCTACTATCACCCCAACCGTAAGACCTACTATCACCGCAGACTTAGCTACTATCACGCGGCATTCGTTCAGGATCTACTATCACCGAGGGTGGATGCTTAGACCTAATCCCGAGACGTATTCAAGCAGACCACCAGTGCGGACTTAAAGTTTCACACTTTCAATTTTGCAGGTCCACGGAAATTGAATTCCCGTACTTTTCCCGTACAGGCATAAAAAAAGCACCTAGCGTTTCCGCTAAGTGCTTGTTTTTCCTACCAAATTTGGTAGGCGCGACTAGATTCGAACTAGCGACCCCCACCATGTCAAGGTGGTGCTCTAACCAACTGAGCTACGCGCCTGAGAGACCCAAATTATAGCAGTAAAAAACGTCCAATTGAGGCGGTCGGGCGGTGCCTTGAGGGGTTCAGCGCCTTCGGGCGTTGCGCACGCCTTTGACGTTTTTGACGCTGCCCAGCACTTTGTTCAGCATGGCCGAATCGGTGATTTCAACGGTAAACGTCATCCAGGCCAAGCCCTTGATGGATTGGGTTTGAACGCCAATAACATTCATTTTTTCTTTCGAAAAAACCTCCGAGATGTCTCTCAGCAAGCCTTGGCGGTCCACCGCCTCTACCGCCACGTCAACAGGATAAAAGGCGGCATCCGGCCCGGATTTGGATTCACCCCAGCGGACTTCGATCACGCGTTCGGGGTTTCGTGTGGTCAATTCCCGAAAATTACTGCAGTCTTGGCGGTGAATGCTGACCCCTTTGCCACGGGTCACAAACCCTTGAATGGTGTCTGGCGGGGCGGGTTTGCAGCAACGCGCCAACTGGGTCAACAAAGAGCCTACCCCCACCACCAAAACCCCTGAAGAGGCGCTGTTGCGATGGCCCTTGGCTTTGCGCAACAACACGAGGTCGTCGGACGCGGTCACAGGCTCCGGGGGGTTCAGCAAGACCTCAATATTGCGCAGCGAATATTCGTCTTTGCCCACCACCTCGAACAAGCCCTCCGCCGACTTAAAGCCCAACTGGGTGGCCAACTCTTCAAGCCGAACAGAGGTTCGGCCCAGGCGCTGAAGCAGTTTCTCGACCGATTCACGGCCCCGAGAGATGGTTTCTTCGCTGATTTGGGCATTAAACCAAGCCCGAACTTTGGCCCGCGCACGGGGGCTGGCCAAAAAACCTAACTCCGCGTTAAGCCAGTCGCGAGAGGGCCCGCCCTCTTTGATGGCCGAAATCTCCACCGTTTGCCCGTTGGCCAAGGGCGTGCTCAAGGGGACCATGGCCCCATCCACCTTGGCACCACGGCAACGGTGCCCCAATTGGGTATGAACGGTGTAGGCAAAATCGATCGGGGTGGCGCCCTGCGGTAACTCGACCACCGCAGCATCGGGAGTTAAGACATAAATGCGATCTTCAAACAGGCCTTTGTTTTCCGATTTTTCTTGCGCTTCGCCTGACAAATCGCGCTCCCAGGCCAGCAGTTGCCGCAGCACGGCGATCTTGCTGTCGTAATCGCTGTTGGCCGTCACCCCGCTGTAGCCTTTAGCCCCCGCTTCTTTGTAAGCCCAGTGAGCCGCCACGCCGTGTTCGGCATATTCGTGCATGGCTTGGGTTCGAATTTGCACCTCTATGGGGCCACCCTCTGCGTCACGAACCACGGTATGCAGTGACTGGTAACCGTTGGCTTTGGGCTTGGCGATGTAATCGTCAAATTCTTCGGCAATAGCTGCGAAGTGCTCATGCACCCAGCTCAAAACCTGGTAACAGTCAGACACGTTGGGCACCACCACACGCAGGGCGCGTATGTCGAAAATCCGGTCAAACGCCAACGATTTACCCCGCATTTTTCGGACGATGCTGTAAATGTGTTTTGGCCGCCCTTCCACGCGGGCATCAATCCCTTGCTGGGCCAATGCTTGCTGCAAACGTTGACGCAGCTCAAGCATGTAGCGTTCACGCTCGGTGCGTTTTTCGTCCAGCAGGCGGGCAATTTCCTTGTAAGTGGCAGGCTCGAGAAAGCGAAACGCCAAATCTTCCATTTCCCACTTGATCTGCCAAATACCTAAGCGATTCGCCAGAGGAGCGAAAACCTTTAAAGACTCACTGGCCAAAGCGGGGGGCACGGGCAATTTGGTGGCTGCGTAATAACGCAGAGTTTGCAAACGTGAGGCCAAGCGCAACATGACCACACGCAAGTCCCGGCTGAACGCCAACAACATTTTGCGCACGTTTTCGGTTTGCAACTGGGGGCTGAGCTGGGAGTTGTCGGCCCCCGGGCTGGCCGAACCGGATGCTCTGGACAAATGCTGCACATGCACCAACTGGTTGGTTTGCATGGCCAGTTGCGCCAAATTAGGACCAAAGGCTTTGGCAATGACCTCTTCAGGTTTGTTCAGGTGTGGGCAGGCGTAGACCAGGTAACTGGCCGCTTGCATGGCTTCGGCCCCGCCGATTTCCTCCAGAATTAAGGCCACGGCGTCGGCATGCGCCAAGATGTTTTCACCCGTGTCCAGCGTTTCACCAGAGATCAAGGGTTCGGCAAAAGCCCGCGCTTTGGTCCGCGTTTCTGCCTGAACCAAGCCGTCAGCCGTGGCGCGGACGACCGGGGGTAAGGCTGTGGCGGATACGGGTTCGGGTGTGCCGTTTTCTAGGGCGGGTTGACGGGGTGTCAGGCGGACCATGTGTTCAATCTGCCAACAAAAATTGAGCCACCACCTCCATTTGCTCTACGCTGGTCAAGGTAGGGGCATGGCCAAAACCAGGCCAGGTTTCAAGGCGGGCACGCGGGCCCCTCAGGGTCATCTCATGCGCTGTTTCGGGCGTCAGCAAGTCAGAGTCCTGCCCGCGAATCAGCAGGGTTTTGGCCTGGATTTGGTCGTACAAAGCCCACAGTGCCGCTTCACCCGCAGCCGCCGCCTCTTGCGACATGGCCCGCACCGGCACACCAATTTGGGGGTCGTAATGCAAGGTCAATGCGCCATCAGCGCCAGGCCGGGTCATGTGGCTGGACATTTCGCGCCACAGGTCATCAGGCACCGGACCAAAGCCCTGCGACAAAGCCCGCAAGACGCTGGCGACTTCATCCAGGTTTTGGTACAAACCAAATTGACCCACATAGGTTTGCATTCGTTGCACCGAGCTCCAGGTGATGGCCGGGCCCACATCGTTCAACACGAGTCGGCGTATGGGGGTTGGCAAAGGCAATCCGGCTTGCCCGGCCAATACCATTCCGATCAAGCCGCCCATGCTGGTGCCCACCCAGTCCAGGTTCTGCACGCCCCCATCAGGCCCCAGTTGCGCTTGTATTTGCCCCAGCATGGACAACATGTCACTGGCATATTGCGGAATTTGATACCCGGCAGCATTGCTCAACCACTCACTTTGGCCCCGCCCGGTCACATCCGGACAAATCACTTGCAAAGCTTTGGAGCTTTTAACGACCAAGGCTTTAGCCAGAGAATCAAAGTCTCGGCCCTGACGGGTCAAACCATGCGCGCAAACCACGACATGGCGAGCCTGCGGGTCTCCCCAGCGCCAGTAAGCCATGCGGTGCTGCCCTTCTGGGTGAGGACACTGAACAAACTCTAGAAGGGGCAAGGGATTTTGGGTGTTCATGACATTCAGACACATTCTCGACGCTCAATTTGGAAAAAGTGAGCATTTGCAGCGACATAATGGACTTTTAAACATCCTAATTCATCTTCGGAGTGAAAAATATGTTGCTAGGAAAAACAGCATTAGTGACTGGTTCAACCAGCGGAATTGGTTTGGGCATAGCCAAATCACTGGCCAAACAAGGTGCAAACATTGTTTTAAATGGTTTTGGTGATTTTGAAGGTCCAAAAGCAGAAATTTCAGCCCTGGGCGTCAAAGTCGCTTATCACGGAGCCGACATGAGTAAGGCCAGTGAAATTGAAGCGATGATGACTTTTGCAGCCGAAACCTTCGGCCGAGTGGACATTTTGGTCAACAACGCCGGCATTCAACACGTTGCCAAGATAGAAGATTTCCCCATCGAACGCTGGGACGCCATCATCGCCATCAACCTCTCCAGTGCATTTCACGCCACGCGCTTGGCCTTGCCGGCCATGAAAGCCGCCAACTGGGGACGCATCATCAACGTCGCTTCTATCCACGGTTTGGTGGGTTCAGCAGAAAAATCAGCCTACGTGGCCGCCAAGCATGGCGTCGTCGGATTGACCAAAGTCACTGCCTTGGAAAACGCCACCACGGGTGTGACCTGCAACGCGATCTGTCCTGGCTGGGTCTTGACACCACTGGTCCAAAAACAAGTGGATGCCAAAGCGGCGGCCATGGGCCTGTCCAACGAAGAAGCCAAAAAACTTTTATTGCAAGAAAAAGAACCTTCTATGCAATTCACCACACCAGAAGAATTGGGCGATTTAGCCGTTTTCTTCTGCTCTCCCGCTGGCAACAACGTACGTGGCGTTGCCTGGAATATGGATGGCGGCTGGACCGCTCAATAAACTATATGACTACCCCTACAGTACGCCTGAGCAAAATCATCATCGTAGACGATGACGCCCGCATTCGAGATTTATTGCGTCGATTTCTGACCCAAGAAGGTTTTGATGTTTTGCAGGCCGATGATGGTCGGGCACTGGACCGTGTTTTGCAACGCGAAACCATTGACCTGATTGTTCTGGATCTGATGCTGCCGGGGGAAGATGGTTTGGGCATCTGTCGCCGATTGCGGGCGACGGGTGTCAAAACGCCCATCATCATGCTGACCGCTAAGGGGGAAGACGTGGATCGCATCCATGGCCTAGAGATCGGTGCCGACGATTACTTGGGCAAACCTTTTAATCCGCGCGAGTTGCTGGCCCGAATCAACGCAGTCCTAAGACGCCGACCACAAATTGAAACGCCGGGGGCGCCCACTGCGGGTGAGAGGGAAGTTATCCAATTCGGTATCTTCAAGCTTGACTTGGGCACCCGCTTGTTGACCAAGAACAGCTTGAATCTTTCTTTGACCAGTGGTGAATTTGCGATGCTCAAGGCTTTGGCCCGACATCCTAGGCAAGCCTTGACGCGCGACAAGTTGGCGCAATTGGCACGAGGTCGCGATTTCGAACCCTTTGATCGCAGCCTGGATGTTCAGATATCCCGACTTCGCAAGATGATTGAGGTGGACCCTGCCACACCCAAAATCATTCAAACCGTTTGGGGTGTGGGTTATGTCTTTGTTCCAGATGGGCAAACGTGATCATCAGCACCAACATAAATGACGATGACTCGAGTGCATTTGATTCGCCCCAGAAAGCCAAGCTGAGTCTTTTTTGGCGCACCTTTGTTCTGTTGGCCCTTGTTATCGTTGTCAGCAGCTTGGCCTGGCTGCAAATGTTTCGCACCAAAGAAGCAGAATTGCGCATCATGCGCAGCGCCGATCGAATTGCCAGAGCGGTCAATGTGACCCAAACGGCCCTCAACGAACACAATCACCACCTGCGAACAGCTTGGCTAAAAATGTTAGCCGATCAAGATGGCGTGAACGTGAGTATTCGGCAGTTAAAAGACAAGTTTGTCACCTTTAAACAATACGGCACGGAAGGCCAACTGACCGATGAAGTGGTCGCGCGCTTAGGTGCAGGAACCTTGATGGCGGCGCAAGTCAACGGTGAACCTGGATTTTGGGTAGGCTTCAAAATTGAACAGGCCCCGTATTGGCTCCGAATGGAACCAAGCCAACTGCTCCCTGGGGAAGAAGAATCCTGGCTCAATTGGCTGACCATCACTTTGGCTTTGTCGTTAGGTGGAGCCGTCATGATGACCGGGGTGATTAACCAGCCCCTAAAGCGCATTTCATTTGCCGCCAGCCAGTTGCGCGAGGGCCAATTTACAACCACCAACCTGGATGAAAAAGCAGCCACCCGAGAGATCCGGGAGGTCAACATTGATTTCAACCGTTTGGCCGAACGGTTGGCCAAAATTGAACAAGAGCGGGCCCTGATGCTGGCCGGCATATCGCACGATCTGCGCACTCCATTGGCCCGCTTAAGACTCGAAACCGAACTGAGTGTGACCAACATAGAGACCCGTGATCTCATGTCTGCAGATATTGCCCAACTCGATGACATCATCGACAAATTCTTGGACTATGCACGCCCAGAACCCACTGCCTTAGGTCCTGTTTTGTTGTCCAGCGCCATCAGTCGCAGCATTGCACCTTGGCGAAACAGCTCCCGCTTCGAAATCCAGTTAGACGTAGCCGAAGACTTGCAAGTGCAGGCTGAATCCGTCGAACTGGTGCGGGTGTTATCCAACCTATTGGAAAACGCACGCCGCTATGGCCAAAGCCCAGCTGACGGTGTGACGCGGGTCGAGATAGTGGCCAGACTACACGATGGCTGGGTTTTGTTGCGCGTGCGGGACCACGGACTTGGCGTTAGCGAGGCCACTCTTAAAAACCTGACACAACCTTTCTTCAGAGGCGATGAAGCTCGAACATCGGCTACCGGATCAGGTTTAGGCCTGGCCATTGTGGAGCGCTCGGTACAACGAATGGGCGGTACGTTTTCGGTGTTCAACGCCAGCGGCGGCGGCCTGATGGCACTCATGAAATTCAAAGAGGTTCCGAACGAAGACTGAACTGTGGCCGTGCAACCCTTCGGCCGCAGGGGCAGCCTCCCACGGGGACTCAAGCATCCCACGGGGACAAATGGGTCACAAATGGGTCAGTAACACCACGGCGCGAGCTTCGATGCTTTGACCCATGCCAACTGGCCCCAGCTTTTCTGCTGTTTTGGCTTTCACGTTCACTTGCGACACGTCCACCCTTAAGGCTTTGGCCACTGATTTGCAAATGGCTGGCATGTGCGTGGCCAGTTTGGGCGCTTGCGCAATGATGGTGCAGTCCAAGTTGATCAGTTCGTAACTTTGCGCGCGCACACGGCGCATGGCCTCGGCCAGTAAAACCGACGAATCGGCCCCCTTAAACTGGGCGTCGGTATCCGGAAAATGTCTCCCGATATCGCCCAAACCCGCAGCGCCGAGGACCGCATCGGTGATGGCGTGCAGCAGCACATCGGCGTCTGAATGGCCCATCAAGCCAGTCTGATGCGGGATCTCGACCCCGCCCAAAATCAATTTTCGGCCGGGCACCAGGGCATGCACGTCCCAACCCTCCCCGATGCGGATATTCATGACTTGCCTTTCAAAATAGCCTCGGCAAACGCAAAGTCTGCCGGATACGTGACCTTCAGGTTTTGCGCTGAACCCGTCACCAAACGGGGCGACAGGCCTTGCCGCTCTAAAGCACTGGACTCGTCGGTGATGCCCGCAAAATCGCTGCCGGCGGCATCTGCCAGTGCCTTGTGCAAGACCCCTAGGCGAAACATTTGTGGGGTTTGTGCCAACCATTTGTCTTCTCGCGGCACCGTGCTCGCCACCCTAGCACCCTGTTCGCTCAAGGTTTGTTGCTTCAAAGTATCGGGCAAGGGCAAGGCCAGCAATCCACCCACAGGGTCATCGCGGCAGGTCTCGATCAACTGCGCAACGGCCTCTGGTGTGATCAGGCAACGGGCCGCATCGTGCACCAATACCCAATCTTCCGGGGAAACACCGTTGGTCAACATGGCCGACAGACCATTAAAAACACTCTGGGCACGGGAGTCGCCGCCACAAGAAAGACGGGCAAAGTGCTTTGGCCATGCGTCTGAATCCGGCCAGACAAAGTCGTCATCGGGTGCCAAAACCACCCAAGCTTGAGAAATCTGAGGCACTTTGGCCAGTGCTTGCAAGGTGTGCATGACCAATGGCTGCCCGGCAATGCTTTGGTATTGCTTGGGCATGGGGGTGCCCGCACGGCTGCCGGTTCCGGCACAAGGGACCAGGGCATGAAAACGGACCGAGGCTGACAACATTGACAATGACATGGATTGAGATTGTAGGAGGGGTCAACCGCGACCTAAAAGTACGACCGTTGCTTGGCCATTAAAAGAGACAGCCACACTTGGCGCCCGGGGGTTTTTGGCTGCCCTTTTACAATCGCAACTTATTTGTATTCACACCCCCCTCCTTTTTGGCGGGGGGTGCTTTGCTTTTTTCACTGCGGCCCTCATGCAACTTCCAGTTTTAGCCACCGGCAAACGTTTCACCCTGCCCCGCCCTGTCGGGTCTGCCGATGCTGTTTTGTTGGCCCAGCTGGCCGAACGTGAAAAAAAGGCGGGCAAGATCACCGCCATCGTGACCGCCGATGCCTCTGATGCGCAACGTCTGATGGACGAGCTGGTGTTTTTTGCACCTGCGCTGCGCTGCGTTGTGTTTCCGGACTGGGAAACCCTGCCCTACGATACTTTTTCACCGCACCAAGACTTGATCAGCGAACGGTTAGCCACGCTGTGGCGCATTCGCCAACGCGGCCACGCTGACAGTGCCGACGTGGTGTTGGTGCCCGCCACCACGGCCTTGTACCGTTTGGCCCCGCCCTCGTTTTTGGCCGGCTACACCTTCGAGTTCAAAGTTAAACAGAAGCTGGACGAAGCCCAGCTCAAGTCCCAGCTCACGCTGGCGGGCTACTCGCATGTAAGCCAAGTGGTCAGCCCCGGCGAATACGCGGTGCGTGGCGGTTTGATTGATTTGTTTCCTATGGGCTCATTGGTGCCGTTCCGGGTGGATTTGTTCGACGACGAGATCGACAGCATCCGCACCTTTGACCCGGACAGCCAGCGCAGCCTTTACCCCGTGCCCGAAGTTCGTTTGCTGCCGGGACGAGAGTTTCCGATGGACGAGGCCGCCCGTGGCCGATTCAGAAGCCGTTGGCGCGAAATTTTGGAGGGCGACCCGACCAAAAGCCGCATCTACAAAGACATGGGCAACGGCGTGGCCACGGCGGGTATTGAGTATTACCTGCCCTTGTTTTTTGACCAAACCGCGACCGTTTTCGACTACTTGGGTGCAGGCCAGCCGGATTCGGCCACCCTGGTGCTGCACGGAGATCTGGAACCCTCGTTTCAGCGCTTTTGGCAAGACACGCGCGACCGCTATCGACTGGTACAGGGCGACCCCGAGCGTCCGGTATTGCCCCCCGATGCGCTGTTTTTAAGTGCCGAACAGTTTTATGGGTTTTGCAACCAACACGGGCAATTGGCGCTGCGGTCCGGCGCTGGCCCCGGTGCGAGCGATGTCGCCGACAACACTCTGGCACAAACCCTGCCCGATCTGACGGTGGTGCGTGGGGCCGAAGACCCCTTGGCCCGGCTGCAGTCACACCTCCAGTCCAGTGCCAACCGCCTGCTGATTCTGGCCGAAAGCGATGGCCGACGCGAAAGCCTGCTGGACTTTGTGCGCTCCAGCGGCCTGACGCCCCCCGTTTTTGACAGTCTTGATGAATTTTTAGCCAGTCATGAAAAAGTCGGCATGGCGACCTCGTTGCTGAACAAAGGCTTTCATTGGCTCGAACATGGCATCGACCTGATCACCGAAACCGAACTCTTTGCTGCGGGCCCCACCACCCGAAGACGAAAAAAACAAGAACAGGTCAGCGATGTCGAAGCGCTGATCAAAGACCTGAGCGAGCTCAACGTGGGCGACCCGGTGGTACACAGCCAGCACGGCATCGGGCGCTACAGAGGACTGGTCAATATGGATCTGGGCGAGAAAAACGCCGATGGCTCGCCTGCCGCACAAGAATTTTTGCACCTGGAATACGCTGGCGATGCCACCCTTTATGTGCCGGTGAGCCAACTGCAACTGATCAGCCGCTACACAGGCGTCAGTGCTGACGAAGCGCCCCTGCACAGGCTGGGCAGTGGCCAGTGGGAAAAGGCCAAACGCAGAGCAGCCGAACAAGTACGCGACTCAGCGGCCGAATTGCTCAACATTTACGCCCGCCGTGCCGCCCGAGAAGGTCATGCCTTCCGCTACAGCCCACAAGACTACGAAACCTTTGCCAACGATTTTGGCTTTGAAGAAACAGCCGACCAAAACGCCGCCATTCATGCCGTCATCCAAGACATGATCAGCCCCCGTCCGATGGACCGACTGGTTTGCGGCGACGTGGGTTTTGGCAAAACCGAGGTCGCTCTGCGCGCCGCTTTTGTCGCCGTCACGGGCGGAAAGCAAGTCGCCATCCTGGCCCCCACCACCTTGTTGGCCGAACAGCACTTTCAGACCCTAAAAGACCGGTTTGCCAAATGGCCCGTGCAAATTGCCGAAGTCTCGCGCTTCAGATCCGGCAAAGAAGTAACTTCAGCCCTGAAAGGCATTGCCGACGGCACTGTCGACATTGTGGTGGGCACTCATAAACTGTTGAGTGAATCCACCAAGTTCCACAATTTGGGCCTCCTCATCATTGATGAAGAGCACCGCTTTGGCGTGCGCCACAAAGAGGCCATGAAAGCCCTGCGGGCTGAGGTGGATGTGCTGACCCTCACAGCCACACCGATTCCAAGAACCTTGGGCATGGCACTGGAAGGGCTGCGCGACCTGAGCGTCATTGCCACCGCGCCGCAACGCCGTTTGGCCATCAAAACCTTTGTGCGCAACGAAGGCACGGGCGTGATCCGCGAGGCCGTGTTGCGCGAATTGAAGCGTGGCGGACAGGTTTACTTTTTGCACAATGAAGTCGACACCATTGAAAACCGGCGCCAAAAGCTGGAAGAAATCTTGCCCGAAGCCCGCATCGCAGTGGCCCACGGCCAAATGCCAGAACGCGAGTTGGAGCGGGTCATGCGCGATTTTGTGGCTCAGCGGTACAACATCTTGTTGTGCTCCACCATCATTGAAACCGGCATTGACGTGCCTACGGCCAACACCATTGTGATGAGCCGGGCCGACAAGTTTGGTCTGGCCCAGTTGCACCAACTGCGCGGCCGCGTGGGCCGTTCACACCACCAAGCCTATGCCTATTTGATGGTCCCCGAAATTCAGGGCCTGACCAAACAAGCCGCCCAACGCCTGGATGCCATTCAACAAATGGAAGAACTGGGCAGCGGTTTTTACCTGGCCATGCACGACCTTGAAATTCGGGGTGCGGGCGAAGTGTTGGGCGAAAACCAAAGCGGCAACATGATGGAAGTGGGTTTTCAGCTCTACAACGAAATGTTGTCAGAAGCCGTGCGTTGCCTCAAAGCCGGCAAAGAGCCGGACTTGCTGAGCCCGCTGTCGGTCACTACCGACATCAACCTGCATGCCCCCGCCCTGCTGCCCAACGACTATTGCGGCGACGTTCATTTGCGGTTGAGCTTTTACAAAAAGCTGGCCACCGCCAAAACCAGTGACCAGATTGACGCCTTGCTCGAGGAAATTGTGGACCGCTTTGGCAAATTGCCACCGCAGGCCCAAACCCTGGTCGACGTACACCGCCTGCGCGTGCTGACGCAGCCCTATGGCGTCATCAAAGTCGATGCGGCTCCGGGCGTGATTCAGATCACTTTCAAGCCCAACCCGCCTGTGGACCCCATGGCCATCATCGGCCTGATCCAGAAAAACAAACACATCAAACTGGCCGGTAACGACAAACTGCGCATCGAACGCGAACTGCCCGACCCCAAGGCCCGGGCGCAAATGGTGCGCGATGTATTGCGGAGTTTGGGTGCGCCGAGGGCCGAAACTGCCGTTGCATGAACCGATAAATCTCCACAACGATAATCTTTCCCCATGACTACAACCACCGAATTTGCCCCCGGCCTGACCCTGCAAGGGTTCACCGCTCCCCTGTCGTTGTCGCAGTTCAAGCTGATTGCTTTTGACATGGATTCCACCCTCATCAATATCGAATGTGTCGATGAAATTGCCGATGCAGCGGGACGCAAGGCCGAGGTGGCGGCCATCACCGAAGCCGCCATGCGCGGTGAAATTGCCGACTACAAAGAAAGCCTGCGCCGCCGGGTGAGCTTGCTCAAAGGGGTTACCGTGGGCCACATGCAGCAAGTGTTGACCGAACGCCTGCGCCTGAACCCCGGCGCGGCCGATTTGGTCAAAGCCTGCAAAGCCGCTGGCCTCAAAGTGTTGCTGGTTTCAGGCGGCTTCACCTACTTCACCGACCACGTTTGCGATCTGCTGGGCATCGACTGGACGCGCTCCAATGTGCTCGAGGTGGCCGATGGCTTGCTGACCGGGCGCATGGTGGACCAGTCCTGGGGCGATATTTGCGATGGCGAAGAAAAGCGGAAAACCTTGCTGGAAACCTGCCAACACATGGGCATCGAACCGCATCAGGCGATTGCCATGGGCGATGGGGCCAACGACCTGCCCATGATGGGTGTGGCGGGCTTGTCCGTGGCCTACCATGCCAAACCCAAGGTGCGCGAGCAGGCCATGGTGGCCATCAACCAAGGCGGCCTCGACCGCTTGCTGGAAGTCGTCAGGCCTTGAACCGGTTTTGCCGCAGCGGTTTGAGCAGGTCACTCAGGCCGTTGTGGTCAATTTCCTGCATCAAGCGCAACAACTGGCCGATCTCGTTTTTGGGAAAGCCTTCCCTCGCAAACCAGTTCAGATAATTGCCGGGCAGGTCGGCAATCAGCATGCCCTTGTGTTTGCCGTAGGGCATCGGGGTGGTGACCAATTTGAGCAAATCGTCGGGTTTCATGGTTTTGGCAGTTCTGAGGGAGTTTGCAACAACCAATTGCGCACACAGGTGTGAAAAGCCTCGGGCCGGGACACCATGACCCAATGCCCACAGGGCAGGCCTTTCACCAAGTTGCCCGGCTGGCTGGCTGTCTTTTCTAGCCACGCAGGCGAATGAAACATGAAGGGTTTGCGCTCGCCATACACATACAAAAGGGGCATGGGCATTTTAATTTGCGCCGCCTGCCTGAAGCCCCCCGCAGTGCCGAACCACTGCATGGCGTAGGGGTAGTTCATTTTGTAGGTCATCAAGCCCGGCTCCGTGGGGCACCGCAACCAGCGGGCCATGGCACGGGTCATTTGGGTGCCCATTGATTCGCTCAAGTGTCGTCCAATGAACCAAGCCATGGCCAGCCACAGCTGATAACCCGCCACCGCCAGTTTTTCTTTGCCACCCCAACTGCGCATCAGCGCCGCCGAGTTGTGGTCACCGATATCAACCCCCACCACGCAAGACACGCGAGTGGGGTGGCGCATGGCAAATTGATATCCAAAGAAGCAACCCCAGTCGTGCAGCATCAAGATCACGGGTTCCCCAGGGCTGACACGGTCGGCCACGGCCAGCAGCAAATCACACATCGCGTCCAAGCGGGTGACCGAGGGGCCGCTTTCAAAACCCGGCAGCGTCAGGCGGGCGCAGACAAAGCGGTCTTGCAGCGCCGCCACCGTGCCATCCCACAAAACCAGGGTATCGGGCCAGCCATGCAGCATGAGGACAGTTGCATCGCCCTGCCCTTGCAGGCGCACTTCGGACCCATTGACCTCAATACGGCGCTCGGCGCTCACTCAAAGCGCCTTGGCTAAACGGGCGACACCTTCCAAGATTTTGTCTTCGCCAACCGTGGCAAAACTCAGCCTGAAGGTGGCGTGATCGGGTTGGGCGCAAAAGAAAGGGGTTCCCGGCACAAAGGCCACACCTTGCTCGATGGCGCGTTTGGCATACACATTGCCGTCGTTCACCTTGCCGCCCGCCCCCGTGAGTCGAGCCCAGACAAACAGCCCCCCCTCGGGTTGCACAAACTCAACCGCATCGCCCAGTTCGCGGCGCAAAGCATCGCCCATGGTTTGGGCGCGCTGGGCATACACACTGCGCACTTTGTCCAAGGTGGCGGGCATGCGCCCGGCCTTCAAGTAGTGGGCCGCAGTGGCTTGGGCAAACGTACTGGTGTGCGCGTCGCTGAACTGTTTGCACATGGTGGCCTTGCCCAGCAACTCGGCTGGGGCAACCATCCAACCCACACGCAAACCGGGCGACAAAACTTTGGAGAGCGATCCGCAATGCACCAACAAATCACGGCTGCCGGGAACTTCGGCGCTCATTGCCAGCAAACTAGGGGGTGGTGCTTCGCCAAAATACAAATCACCGTAAGGGTCGTCTTCTACGACCAAGGTCTGGTGCTTCACGGCCATTTGCAACACTTGTTTGCGGCGCTCGGCGCTCAACAAGGCCCCGCTGGGGTTGCCAAAGGTCGGAATCAGGTAAACAAACTTGGGTTTGTGCAGGGCAATGAGTTTTTCCAGTTCGTCGGTTTTGACACCATGGCTGTCCACCGGGGCGCTGATCAATTCGGCCCCATACAGCCGGAAGCATTGGATGGTGGCCAAAAAGGTGGGCCCCTCCACAATCACTTTGTCGCCGGGGCTGATCATGGTTTTGCCAATCAGGTCCAGCCCTTGCTGGCTGCCTGTGGTCACAATCAATTGGTCGGCCGCCACATCTTTGGCGCCCTTTTGGCGCATAAATTCGGCCAATTGCTCTCGCAGTGGGCCAAATCCTTCGGTGGCCCCATATTGCAGGGCTGCTCCCGGGTCTTGGGTCAAAGCGGCGTTACTTGCTTCGCGAATGCCCTCCACATCGAACATGGCGCTGTCCGGAAAGCCCCCGGCAAAACTGATGATGCCGGGTTTGCCCAGCAACTTAAACAGCTCCCGGATGGCTGAGGTCTCTACATTGTTCAGGCGATCGGCAAATCGAATGGCTGATGGATCTGGCATGGTGTATCTTCCCGTGTTGATTTGGCCGACATTTTGCCCTCAACCCGAATGCCCATGAAAACCGCACAGATCGAATCTTTTTTTGCCACTCTGCAAGCCGCTAACCCCATGCCCGTGACCGAGTTGGAGTTCACCAGCGTGTTCGAGCTGCTGGCGGCCGTGCTTTTGTCGGCCCAGGCCACCGATGTGGGCGTGAACAAAGCCACCCGCAAACTGTTTCCGGTGGCCGGAACACCCCAAAAAATTCTGAATTTGGGACTGGATGGCTTAGAGGGATACATCAAAACCATTGGCCTTTACCGCAGCAAAGCCCGCCACCTGATGGAAACCTGCCAAATTCTGGTGGACCAACATGGGGGCCAAGTACCCGGCACCCGCGAAGCCCTCGAAGCCTTGCCCGGTGTAGGCCGCAAAACCGCCAACGTGGTGCTGAATGTGGCTTTTGGGCAGCCCACCATGGCAGTGGACACGCACATCTTTAGGCTGGGCAACCGCACAGGTTTGGCCCCCGGCAAAACCCCGCTGGTGGTGGAGCAAAAGCTGCTCAAACTCATCCCGGCCAAGTACATGGTGGATGCGCACCACTGGCTGATCTTGCATGGACGCTACGTGTGCCAAGCCCGCAAACCCCTGTGCGCGCAATGCGCGGTGTCGGCTTATTGCGACTTCAAGCCCAAAACGCCTGCTGAATAAGCGATTCAGGCTTTTTGAAATCGACCAAAAACTTCAATATCTGTCTGTTTTTCCGCCTAAAGACTGAAGCACGCCCAGCCAGAGCGCCGTTCTTTCGGCATAGGGTTCAGGGTCTTGTTGTCCACTGGCTTGTGCATACACAGCGGTCTGCACCATGACGATGCCGGTCGCAGGTTGCACAAACAAAGATTGCCCGTGCACACCCTGAAAAGCAAAACTCCGCTCTTTAAAGGGGTGTAACCAAATCTGGTAGCCGTAGCCAAAATAAGGTGTGGCCTTGTAGGGCGCAAATGCTGGAGGCTGGCGTGCAATATCGGTCGCATCGCGAAGGTAGTCTGCCGAGATGATTTGCTGCCCGCCTACCAATCCGTCGTTGGCCATCAAGAGTCCCAAACGGCCCCAGTCTCGCAAACTGGCGTTGAAGCAAAAATAGGCTCCGGCTTGTTTATCGCGGCTATGGCACCAAAAGGCATCTTGCTCAGCGCCCAAGGGTTTCCAAAGCCATTCAGCGGTCAAATCGGCCATGCTGCGCCCTGTGGCCCCTGTCAGTATTCGCCCCAAAACTTCGGTTTCGGCACTGGCATAAACAAACTTTTGCCCAGCAGCGCTGTGACGGTCATTGAATGTTCGCAACAAGTTACTGACGGGCGGGTTGCCCGTGGCAAAACTGCGCGAGAGTTTGGAAATGTCGTCATTTCCGTCGTAGCGCTCGGTAAAGGTCACGCCCGAACTCATGCGCAGCAAGTGCCGAATCGACGTTTCGCCGTAGGCGCTGCCCTTAAGGTCCTTGGCATATTGGCTCGCGGGATCGTCCAGTGAGGCAATCAGTCCCCTTTGCAAGGCGGCCCCTACCAACAAGGAGGTCACGCTTTTGGCCATCGAAAACGACAAAAACCGGGCTTCTTCGGTGCGGCCATAACGGTAGCGTTCGGCCACAATTTCGCCATTTTTGATGATCAACAAGCCCGTAATGCGTCGCCGCTCCAGGTAATCGTCCAGGCTGTAACCGATGTTGCGGTAACGGTAGTTGATGCTGGGGGCTAAAGAGGCCTTGGGCAAAGGCGACACGCTGGGCCCACGGCTCACTGACTCGGTCAAAACGCCGGGCACGCGGTCCAATGCGGACCATGAGCCCACCCGGTTTTCCATGGCAAACCAACGTGGCCCTACCGGGTAGCCGAGAGGCTTACCCAACTCGACTTCATCCGGCTCGGCCTGAACGCTGAAAACGCCTGTCAAGCCCGAGACAAGGCAAACCCCCATGAAAATGGATTTAAAGGGTACTTTTAAATTCATTTCAAACTCCAGAAGAGGGGAAAGCCACGCCTAAAGCATACCCGCTGAAAAGGTAAAATCCCAGACATTCATACGCTCTAAATGGGCCCGTATCAGCCCTCTCTCTAAATCCCCACACCACAGAAAAACACTTGGACAGTTCAACCACAGCCCACTGCCGCTGTCCTGTGCCGAACCCATCCGACCCCACCCATGACGCCAACTCCCGTGCGTGCCCACATCAACAGTTCCCGACTGATGCGTTTTTTGACCGAAAACGCCATGCTGTCGGCCGCGCCTGTGCAGGACCATCTGGGGCAAAAGTTGGGCGACTGGCTCAATTTCAGGCAAGCCATTGCATTGCATGGCGTATTGAACCCCGAGGGCGCGACGATCACGGCTCCCCTACCTTCACGCCGAGCGCCACCGATGACGGCCGAAATCCTGGCCCGGCATGTCGAAAAAGTCAGGGCAGATTTGGTTCACGCCATCACCCACGGTGCACCTGCCGGTTCCGGCATGGCGCGCATTGAGTTGCCCGCACCCGAATTGGACAACCCGGTGGAGCCCAAAACTGCATTCGAGCCTTATCGGCGCTTTTATGCCGGGCACCAGCGGCAAATGGAAAACAGCCTGCGGCTGTTGCGCGCCCAAGTTCGCAGTCAACTGAGCCAAAGCACGCCAGCGCTGCAGCAACTGGCCGCACTGGATGCGGCTTTTGAACAAATACTCAGTGAGCGTGAAGCCGTTTTGCTGGGCAAAGTGTCCAAGCTTCATGAAAAGCGTTTTGTCCAAGCCCTGAAACTACACCTCAAACAACAAGTCGAAACAACCCTCTCGGATACACCTCAGACGGACCAGATCGGCAACCCCATGGCATGGCTCATGCCTTTGCGCCAAGCCCTGCGCACCAGTTTGTTGGCCGAATTAGACACACGGCTGCAGCCCACACTGGGGCTGCTTGAAGCCTTTACCCAAGAAAACCCAAAAGAAAAATGAAACGTTACTCCTTTCAAGTCGCCTTCGGACTCGGTGCTCTGGCGGTCATATGGGTCACCGCTGTTGTGGCCAGCAGCCACTATTTGGTCTTGCTCATGACCACTTTGATAGGCGCTGTGTATGTCTTCGGCGCACTGGAGTTGCGCAACTTCCGGGCCAGCACAGCGGCATTAACTCAAGCGCTGACCGCCATTCCTGAAGGCCTGCACAACCTGAACGATTGGTTGATCAACCTGCCCGGCCACTTGCAAAACCCGATTCGTCAACGCATAGAGGGTGAACGGGTCGGTTTGCCCGGCCCCGCCTTCACCCCGTATTTGGTGGGCCTGTTGGTCATGCTGGGCATGTTGGGTACGTTTTTGGGCATGGTGGTCACCCTGAATGGCGCGGTGTTTGCACTGGAAGGCTCGACCAACGTGGCGGGCATTCGGGCTGCATTTTCTGAACCCATCAAAGGCTTGGGTCTGGCATTTGGCACCTCGGTGGCGGGGGTCGCCACCTCGGCCATGTTGGGCCTCATGAGCAGTCTGGTGCGCCGCGAACGCGCGCTGGCCTCGCAGCAATTGGACAGCCACATCGGTGGCAGCCTGCGCGGTTTTTCGCTCAACTTCCAACGGCAAGAGACTTATAAAGCGTTGCAACAACAAGCTGCGGCCTTGCCCCAGGTGGTGCAACAACTGCAAGCGCTGATGGCGCAACTGGCGCACAGCAGCCAACACATCAATGAACGCCTGTTGTCCAACCAGCAGAATTTTCACCAAGAAGTGCATGCCGTTTACACCGGGCTGGCGCAGTCGGTGGACCAGTCTTTGCGCACCCATTTGAGCCAAAGCCTGCAATTGGCCACCGATGGTATTCGTCCCGTGGTGCAGGCCACCATGACCCAATTGGCCGAACAAGCGCAAAGCCTGAATACGCAATTGCTGCAAAACACCCAACAACAATTGGGTGAAATGAACACCCAAATAGGCCACAGCGCAGCGGCCTTGGCCCAGACCTACAACAGCACTTTGGCGCAACACCAAGAGGCCAGCAATGTCATGGTGACCCGGGTTGGCCAGACACTGGAAGCCTTCAGTCAGACTTTTGAGCAACGCAGCCAAACCCTGCTGGACTCGGTCAACCAGGCCAATGCCCAACAACATGGTCTGCAAATTGCGGCCGATCAGCAGCGTCTGGCGGGATGGACCACCTCGCTCGAAGCCATGGCTGCCGCCCTCAGCCAACAATGGCAAACCGTTGGCACGCAAACCTTAGACCAACAACAAGCCATTTGCGACACTTTGACCCAAACTGCCGGCCAAGTGACTGCGCAAGTGCAAAAACACACCACGCAAACCTTGGCCGAAGTCACGCGGCTCATGGCCAGCAGTGACGAATTAATGCAATCGCGCATTGCTTCTGAAGCCCAATGGGCCGTGCAACACACCCAACGCGCCGAACAACTCAGTGCCCTGCTGCGTACTGAGTTATCGGCCCTGCGCGATGCCGAAGACCAACGCGGCCAAGCCGCCGTGGACCGATTGACCGAACTGCAAAGCACGGTCACACAGCACTTGAGCACACTGGGCATTGCTTTGGAGGCACCGATTACACGCTTGATAGAAACCGCCTCTGAAGCCCCCAAAGCTGCAGCCGAAGTGATTGGTCAATTGCGCCAAGAAATCTCGGTCAGCGTGGCGCGTGACAATGGCTTGCTCGAAGAACGCACCCGCATCCTCAGCACCCTGAGCACTTTGTTGGACGCCATTCACCACGCATCCACCGAGCAACGCAGCGTGATCGACAGCCTGGTGGCCTCCACCGCCGCCAACCTGAACCAAACCCAGCACCAATTCATTGAAAACGTGAGCAACGAATCGGCCAAGTTGGGCGACATCGCGGCCCACGTCACGGCCAGTGCGGTCGATGTGGCCAGCTTGGGCGAAGCCTTTGGTTTGGCCGTGGGCACTTTCAGCAAAACCAACGAAAAACTCATGGCCCATTTGCAGCGCATTGAGCAGGCCATCGACAAATCCATGACCCGCAGCGACGAGCAACTGGCCTACTACGTGGCCCAGGCCCGTGAAATCATTGACCTGAGCATCGGCAGCCAAAAAGACGTGCTGGAAGCCCTGCAACAACGGACCGCAACTGACGCCGTAGCGGCCACCGAAGGGGCTGTTTGATGCTGGAGCAAGAAGGCGACAGCGACGCCACATCGGCCACCTGGATCTCGTTTGCCGACCTGATGACCGGTCTGCTCGGGGCCTTTGTGCTGTTGTTGGTAGGCGTCATGGCAGCCCAACTGGACATGGCGTCCCAGCTTGAGGACGAGGTGCAAAAACGCCAAATTTCCGAACAAAAGCGCATTTCACTCGAAAACGCGCTGGCCGTGCCATTGGCCAGCGGGCGCATCACCCTGAACAACGGGCGCATTGGCATCAGTGGCAAATTGTTGTTTGAATTGAACTCCGACAAACTCGAACCTGAGGGACGACAACTCCTTAAAAGTCTGGTGCAACCCCTGCGCAGTTACCTGCAATCGCGCGACGAAATGCTCATGGTCAGCGGGTTCACCGACGACCAAGCCGTGGGCAGCCGTAACCGCCAGTTTCAGGACAACTGGGAGCTGTCGGCCCAGCGCGCCCTCACGGTCACCCGCACCCTGATCGAAGAAGGCATGCCCTCCAGTCTGTTGTTTGCCGCCGCTTTTGGGCAAGAGCAAGCTTTGGTGCCCAACACCAACGACAAAGCGCGCGCCCAAAACCGGCGCGTCGAAATTGCCCCGGTCCCGAAAGCCACAAATTCGGCAAGCCCTTCGGCAACCCCTGCGCCAATCGCCAAACCCGCATGACCGAAACGCTGCAAGTCTTGAAAGCACAAGGGGCGGCAAAGCTGGACCCCATGGCTTGGCATTACATCCAAGTGCTGGATGAACGCGCCCAAAGACAGCAAGGCCCAGCCCAAAAGCTGCTTTTTGACAAACTGCAAAAAGCACTGACCTGCTTGCAAGACAAACTGAACACCGCTCAACAGGTCGCTTTGCAGGAAAAAACCGACTCAGCGGCGCAGGGAGTCAAGCAACCCGCAATGTCACCACTGGCTGAATTGCTTCAAGACATGCTGCCCGACCCGGCCGACCCCGCCCACAAGGCCAACCTGCAAGGCAGCGATGCCAGCAGCGCCACAAACGCCCTCTCACGCTACGGTTTAAAGACCGCCTGGCGGGCTGAAAGCCCCAGAATCCGGCAATTTAGAAAACAACTGCGCCAGATCAGCGTGCAAAAGCAAGTGTCCCAAGCCATGGCACAAGCACCCCAAAATGCAGGCCCCATCAACTCCCACATGCTGGTCTTGCGCACCCTCAGCTTGATGCGCGAGGCTTCGCCAGATTATTTAAACCGCTTCATGGCGTATGTGGACACCCTGCTTTGGCTGGACGTGGCTGAAAGCGTGAAACCTGCGGGGGGTCACAAGACAGGCACAGGCACAGGTAAAGGGACAGTCACAGGTAAAGGGACAGTCACAGGTGCAAAAACCGTTAAAACCATTAAAACTGTTGATGGCGTAAAAAGCACCCAGGAATCGAGTGCATAGCCAACCAGTCAAACCGCCTAGGTTGAACAAGCCCCATACACACTAAATATCCACCCAACAATAGCCCCCCGGCTTGGGGGCCTGTTTGGGCCAATCGGCCAGGATCACATCGCCTTTTTCCTCTTGGCTTCGATTCAGCAAGAATTGCACCGCCCGGATCACGCCTGCATGTGTCACCCAGACCATGTGTTGTGGGCCAGGCGTTTCCGCGTCGTTCCGACTGAGTTGTGGAATGGCTTGCAGCAACGCCGCCTCCACCCGATTCACCACGTCTTGCGTGCTTTCTGCGCCACCCACAGGGTGGTGCGCAAAGTTGCTCACCCATTCGTCTACCGCAAGCTGGCCAATGGTGTCCCAAGCTTGAAGTTCCCAGCTTCCAAAATCCATCTCTTGCAGGCGCGTATCCCAAACCACCGAAGCCAAGTCGGGACGCAAACTGCACAAAGCGTCGGCCAATTGGCGGGTACGGGCCAAAGGCGATGCCCAAACAGGGCAGCCTTGGGGCAAGACTTGCGCCAATTGCTGAGCAGCAAGCTGGGTGCCCTCTGGGTCCGCCTGCACATTCGTCACGCCATAGCAAATGCCCGGGTCTAACAGCACCGGGGCGTGTCGGCACAGCCACAACCTCATATATAAGAGACCGATGCCGCCAGGCACAGCCCCAGGTAAAAAGCAATTTCAGAGAGTTGTTGGGTGGCACCCAGCCCGTCTCCGGTGTAGCCCTGCAAACGTTTGTGCAAACGCCAGCCCATCAACAGTGCCGTCAACACCGCGGCCAAGGCCCCGGCCAGCAAAGCTTGCCAGGGCAAAACCAATGCACAAATCCCCATGGCCAGCAGCCACCACACGCCGCCCACCAGCAAGCCAGTGCGGCTGATGCTGTCGGCCAGCGGTTTCGACTTGGATTGCGGCGTGTCCCCCACATGCGCCAAACAGCGTATGAGCCACAAAGGCGTGTAGCGCGATGAAACATGGCCTGCAATCAAGGCCACCAGCACCCACTGAAGGTGAATTTGCGCCAACAACACGAGCAGGCTGATTTTGGCCAGCACCGCCAACATCAAGGCGATGGCGCCGTAGGTGCCGATGCGCGAATCTTTCATGATGTCCAACGCCCGTTCGCGGGTGAAGCCCCCGCCCAGGCCATCGGCGGTATCGGCCAGGCCGTCTTCGTGAAACGCGCCGGTCAACATCACGCTGAAGGCCGTGCTAAAGATTGCCGCCACCCAAATGCTGGCATCTTGCGCAGGCAGTGCCCAGCAGAGCGCGGCAAACACGCCCGCAGACGCGCCGCCCACAATCCAGCCCATCGCCGGGAAATGCGCGGCACTGGCCCGCAGCATGGCGGGGGAATAACCCACCCACGCAGCCAACTTGCCCGTGACGGGGATACGGGTAAAAAACTGCACCGCCAGTAAAAAATGACGCAAAAAACTCATCTTTAAGCGGCTTCAGGCTTGTGGCTTGCAACCAAAGTTGCTGGCGCTTTGGCAGCTTCAGTCGAACTTGAAACGCCGTTTTCGATCGACGCATCGTCGCTACCGTCCTCTTGGCGCGACACTCCCGCCGATTCAAAGCTGGCCATATGGCTCAAGATGGCACAGGCGCTTTGCAACAAAGGCCAAGCCATGGCGGCACCCGAACCCTCACCCAAACGCAGCCCCAGATCCAGCAAGGGCTCGGCCTTCAGGTGCGCGAGCATGAGGGCATGGCCGCGTTCGCCAGAGCGGTGCGCAAACACGCAGCGTTGCAGCACGTTGGCCTGCAGGGCACTGGCCACCAACACCGCCGCGCTGGCAATGAAACCATCGACCACCACCACCCGGCGCTCATGGGCGGCTTGTAACACGGCCCCGACCATGGTGGCGATCTCGAATCCGCCAAAGGCTTGCAAAGCCTGCAGCGGTGTTTTCGCCGTGGCGTGTTGGGCCAAAACCTGTTGCAACACCCCAATCTTGCGCTGCACGGCTTCGGCATCCAGCCCAGTGCCCGCGCCCGTGCAATCCACAATGTCCAGACCGGCCAGGCGGCTCATCAACATCGAGGCCGCAGAGGTGTTGCCAATGCCCATTTCACCCAACAGCAAGGCGTTGCCCGGCAAGTTGCGCAGCAATTCGGCGCCGTTGCTCAGGGCTTGTTCGCATTGGGCTTCGGTCATGGCTGGGCCATCCAGGGCATCGGCAGTACCGGCGGCAATTTTGAGATTGAGCAAACCTGCGCGTGGCGCAAAGTCGTGTCGCACGCCGCAATCCACCACCGTCAGGCCGATGCCGTGCTGACGCGCCAACACGCTCACAGCGGCCCCACCGGACAAAAAATTTTCGACCATTTGCCAAGTCACGTCGCTGGGGAATGCGGACACGCCGCGAGCGGCCAAGCCGTGGTCAGCTGCAAAAACCACCAATTGAGGGAACTCCAGCACTGGGTTTTCGGTGCCCAAAATCAAACCGATGCGTTGTGCCAAAGCCTCGATGCGGCCCAGCGAACCCAGGGGTTTGGTTTTGTTGTCCAGCTTTTGCTGCAAACGGGTGGCCAACTCGGGTTGCGAGATATCCGGGATGGCGGGGGCAGAAAAAGTCATGGTCAATCCTTTTGAATCAGAGCGTCAAGCACACCGGGTTCGATGTGAGTTTCAAGAAACTGGGCCAGGCCGTCAAAGACGCGGTCCAGAGTGGGAGCTTGGGTGCCAAAGAGGGCTTGCAACACCGCAGCGTCTTCAAACAATCCGTGCAGATAGCAACCCAACACGTTGCCCGCAGCGTTTTGCCAGCCCAAGCCGGGCATGACTTCGCGTGCCACATCACCCGCCGAGGCCATGGCCGGGTGTTGCGCGGTTTGGCCGTGGTGAATTTCGTAGCCCGTGGCGGCAACCCCCGACAAAGCCTGCCAAGGGCCACGCAATTCAGAAAAAGTCGCTTGGGTTCGGGTGACGGTTTTAAGAGGATCAAACACCGTGACCAAGGGCAACAAGCCGAGGCCCGGTGCATTGCCATCAATGCCGTGCGGGTCAATCAGGGCTTCGCCCAGCATTTGCAATCCACCACAAATGCCCAACACCCTGCCCCCTTTGGCTGCATGAGCGGCCACGGTGTGGTCAAGCCCTTGGGCGCGCAACCACTGCAGGTCGGCCGCAGTGGCTTTGGAGCCGGGCAATACGATCCAGTCAGCTCCGACACAGTCGGCCGGGGTGCGCGCCCAGACCAGGCGAATGCCCGGCACGTTTTTGAGCGGTTGAAACTCATCGAGGTTGCTCAGGCGTGGGTAGGCCAGCACGGCCACCGTGGTGTGCACAGAGCCTGTGGTGCGGGTCGTGGCGTCAAAGACACCATCCTCTTCGGGCAAACCGTGTTGCCACCACATGGGCAAAGTGGCCACCACCGGGACACCCGTCAACTGTTGCAGCATCTCGGGTGCGGGGGCCAGCAGGCGGGCATCGCCCCTGAATTTGTTCAGCACAAAGCCTTTGATCAAGGTTTGCTCTGGGCCGGGCAACAGGGCCCAAGTGCCATAAAGGTGTGCAAACGCGCCACCCCGGTCGATGTCGGTGACCAGCAAACAACGGGCTTGCACATGGCGGGCAACACGCATGTTCACGATGTCGCTGGCGTGCAGGTTGATCTCGGCCGGAGAGCCTGCCCCTTCGATCACCACCACATCATTTTCTGCGCACAAGGCATCCAAAGCCGCAGTGATGTAAGGCCAGACTTTTTCGCTGCGTTCGCGCCAAGGGGTGTCGCCCAGTTCGCGGTGGACCTCGCCCATCAACACCACTTGGCTGCGGGTATCGGCCTCGGGTTTGAGCAGCACCGGGTTCATGCGCACCTCGGGCTCGGCCCGGGCGGCCAGCGCCTGAAAATATTGTGCGCTGCCGATTTCGCCTGGCTGAGTTTGCCCTTGGGCATTGGCCACACCCGCGACCACACGGGCGTTGTTGCTCATGTTTTGCGCCTTGAAGGGGGCCACCTTGAGCCCGCGTTGCGCGTAATGACGACACAAAGCAGTGGTCAGCCAGCTTTTGCCAGCGCCACTGGTGGTGCCCAGCACCATCACACACACGGCGCTCATGCGGAGGTCTCCTTCAAGGCGGCATCGAGCGCAGCCAAGCCCTCGGGCGGTTGAGCACTCCAACGCCACCAGCCCGGCAGACCAAACGACGTGGCATCGCGGCACTTGATGCCGTGACGTCGCAGCGCGCTGGCATCCAAGAGCGAGGGGGGTTTTGCACAAAAATAGGGGGTGTCGGTGGGGGCGCAAGTCCAACCGTGGTTTTGCAGGGTTGCGCGCAAAGCCGCCAGCCATTGGGACAACGTAGGCCGACTTTGTTCGACCCAGCGTTGGGTCTCGGTCAGCGTCCACGCCTGAAGCATGGCTTCGCCATGAACCCCGATGGGCCAAGAAGCGGCCAAAGCATCGAGTGCCAACACATCGGCCTCTGCTCCTAAAGGGGCAATGGCGTAAGCGGCGCGCACACCCGTCAGCCCCAGCGCCTTGTTGGGCGACCAGAGTTGCCAAACTTTCTCAAGCTGCTCGGGGCTCAAGGCGCTTTGGCCCAGCAAACGCAAAGGGGCATAAGCCCGGTCCAGCACCAGGGTCACATGCGGGCCATGACTGCCCTCACCCGATTGCGCCGAACTTGGCAAGGTCAGACCGGATTGATTCCGGGTGGTATGGGGCAAGCCCGACAACACGGCAGCCAAAATTTGAGCCGATTCACTCTGCCCCAAGGGGCTGCCGGGGTCGCACAACCAACGCAATTGGCCTTGCTGCTTTGACTCAGCAAGCGTTGCCACAGAATCCGCCAAAAAGGTTGAACGGTTGGCGCCGGTTGAAAGGCCCGGCAGAGTGGTCAACTGCAAGCCCCACGCTTGTGCGGCATGGGTGTAGTCGCCATACGCGTGCGGCGGGGTCCAAACCTGGCGGTCTCCGGCACGCCAGCGCCACGCCGTGATGCGTTGAATGAACTCACTGGCACTGGCCGCCAGCAGCACCCGCTCGGACGAAACGCCATGAAACCCGGCCAAGGCACTGCGCAAGCGGGTGTAGCTGGGGTCAGGGTAACGTTGCGGGTTGGCTTGCAGCACGGCATGCAGCGCAACCGGGCACGGACCGCAGGCGTTGGCGTTGCTTGAAAAGTCCCAGCGCACCGCACCCATTGCATCGGTGCCGCCGTGTTGACGGGGGGGATGAACCCACCCACTCGGTATTTGCTGCGATGTTTGTGCAACCGACATCACACACCCCACCCGATCCATTTGAAGGGCCCGTGTATTGAGCCTCCCACCATGGCCACGATGACCCCCAAAGCGGCCATGGCGGCCAAGCTTGCCACCACCTGCCCGCACACGCGCAAGGCCATGGCGGTGTCGGCGGGCAGGGGTGCCCTGCCCTGCGGGTTGAGTTGGTAAACCCCGGTTTTGCCCAAGCGTATGCCCAAGCCCACGGCCAATGCCCCCATGGGCCAGCCGCCATTGGGTGAGGGCGTCAGGCCCGCGTTGTGCATGACCCGTGTCATACCGCGCCACAAGGTCGGCAGCCCCAGCAAAACAGCGGTCAGTCGGGCGGGGACCCAAGACAAAACATCGTCCACGCGGGCAGTCCACTTGCCAGCCCAGGCCCAGTTGCGGCCTTGGCGCTCACCCGGGTAACCCCACATGGCGTCTGCGGTGTTGGCAAAACGGTAAAGGGCCGCGCCAGGTAACCCAGCCACAGCAAACCAGAACAAAGGGGCCACCACCGAATCGTTGAGGTTTTCGGCCAAGGTAGAGAGTGCGGCCTCGCGCACTTGGGTGGCGTCCAGCACCGTTACATCGCGACTGACCAACCAACTGACCCTTTGACGCCCAGCATCGAGCGATTCAGCCAACGCTTGCTCCACCGCCAGCACCTCGTCACGCAACATGCGCCAGGCCAACATGGGCTTGAGCAACAGCCCCAAAAACAACATTTGAAGCCAGGGTTGCTGGCGCAGCCAATCGCCTTGCAAGACAACTCCGCTGGCCAACGCTGCAAAAAACAGTACCAGCAGGGCACCCAAGCTCCATCCCAAGCAACCCCTGAGAAACTCGCTCAGCGGACGAGAGGCTTTAATGGCCACCTTTTCGGCCACTTGTTCTGCCGTTTTTGAAACCACTTTCGGGGCCATGTAAGCCCCGACAACGGTCAAATAATGCCCCATCCACACCACCGGGTGCCAACGCGCACGGGGTTCACCCAACCCAAGGTCCACCGCCAATGCCACCACCACCGCGCCAGCCAGTACGGGCCAGTCGGGCAGATTCAGCAGGGACAAAGTGACCATTTCGAGCGGCATGGGGCGATGGGTGAGGTTTAGCGTTTGGCAGGTGTCAGTGGACGGCTTAAAGCATGGGCGGTAAACGGGCGATCATCCCGGGCACTAGGGCTGCGGGGCGCTTGTCGCGTGGCAAATTGCCGTCTGCGGTTTGGTGGTGCAGCACGGCACAGTCCAGCAATTGACGCGCTACCTCGTCGGTGGGCGCCAAATCGCCAAACAGATAACTGTGCTTGCCCGCGGCTTGATAAGCCGCTGTGCAAGAACGCGAACAACCGCTCAGGCAAGCCATGGCCCTCACCTTCACTTGTGCCCACTCGGGCTGATCGCCAAAGGCATGGGCCGCTTGTACGGCTTCCAGCAAAATATCGCCCGCTGCACGTTGGTCACGCGGGGTGTCTGCGGTGCGGCAAGTGGTGCAAATGATGAGTTCGGTCATCTGCATCAGTCTTCTATGCCGCGTTGGGCCGGTATGCCGGCCTTGAAGGCGTGCTTGACCATCGTGATCTCAGACACGGTGTCCGCCAGCTCAATGATCTCGGGGGGGCAGCGGCGACCGGTCAGGCAAACATGCACATGCGAGGGCCGCTCGCGCAGGGTTTGCAACACCCCCTCCAGCGGCAGCCAGCCATAAATCAAGGGGTACGTGATTTCGTCCAGCACCACCAAAAATTGCTCGCCACTCAGGATGGTGGCACGCGCTTTTTCCCAGCCATCGCGGGCCAATTGCGCTGAATGCTCAAGGTCTTGGCTTTTCCAGCTGAAGCCATCGCCCAAACCTTCAATCGGGATGCCCAGTTGCTCGAACATGCGGTGCTCGCCAAACCGAGCCGACGGCACTTTCATGAATTGGTAAATCTTGACGACTTTGCCGCGGCCATGCGCACGCAGGGCCAAGCCAAAAGCGGCGGTGCTTTTGCCTTTGCCGTCTCCGGTGTTGACGATGACCAAGCCTCGGCGCTCGCCTTCGGATTTTTCGTAGGGCTTCTCGGTGGGTGGGGTTTCAATGTTCATGGGATACCTTGACAGCTAAATTTTTGGGCAAGGCCACCCATTGGCCTTGCAGGGCATGGACTTCGATGCGGTGGTCAAAAATCGCCTCTAGGGCGCGATGGGTGGTCGCATCGGAACACGCACCTTGATGGCAAATTCGGCCTTGGGCCATCACCACCATTTCATCGGCATGCAGGGCCATGGAGACTTCGTGCAAAACGCTGACCACCGTTTTACCTTGCGCCACCAGGGCTTGCACCAATGCCAGCCAATCGGCTTGGTGCGGTGGGTCGAGGTTGGCCAGGGGTTCATCCATGAGCAGCACTGCGGACTCCACAGCCAAAGCACGCGCCAACAAAACACGCTGGCGCTCGCCTCCGGACAATTGCCCCAAAGAACGGGCACGCCAATCCCAGGCCTGTGTCGCCCGCAGCGCGTGCTCGACCGCTGCTAGGTCGTTTGGGCTGGGCGGGCTGAGCCATGCCTGATGCGGTAAGCGGCCCAACATGGCCACGTCCCAAACGGTCAGGTCGTCGGCACTGGTCTCGTTTTGACCGAGCCAAGCCAACTGACGGGCACGGGTTTTGTGGGGCCATTGCGCCAGGGGTCGTCCATCAAGCAAAACATCGCCTGTGTGCGGCAACAAGCCTGCTAAGGCTTTGAGCAAAGTGGATTTGCCCGCGCCATTGGGGCCAACAATGCTGGTCCAGCGGGCGCGTGGCAGTGCCAGATCGAGGTTTTGCAAGATGGGCACACCGCCTAAACGGGCGCTCAGGTCAAGGGCTTGCAGGGCCGCATTTGAAGCAACAGCCCCTGCGGGCAACAGGGATGACTTAAACGTCATAAGCCTGCCCCCCGGAACAAATGCGAGTTGCGGCGCATCAACCACAACAAATAACCACCGCCTAGCGCGGCGGTCAGCACACCCACTGGCAATTCTTGAGGGGCAATCAAGCCCCGCGCTAAGGTGTCAGCGGCCATCAGCAAAGCGCCGCCCATGGCACTGGCCAGCAACATCATGCGGCCACTGGTGGTGTTGACCAAAGAGCGCACCAAATGCGGGGCCGCCAGTCCGATGAATGCGATCAAGCCGGTTTGCGCGACGGCCGTGCCCGTGGCCAATGCCAACACGCCCACCAGTGCTGCGCGCATGGGGCCCAGCGGCAAACCCAAGCTGCGGGCCGTGGCATCGCCCAGACTCAAGCCATCAAGCACCCGCGCCAACAACCAGGCCACCAAGACGCACAGTGCCCACACTGAACCCATCAAGCCAAAAGAGGTCCAACCTACAAAGCTGGTCGAGCCCAGCATGAAGGCCTGCATGGCCTGCAAGGAATCAGGCGAAAACAACAACACCATTTGCGTCAAGGCCCCCAGCACCACACCGACCACCACGCCTGCCAGCAACAAGCGCAGCGTGTGTTGCACGCCACTGGCCAACAGTAAAGTTAACAAAACCGCCAAAACTGCGCCGCCAAATGCCGCACCCGTCAAACCCAGCCGAACCCAAACGCTGCTGGAAAACACGCTCACCGCCACCCCGCTGTTCATCATGCTGCCCAAGCCCAACATACCGCCACCGCCCAGCGCGGCCAATGCGAGCGCCACGCCCAACGAGGCGCCCGAGGCACTGCCCAACAAAAACGGGTCGGCCAAGGGGTTGCGAAACAAGCCCTGAGCCACCGCCCCCGCCAAGCCCAGCAAGGCCCCTGCTGCCCAGGCCCCCAGCGTGCGCGGCAAACGGATTTCTAAAACAATTTGTTGTGCCATGGCTGTGGCAGACGGGTCGGCTTGCGGGTTAAGAAGAGGGTGCAGCAAGTTTTCAAAACCAGTGCTGCCGACCCCAATGCCCAGCACCATCAACACCAAGGCCAAAACAAGCAGCGCCGCCAACAGCCACCAAACGGGCTGCGAATGTCCTTGATGGTTCATGACGCGCACTGGCTGGGCGATGCTCATGGCTTGGCCACTCCAGACGGCTTGGCGTTGCCCGCTTTTTGTGCAAGGCAGCGGGCCATGAGCCGCGCACCTTCGGCCATGCGAGGCCCTGGCCGCACCAAAATGTCTGATTCAGCGACCGGGAATACGCACAGACGCTGCTCTCGCAGGGCGCGCATGCTGGCCCAGCCCGGGCGCTGGGCCATGCCCGGTGCCGTTTTCTCGCCCACCATGATCAAGTCAGGGTTGGCCCGAACAATGAATTCTGGGTTCAGCTTGGGAAACGGCCCCAGTGCAGCAGGCACGATGTTTTTCGCCCCCAGACGGGTCAGGGTTTCACCAATAAAAGACGATTCACCCGCCGCATAAGGCCCGGGATTGACCTCGAAATAGACCCGAGTGCCTTGCAAACCCGGTGGCAAAGACTGCGCCGCCGCAGACACGCCCGCATCAATCGCACGCCAAATTTTTTGCGCATCGGGTACTTCCAACAATTGCCCAATTTTGAGCATCACGCGCTGCACATCGGCATGAGATTTGGGCTCCAGGGCCACCACCTTAAGGCCCAACGCGCGCAAACGTTCGGCCGCCCTTGAAGATGTCGCCATCAGCACCACATCGGGTCGCAAGGCCACAATGGCCTCAATGTTCGGGTCCAGCCCCCCACCCACTTGCGGCAACAGTTTCAGGCTGGCTGGAAAGGTGGAATAGCGGTCCACACCCACCAAACGCTGGCAATGCCCCAACTCACAAACAGTTTCGGTCAGCGAGGGCAGCAGACTGACGATGCGCACGGGTACACGCTCAAAACTCACGACCACACCTTTGTCGTCGGTCACTTGCAGGGCTGCCTGTGCCACTTGCATGGGCAGCCACATCGCAAAAGCGGCCAACCAACAACAGGCTAGACGCAAGCAGCTCATGCCGGCCCTTTCAGGGTCAGGGGCAGGCCCGCCACCATCAAGGTCACGCGATCACAAACCGAGGCCACGCTTTGGTTGATGCGCCCCAAGGCGTCTACAAACTGGCGCACCTCCCGGCCCATGGGGATCACGCCCATGCCGATCTCGTTGCCCACCAACACCACTGGGCCGGGCGCTTGGGCAATGGCTTGGCACAGGGCTTGGGTTGCGGCCAGAACTTCCGCCTCGTTCAACGCATCGGCGGGGTCCAAAGGCATGCTCAGATGCGTCAGCCAAAGGGTCAGGCAATCCACCACGATGAGCACATGGGCTTGGCTGTGTTGGGTGATGGCCTGGGCCAAATGTCGGGGCTCTTCTAGGGTGCGCATGCCGGGCAAACGCTCCGCACGGTCGGCTTGGTGGCGGGCAATGCGCTGGCGCATTTCGTCGTCCCAAGCTTGCGCAGTGGCCAACATCAAGGCGCTGTGTGCAGGGTTGGCCGCCAGCCATTGGCAGGCGGCATCTTCGGCACGGCGTGACTTGCCGCTGCGCTGCCCACCCAAAATGAATTCTGTGCGCGCGGGCTTAGCCATGGGTCAGCATCCATTGCCGAACAATTCGGTGCATTTTTTCCACGCCATCGGTCAGGGCTGCAGGACCAGGTTGCAAAATATCGGCCGATTTGATCTCGAACAACTGTTGATCGCGCACGGCAGGCACGTCTTGCCAACCGGCTCTGGCCGCGACTTTTTCGGGACGGAATTTTTTACCGCACCAAGAACCGATGACGATGTCGGGGGCACGCGCCACGATCTGATCACCCTGCGCAATGATGCGGTCTTTGCCCAAAGATTGGACGGCCAACTCAGGAAACACATCGTCCCCCCCGGCAATGCCTAGCAACTCAGACACCCAACGGATCGCGCTGATGTGGGGTTCGTCCCATTCCTCAAAAAAAACCCGGGGGCGGCGTTTGCCAGTGGCTTGCAATGCGGCCACATCGGCTTTGATGGCCTCTAGGCGTGCGCGCATGACAGCCAATTGTGTCTGCCCCGAATCGGCACAGCCCACCATGGCCGCGACTTGGTACAAAACCGAAAAAATCTCGTCCACGCTGCGCTGATTGAACACCGTGACCTGCACCCCGGCCCGAATCAGCTGGGAGGCAATGTCGGCCTGCAAGTCAGAAAAGCCCAGCACGCAGTCGGGCTGCAAGGCCAAGATTTTGTCAATCTTGGCGCTCAAAAAAGCACTGACTTTGGGCTTTTCCTCGCGCGCCCGTCGCGGCCGCACCGTGTACCCGCTGATCCCCACAATGCGGCTCTCTTGCCCCAACAGATAAAGCCACTCGGTGGTCTCCTCGGTGAGGCAAACGATGCGTTGGGGTCCTAGTGCGCTGATCATGCCACCGCCGGTAAAAAAAGTTGCGCCGCTGCAGCCGGATTCGAGGGGAACCAGGCGTGGAAATAACTGGCACGTACCGAGCCCTGCGCATAAATCGCTTCGGGTTTGGAGTGCGCCCGAGCCGGTTCAGTGTGGGCCACCGTGGCCTGCGGCGAATCGGTCAGCGAATAATGAAAGGTATGCCCGCGCAACTCCCCTTGCGGGGTCACCCAACGGTGTGGTCCCAGGCCTGACAAGCGTTTTTGCATGGTGACCTCTCCGGGCATAAGGCCCCACATGGGAGCACGCATGCCATCCGCTAGTGTCAAACCATCAAACAAAGGCATCATGCCGCCACACTCGGCCCACACGGGCTTGCCTGCCCGAACATGCGCGACCAAAGAATCACGGCAAGCCAGGCCATTGACCAAGGCTGGCGCATGCAATTCGGGGTATCCACCGGGCAGCCAGACAGCATCGCAATCGGGAATGGCTTCATCTGCTACCGGGGAAAAGAACACCAACTCGGCCCCCAGCGCTCGCAGCGTGTCCAGGTTGGCCGGATAAACAAAGCAAAAAGCCGCATCACGCGCCACGGCCACGGTGCGGCCCGCCAAGCTTTGAACCACAGGAGGCAAACTGACCGTATCAAAATTGACGGCCCAGCGCTGCCAGCCCAGCAAGTCCAACTGTCCCAAGGGCGTATCCGCCATGGCATCCGCCAAGGCATCAAGGCGTGCCATGGCGTCAGGGAGTTCGGTGGCTACCGTGAGGCCCAAGTGGCGCTCGGGCAAGGAGAAATCTGCATCGCGTCGCAACGCGCCCAACCATCCCGCGTCGACACCTGCGGGCTCTGACCCCAAATCCTCAGAGCGAACAGAGACTTGCAGCATCTGCGCATGCCCCTCACTGGCCACCCGATTGGCCAGAACACCCGCCCAAGGCAAGCCTGGCCGGTAGTGACGCAAGCCATGAACCAAAGCGCCAAAGGTGCCCGCCATGGCGGAAGCATCGATCACCGCCAACACGGGAATGCCCAAAAGTTCGGCCAGATCGGCAGCGCTGGGCTCACCATCAAACAGGCCCATGACACCTTCAATCAGGATCACGTCACTTTGCAAAGCCGCCTCATGTAAACGAGCCCGCAAATCTTCCTCGCCGTTCAGCCAAAGGTCGAGGTTGTGAACCGCGTGGCCACTGGCCAGGGTGTGCCAATGCGGGTCCAGAAAGTCCGGCCCACACTTGAACACCCGAACACGTTTGCCCTGCCGAGTCAACAAGCGCGCCAAGGCAGCCGTGACCGTGGTCTTGCCTTGGCCAGAGGCGGGGGCGGCGATGAGCAAGGCGGGGGTGTTCATAAGTTTGATCAATCAGCCCATTGCATGGAGACAAATAAATTTCGGCCCGGCATGCTGTAACCATTGGCCAATGAGTAACTTTTGTCGCCCACATTGTTGATTCGTGCCAGCACTTTCCAATTTTTATCCCACTGATAACTGGTACCCATATTGGCTACGCCGTAACCGGGCAGTTTGACCTTGCCGTCCACCCGATCCCCGGACAATCGGAATTCTGCATACGGTTTCCAAGCCCCAAGGCGATGGTTGATTCGCAAGCTCATGTATTCATTGGCAACGCGAGCTATGCGGTCATTGGAGGGTTTGATGCGGTGATTTCCATGGTCATACGAAGCGATCAGACTGGTATCTCCCCATGAATCTTCCCAACTGAAGGTTGTGCCCCTTAACACGGCCATATTGGACTGCACATTGGTGGCTGGGGTGATAAATCCGTTGATCTCATTTTTATACATCACCACGCTGGCCCGAGTTGTGCCGTTTTTATAACGAAGCCCCAACTCCTCTGATTGTCCTTCCTGGGGTTTCAGATTGGGGTCGCCTCGGTAGGTGGTGGGCGTACAAGGGTTACCACAGGGCCAATAAAGCTGATTAAAGGTGGGGGCCTGGAAAGTGGTGCCTGTATTGGCCACAAACTTCCAGCGTTGGTTGAAGTTATACCCCCCGGAAAGTGACCAAACATTGAAATTACCAAATTGAGAATTTCGGTCTGATCGCACAGTTGCCAAAGCATCCCAATCCTCATCACGCCACGAATAAGAAGCCATGAAGCCCTGCAAGCTTCGTTGGTTGACCGTGTACGTGGTAGTGCTGTCTACCTTGTCACGCATTTCCTCTGCCAGCAATGTCAAGTTGCCCTTTCCCAATCGGATGTCGTTTTGCCAAGTGACCTGATTTCGAGTTGTATTAAACCGGCTCTCACTGATCAGCAATTGATCAGTTTCCCGTAAATATCGGCTTTTGGACAATTCTTGCGAACCAGCCAATGTCAATGAAGTACGCCAATCAGTTGATAGCTTAGATTTCCATGTCAACGCAGCTTGCCTAACACCTGGGTAGCTGATGGCCAGGGTGTTAGCGGCCGTCAAACCCGTGGTCTTGCTGTCAAAACCATATTCGCCATCGCTTGCCAAAAGCGCCAACGAGAACGACTGCTGCTCATCCACTTTGAATTGCAGCTTGGCATCAAAACTTGAAAAGTCATAACTGTCTTTGTCGGGATTAAAGTCAGACGCTCCTGGCAACTTGACGCTGATGCCGTCGGCACGTTCATGCGAAGCACCCAATCGATAGCCCCAATCGCCCTCGCGACCTTGAATACTGGCCCCCAATTGACGCTGTCCAGCAGAACCTAAACCCGCAATGGCTGTCTTTTGCACGCCATCAACGGGCTCTCGGGTCACCACCTGAATCACGCCCCCCACAGCGTCAGGACCATAGAGCGCAGCAGCAGCACCGCGCAAAACTTCAACTCGCTCAATACGGTCAAGCGGTAAGCTCTCCAAAGAAAAACTACCGGATGTTGCCGAGCCAACGCGAACTCCGTCAATCAACAAAATAGTTTGAGAAGTGGTAGCACCCCGCAAAAAGATGCCCGAGCTGGAACGGTAACTGCCGTTGCTCAAAAATTGAACCCCAGGCAAAGTCGCAAGAACTTCGGCCAAGGACTGCAAACCAGACTCTTGAAGAGTTTCACGGTCAATGATGGAGACATCCGCAAGTACATGAGTCAGAGGGGTTTGGCTGCGGGTGGCAGTCACCACAATGGGCTGAAAGCTGGTATGACTTTGGGCAAAAGAGGTGGCCTGCCCGGTGACAAGCAAAGCGAGCACAGCCAAAGGCGTGCAAAAGAAACATTTTTTCATTGATAACAAACAAATCAAACGCCCTCACCGCCTTCCCCGACAGTGCATGGGCTTCAGACCTGTCTTGCGACAAGTCACCTGATTGGCCGGTATCCGGGCTGGCAGATGCAACCTTCATCACCTTCCCGGTTACCTGTTTCAGGGTTTCCAGTGGTTTGAGATGAAAGCGGAGGGGCTGATTTTCGTCAACCTCTCGTCTGCTTACCGTTGCGGGGGCAGCGCAGGTTAGGTGGGTCTGGTCGACCCTCCCCCCTGCTTCCCGTTGAACTGCGGGCCGTGAACCGGCTTCGCGAGCACCAACTGCGTGGATTCTAAAACGAAACTTGTCATTTAATCTGCAATGCCCCCACGCTCTACAATATCGAATCATTTTTATTTGATTGCCATGGCCCAAACTGACACCATTGATCAAATTGCCGAGCGTGTGGATCATTTGTTGCTTCGCCACGAGGAGTTGCAACGCACCAATGCTTTACTGCTGCAGCAAGTGCAGACCCTGACACTTGAGCGCGACCAACTCAAGTCTCGCCTGGCTGCCGCCAGAGCCCGCGTCGACGCACTCATTGAGCGCCTGCCCACCTCTGCCCCCGTGTCACCTGAGGCCTCATCATGAGCAGCAAACAACTGGATGTCCAAATCATGGGACAAAGCTACATTTTGGGTTGCCCGGAAGGCGGCGAAACCCGTTTGATGGAAGCGGTCAGCAAAGTGGATTCCGCCATGTGCAAAATCCGCGATGCGGGCAAGATCAAGGCCCGGGACCGCATTGCCGTGCTGGCTGCCTTGAACTTGGCTTTTGAATCCCCTGAGCCCGCCACGGCTGCGGCAAACCCCGCTCAGTCCAACACTGATATCTCCCCGGATTCGCAGCAGAGACTGACCCAGTTGCTCAAGCGACTCGATCAGATTCTGGAACAAGACGGGCAATTGATCTAATTCCCCAAAAGCTAGGGTTGTGGTGACGCATATGCCCCTACAATCTGGCTGTCTGCGGTGCATGCCGGGCTTTATATTTCCTTGAACCAATGCTCTTAGAGCCCGGGCTTGGTACATTGGCTGGTGAGCGTGATCATCTCGCGTCAGATGAACCCAACGCCAGTCTGCCCTCGCCCACCTGAACCCTGGTTCAGGATGCCGGTCCGGTGGCACTTGCAGACACCTTCTTTTTTATCTCCCCATTTCCCCCATGATCATCGAACCTCTGCTGTTGGCCGAATTGGCCGTTTTGGGCCTGTGCACCGGCTTTTTGGCGGGCCTACTGGGGATTGGCGGCGGCATGATCATGGTGCCGTTTTTGACCTACATGCTGGGGGCCCGCGGAGTCAGCCCGGATTTGGCCGTCAAGATGGCGA
>Ga0315903_10000818_pt1 | contig 46738 bp, 25 predicted proteins | sample LakEriMetagenome_7_FD_203524 | JGI IMG/M metagenome (GOLD analysis project Ga0315903, IMG submission 203524) | Freshwater fungal communities from buoy surface, Lake Erie, Ohio, United States - Buoy 2 MA119 | ecosystem: Environmental > Aquatic > Freshwater > Lake | place: USA: Lake Erie, Ohio... | reverse complement strand
CGCCCAAGTGACTGTGCAGCGCTACTTTCGACAGTACCGACACCTGGGCGGGATGACTGGCACCGCCTCGTCGGTCAGGGGCGAGGTACACAAGACCTACAAGATGAAGGTCTCGGTCATTCCCACACATCGTCCCTGTATTCGTCAGGGACTTCCCACCCGGGTGTTCGCCACCTGGGTCGACAAGGCTCAGGCTGTGGTGCAGGAGGTTGAGCGGTTGGTGTCGAGCCGCGCTGTCTTGATTGGCACCCCTTCTGTGGCGGCGAGTGAACAGCTGAGCCAACTCCTGACCGAGCGAAGCATCGTGCACCAACTGCTGAACGCCCGGAAGTTGTCGGAGGAAGCGGACATCATCTCCCGGGCGGGACGACGTGGGCATGTCACGATTGCCACGAACATGGCGGGGCGGGGGACAGACATCCTGCTCGACGAAAACGTCCGCGAGTCGGGAGGGCTGCATGTGATTGCCACCGAGATGCACAGTTCGGCCCGTATCGACCGTCAGTTGGTGGGACGGGCGGCGCGGCAGGGAGATCCGGGCAGCTTCCAGTTTTTTGTCTCCCTGGATGATGAGTTGCTGAATTGCCTGAGACCAAGGGAACTGGAGCGTCACCGTCGGCAGGCGCGGTCTGCGGGCCAGAGCGAGTTGCCAGCTTCATTCCTCCAGATTTTCACACGAGCACAGAAGCGGACCGAAAAACTTCATCTCCGCAATCGGAAGCTGATGCTCAAACAGGAGGACCAAAGGTTTGAACATCATCTGCAGATGGGACTCGACCCATTTCTGGAATTGATCGACGAGCCCGAAGGGTGATGCCAGACATGCCTCACGCAGCAGTGAGAGGATTCAGGTGAACTCCGCGGAGGCGGTTGGGTGGGGCTTCGAACAGGTTGGCAACTGGTGGGCTGCCAAGAACCGCAGACAGCATGGAGTTGCCGGAATGGAAGCTGAAATGCAGACAGGCCAGACAAAAATGTCTGGCCTGCTGAAAACCTCAGAAGTTTCCCGTGGCCACAACAAACCGGAGACAAAAGTCCCGAATGGGCCCGGAATGGCTTGATTACTTCTTCTTGGTCGCCTTCTTGGCGCCGGTCTTGGCCTTGGGGGACTTGGTCGCAGCCTTCTTGGTCGCCTTCTTTGCAGCCGCCATGTCAACTCTCCTTGTTGTTCACGATCGCAGGGACACCAAAATGCAGGACAGTGGCACGACCTTGGCATCCCTGGGGACCGTGCCCAACAGCAGCACCTGACAGGGGTCTGGCCAGCCAGCGACCCCAACCGAGTCCGGTTTCCACAAGTTGTCCCCGCGAGCGAGAAACGACTTAGGTAATGTCAAGTGATCATAGAATATTTTTTTTGCGGCGATTCAGTCAACCCTAAAACAAGTCTTTCCATCAGTTTGTTGCGAATTCGAGGAACCTAACTTTGCTCTCACCTGCTGGCTGCGGTTGTCGCAACCCCGTTTGGTTCCGGCATCCCGGCGGAAGCGGTCGCCAACGGTCGGGATCCACTTCGCGGGGATCACTGGGGAAGCTGTTGGGAGTCGAAAGAGATTCAGATCGGTTGTGCCGGTCTACAGAGCTTGAAGTGACACGGGAACCCCTTGCCGACTTGACGCCCTCGGGATCCCCCAGAACAATTCCCTCTCGATGCAGTGTCTGGTTCCACGGTTTTCGAGGGGAACAGACCTTGCGGGGCCGGGATGTCACCTGGCCCGTCATTCCCGGGGTCCAGGTTTCATGCAACTTTCTCCCGCTGTTTCAGCACTCAAGCCGTCCGCCACGATCGCCGCCGCCGCCAAGGCGAAGGCACTGAAGGCGAAGGGCATCAAGGTCTACGACTTCACACTGGGTGAACCAGACTTCGACACTCCCCAGCACATCCAGGCCGCGGCGATTGCTGCAATGCAGGCCGGGCATACGCATTACACTCCATCCGGCGGCATTCCCGAATTGAAGGCTGCCATCTGTGCGGCGTTCGAGAGGGATCATGGATTCCGGTATCAGCCCAACCAGTGTCTCGTTTCGAATGGCGCGAAGCACTCGCTCCACAACGTGATCACCGCGTTGTGCGGACCGGGGGACGAAGTGCTGATTCCCGCGCCGTTCTGGGTCAGTTACGAGGCGTTGGTTGAACTGGCGGGGGCGCGGGCCAAGATCATCCCCACCACGGAGGAAAGTGGGTTTCGACTCTCCCCTGACGAACTGGAGCGGGCAATTGGCCCGCAGAGCCGGTTGCTGTTGCTGAATTCTCCCAGCAATCCCACCGGTGCCACCTACAGTCCCGAACATCTCGAAGCCTTGGCCCGGGTGACCGAAAAGCATCGGTTGTGGGTCTGCTCGGATGAGATTTACGACAAGCTGGTCTACACCTCGGAACCGTCGCGCAGCTGGGTGACGCTGCTGGGGGGGATTCCGGAGCGGACGGTGATCGTCAATGGGGTCAGCAAGGCCTACGCGATGACAGGCTGGCGAATTGGGTGGACCCTGGCCCCCGCACCTCTGACAGCGGCCATGGACAATCTTCAGAGCCAGGAGACATCGAATCCCTGCAGCATCAGCCAGCACGCGACCGTCGCCGCGTTGACCGGATCTCAGCAATGTGTAGCCGACATGTTGACCGAGTTCACCCGTCGGCGGGAATACACGCTGTCCCGCGTGCGGCAATTGCCCGGAGTGTCGATGCCTGAGCCGGGGGGAGCATTCTACGCGTTTTTCAATGTCAGTCGGCATCTTGGCAAGGCTTTGGCCAATGGTCGCGTCTGTCGCGACTCCACCGAGTTCTGCACAGCATTACTGGAAGACGCCCACGTGGCGCTGGTGAGCGGTGATGCTTTCGGCGCACCGGGTTACGTGCGACTTTCGTTTGCCACGGGCCTGGCCAACCTCGAGGCCGGCTTCGACCGCATCTCGGGTCTGCTGAAGGGCTGAGCCCTGAAAGATGCCTGGGCGGTATCCTCTGGAGAGGGATTAACGCGCCTGCCAAAGGCTGGCGGCAGGCGCTTCCGGGAAGCTGGGGTCGCCATCGACATTGACCCTCTTCATGGGGCGATGGCAGTGCCGGATACTTCGAACAGAGGAGTCCGGTGGTGCAAGGGGTCTTGCCGACTTGATCGGTTGAGCCGGTCGTGAGGCGCGTGCCGAAGAGGGCATTGTGATCAGGTCCGATACGCCAGTTCCGGACTCACGGCCGGCCTGGAGAAGGGATACGCACAATGGCTGGAGTACTACATTAATTGTCTCTCTGCGGGGATGATCTGTCGTGTCTGGCGGTTTTCTACTCGTCTTGGTTTCGTGTGGATCCATCGAAGATTTGAAGATGTCGGATCGCAGGGGATTGATTTGTCGCCTGTCCGCGCTAGCATTTGAAGGTTTGCGGGATTCCGAGCGGCTTGAGTTTAGCCGCTGCCCCCGAACACCCGGGAATGCCCTCGGTTAAGCGGCCGGTCCCCAAGGTGAGTGAAATGTTGATGCGTCCCCCTGTCCCAGAGCGGAAGAAAAACCCAGACTCGGTCCTCGCGGTGCACCAGCGGCATCTGCCAGAGTTCCAGGAGGTGTTTGAGCGATCCGCCGAGGAAACAATTGCCTCGATGAATGAGACGGGCCGGGATGTGGCCAGCCAACCGGCCAAGCATCCTCTCTCGATTCGTTCCATGGGGGTTGCCCGAACTTCCATTCCCGTGATCATTCGCAACCCTCTGGGAGGTGGAGTGGCTCATCTCTCGTGCTCGGTCGACCTCTTGGTCGGTTTGGCCGCGGAGAAGCGGGGCATTCATGTCTCGCGGATGGGAGACGTTCTGGCCCGTCTTGCTGGTGAGCAATACGACAGTCTCCATCACTACGCATCCCGTGTGGTGGATCTGCTGCGGACAACACAGCATGCGGAGACCGCCCATGTCCGAGTGCAGGGTCAACTGCCGTATCTTGAGGCGATCGAAGGAGTGAAGTCGAAGTCTTCGCTCGAATCCTTGGGTCTGTCGATTGAAGCTCAGTTTGCCAATGGGCAAACCCAGTTCACCCAGGGAGTGATTTTCAGCCACATCACCGCTTGTCCGTGCGTGCAGCAGACGTATCGTCAGAGTCATGGTGATGAAAGTTCGACATTCGTGAACGAGTTGGAACTGCGGCAAATGCCGTTGATGACCCACTCGCAGCGCTGCCGAACCCATGTCAAGTTACAGGGTCTGGCGGGACCGATGAATCTTCTGGAGATTCTGGATTCGATCGATCGCGTGGCAGTGCGGTGTCAGAACACAATGCCCCGCGAATTCGAATTGCTGACCGTTTTTCTGGCCCACGCCCGTCCACAGTTCCTGGAAGATGTGCTCCGTGATCTGTCGGCCGATTTGGCGAAAACCCTCGCCGATGAATCTGATTGCGCTCGGATCGTGATCGATTCCATCAGTATGGAGTCGATTCACGACTTCGATCTGCATGGGCAGATCGATTCGTCTCTCGCTGAGGTACGGGCCATCTCCCGGTGAATCGTCCATTCACCTACGGCAACCTCGCCATTTCTCTGGATGGGCGGATTTCCACGGCCGACCGTGCGTTGCATGGCTTTGGCGGAAGTGAGGATCGCGACCTGATGGAGGAGTTACGGTCGCAGGCTGACGCGGTGATCATCGGGGCGGCCACGGTCCGGGATGAGAATCCCAGGCTGCGAGTGTCTTCTCCAAAATGGATTGAGGCTCGTCGGTTGGCTGGTCGGACCAGCCAACCGCGAGCCGTTATTGTCAGCCGCTCTCTCGATTTTCCCTGGCATGAGCGGGATTTGTTCCGCGGGACTGAACATCGTCCCCTGGTTATCACTCATCTCGATCATCCGGAGAGTCTCCTCGCCGACTTGCAGACTGTCGCGGATCTGGTCCTTGTTCCGGCAACTGAACGTGGTGTTGATCTCAATGTCGCTATGGATCAACTGCGGCGTCTGGAAATTCAACATCTGCTGCTTGAGGGAGGCGGAGAGTTGAATTTCGCGATGTTAGCGGCCGGACTGATTGATGAATTTTATCTCACCCTTTGCCCATTGGTCTTTGGCGGCAGAATGGCCCCTGCAGCCTTCTCTGGTCAAGGATTTTCTGCTGGGGAACAGGCTCTTCTCTCCCTGGTTTCGCTACGGCAGGGGGAGAACGATCGTCTCTTTTTGCGATATCGCTGTCTGAACGCCATTCCACGGTGACAGTCGATCGCATTTCTTTCTGACGATTCAGATCAGACTTGGCGGGACAGCCCACCGATCTGGATTTGATTCTGTGGTATGTTCGGCGATCAGTCAGGTGGGGTTGGGATCAAAGTGGACTGATTGAGAAGTGAGTCTCGATCCAGACAATCCCCGCTGCGTTCGATTTGAGTCTGGAAATTAATCCTGATGGGGAAATTGTCGCAGTTTTCCCCTGCTCACGCTGCGAAAGGTTCCGTCATACCCAGGTGTATTGCGCTGACCACAGACAAATCAGGCACCCGTTTTGCAATGTGACCGGGAAACCTGGCATCGATCGGCCGCACCACATGCGTTTTGCTTTGATGGTCTCTGGATTTGCTCAGACATCAGACCGGAAGAACGACAAATCGAATCACCGGGATGATCGATCGGTTTTCGACAATCCGGGACGCGAGGGGATGGGTTGGTTTGTACACCTTCGGCGTGAAAGCCATGATTCCACTCCTGGCGAATCCAGCAGGATTATCGAATCAAGCTGGCCTCTCAACAGTTACCCGCCTCACAATCGTCTGTTAGCATAAGCGATTTGGGCGAGATCGGGGAGTTGCGTCGTCAATTCGTGGGTTTCGTCGCACTGGGTTCGTTCCCGCGAGTTTGTCTGATGTCTGAACGTTTGTGCTTGACAGTTTTGGTGGGGCTTTGGTTGGGCGTCTCGCCCACAGTCTTGGCCCAATCCGCGTTACCCCGGGGATCACAGCGGGGAGGATCGACCGGCAATCTCCCACAAACCGTTTATGTTCCTTGGGAGGAACTCGACCGACTGCTCACCGACGATGAACCCGGCGTTTTGGTCTCGCGCGAGGAGTTTGAGCGTCTGCTGGCAAGATCGCGGGCCGAAGCCGGAATGGAGGTTGCCGAAACGGAGGGGATTTCGGCGGAGTATCGGGGACGAATCGAAAATGATTTGCTGATTCTCGACGTCGTTTTGATCTGTCGCGCGGCGGGGCAGGGACCGGCGATTTGGCGACTTCCCCTGAGGGGCGTGGCGATTGAAGCGGCCTCTTTGGATGATCGGCCCGTCCGCATGGCTCGGGAGTCCTGTGGTGATCTCCTGATTCAGGTTCCCGGGCCGGGATCCCATCGACTGCAATTGAAACTGTCTGCGCCTTTGCTTTCCCGGGGTGGAGAACTTTCGACGCTGCTGGGGCTTCCACGAATTCCCTTGGCCCAGGCCAAACTGGCGATCCCTCCGGGCAAGCACCTGAGCTGGGGGGATTTGACACTGACCCGTCCCGCCCCTGACGAGCAGGCTTGCGAATATGAATTCCCTGTGGGGGGGCACGGGGAGGTGCTGTTGAGGATCGGCGACCGGGTACCCCGGGGGCTTGGCCAGAATGTTGTCTTGGCGAATACGGTCCTGGGGCTGCATGTCTCCACCGACGAGCTGACCTGGCGTGCCTCAACATCGTTGGAGGTACACGGTCGGGAAGTCGACCAGTTGGTTCTGGAGATACCGGCGGAGATGGAATTGGTGGGGGTGGAATCGGCGGGCCTCGACCGCTGGGAGAACACTCGGGAGGGGCCTCAGCAGCGGCTGAGATTGCACTGGCAGCAACCGTTCGCCGGTCGGCGATCGGTCACCTTGCAGGGACTCGTGCCTCGATCAACGCCCGAACCCTGGACCGTTCCCACTTTGACCTTCCCCGAGATTGCGGCCCACCAGGTGCGGTTGCTGGTGCAAGCGGATCCCTCAGTCCGCTTGCGGCAGGTCTCAGCCAGTTCCATTCAGCGGATCGCGAACGATCCGGAATGGAAACCTGAGGCGGCTGTCGCGGCGGCTGCAGCGGGCGCGCGGCCAGAAACACCTCCCTGGCGTTTTGCGGCGTGGAGTCAGGGTTTTTCGCTCGTACTCGAAACGCTGGCGCGTTCCCGGGAACTGTCGGCTACCAGCGCCACCCACCTGGCGATCGGTGCCGGCGGTCTGGTTCTCGAGGCGGATCTGGAGCTTTTGCCGAGGCATGGCAGCCTGTTTGATTTTGAGTTCCGACTGCCTGCCGAGTGGAGCGTGCAGGAGATCATGCATGATGGCCGGTCTGTGACCTGGAGTGCCCCGTCGACGGAACCAGGTTGGAACCTGTTTCGGATGATGTTCTCGCCCCCCATTCCCGATCAGAAAAAGACGACGCTGCGGGTGGTGGCCACTCAGAGCCTGGGAGAGAACTGGCCTCCAGCCGACGAGCCTGTGGTGGTACCCCTTCCCGTGCTCGAATTTCCCACGGTCAATGTTCTTTTGGGCCGGTACCTGATCTCCACCAGCCAGGATCTGGACTTGTCCACCGAGGAGTTTCTGGGATTGGAGCCGGTGTCTCTGGCGGAGCCGGGGACTGAGGCCGGGGTTTCGACCTCGGGCTGGGAGCATCAGGATTCGCAGTATTCGGGACATCTGCGGCTCACGCGACGTCCGGCCCGGTTGTTTGCCCGCACACTGGGGATCCATCGGTTGGGGCGCGACACGCTGGTCTCTCGCTGGACCATCCAGATTCTCGCGCAGGGAGCGGGGGCGCGTTCGGTCCAGATTGCATTGCCCGAGCCGACCGGAACAAATCTGCAGTTCAAGGTAATCGACGGTGAAATGCCGGACGGTCCAGTCCCTCAACTCGAGAGTCAATCGAGCGCGGTCGATGGAGAAGGGGGGCGTGTCTGGACCCTGCGGTTTACCCACCGCGTGCGGGGCTTGATCCGTTTGGCAGTCGATCTTGAGTCCCCCCGGCCATCCGATCAGTCTGAGTGGGAGGTGCCCCGGTTAGCCGTGTTGGGGGCTGAGCGTCAATTTGGCCAGGTGGGTATCGAAGCGGAAAACGATCAACAACTCGAGGTTGTGGCGACTGACTCCGCAGGACAGGCTCTGCGTTCAATCGACACGGCTGATCTGCCCGATGTCAAGCTGCGTTCAGTTCAGCGGCGAATTGTCGAGGCCTTTGAGATGGTTCGGCCGGGAGAGCGGATCATCGTGCGCGAGACACGGTTTGCCCCCGGGTTGGTTCCCAGCGCGATCTGTACTGATTGGAAGTTGCTGAGTCTGCTGAACACCTCGGGGGAATTCCAGCACCGGGTCGAAGTGAAACTGCAGGCGGTCGGTGCCCAATCGCTGTTGGTGCGGCCAAATAGCGAGGTGGAATTGTGGGGTGTTCTGGTGGATGGCACTCCCGTGGAGATTCGCCGGATTGAGCTGAGCGAACCCGGGGGTGACGTGTTTTCGATTCCCCTCACTGCGGTCGATCCGCCGGAGAGGGAGCGACTGTTGCGGATCTTCTATCGGAACCGGCGCGATCTGATGGTTGAACAAGGTACCCTGCGCGAGTCACCTCCGGATTTGGAAATCCTGACGGGCGGAGGTGAAACACTACCGGTCGTGACGCTGCATCGTGAATGGGAACTCGTGGTGCCTCCGGATTGGAACGTGATGAACAGCACGGGGGACTTTCGACCGCGAAGCACGCTGCCCCGATTGGGGATCATCGGCTGGGTTCAGCAGAAACTGATTCCCCAAGGCGAAAGCCAGATCCGGAACCGTCTGGTGTTGCTGTTGGTCGCCTTGGTGTGTCCCTGGCTGTTGAGCCGCTTAAAAATGTTGTTGAAGTTGGTCGCCGGACGCATTGGGGGCATGCCTCATCGGGCCTGGTTGTGGCTGCTGCTTTTGCTGGTGACAAGCCTGTTCACAATCCAGGCCTTCCTCGCGATGTCTGGCGGCCCAGTCTCGGGGAAATTTGACGGACAGGCAACGCCAGGCTCCCCGATGAAGGGACAAATCTCATCCCCTCCTCCGACCGGAAGAATGGATGCGATGACGGAGAGTTCAGGGGTTCCGCCACTCGAGATGAAGGAACTCGCGGACCGGCCGCCGGGGGCTGCGAAAGAACCTGCCGTCCAACTTCCTGCCGCGCTCGCGGAACAGCCTGCACCACAGGCTTTGGAAGAAGGCCGGGACGCGGCCCTAGCCGTCGCTCCGCCGCGGGATCCAGCCAACCCTCGTGCGGCAAAGCCGCCGCGGCGTCCTCCACTCCGCGGCCGGTTGTCTCTGGCCATGGATCTGGTGGCTCCCTCTGAGGCCGCGCGCATTTCCCTGGTGCAGGATGGTGTTCTGGAGCAATCCCGCAGCCCTGTGCTGGAGATGACCCTTTCCGCAGGAACCCAGCGCCGCGCCGAACGCCTTGCCTGGCAGTCTCTCACCATCTTGTTGTTTTGGCTCTGCCGCCGACAATCCCTTGTGCTGCGTTTGCTGTTGTTGGCCGGTTCCCTGTTTCTTCCGTGGGCGCTGCAGCCCTTAATGAGCGCCACCTGGCATCCACTGCTCGATGGAGTGTTTCTGGGGGGTTGCTTCGGGGGGGGGCTGTGGTTGTTGCGGTACTTGACTGAGGGACTGCTGAGAGAGTTGCACAGGCGCCGTCTGCCGCTGGTCTGTGTGTTGGCTTTTGGCTTCCTTGCCGGATCTGTCCAGGGGGCTGACCCGACGACCACCCCGAGACCACCGCGGTCATCCGTGGGGCGTGTGTTCATACCCTGGGATCCGATGCGAGCGCCGCAGCCTGGTGCTGTGGGACCAACCAAGCTTCCAGACGAGCCCGTCTTGATTCCCTGGAGTCTCCATCGAAAGTGGTCACGACCGGAGGAACTGCCGGGCCGAGGAGAGTTTCCCGAACAGGTCTCCCACATCGAGTTGAGGATTGTTCCATCTCCAGAATTGGGGGGAGGCCGCGGCCGTGCCCGGGTCACCAGCCGGATGGATATTGTCACTGAGGGATCGGGACAGGCGGTGATTCCGCTGCCAATCGCACAGGTCACGGCGCAGCGCGTCTCGCTGGATGGAGAACCGGCGATCCTGATCCCGGGAGCAACGGCCGATTTGCCCCAGAAAGTTGTGATCCCGGAAGCCGGGCGTCATGAACTGCAGCTTGACTTCGATTTGCCGGCCGAGATGACCCAAGCCGAAGGACAGCTTGTCCTCGCACTGTCACCGGTCGCCTCGGGGGTGGTCCGGATCCGCCTCCCATCGAAAGAGACACAGTTGGAGGTGAGGGGGGCAGCCCGGGGTTTCCGACGTGAAACACTGGGAGAGGAGGTATGGGCTACGGTGGTTTGGGAGCAACCCGGGCCTCTCGACCTGAAATGGGGACCGGTACTGGCCCGCGAGATGGGCCAGGCGGCGTTTGAAGTTGAGTCAACGATGGCATTTTCCGTCGATGACCTCGGAGCGGCGAATCGGGCACAGATGCGTTGCCTCGTGCGTCAGGGATCGCTGCAGAACCTCTTTCTGCAACTGCCTGAGGGTTGGTTGGTACGGGGTCTGGCAGGACCAGATGTAGCGGGCTGGGAGGTTGATGACACCGGTCAAACCCGGTCCCTGCGGGTCTCCCTCAGCCGCTCTGTCTCGGACGTGACCTTACTGGATATCGACCTGTTGCGAGCAATCGAGATCGGTGAGACAGCGGTTGACGTCAGAGTCCCTTCCATTGTGTTCCCGGACGCGATTCGGAACACAGGGCTGCTCGGGATCTTCGCTCCCGAACGCTGGGACTTGTCCGCCCGTGTCGCCGAAGGTGCGAATCAGGTCGACATTGACCAGTTTCCCTCAGCAGCAACGACTCTGGGGAAACAGCTCTGTCCGGCCAATCGACTGCGCCCCCAGCGCGTGTATCGCCTCCGGCAGCAGTCCCATGATCTGGTGCTTCAGGTCACTCGCGAGAAACCCATCACGCGAGGACTGGGAGAGCAACTGGTCGAGATTTCCTCGCGGCGATTGTCATTCGACAGCCTGTTTACGCTGAATGTGCCAGAGCCTCTTGGTTCCTCGGTTTCGTTTCAGCTCCCCGAGGGGTTTCAATTGACCGAAGTCGCCTGCGAAGGGGCGACTGATTTCTGGATCTCTGGGGGAGCAGTCGGCCAGGTTGGAATTCTGCACCTGGAATTCGCCACTCCCCGCAACGGACGACTGGAGGCGCAGATCCGCGGATTTGTTCCCCGGTTGCTGGATGATCCTGTGGCAATTGTCTCCCCGATCGTCCCGCTTGAAGTGAACGAGCTGAAGACCACCTGTGCCCTGTGGATCGACTCCGCTTTTCAGGCAAGTGTGGAGGATTCGAGCGGTTGGAAGGGGATCGATCCCGAGAGTCTCTCGGCACCGGTCTTCGCCTCGCGCCGCAGCAGCATGCGATTTGGGTTTCAGGCCGAGACAGTCGACACGACTCCCCTGGCGCTCTTGTTGGAGCCAGCCGAGGTCCGGGTGTCCGCCGCCGCGCTCTCCCAGGTGCTGGTCAAAGACACGTCGGTCGAGCAGACCCTCTTCCTGCGCTGGAAGTTTCCGGCCGCCGCGGCGAGACAGGTTTGTTTCGAAGTCCCGGACTGGCTGGGCGGCCGTCTGGAACTGGAGTCATTCGATCCCCGGATCCGGATTCGCCACATCCAAAGAGAATCGATTCCACTCAATCGGCAACGCCTGACAATCGAGCTCGAAGAACCGCAGTCGAAAGAGTTGTTGCTCGGTGCGACCGCGTCGTTCGCCATTCCGGAAGAAGGGCGGATTGCCGCCCCTCTGGTCACATTCGAGCAACCCTTCACATCCGAAACCGGACGCACCTATCGTCCCGTAGAGAATCAGCAGTCTTATGTGTTGTTGATCAATCAGGGGTGGCGGCGGCTGAGCGGACCCGCGACCGAACCCCTGGAGGTTGTGTCACGCGAAGATCTGCCCTTTCAGCTTCCTGAGGAACTGCACCGTCAAACGACCGGTTTGTGGCGGGTCCGGGATCGACGCGGCGTGGTCGAATGGCAGCAGGAGGCGGCCTCCGCCGTCCGATCACTCGGAGCCGTCGTCAACTACGCTGAATTGCGGGAGACACTCATTCCGGATGGTTCCTGGCGGATGGTCGCGACCTATCGAGTTGTCAATCGCTCTCGTCAGTTCCTCCCGCTACGGCTCCCTCCGGGGGCCTTGATCCTCTCGGTATTCGTCCAGAATGCCCCGAGTCGTCCCGTCGATCCAGGCCGGGCAAATGATCCCGGTTTGGTGTTGATTCCGCTTCCGCTGACTCCATTGGGAGATCTTGGAAGTGAGGTGCGGGTTGTCCTGCAGGGGCGGCTGTCAAAACCACTCCCCACCGGTTGGCAGCTGTTCCGTACCGAGATTGACCTGCCCGCTCCCGCGGTCATGTCGACGGATGAGGATCCCGCACTGGGCATTCCCGTAACGGCGACGGAATGGACGGTTTGGTTCCCGGAAGAGCAGTCGGTGGAACGGGTGGAGGATCCCAATCGGACCAACGTTTCCGAGAGCCTGAGTGGTCTCGAGCGGGTTCTGAACACCCAGCGGGAATGGTTGGATCTGTTCCGCAAGCTGGGTGACACTTCACTGAGCGATAGCGCCCGCCAGAGGATCGAATACAACCTGGGCCGTTTTGATGAACGTGACCTGCAACTCGACCCGTCTGTGTTCGCAGAGTCGCGACCGAGGCAGCAACACACCCAGGAACAGCTTGCCGAGATGACGCGCCAGAATCAGCAACTGCGGAAGGCCCAGCGGCAACTGGCCGTTGGAACTGCGGGAGCCGAACAGGGTCTGTGGCCGGTGAACAATCGCCAACTGCAGGCTCAGCTTTATGCGTCCAATCGCACAGTAATCGATGATGGCGAAGGCTCAGCCAGGAAAAATCGAGAGTCTGCAGAGTCGACCAGTGGTGGCGCTCTGCCTAATTCCCGTGTCCAACTCAACGCTCAGGTCGAACGTCAAACCCGCGAGCAGTTGACCAACCGCTCCAAGGGTCTGGTCAATTCGACTCAATTGGGTGTCGGCCAGGATTCGAATTCCGAGCAGCCAGTTTCCGATTTGCCCGAGCGGCGGGATGAAGAACTGCTCGAGCAGCTGGAACAGGATTTTGGCAAACAGGCCATTGTGAACCGTCGGCGAGCCTCAACCCGCGGCGGTCTCAACAACACCGCCAACTCCTCCATCCAATCCGGAATGGGGGGGCAAATCAACCCGGCGGTCATCCCTCCCCAGGGTCCCCAGATGGGAGGAGGACTGGCTGTTGCCAATAACGCGCCGGTCGAGGCGGGGCAGGGGAAAGGAGCAGATGAACCAGCCGCCCGCCCGCGAGCCTGGCAAAACCCCGCGGAACAACGCTCTGGATTGTCATTGCCGGTGAAGATTCCCGAAGAGGGTCAGCAGCGGACGTTCCACAGATCGGAGGGAACGCCCCGGTTGGCATTATCCTTCCGCAACAGGGAATCGACCGAGTTGGTCTGGAAGCTGATGTGGACCATTTTGTGGTTGGCCGAAGGCTGCCTGTTGAGCTGGCTGCTGGTGGGGAGCGCCTCGTCCGTGCGCCAGCGTGTGGGTTGGGCGTTGACTTCTCTGGGAGGCATTTGGGTCCTGGTCTGCAATGGGAGTGGCTGGGGCTTGATTCCCCTGGTCCTGGGGCTGTGGTTGCTCTTCGCCGCCAAAGAAAAAACTTCGGCCGGCGACCAGGAATTGGCCACCGGCCGAAGTTGAGTGAGAGACATGCCCGTCACTGATTGTCATCAGCCCCCGGCGCCACCGTCAGGGCCGGTGCACATGATGAGGTGATCGTGGTCGATGTAAACCACCTCGATCGTTTCATCAATGTGCTCGAAGGGAATGGGCCAATCGGAGCGTTTGATCTTCTCAAAGTACACGGTGCACTTGTAATGGCACTTGTGCAGTCGGGCGGGCCCGACCATCGGGTAGAACCGGCATTCGCTGAGCGAATCAACGATCGGTTCGACGACGATCCGCACGTTGTTCCGCTGGACTTCGGCCAGGAAGGGGACGCCCCCCTTCGTGTCGTCCGGCATCGACCGCATGACTTCATCGGGAGTCGGCGGGTCCATGCAGAACAGGGGAGCGTTCTCTCCCTCGACGGGTTCGAGAACGGGCACTCGGCCGTAGCGTTCCTCGAAGTACATCGTGTCTTCCACCTCCTGGCTGAAGAAGGGGGAGACCGGGATCAGAGGCGTGGTAATGAAGAATTTCGAAAGTACCCAGGCCTGATTCGCGAAACCGCCCACAAACAGGCAGCCGCTGTTCGGGGCCGTCAGCAGCAGGAGCCCTGTCAGCAGCGTCATGCGCTTCAGGAACTTGCGGAGCCCATCCATGTCTTTCTCCGGATTGGTCGGGGAGTCTGAAGGCCCTGAGGGGGAGGGAGTCGAATCCGACCCGGGCCAGAAAACCTTGGAATGACTGGGGGCCCTCATCCCTGAAAGCCCTGTCTGTCTTGTTTTATCGACGCCCAAAGGTGCCGACTTGTGAGAATTTTCCGGCTTTTCCGGGATTGCCGAATTCCCGGGCTGGTGCAGGCACCTCAGCCGATCTTCAAGCCGTGTGACTTCAAAGAACGAGACCGCCCGACGTTCATCCCTGAACGTCGGGCAGCCCTCTGTCAACACTCCTGGCCGATTACCAGTTCCGCCAGTCGAGGAACCACCACCAGCGTTCGGTTCGAGGACTGAAGTTCAGGTGCCAGTATCCGTCATCCCACTCCAGCTGAGCCTTGCGCCATCCCAGCGGAACCTGGGGATACGGGTAGAACGGACCGATGTACGGCCACGCCGAGGCCGAATACTGCGAGGGATACGACACCGCCGCGTAGTTCGGGTACTGGGCGTAGGTCGGCCACGCGTGGTTCGGCAAGCCGGGCTGGTTGTAGATCACGTTCGAACCAGCCGCCATCGGTCCCCCGTATTCGGGAGCACCATAGGCGGGCATTGCGGCAGGTCCTCCCACCGCGGGGGCACCACCACCGTAGGGGGCCGCGTACGGGGCACCGCCGTAGGCCGGGCCGGCTGCGGGCGGCAGCTGGCCAGGCACTCCCATCGGGGCACCTTGCGGAGCCGGCGGCAGGGCCGGGGTCTGAACCGGTTCCGCCCCCTCATACACCTCGTTCTGGACTTGCCGCACCTGGCGACCAGCTCCACGCGATTGCGAACCCGCAGCCTGTTGCACCGCACTCCCCGAGCGGCCCGAAACCTTCAGGCCGTTCTGGACATGCTGTACTCCCGCCACCCGGCGGACGACCGCTTCGGCGGCCCGCTTCTCGGCTTCCGAGTTCACCTGTCCCTTGACGACGGCGGTCCCATTCTGGAACTCCACCTCTCCGCCACGGATCTCAATCTGAGATCCTTCCAGAGCCTGGCTCACCCGGTTGGCCATCTCCTGGTTCGAGGACTTGGCCGAGGCGGCCGATTGGGCCCGAGCTTTGGTGGCTGGCTTGGCTGTCGGTCCGGCCAACACCATGCCGGGGGCCGCGAGGGCCAGCAGCCCCACGGTCAACCACTTCTGATACCGTCGCATGAACAAAGTCTCCTTCCGTGGACTGTGGCAGGGACACCCGGCAGGATGTCGCATCAAGACAGGCAGTTCGGGGCTAGGATCGCGAAGGTCTCGCGGCCAACCCGCCCGATGGGTTCTACCTTTACTCATCGGAAGGATCGCGACGACTCTATCAACCTTTCTGGTTATTCTGGCCGGAATTCCGTTTTTGGGGCAGAAATCGCTCGTCTCAATCACAGAACCCGGTTCGTGAGTCCCAATTCCGTGACACATTGGGTGATTTGGTGAATCAGGAGAGTTCAGCAGGTGGAGCCACCGGCTTGTCAAACCCGCTCCTTCCCGCCGGATTCTTCCGACTCGCCGGGGGAACCTCCTCCGGATCATCCCGATTGTTCCCACTCGCGTGCCCCGATTAGAATTCCACGAAACGCCCTGTGGCGGGGCGTGGTTCCAGGGCTCCCTCCCGAGGCCGCTGAGATGCCTGCCCCCCCTGTTTCCCGGATCGATGTTTCCCGGACGGTGTTTTCCCCGCTCCCCAGAACAGTACTGCTCGCGAGTCTGCTGCTGGGGGGGTTGGTACTCCGGGATGGATGGGGGGCCGACGAAGTCCCTGAGCAGGCTGAACAGCAGCGGTTCTTTGAAACCAAGGTCTTGCCGATCCTGCACAAGCGTTGCCTGGAATGCCACAGCCACCAGACCGGTAAGTCGAAAGGGGGGCTGATGCTCGACTCCCGGTCGGGCTGGCAAACCGGTGGGGATAGTGGACCCGCCGTGGTTCCCGGCAAACCCGACGAGAGTCTGCTGATCCGGGCTGTGCGGCATATCGAACTGCGGATGCCTCCCACCGGTCGGCTCCCGACGGAGGAAACGAGAATCCTGGAAGACTGGGTACTTTCGGGAGCCCACGATCCTCGCTCGGCGACTTCCCCGCAGCCGGCTGGTGAGGGCACCTCCCCGACCCGGCATTGGGCGTTTGAGCCGCCGAACTGCTCGCCGATTCCTGAGGTCCGCGATCGCCAGTGGCCCGCCGGGGTGGTTGATTCCTTCATTCTCAGCCGCCTTGAGACGGCAGGAATGGCCCCAGCTCCCGAGTCGGACCGGTCCATCTGGCTGCGCCGGGTCTCGTTTGATCTCACCGGCCTGCCCCCCACTCCGGTGGAGCTGGCCAACTTTCTTGGGGACGATTCCCCGCAGGCCTGGGCGACGGTGGTGGATCGCCTGCTGGATTCGCCCGCATACGGTGAACGCTGGGCGAGGCATTGGCTGGATCTGGTGGGGTACGCTGACCAGATTGGCACCTCGAACAACGTCTTCGCCGAGAATGCCTGGCGCTACCGGGACTATGTCATTGGCAGCCTGAATGCGGACAGGCCCTGGGACCGCTTTCTCACCGAACAGATTGCCGGCGATCTGCTGCCCGCCCGTTCGGAGACCGAGCGGGCCGAACACCTGGTCGCCACCGGGTTTCTGCTGTTGGGAGATCTGAGCATCGTCGAGGCCGACAAGGCGAAGCTGCGGATCGACACGGTCGACCAGCAGTTGGACAAGATCGGTCGGGCGATGCTGGGACTGACCCTGGGCTGCGCCCGCTGCCATGACCACAAGTTCGATCCGGTGTCGCAGAACGACTACTACGCTCTGGCAGGCATTCTGTTTTCGACCCATTCGGTCGAGCGCGCGACCTGGGGTGTCTGGAGTTTTCCCGTCGAGCGGGAGTTGCCCGAGACTCCCGACGCCCGGAAGGCGCGGGAAGCGTTGCTGGCGACGCAAGTGCAGCAGATCGATCAGTGGCGGCGCGAACTGCGAGATCTGCAGGGCAAAAAACGGGATCTCGACACCCGCTTGGCCCAACAGCCGCCGCTTCCGGAAATGGTCCGCACTCAACTTGATCAGGAACGGAAGCAACTGGACCAGCAAATCCGTCGACTCGATACCCAGTTGGTCCATGCTGAGTTCTTTCGGGCGAAGCCTCCCCGGGCCCTGGCCGTCGAGGAGGAATCCGAGCCGCGCGATATGCGGCTGACCATCCGGGGGAATGCCCACGCGTTTGGACCACTCGTTCCCCGGGGGTTTCCCCAAATCCTGCCGACGGAGGGTGCCGCCCCGGTCCCCGCGCATCAAAGCGGCCGGGTCGAGCTGGCCCGCTGGATGACGCATCCCCGGCATCCATTGACGGCCCGGGTGGCGGTCAATCGGATCTGGCAGAAGCTGTTTGGTGAAGGGTTGGTCCGCTCGGTCGATTACTTCGGGGTACGGGGCGAACGCCCCACCCACCCCGAGCTGCTCGATTGGCTGGCCCTGCGTTACCAGGAATTGGGCTGGTCGCAGAAGCGGCTGCTGCGCGAGCTGGTCCTGACGCGCACATATCGCCAGTCGAGCTCGTCGAATGCCGAGTTCGAGTCGCGCGATCCTGATAATCACTTCTTGTGGCGGATGCCGCGGCGGCGTCTGGATGCCGAAGCGCTGCGCGATGGCCTGTTGGCCGTTGCGGGTCGGCTGCATGCGTCCGGCGGTGGACCGGGATTGCCATTGGAATACCCCGAGAACACCGGGGGGCTGCGCCGGGGAGAGGTCAACCCCCCCCATTTCAACCTCGGGAAATTCCGTCCCGAGCAGGAGTACGTGCGAACGGTCTATCTGCCCATCATTCGTTCGGGACCGCAGGTGGGACCAGCGGAGGTCCGGAATGTGTTCGACTTCACACAACCAGGAGAGTTCGCCGGTCGTCGGTCGACCACCACGGTCCCCACCCAGGCGCTGTTCCTCATGAATGGCCCCCTGTTGAAAAACCGGGCCCGCGAAGTGGCGGAACGGATGTTGCGCGAGGTGGCTTCCGAGCCCGACCGTCTGCCTTATCTGTGGCGTCTGGTACTGGGGCGAGAAGTGAGCGATGACGAGCAGGCCGGCGCGCGTCAGTTGTTGGAACAGTTGCGGCAGGAATTGTCGGGCGGCGGCGACGTGACCCCTCCTGAAATCGAACTCCGCACCTGGTCGGAGCTTTGTCATGCTCTGCTGGCGTCGAACGAATTCCTGATGTTGTTCTGAACCGGTCGGTTCCCCGGTTGTTGATCCAGTCTTCCGTCCCTCCGTCTGATCCATCGAGACCAACGCATGTCGGAACTTTCGAGACGCGCCCTGCTGCAGTCGACTGCCTGCGGCTTCGGAGGACTGGCCCTGCATGGTCTGCTGGCCCAACAGTCGCTTGCCAAATCCGAATCGCGGGCTGAGGCACCCCACCACACCCCCCGGGCACAGCGTGTGATCTTCCTCTATATGTCGGGTGGGCCCTCGCAGATTGATCTGTTCGATCCCAAACCGCTGATCGATCAGAAGCATGGCACCCGCATCAGTCCTCCCATTGACGGCCGTGAAGTGACGGTGGGTGTCGACCGCTATTTGGCACTGGGCTCGAAATGGCAGGCCACTCCCCGCGGCGCCTCGGGAGTCACCATCTCCGACCTGTTGCCGCACCTGGCCCGGGTTGCCGACGAGCTCTGCCTGCTGAAAGCGATGGAGACCGACAACGAGGCGCATGCCCCCGCTTCGCTGCAATTGCACACCGGGACTTCGATCGATGTCCGACCATCGATGGGGGCGTGGCTGAGTTATGGACTGGGGACCGCGAACCACAATCTGCCCGGGTTCATTACCATTCATCCCGAGAGCGATGTGCGGACGTACGGGGCGGGTTTTCTCCCCGCGCCGCACCAGGGTACCCCTCTGACCGTCCCCTCCCGTCCCGAAGACCTGCCGATCCGCAACCTTCGCGATCCTCAGACTCCCCCCAGGGTTCAGGAGCAGCGGCTGGGCTTTCTCCGGCAGTTGAACGAGCGGTCGAAGCGTCTCGCGGGGAACGATCCTCAGCTGGAAGGGATGATCCAGTCGTTCGAGCTGGCGTTCCGGATGCAGAAGGAAACCCCGGGGCTGGTCGATCTTTCCCGGGAGACAGAGGCAACCCAGGTCCGTTATGGGATTGGACCGGGGCTTCCTTCCGACAGGAATGGGCGGGCCTGCCTGCTGGCCCGGAGACTGAGCGAGGCCGGAGTCCGCTTTGTGCAGGTCACCATGGGGGGCTGGGATCACCATGGTGACATCCGTGGTGCCCTGCCCAAGACCTGCGCAGGAGTCGACCAGCCCATCGCCGGCCTGCTGGAAGACTTGCGGGTCCGGGGGCTGCTCGATGAGACCCTCGTGGTCTGGTCGGGGGAGTTCGGTCGGACTCCCTGGAGTCAGGATCTGTCGGGAACCTCGCCGATCGAAACCCACGGGCGGGAACATCAACCCGAAAGTTACTGCGCCTGGCTGGCCGGTGCCGGTGTCAAAGCGGGGCTTATGCATGGCCGGACTGACGATTGGGGCTATCGTCCCGTCGAGGGAGCGGTGCATCTGTATGACCTGCAGGCGACCATCCTGCATCTGCTGGGACTCGATCACGAACGACTGACCTGGCGTCACTCGGGACGCGATTACCGACTGACCGACGTGCATGGGCGGGTGGTGTCCGAAATCCTGGCCTGAGTGGCCGGCGCTTTCCGACGGCTTCTTCCCGTTATCTTCTGCTGGCGAACGCTGGGGCATCACCGAGTCGGGCGGGGCCGAGACCCCGGCCCCCAACGGATGTCATCCCCCCACGCGTTCGAGGGCGATTCGTCTCTGGCGCATGGTGGCCGCCTCGTCGAACTGACCATGCGCTTCCAGCAGTCCTTCGAGGGTCTGCAGCAATTCGGACCGCAAGGGAGACAGGGAGACTGCGCGGCGTGCCGATTCGAGTGCTTCGCGACCCCGCTCAAACTCCACCAGTACCGCAGTTCTGCGGGCTTCCAGGTCTGCCTGAAACGGATTGAGTCGCAGTGCTCGGTCCAGGAGCGGGAGCGCCGCCTGGTAGTCGCCCAGCTGGAAACAGATCTCAGCGAGATTGGCGAGCGTCTCGGGATGATCGGGGCGTGCCGCGTTGGCCTCGCTGAAGAATCGTCGGGCGGTTGCAAGGTCTCCCGCATAACGCTGCTGATTGCCCAGCATCGTCAGCACTTCGGCATCGGCGGGCTGAGTGGCGCGCACGTCTCCCAGAGCCGCCTCCGTGGCCCGCAGCAACCAGGGCTCGGGGTTGCGGTATGCTTCCCGGGCCAGAGCCAGCGCCTTGGCCCGGGTCACTTCCCTGGCCGGAATCCGCTGGTCGGCCTGGTCGAAAAAGACCAATCCCACCCCCTCGCGGAGCTTTTTGCGGACTCCCTGTTGCACCTTGGGACGTCGGGAGATGCGGTGGTCGGTCCGCGACGAGTGGGCCACGTTGGCCGCTCCCAGCTTGGGCATGTGGCAGGCGATGCACGAATCGACCGGCTCGGTCGACTGTCGTTCGGTCTGGGGGGCCTGGCACGAGTTGGGGGCGTGACAGGTCAGGCACCTGGAACGGTAGTAGGCGGGAACCTCCTCCGCCCGGGGTACCCGGTGTGGATCGTGGCAGGTGAAGCAGCTCAGGCGGCCTGAGCTTTCCTGCTGGCAACGGCTCGAGAATGTCTGCTGGACATGACTGACCACCTTCTCGGGGGCATCGGGGCCCAGGTCGTCGGCCTGCAGCAGCACCAGCCAGACTGACTCCAGCGGCTCTCCCGGACGGAAGTCCCAAGGGGTCTTCCCCTCCCGCAAAATCCGGTTCCCCGCGAAGTGGCACTGCAGGCAGATGGCATCCCGCAACGCAGGTTCGAGCCGGGCGGGATTCACAATCCGCGAATCCTCCCCGGGGTGGGGGTCACGGCTCTGATACCGCTCGATGTGGGCCCGTCCAGGACCGTGACACCGCTCGCATCCAATCGCCTCTTCGGCGAACAGGGCGTTGGTGTCGACCTCGAAGCCCAGCGGCTCCCGTTGCAGCCGTCCGGTGTGACAGGCCAGGCAGTCGTCCCCCACCTGGCGTTCGAACGGAGCCGTGGAAGATCGGTCAAAACCGGGAGAGATGTCGAACTGGCGTGTCTCGGCGAACCACGAGATGGGAGACTGTCGCAAGACCCCCTGTTGATGCACGAGGTATGAGGCTCCGTGTCGTCCGGACCCCATCCGGAAGGCGATCGGCACCGACTGTTCCGCAATCACCTGCCCCTTGGCGGTGCGGACCTGCTGGCTATGGATCTGGATTTCTCCCTGCTGGGCCACCACGCAAGAGAGCCCAGCACGCTCAAAGCGAAACTCGGAGACCAGGGGGATGCCAGCCGGGTCGTCCGGCCCCAGCCGCGCTGTCGAGTGGCCCATCGGATGGGCGGCATAGGTCTGGGCGATCTCGTCGTGACAGTCGGCACAGGCGCGGGACCCCACGAACTCGTCGGCATCCCGGGCGGGCCGGGAAACCGGAAGTGGGCGGTCGGGCATCACCGGCGGCGTGTCAGCGGGGGTCGGGCCCCCACGGCCTCCCCACCACAGCAGGCCCCCAGCCAACAGGACCAGCCCCAGCAGCAGCATTCCCCGTTGTGGCAGTGGCTTCACCCGGCAGCATCCTCTCCAGAAGACGAATGACAGTCAGGGTCCCCAACACCTGTTCGCGATTTCCCCCGGGGGTCGCTCAGTCCCCCCATAGTGACTCTCGCAGGACCAGTCAGGTTCGGATCAGCCGAACCCGGATCCGACCTGACAGGCTCCCGGGAACAGATCGGAGCCGGTCATTGAGGGCGTCCCTGGCCGGCGGCCAGTTCCGCCTCCCACTCGTCCAGCAGGGGCCAGTCGGAGGCACAGGTTCCAAAGTCGGCCATGTGCTGGTAGGTCTTCAGCCGATCGATCGTCCCCTGCAACAGGCGGCGATCATTCCGGAAACAGGGCCCGTGGCTCGGCAGCAGCCACTCGACCTGGCTGTCGCGAATCCGCTCGAGGCTGTGAATGAAGGCGGCGATGTCGGACCCATGATGGGCGTCGATGTTTCCCACACAGCCGTCCCGGAAGATGTTGTCTCCTGAAAACAGCAGGTTTCCCATCTGGAAGGCAAGTTGGCTCTGGGTGTGTCCGGGGGTGTTCCAGGTGACCAGTTCAAGATCTCCCACCCGCAGCACATCCCCCTCATTGATCGTGGCGTCGAGGGTGACCAACGGCATCGGAATGGAGATGCCCTGGGCCGGAATCTCGGCATAGGTCAGGATGCGGTCTCCTGTGGCGAGCGATTCGGCCGCGAGCGGATGGCCCACCGTCTTTGCCGACGGAAGCAGTTCCTTGGCCAGTCGCAGTCCCTGCACATGGTCGGCATCGGCGTGGGTGGCGACGATGTACCGGCAGCGCGCCAGCGAGAAATCCAGACTCCGGATGAGGTCGATGATTTCGCGGACGGTTTCCTCGTATCCCACGTCGATCAGCAGCCAGTCATCGCCGTGATAGACCAGGTACACGCAGCATCCCAGGCGGCGGCGGGCCTGGAGATTCATTTCCAGGACGTTGGGGAACAAATCACGCCGTTTGCGCATGGTGGAGGGAGCTCCAGGAAACAGACATCAACCCGGGTGGGTTGCCCCGAACGGGGAAGAGAACAGACAGGAAGTCCAGAAGGCCCAACCGGGGTTTGGCCTGATTTTAGTGGACGGATCACGGAAGGGCCACTTCGTCAGTGCAGAACTCCCCCGCGGTACAACCGCTCCGGTTCCCATGCGGACTGGGTGGACGGGGACCAGAACGTTGAGGGGGGGCTGATACAGTGCCTGCTCCACGGTTTGAGGGGCCCCGGACTGGATCTCCGGTTTCCAGGGCGACGGCTGCGCGAGGGCTTGCAAGCCCCCTGCCACAGCGTCACAATGCCGCTTCCCAAGCGGGTTTTCCGCAGTCCGTCTCCCGAGTGTCCACCGTGTTTTGAGGCAGCTCCGATGGTGAAATTTCTGGAAGGTCAGACCGTGGGCATCGACTTGGGCACCACGTTCTCTTCTCTGGCTCAATTGAATGCCGAGGGACAGCCGATCTCGGTCGCCAATGCCGATGGCAGCACCACCACCCCGTCGATTGTGCTGTTGGGCGAATCGGGTCATGTGATCGTGGGCCCCTCTCCGCAGCGGGTGGCGGTTGAGCCGCCGGAGAACGTGGTCGATGCGATCAAGCGGCAGATGGGAAACAAGAACTGGTTCAAGGAATATCTCGGGAAGAAGCTGACCCCCGAATTCATCTCGGCGCTGATCCTCAAGAAGCTCAAGCAGGATTGCGAACAGAAAATCGGACCGATCGCGAACGCCGTGATCACCGTTCCGTACTACTTCAACGATCTGCGCCGCAAGGCCACCCAGGATGCCGGGCGAATCGCCGGGCTGAATGTGATCGACATCATCAATGAGCCCACTGCGGCCACCCTGGCCTATGCCTGGCAGCGTGGTGAGTTGGGACGTACCGACATTGGGACCAAGGAAAAGACCATCATGGTCTATGACCTCGGGGGTGGTACGTTCGACGTGACGGTGGTCCGCTACACGCCGACTCACTTCCGCGTGCTGGCGACCGACGGCGACGTGATGCTGGGTGGGCTCGACTGGACCAGCCGCATTGTGGAGCACGTCGCCGAGCAGTTCCGCCGCAAGTACAGCACCGATCCGCTGGCGAATCCCGAGACCAAGCTGCTGTTCACCCAGGAATGCGAGGCCGCCAAGCGGCAACTCTCGGCGAAGTCGCAAACCCCGGTCAACCTGTATCACGAAGGAAAGAACCTGACCCTCTCGGTGACCCGGGGCGACTTCGAGCGGATGACCGCTGACCTGTTGCAGCGGACCCGTGATACCACCGAACTGGTGTTGCAGCAGTCGGGTGTCGACTTCGGTACCCTGGATGAAGTGGTGCTGGTGGGTGGTTCGACGCACATGCCGGCGGTCTTCAAGATGCTGGAGGAAGTCTCGGGCAAGAAGCCGTCTCGGGAACTGAACCCGGACGAAGCGGTGGCTCAGGGAGCCAGCATCCACGCCGCCATTCTCGAAGCACGCGAAACCGGCGGAGGCAGCCGGATGGCCCAGGCGGTCATCAAGCGGCTGCGGTCGGTCACGGCGACCGACGTCAACTCGCACTCGCTGGGAATTGAAATCACCAATCCCCAGACCCGGGTGGGGAAGGTCAATCACGTGATGATTCCCAAAAACACCGCGATCCCCCAGAAGGTCAGCCAGCGGTTCACCACCAATGTGGCCAACCAGCAGCGGATCCGGGTGCGGGTGCTGCAGGGGGAAGTGCCCGATATCTCGGCCTGTGCCGTGATCGGCGACTTCCAGATCACCAATCTCCCTCCGAATCTGCCTGCGGGATCGCCGGTCGAGATCACCTACAGCTACGAGGCCGACGGTCGGATCAAGGCCGAGGCCCGGGAACTGACCGGGAATCGCACTGCCGAGCTGGAGATTGTCCGCGACAGCGGCCTGTCCGACGCCGGCCTCGAGGCGTTCGAGGCTCTGGCCCGGGAATACCAGGTCGAATAGTTGGGGAAATGAACGACGCCCCGCCGCCGCTCGCGGGCGGCGGGTTGTTTTGGTCCGCGGAGTGAGCTGGAACAGGGACTGGCACTGACGACTGACTGATAAAGTCTGCCGCCAGTGTGGCCTGCGGAATGCCCCTGTGTGTTCCGGGCGATCCTGTCGGAACAGCTGTTTCCCGTTCGCACCGGGATCGCAGTCACACGGGAGGTGAGCATGGCGCTGGATGTCTACAAGGAATGGCTGGGTATTCCCGAAGGACCCCGCCCGCCCGATCACTACGCCCTGCTGCGTCTCAAACAGTTCGACGATGAAGTCGACCGCATTCGCGCAAATTACAAGAAACTCAATGCCCACGTGCGGCGTTACGCCACGGGGCAATATCTCGACGAATCGCAGGCGCTGCTGAACGAGCTGGCCAAGGCCATGCTCTGCCTGACCGACCATGACCGCAAGCGCGAATACGACGAGAGCCTGGGGCGTGAGTTCACGGCTGAAGAAGCCGGGCCCAGGACCATGGATCAGGTCCTGGTTTCGCAGAAGCATGTCACCCGCGACCAGGCCCGCGAGGCGGTTGAATATGCAGAACGCAGCGGCCTCGAAGTGCGTGACGCCTTCGTGCAGCTCAAGCTCGTTCCCTCGGACGTTGCCACCCAGGCCCTGGCGCAGGAGCTGGGTTTGTCTTACGTCGACCTTTCCGACGTCACCCCCGACGACGCGGTCCTCGATCAGGTGCCCCGCAAGGTCGTCCGGCAGTATTCGGTCCTCCCGCTGTTCCTCGACGCTGGAACCCTGCTGGTCGCCTGTGTCCATCAGATCGATCACGTGGTCGAAGATGAGTTGAGATTGCGATTCGACGGAGCGGCCATCCGCACGGTGCTGGTCGCCAAGTCGGCGCTCGATGAGGCCATCGCCCGATATTACGCACCCGGACTCCGTCAGGAGCCGGGGGTCAAAACTGCGGCCAGGTCACCGGTGCCGGGCGAGAAAGCCGCCGACGGGAAGACCAGGTCGCAGGAGAAATCCGCCGCTCCCCAACCGGCTCCCAGGGCGGCCCCCAAGAGGATCGAGCCCAGGTCGGAAGAGCAGCTCAAGCAAAACCGGCAGATCTTCATCATCGTCCTCTGCTGGAGCGTCGTCGCCGCGTACCTGCTCGACAACTTCGTGGTCACTCCCCGCGTCTTCCTCGACATGTGGAGTTTCCTGCTGTTTCTCGGGCTGCCTGCCCTGGTGGCCGCCATCGCCGGTCCCCTGCTGCTGAAACGCTGAACGGCTTCAACCGACTCGGTGCCGCCTCCCGACTCCGGGCTTGTCCCCCAGGCTGACTGTTCCGTCAGTCCCCGCGGCCCACCGCGGCCAACAGCTCGCGGGTGCCGGTCAACTCGCGCGACAATCCCGCCACAAGCCAGTCGGTTGTCCGTTCAATTCCCGGCGCGGCCCCCTCGGGCAGCACCTCCCAGGTGTAGGTCTCGACTTCCAGGTGCGGCGCGTAGGGAAGCCGCGACACCGCCTCGAGCGCCGGACCCAATTCCGACCGCGTGGTGTGCAGGGGGCCGAGATTCGCCGCATTCACCGGCACGTGGAAGTGAATCCTCCAACAGTCGGCCGCCAGGAATTCCACAGGAGGTTCCAGCGCCAGTTCCTGTGTCAGATCGAGCTGCCGCAGCACCTTCCCCCCCGGCAGATGGGCCGTGGTCTGATGCAGATAGCGCTCCTCGACATACCGGGCCAGCGCCGCGCGTCCCTCGGTGTTGTGCCGGGGATCCCGCAACTCAATCGCGCTGGAAATATGGATCTTGTTCAGTCGGATCCCCGCTCCGTGCAGCGCGGCGATCGACTCCCCCACCGGCTCGAACTCGACCGCCTGATGACAGACGTCATAGCAGACCCCCAGGTGACGCCGCGCCAGGTCTTCCAAACCTTGCCGCCCGGCCTCTGCGAACAGCCCCTCGAAGAATCCGATGGTCTCGGAGGTGGTTTCGAGCACACACAGTGGCTCGGGCTCGATCGCCAGGCGGATCAGACGCCCGGTCTCGCGGCAGATTCGGTCGAGCCCCTGTGCCGTCCGCAGCAGACGCTCCTGGCAATCGGCGAAGAACGAGGCCGTCCGGGGGAGGCTCTTGAACCCCAACGGGACCGTCGAAATGCTCCCCTCGACTCCGTCGGGCAACAACGCCCCCAACACCCGCGCGCAGTCCAGCGTGTATTGCTGCCGGTGGAGGTCGGTCCAATCGGGCAGATAAACCTGCTCCTTCACCCGCCGGCTATGAAAGTCTCCATACGGGAAGGCGTTCAGCGTGTGGCACGTCAGGTTCCCGCCAGCCAGCGTCTCGCGCAGGCGGGTCACACCGTCAGAAGTCCGCAATTCGGAGATCACCGGCGCGGCCAGCCACAACCCGGCGGCAAGCGGTCCGCCCGCCGCGCGTTGCAATGCGTAGGTGTATTGCCGCAGTCCCGAGAGAACCTCGGCCAACTGCCGGCCGGGATGCACGTTGGTGCAATAACTGAGCGGAAGGGGCGAGAGAGACATGGCGGGGAAGCGCCCTCGGGAAAGGCTGGAACAGAGCACGAATGGTCGCAGGCTTCGCGACGGGGCCCCGGTTCCCCGGGCTGGGGACTCCGGGATGCAGCCTGGATCAGGGAATGCAGCCACACGGTTGGCGTGTGACAGACGGCAAGTCGACGAATCACATTCGGATTGGACTGGGAAGCGGGCCCAAACCCCAGAGGCTGAATGCTGCGGGTGTCGGCCGGGAAAATCGCGTTCCTGGCAGAGCGGGGGAGTGATGTTGGGGTTGTTTCAGCCCCGTTCGTATTTCGGAATGGTCGGTTCGGGAACCTCGACCAGCAGCCGCTCGATCACATCTTCGGACCGCATATTCTCGGCCTGCGCCTGGAAATTGGTCGAGAGCCGGTGACGCAGCACGGGTACGGCAATGCGCCGTACATCCTTGACGGTGATGCTGGGCCGGCCATCCATCGCGGCCACCGCGCGCGCCCCGGCAATCAGGTACTGACCGGCCCGGGGGCCCGCTCCCCAGTCGACCAGTTCCTTCACGAACTCGGGAGCCGAAGGATCGCTGGGACGGGTCGCCCTCACCAGCCGGGCGATGTAGTTGATGGTCAGCGGGGTCGCCTGGATCTGGTTGATCTGCTTCTGCAGGAACTGGATCGCCTTGGCCGAGAGCACCTTGCGGATCTCGGGCTTTTCCCCCGAGGTGGTACTCCCCAGGATCTGCTCCTCCTCGGCCAGCGACGGGTAGTCGACCTTGATGTTGAACATGAAGCGGTCGAGTTGTGCCTCGGGGAGGGGATAGGTCCCTTCCTGCTCAATCGGGTTCTGGGTGGCGATCACGAAGAACGGATCGGGCAGCGGATACGTCGTCTGCCCGATCGTCACCTCATGTTCCTGCATCGCCTGCAACAGCGCCGCCTGGGTCTTGGGGGGTGTCCGGTTGATTTCGTCGGCGAGCAGCACGTTGGTGAAGACCGGCCCCTCGACAAACCGGAAATTGCGGGCCCCGGTGTCGGTCTCTTCCAGCACGGTCGTTCCCGTGATGTCTGAGGGCATCAGATCGGGCGTGAACTGAATCCGCTTGAACTTCACATCGAGGATGCGGGCGATGGTCGAGACCAGCAGGGTCTTCGCCAGCCCAGGCACCCCCACCAGCAGGCAATGCCCCCCGGTGAAGATCGCCGCGAGAATCTGCTCGATGACCGCTTCCTGCCCCACAATGACCTTGTGGAGCTCTTCCGTCATCAGGTCGCGATGCTTGCGGAATTTCTCGAGGAATTCATCGAAATCGCGCTGTTCCGGTGCCACGTCTCTCGCATCGCCTCGGGGTCCGTCATGCTGCCAACGATCCAATCTCCATTGTACCATCCTGATGTTCAGATTGGCCAGTTCCCGGAGTGGAATGGGCCCGGTTTTCCCGATCGGTCGCAGGGCTTGGCGATGCGCCCCAGTCCCCGACGCCTGAAATGCCCACACCCCCGGAACGCCTGGAAGGAGAGGCGTGCCGAGGGTGTGGATCGAGAACGAGGCAGAGACCGGCGGGAACCTGGCGATCTGCCGCCGACAGGGTCCCGGACCGATCCCGCAGGCGGGCCTGACCCGCGATCCCAGGGAATCGCGGGCGACCAGCCCACCTCTTGCAACTAGAACAGGAACACGGTGTCGAGGGCGAACAGCGTCTGATTGAACAGCTTGTCGCTGTAGCCGCCGGCTCCCGTGTAGACATCCTGGTTGCCGGGCGACCACATTCCCCGCACTTCGGGCCGGATCAGCATCCAGTTCGTCGGCTTGATGTTCACACCGCCGGTCGCGGTGTAGTACGAGGTCGAATCAGCCTTGTACCACTCAAACCGTGAGCCGAGCTTCACCTTGTCGGTCAGGTCGTAGAAGGCGTAGTTGATCAGCCCGATCGAATCCCGCACGGTGAAGCTGTTGGGATCGCGGAAAGTGGCGGGGGTGCCGTCGGCCTGGGTGAGGTCGGTCCCCAGCACGTCGAACTGGTGCACCGTCGTCATCTTCTCGGTCCACTTCTGCGACAGTACGAAGCTGTTGACCGCCCCGTTGCCGCGCCAGCCGAGGTTGCCGGCGGTGGTGGTGTAGATGAAATCTGTTGTGTCGGTCAGTTTGTAGGTCAAGCCGCCGAGGAACGCACTTCCGCCATTGTACTGGGTGAACCCAGTGTCCCAACCTGCCACCCAGCCGCCCGACACCGTCATCTTGTCGGACGCCTTGTAGGTAGCCAGAGCCCCGGTGTGGGTAAACGGTTCGCTGTTCCAGAAGTTCAACTGGTGGGTGAAGAAGAAGTTGCCGGGGGCCGGCAACACTTCGTAACCTACGAGGGTGTAGAAGTGTCCGAGCTTGACGCTCAGGTTGTCGATCGCGATTTCACCGTAGGCCTGAGGCAGAGCCCATTCGTAGGCGCCGTGGTTGAACCCGTCGGCGTAGTCCCAGGTCCCCAGGTTGACGTTACCGAACGACTGGGCGTCGTTGCCGTCCATGCCGTACATCCCGTCCACCCGCATACCCCAGTCGATCCCCTTCGATCCATCGGCCACCTTCTCGAGGAAGGCGTACTGCTGGTAGGCGTTGAACCCGCCCCATTCCTTCTGGTTCACGAAAGGACCGTTGCCGTTGAACGACCCGTCCGGTCCGCTGATGTAACCCCACTGCGACCAGCCGCTCAGCTTGAAGCCGTGGTCCTTCAGGAAGTTGTTCCCGCACCCGTCATCAAACAGGTTGGTCAGGGTCCAGGGTTCGTCCGCGGCTGGGGCTGCCGGTTCGGCCGCCGCCGCCGGAGGGCAATAGGCAACGCTGGGGGCGGGGGCCACCTGCGGTGCTGCTTCGCTGTAGGGAGCCGCCTCGGGAATCACGATGTCATCAGCCGCCCCGATGGGGGGAGCTGGGGGCAACGATTCGGCCTGAACCTGCCGCACCTGCCGGCGGGCCGACTGCGCCTCGGCGGACGAGCCCGACAACCCCACCACCCCGGCCGCACCCAGAACCGCCCCCGTCCGCAGCCACTGCTTCCACATCGTCGATTTGTGTCCCAAAAACATTCTCGTCTCTCCTGAATCGGCATCCTTGCACGCACGGCATCCCAGCGACAGAAAATCGCCCGGACATTGGGGAAACGAGATCCCCTCGCCAGGTTCCCGGTGACAATCGCCGGGAAATCGCGAGATCCGTGGTCCTCCTGACCCGAGAACGCGGGGCGAGCGTCGCACCCAGTTCAGATCTGCCTCAAAGTATCGATCGTGCCACGCATGCCACTGCCGCGGGGGGCGTGCTCTCCGAAGGACCGAAACGCTGGTTGCAATCGCGATAATCGCTACGTCTTAACAGGCGACTTAAAGTCATTGATAAAAAGAGTTTACGCCAATTGCCATCCAATGGGGTCTGCCTGCAAATACCGCACTGCCCAGAGTTTCCACACGATTTCAGACGATCGGGGCCAACGTCAGCCGTGTCGGGATTGCGGAAAATATCGGCAAATCGGACAGGACCGGGGACGGTTGCCCCAATTCGACACGCGATCCAGACTTTTTCCGGGTTTCAGGGAAAGTCCCGGCGTCAGACGGGACATCCCCCCTCACTGAAAGTATTGGACGGCATTCCGGAACACCTGGGCGCCGTCCCCCTCCGCTGCGGGTGAGACCGTTCCCCGACGGCGGGTCCATTGAGGATGTTGCGTGGCATGGATGAACCGTTCGGGATGGGGCATCAGCCCCAGCACGCGGCCAGTCGGATCACACAGCCCCGCGATGCCCGCCACCGACCCGTTCGGATTGTCATTCGGATCGTAGGTGACCGCGATTTGCCGGCGGGTTTTCCAATTCGCCAGAACTCCCTCGGAACGGACCGCAATCCGTCCCTCCGCATGCGCCATCGGCAGTTCCAGCTCTCGGATTCCCTTCAGAAACACCGAAGGGGTGTCGGCAGGAACCTCCAGTTTCACCCACCGGCAGGTGTACCGGCCGTTCTCGTTCCAGGTGAGGGTCGCGTCGGGCTCGGTTTCGGGACGGGGCGGCCAGGTTTCACCGCCACCGGGCAAAATCCGCGACCGCATCAGCACCTGGAATCCGTTGCAGATCCCCAGCACCAACTTGTCGGCCGTGAGGAATTGCTGGATGGCCTCGGCGAGATGCGACCGCAATTGGGCTCCGAAGATCACCCCGGCTCCGACGTCGTCGCCGTAGCTGAACCCCCCCGGCACACACAGGATCTGATAGTCCCGCAGCAGTTCGGGACGCTCGAGGACGCGGAACAAATGGACCCGGTCACTCTGGCCACCGCAGTGGTCGAAGATCCAGCCGGTTTCCACGTCACAGTTGGTCCCGGGAGCACGCAACACTAGCACACGCGGAGCAGCCATCAGAGTGTTTGCCGCCTCCCCGCGGCGTCGAGTTCCCAGAATCCCAGCCGGGCTGTGAAACCAGCCCTGCCCACGGTCCGCAGAGCCCGACACAGTCGACCCCGCTCGCGTCTTGGTGAAACTCCATTGTAATCGATGCCTCCCCAGTCCGACAAACCGCCCCCCTCGCCGGTCCCGCTCCAACCCCTTAACATAAGTCATTCCCCACGGAGCACGCCGCCCATGGCCCGACAGCCAACGGCCACGAAGACAGTCTCCGCCGGCTCCTCCGTTCTCCCCCGTCATCTCTCCCCACCCCTCTGCCTGATGGCCATCGCTTCGCTCTCCCCCCGTGAACTCGCCCATGATGTGCTGCTGCGCGGCGGGGATCGGCGGCAGATTCCCACCCGGCTGCTCGACGAGCAGCTGGCCCAGTGCCAGCTCACCCCCGGGCAGCGCGGTCAGGCCACCGATCTGGTTCATGGCGTCGTCCGACGTCAGCCCACGCTTGATCTCATCCTCCGGCAGTTCCTCCGCCGGCCGCTCCCCCAGGTTGAGGCGGGAGCCCTCGTCTGGTTGCGGCTTGCCGCCTGGGAACTGCTCTTCTCGGCCACCCCCTCGTATGCCGTCCTCAACGAAACCGCCGAGGCGGTCAAGCGACAGGGACAGCCACAGTGGACCGGGTTCCTCAACGGGGTGTTGCGGTCGCTCACCCGCGACCTCACCGACCAGCAGGTCTTCCAGCCGGCCGCCAACGCCCTCCCGCTCGATTCGGGCAATTACCGCGTTCTGCAGTCGAGCCCGTTTCCCGATCCCCAGACCGACCCGCAGGGCTATTTCCGCGACGCCTTCAGCTTTCCCGAGTGGCTGGTCGCCCGCTGGGCCGGCCGGGTCGAGTCTCCGCGCCTCCTCCGGCTCGGTTTCTGGTTCAACACCCCGCCCCGCCCCACCCTGCGCGTCAATCCACTGATCACCACCCGCGACGCCCTGCTGGAGCGTCTGCAGCAACAGGGAATCGCCGCCGAACCGGGGCAGCATCCGCACGCCATCCGCCTTGGGCAGTCGGCCCGCATCACCGCACTGCCGGGATTTGACGAGGGGTGGTTCGCGGTCCAGGACGAATCGGCCATGGAAGCGGCGACCCGTCTGGCCCCCCAGCCCGGTGAGCGGATCCTCGACCTGTGTGCCGCCCCGGGGGGCAAAACCCTGCACCTCGCCGCATTGATGCAGAATCAGGGGCAGATCATCGCCGCCGACAGCGACGAACGCCGGCTCAAGCAGGTGGCCGACTCGGCCCGCCGGCTGCACACCTCGATCATCACCTGCGAGACGATCCCGGCCGACACCTCGCGGCTTCCCGCCGGCCCCTTCGATGCTGTCCTGCTGGATGTCCCCTGCTCGAACACCGGTGTGCTCGGCAAACGTCCCGAGGTCCGCTGGCGGCTGACTCCGCGCGATCTGGTGGAACTGCCCCAGATCCAGTCGCGGCTGCTCAACGCGGCGCTCCGCGTGGTCCGCCCCGGCGGACGTCTGCTGTATTCGACCTGCAGCATCGAACCCGAAGAGAATGGCAAGCTGATCCAGGCCGCCCTCAAACGCCATCGCCAACTGCGGCTGGTGGAAGAACGCCTGCATTGGCCGGGCGAACCGGTGGATGGCGGCTACCAGGCACTGCTGCACGTCGCTCCCGTCCGTACTTGATCCTTCCCCCCAACCCCCGACCCGATGCGCGGTTCCGTTCCCGAACCCTCCGCGGAGGACTCCCCCCCGAGTCACGGCTCCCGGGACCTCTCGCCCGCCGCCGGCTCCCCGGGGGGTGACTGGCTGGCCGACACCCTGCCGCAAGACGAGGCCGCACGGGCCCAGGCCCGCGCGCTCAGTGAGGCCGACCTCAGCCCGCCGGCCCAGGTTCCGGGATACACCCTCGGACGGCAGATTGGGGCGGGAGCGTTCGGGACGGTCTGGCAGGCGGTCGAGCAGAACACCGGCAAACAGGTCGCCATCAAGTTCTACACCCACCGCCGGGGGCTCGACTGGGCGCTGCTCAATCGCGAGGTCGAGAAGCTCGCCACGCTGCACAACTCGCGCGACGTCGTCCGCCTGCTGCAGGTGGGCTGGACGGCCGAGCCGCCGTACTATGTCATGGAGTACCTTCCCCAGGGTTCCCTCGCGGCCCGGCTGGATGCGGGCCCGCTGGACCCCGGCGAGGCGGCCCGGTTGGCGGAAGGGATCGCCCGCGGGCTGGCCTGCGCCCACGAGGCCGGCATCCTGCATTGCGACCTCAAGCCCGCCAATGTGCTGCTGGATGCCGAACTCGCCCCGCGGCTGGCCGACTTTGGTCAGGCCCGTCTGTCGTCCGAGCAAAGCCCGGCTTTGGGGACACTCTTCTACATGGCCCCCGAGCAGGCCGACCTGCAGGCGACCCCCGATCCCCGCTGGGACGTCTACGCCCTCGGTGCGCTGCTGTATCACCTGCTGGTTGGGCAGCCTCCCCATCGTACTCCCGAGAACGAGATCCGCCTGCGGACGGCGGCCACGCTGGAGGAGAGACTGGCGATCTACCGCCAGATTGTCGCCCAGCAACCGGCCCCCACGGGCCACCAGCAGCGTCCCGGCGTCGATACCCGGCTGGCCGCCATTGTCGACCGCTGCCTGGCGGTCGATCCCGTTCAGCGGTTTCCCACCGCCCGGGCCGTGCAGGACGCTCTCGCGGCCCGGGCCCATTATCAGTCGCTCCGCCCGGCGCTCTGGCTGGGGGTGTTGCTGCCCTTGGTCCTGCTGGCGGGACTCGTTCCCCTCGCCATCCAGGCGATCCGCAGCAGTACCCGCTCGTACGAGCAGACGCTCGCCGCACGCGCCCTCGAAAGCGATCTGGTCGCCGCCCGGCTGCTGGCATACGCCCTCGAAGATGAATTGCTGTCGCGGCGGAGATTTCTCGAAGAGTGGGTGGCGGCTCCGGAACTGCAGACGCTGTTTGGGGGGATCGACGGCTCGGCCCCCCAGGAATCCCGGGCCGCGCTCCACCGGCAGCTCGACAGCATCCGCTCCGAGATTGACCGGGTCCGCACCGCGCAGGGGCTCCCTCTTGATGAAAGCTGGTTCCTGACCGATGCCGCCGGTGTGCAGCAATGGCGAAGTCCCGCCAGTCCCTTGTCGCAGGGACGATCGTATGCCTGGCGCGACTACTTTCATGGCCAGGGGGCCGACCATCCCGAGTGGCGCGACCGGTCCGACATTCCCCCTCTCACTCAGCCCCATCTCTCGGTCCCCTTCGAGAGCGAGGTCAGCCAGAGTCTGCTGATCGCCCTCTCGGTTCCCCTGCGCGAAACCACCACCGGCCACGTCCAGGGAGTGTTGGGACGCACCATTCCCCTCGACAGTCTCTTGGCCACCTACCGCGGACGGGTGCTCAATCCCGATCAGCGGCAGATCGGGGGACAATGGTCGATCGCCCTCTATGACCTGCACAGCGGACTCGTGCTCGATCATTCCCTCTCGCGGCCCGAGTCTCCCTCCCGCGACACGCCGTCTTCGGGACGGGATGCCGGCTGGCATCCCCCCGTAGCCCGGGACCTCCTCGACCAACTGACCAGATTGCAGCAGCATCTCTCCTCGGGGAATAATCCCCAGGGAACGCAGTTCCGCTTTCATCACCGCGATCCGCTGCAGACCGAGGCCACTTCGGAAGAGGCCCTCGCCGCATTCTGGCCTGTCGCCGGCAGCGACTGGATCGCCGTTGTGCAGGAACCCCGCTCGGCCGCCCTGCGCCCCGTGCGTGAGATCCGCAACCAGATGTTGGGCTACGCCTTCGCCGGGACGGTCCTGGTGCTGGCCCTGCTGGCCGCCGGGATCAGCATCCTGCGCCGCGCCCTGCGCTCCCGCACGAACGCACGCGACTGACCGTCGGGCACCACAGCCGCCACCCTTGGCCCGCAGCCCCTTCTCCCCGTTGACGGGTCCCCCCCCACGCGAGAGACTACGGACCGTGGGAGGGCTCATCGCGCGGCATCCCATTTCCGTTCCCGCTGGACCAGGAGTCTCGGCTGATGTCACGGATCCCTCCCCTCACCGGCCCCCGCCTCCTGCTTCTCGCCGGTCTTCTGGGTGCGGCTGCCTCCCTTCCCTTCGTTCCGGGGACAAACCTCCCTGCCACATTCGCCCAGGCCCCCGCCGCCGACACTCCCAACCTCGTTGGCCACACCGATCCGGTCTATTCGGTCGAGTTCACCCCCGATGGCTCGGTGGCCATCACGGGCAGCTTCGACAAGACCATCAAGCTCTGGGATCCCGCCACCCGGGTCGCCACCCGCACCCTCACCGGGCATGCCAACCTCGTCCTCACCGTGGCCGTTTCGAAAGACGGCCTGCGACTCGCCTCGGGCTCGCAGGACAATACCGTCAAGATCTGGGACATCCCGGTGGCAAAGCCGCTGAAGGAGAGTCCCGGCCATCCCGGGGGAGCGTTCGCGTGTGCCATCAGCCCCAATGGCCAGCTCTGGGCGACGGGGGGAGCCGACAAGCTGGTCCGGCTCTGGAATCCTCAGACCCAACAGCCCGCGCGCGATCTCGCCGGGCATGCCGCCCCGGTCACCGCGGTCGACTTCCGCAAAGACAGCGCCCAGTTGGCGACCGCCGACGAAACCGGCATCGTCCGCCTGTGGAATCCCGCCGACGGTCAGCAGCAGGCGCTCTTCGCCGCACACCCCGGTCCCCTCGCCGGTCTGCTGTACCACCCCAACAACCAGTTGCTGATCACCGCCGGTGCCGATGGCGTTGTCCGGTTCTGGCCGGTCGTGCAGACTCCCGCACGAAAGCTCGCCGGGCATGCGGCACCGGTCGCCTCGGTCACGCTGCATCCCAATGGACAGCAGGTTCTGTCGGCCAGCGCCGACAAGACCGTCCGACTCTGGAACCTCGCCGACGGAGCCCCGCTCCGCACCTTCGACGGACATGGCGGGGCGGTTCTCAAGGCGATTTTCAGTCCCAACGGGGCCCAGGTGGCCACGGGGTGTGAAGACAAAATTCCCCGGCTGTTCGACGCGGGGAATGGCCAGCTCATCAAGGCGTTCGCCGCGTTGCCCAACCCGGTCACCGCCGTCGCCGTCCGTCCCGACGGGCAGCAACTGGTCGCCGGCGATGCCGGGGGCGTCATCAAGGTCTTCAACATCGCCGACGCCGCCGAGGTCCGTGCGCTCGCCGGCCACACCGGGAAGATCACCGCGCTCAGCTTCACTGCCAACGGCCAGCAATTGGTCTCGGCCAGTGCCGACAAGACCATCCGCACCTGGAACCCCAACGACGGGGCCGCGCAGCGCACCATCGAGACCCCCGCGCCGGTCCAGGCGATCGGACTTTCGAACGACAGCGCCCGGGTGGTGGCCGGAGGCGACGACAAGCAATTGCGCATCTTCAACCTGGGGGACGGGGCCCCCCAGCAGACCCTGGCCGGCCATGAGAAGGAAATCACTGGCGTGGGCTTCTCTCCCGATGGACAGCGGGTCGTCTCCGCCAGCAACGACACCACCGTGCAGGTGTGGGACCTCAAGCTCCTCAAGCCGCTCGAACGCTTTGTCGGTCACACCGCCGCGGCCACCGCCGTGGTGATGTCTCCCGACAACAAGACCATCGTCTCCGCGGGAGCCGATCACCAGGTGATCGTGCAGACCCTCTCGGCCCAGCGGTTGGCCCTCGCTGATGAAAAGGGGGTCAAACGGCTTGCCCTGGCGCAGAACGGGGCCTTCTACGCCACCGATTCGGCAGACGCGATCGTGAAACTCTACGACATCAACTCGGGGAACCTGGTACGGGAGTTCAAGGGGCTTTCCAAGAGCGTGCTGGGCCTTGCTTTCCGGCCCGATAACCAACAACTGGCCGGTGTGGCCGAAGACAAGACCCTGCTGCTGTGGAACATCAACGACGCCAACGTGCAGCTCAAGTTCACCCTCCCCGCCGCGGGGGGACCGCTCGCCTACAGTGCCGACAGCAAGAAGCTGGTCGTCGCCTGTGCCGACGACGTGCTCCGCACCTTCAACCCCGTCCCCCAGCAGCCTCAACAGGGGGTGCCTCCGGCTCCTCTCGCCGCCACCCAGGAACTGCGGGGAGGGGCCGGTCAGACCCGCAGCCTGGCGTTTGTGCCGAATGACAACTCCCGCGCCGTCGGAGTTTCGGGCGACGGGCAACTCCGGCTCTGGCCGATCGCCGCTCCCGAACCCGTCTTCTCGCTCGGCGGACATCAGTCGTTCATCTACAACCTCGCCTACAGTCCCGATGGCAAACAGCTCGCCTCGGCCTCCAACGACAAGACCATCAAGCTGTGGGACGCCGTGGCGGGGAAGGAACTGCGCACCATTCCCCCCCAGGGAGGACCGGTCTATTCCGTGGCGTACAATCCCCAGGGGAACCTGTTGGCCTCGGGAGGTTACGACAAGACCATCCGCATTTTCGACCCCAACAACGGGCTCGAACTGCGACAGTGTGCGGGAGCCGAAGCGGCGGTCTACTCGGTCGCCTTCCATCCCAATGGCAGCCTGCTCGCGGCGGCGGGACTCGATCGGAAGATCCGGCTTTACGACGCCAACAACGGATCCGCAGGAGCGGTGCTGGCCGGTCACAAAGACGACATCTACCGCGTGCAGTTCAATCCCGCGGGCACCCGCCTGATGTCGATCGGGTACTCGGGAGAGATTCACATCTGGGACGTCGGCAACCCCGCCAAACCGTTGCACAGCATCAAGCTCCCGGTGGTTCTCTACACGGGCAGTTACTTCCCCGACGGCAAGAAACTCGCCGTCGCCGCCAGCAATGGAATCACCTACCTGGTCGACCTGCCTCCCCCCGCCCAGTGATCCCGCCCAGTGATCCGGCCCAGTGATCCGGCCCAGTGACCTGGCTGAGACCAGTCCGCCTCACGCCAATCCCGCTTTACTGATCAGCGGTTCCGCGGCACTGCGTCTCCTCGCCCGGTTGCCCGTGTGGTGCGCAGTGGACGGATCGAGTGTCCGCACGAGGGGCCCGCAACCGGCTGACTTTGCGGCGCCAGACTGACCACTCCAACGCGGCAGTGGCAGGAACGACCGAATCCCGCCAGCGGATCACAGGCTGTTTTCCAGATGGCGCGCCAATGTCAGTTGCGCCGCCCCCCCCGGGCTTCGCTCGGTGGTTACGGTCCCGCCACGCGCGCTGGCTCGGGAACTTCCAGGAACAGCAGCGGTGAGCCGTGCCGCTCGTTCTTCGACTCCACCCGCGCCGCCGCGAAGAACGGCCAGCGCCCGGGAACCGCCCAGGGGTCGCAGGTCACTACGAACGACCGGCTCGTTTCGGTCTCGTTGATCAACACCCCGTTCAAACCAATATCCAAAACCCGCAGGCCATGCGGCAGATTCAAGACATCCACGGGGACTCGCCCTGTGAAGCCATTCTTCCGTTCAATCGTGGCGGTGAACCGCACCTCGTCTCCCGGACGAATGGTCGCCACCTGCGGCTCCACGGTTACCACAAGATCGGGGGGGGAAGTCACCGTCAGCACGTGGACTCCCAGCGCCGGGGTGCTGCGGCGTTCGACCTGTTCTCCCCGCACCCGCGCGGTGGCCACCCCCCGCCACGTCAGTGTGTTCTCCAGGGAAGGAGTCTCCACCCCGGGCAACGCCGCCAACTGGATCACACCGCTCAACAGGTTCGGACCAATCGTGGTGGTCGATGCGGCGAAGCCGGGGGGCAGTCCCTCCAGCCGAACCTCGATCGGCCCGTTGAAATCATCCAGGCGTTCGACCGTGACATTCACCGGCAACACCCCGCCACGGGGAACGTTGGGATGCTCGGGGTCGATCGATACCCGGAAGTCTTCCTGCCGCTCGCGAATCACGAGGCGGTACACAAAGTCGGTCCCGCTGCGTCCCCGCACATCGCGCAGCCGCACGGTGTACTGTCCGTCCGCGGGAGGATCGAAAAACAGCACCGAATCGCTCTGATGGGCCGCCCCCCCATCGTCATTGCGCCACGGCAAGGTCACCACCGGCATCCCGTTGGGGGGAAAACTCGTTCCGGGTGGATGCACTTCCACCTTATAGGCCGCACTGTTGACGGCATGCGCCTCGGGAGTGGTTCCCAGGTACCCCAGCCGCAGTCCTCCCCGTTCGAAGAACTTCACATCTTCATCGGGGCCCAGCGGCATGATCTGCACCTTCACCACCTCGCCCCCCAGCATCACCAGGTCTTCCGGCAGCAGGTCTTCCCAGTTGTGCAGGCGAATTCCCCGGCTCCGCGAGTCGTGATCGCGCAGCTCGGTGTAGGTCTCGGCCACCGACCGCAACGTGGCCCGGGGCAGCACCGCTCCGGACGCGTCGAGAATCTCAATGACCGAGTCGAGTGGAGACCCCAGGCGGCGGGCAAACACTTCCAGTGTCAGCGGTATCTCCCGCCGCGCGGTGAAGCGAAAATGATCGACATCGGTCGTGGCCCCATCGTGGGGCGCAAGATGCCCACTCACTCCTGCCGGAATGGGGAGTTCGTGGGCGTTGGCCGGGGTGTCGTTCGACTCCCGCTCGACAAACTCGACATGGGCCGAGGTTTCGATCCGCGGGCGATTCAGTGCCATTCGCCCCCCCCGCCCCACCGCCACGTTCGTCACCTGCGGCACACTGGGAATCGGCACCGGGTCGGTCTCTCCCAGATGGAACCCTTCCCAGGCGAAGGTCTGTACTTCTCCCGCCTGCGGATCGGTCGCGGCACCGGCCCGTACCGCCAGGGGAAACACCCCCGTCACCAGCGGGAAGTCGCCGGCGTGCACCAGATAAAAGTGGTTGCCGCCGCCTGTGTTGTCCCGGTCGGTCACCTCCAGCAGATAGCGCCCCGCGCGAGGGAGCCGCACCCCCAGCACAACATCACTGCGTCCCGTTCGACGGACCTCGGTAGCCAACACCTTTCCATCAGCCAGGTCGCGCAGCATCAGCCGTCCCTGCAACGCCGAGCCCAGATGTGGCCCCACCAGTTGGAAGACCAACGCCTGCCCTTCCGCTCCCTCGAAGCTCCACAGATCCCGATCGCCGCGGGCATTGATTGTTCCGGTCAGCGTGGCGGGGAAGGAGACCGGGGTCGCCTGGGGAGCCAGATTGTTGGGTTCCTGCTCTCCCTCCTCGGCAAATGGACTGACGTGGAACGACTTGGCCCCCGTCATCCCCAATGGAGTCTGCAGCCGCAGGGTCACGAGTCCGGGCGGGAAATCGGCTGGCAGGTCCACCTCACACCCGATCTGGTTCGCCTGGGCCGGATCGGCGGGCAGCAGCCGGGGGGCGAGGGACGAGGGGGTCACCCAGACTCTGGTCGTTCCCGCGATGTTCTGCCCCGTGAGGGTCAGCTTGACCGTCTGCCCGCGGACCGCCGAGCGCGGAGCGATCGCGTCGAACCGCGGCGTGGGTGGGTTGGGTTGTGGTTTGGGGGCCGCTGCCTCCCCGGCGGCGGTGTTTTCCGACTGGGTGAACAGCACCGGGAGCAAGCCACGGGTCCAGCGCGGCAGGCCGCCGGTTGGGCCGGGACCAAGACGGAGTTCGGCCTGGGTCAGCAGATCACGCAGTACCTCGGGACGGTTGGCGTCCCAGAGGGTGACGGCACCGTCGAACCGGCCGCAGGCCAGCCGCTCTCCCCGAGGGTCGACCGCCAGGGCAACCGGCCAATCGGGCAGCTTGTCGTACACATGCCGTTCGCGCAGCGTCGTCACATCCCACGCTTTGACCCGTCCATCTTCCGATCCCGAATACAGCGTCTCTCCCTGCGGGCTGTAGGCCACCGTCAGCACGGTGGCGTCATGGGCGAAGGTGCTGCGGCGCAGGCGGGCCGTGGTGCCGTCCCAGTCGTAGATCCGCAGGGTACGGTCTCCTCCCGCGGCAGCGAACTCAGTTCCCCGGGGATGCCAGGCGACCGCCTGGATCCCCTTGGTCGCTTCGCTGAGGGTCAGAATGCGCTCACCGGTGGTGCTGTTCCACAACTTGACCGTCTGGTCGGCTCCTCCCGAGAGAATCGTCTGCCCGTCGGGACTGAATTGACTCGCAGAGACCGGGCCGGTGTGATGCCTCAGGGTGGCCAGCACCTCTCCGGTCTCACACTTCCACAACTGCAGCAACCGGTCGTAACTGGCCGTCACCAGCCGGGTCCCGTCAGGATGGTAATCGAGGGCGTAGATGGCATCGGTGTGTCCGCTCCAACGTTGCGGCTCTCCGCCGGTGACGGACCAGACCAGCACTTCCCCGGCCGCTCCCGGCTCGCCCCCTGCGGCCGCCACGTGGGTCCCCCGCGGATGCCAGGCCACGCCATTGAGCGCATGACGCGAGCCGCGCAGTGTCTGCCGGACGTTCCCCGTGCCGGAATCAACCAGCAGCACCTCGCGTCCCCGGGCAATCGCCACCGTGTTGCCGTCCCGCGCGAAGGCGACTCCCGATACGGGCGCGATTCGGACCGGTTTGACGGGGTTGGTGTCGGCCGTGTTCTGCGCGGCCGCCGGCCCCCCCAACACAATCAGCGTCAGCAGCACGGCGGCCAGCCGCGATATTCCAGTCTGGCCGACCCCGGGGATTGCTGTTCGTGTCTTCTTCATTCCAATGACCCTGCGGGGAAACCAGCGCGAGACGCTGTGAGACAAAAATGACATCACACCGTTCCCGGGCTCAGTGCACAAACAAGAATTCCTTGCTGGTCAAGACGGCCCAGACCAGGTCTTCGAGCGCCTCGCGACGGGTCGTTGCCACCTCGGCCGGTTCGGTCAGGCCGGCGGTCGCCTCGGCCAGTCCCGCCGTCACCCGGGCGGTTTCCCCGGCCGTCGGCATCCGTCCCAGCGCGGTGAGATACAGCCGTTCGACGAGGGCCGCATCCGACAGCCCGGCATCCAGCCACTGCTTCAGCCGGTTCTCGGGGGCCTTCAGCTTGTCGTTCAGCGTCTTGCCATTGGCCAGATGCAGCGTCTGGGTCACGTTCGACTCATCGGTCCGTTCACACTCGCAGGTGAACTCGCGCGCCGGGCGGCCGAACGCCGACAGGAAGTAGCTGACCACGTTGTTGTCGGGCAACTGCAGAGCCCGCAGCCCCGCGGGATAGTCGGGGAACTCGGTGGCGACGCCGGTCACCTGCGACAGCGCGTCGAGCAGCACCTCGGCCGACAGCCGCTTGAGCAGGAAGTGCGAATAGAACCGGTCATCCGCGGCATTCCCCGGCAACGCCGCCGCGCTCCGCTGGTAAGCGGCCGACTGCATGATCAGCCGCACCAGCTTCCGGACGTCGTATCCTTCCTGCACAAACCAGTCGGCCAGCGCCTGCAGCAGTTCGGGATTCGTCGGCGGGTTGGTGGCCCGCAGGTCATCGACCATCTCGACCAGTCCCCGTCCCATGTAATTCGCCCAGACCCGGTTCACCAGCGCCTTTGCGAAGTAGGGATTGTCTTTCGCCGTCAGCCAGTTGGCGAGGTGTTCGCGACGGTCGGCCGGATCATTCTCTTCCAGTGCCGTTCCATCCAGCGGCCGGGGGATGGGAGTGATCGTCCGGGTGGGATGCTTGATGTTCCCCTGTTCCGCCGCCACGACCACCGATTCTCCATCGACCCCCGTGTCCTTCGTCCGGACCCGGGCGAAGAGATTGGCCATGCCGTAGTAGTCGTCGAGGGTCCACCGTTCGAGCGGATGATCATGGCACTGGGCACAACCGATCGAGAGACCGAGAAAGGTGACGGTCGTGGCCTCGTTCAGTCCCTTGGGATCCTTGTGCAGCACAAAGTAGTTGGCCGCCCCGTTTTCGAGCGTGCTTCCCCGGGCGGTGATCACCCGGCGGGCGAACTGGTCCCAGGGCACATTCGCCTCGACCGCCTCGCGAATCCACTGCGCGAACGACCAGACCGCCGGTCCCTTGAGCTTGCGCGAACTCACCAGCAACAGGTCCGACCATTTGTAGGCCCAATAATCGACGAACTCGGGGCGGGCCAACAGAGACTCAATCAGCCGGTCGCGTTTGTCGGCGGCGGGATCGGCCAAAAACGCCTGGGTCTCTTCGGGGGTCGGCAAGACCCCCAGCGTGTCGAGATAAGCCCGGCGGTGGAACTCGGCATCCCCCGCCTGCGGTGAGGGAGGAATGTTCAACTGCCGCAGTTTGCCAAGCACCAGTTCGTCAATCAGATTCCGCCGGGGACTGGTTGTGAATACCTCGGCAGGCACCGGTTCGCCATACGGAACTGCCACGGTGGCGACCGCCACCTTGCTCGAAAACCAGACGGTGATCGCCGTCTCCCCCCGGCCGGTCACCGTCACCTGCCCCTCGTCGTCGATCGTGGCGACACCGGTCTCGGTGCTGGTGTATTTGGCCCAGTGGGTCACATCCCGCCGGCGGCCATCGCTGTAGGTCGCCAGCACCAGCATCGGCTGCGTGGAACCGGGGGTCAGTGTGACCTGCGCGGGCACAATCTCCAGCCGGTCCAACACCGGATCATCCGGGTGAGGACCAGCGGCTCCCTGGGTGATCCATTCCAGCAAGATCCGGTATTCGAGACTGTCTTCGTCGAATCGGGTCCCGCCGCCGTGCGAGAGCTCCCCCAACGCCTTCCGCAGCAGCAGGCTGTCTCGGGGAGAGTCCCGGTCGATCCGCCGCCCCTTCACCTGGCGGGTGATGGTGTTCCAGTCGAGTTCATGGTCGTAGCCGCGAAGCGCCAGCTTGAAACTTTTCTTCCCCGCCTGGGCTCCGTGGCAGGCCCCCATATTGCATCCCGCGCGGGTCAGGGCGGTCTGCACGTCGTGACGGAAGCTCCACGGTTCCACCCGCGCGCTTCCCCGAATGGTGACCGGGACCTCCACGGTCTGTCCTGCCACCTCGGCCACCAGCCGGGTCTGACCGTCGCGCCGCGGTCGCAGCACCCCCTCCTCCAGCACGGCCAGCTCGGGGTCGGCCACCCGCCACCGCGCCTGCGAAGTGAGATCTCCCGCCGCCCCCCCATCCACCAGCCGTTCCACCACCACCCGTTGGGTGGCGTGTGGGCCATCGAGCACAATCCCGGCGGGAAGGATCGCCACGCTCTCGGCGGCTGACAGGCTCGGGGTCTGCACCAGCAGGATCAGCAGCAGGCAGAACCAGCCGGGGTTCACCCGCTGGAACGGGGCCGGGTAATCTGTTTCGAAGCGCCCCAGGATGCGACTCGACATGACGGTGAGGCTCGCGCAAAGCCACGGGAACAGGTTCCCATCGGGCCGGTCGGTCCCCCTTGCTGACACGCGCCAGCAGGGACCCGGCAATCGGAAATTATCCCAGAATTCCCGGGGGAATGCGAACCTGACGGGACGCCTGGGGTCGGTTTGGGTTCAGGTGGTGCGCGGTGCCGGATGAGCGGCATGGTGTTGTGCGGCCAGGGCCACCGCCCCATGCACCACCACCTCCTCTTCGAGGTGGGCGGGGACGATCTGCGCGAGGTCGCGGAACGGGCCGAAGGCGTACCGCCGACAGGCGGCCCGGACCGGTTCAAAGAACTCGGTCTCCCCCCGCAACGACACCCCACCCCCGAGCACAATGCGGGCCGGGTTCAACAGGGCGATCGCCTGTGCCAGTGCCCACCCCAGCGTGTCGGTGCCGTCATCGAGCAGCTTCTGGCAGACCGCGTCTCCCCCCCGCGCCCCCTCCACAATCAACCGGGTGTTGAGGGCGGTTGGATCGCCGCTGCACAACCGCACGAGTCCCTCAGTGGAGCCGACTCCCAAACGTCCGGCCAAGCCCGGTTCCGTCAGCAGGCGCTGGGCCCGTTGCGTGATGCCGAACCCACTGGCGATCGATTCGACCGTGGTCCCGGGGAGGGGAATGTGCGTGGGGGTTCCCAGGGGACGCAGGTGACCAATTTCCAGGGCCCCGGCCCCCTGGCCGCGGTAGACCTCGCCGCGAAAGACCAGGCCGCCGCCGATCCCCGAGCCGACGGTCACATAGAGGACCGGGTCGAATCCCCGTCCCGCGCCAAACTGAGCCTCGGCAAACGCAGCCGAGTCGGCATCGTTGTGCAGCAGCACGGGCCGGCCAAGTTCGCGGTGCAGCCAGTCTACGATCGGGAAGTCATTCCAACCTGCGACCTGGTGGCTGGTGACGATCGTTCCCCGACGGGTATCGACCGGGCCGCCGAAGCCAATGCCAATGCCAGCGATCTCATCCGTCCGCAGCCCCGTCTCACGCAGCAGTCGGTGGTAGCCGTCGAGAATCTGCCGCTGGATGCGGGGGGCGGTCCCAGGGGTCTCGACCGTGTCGCGAATCAAGCCGACGAAGGGAGGACCATCGCCGCGGCCGACAGCCAACTGGAGTTTTGTGCCGCCAATCTCGATGCCAACGAAGAACGCCATGACGCCCGGGAACACGAAGTCAGGAAGAGGAATCTGGTCCCGCAAGACCACCGGTCGGTCAAGGTAACGCAGCCCGCCTGAGTCCGATAGGTTTCCAACCTTTCGGGGATTCGACAAGGGTTGGGAATGGTGGTGGTAGACGAAACGCTGGACCACGTCGGGCTATCTGGTGAAGCCGTAGGATAGGTTTTCAACCTGTCCGTGGATGGACGTGGTTGGGCAGGACTGTGGTGCACGAGACGCTGGGCCGCGTCGGGCTGTCGGCAGCGTCGCGGGACATTCGGGGGTTCGACAAACTGGAAGTTCGTCGCCACGGCCTGTCGTAGGATAGGTTTTCAACCTGTCCGTGAATGGACGTGGTTGGGCAGGACTGTGGTGCACGAGACGCTGGGCCGCGTCGTGCTGTCGGCGGAGTTGGGGGACATTCGGGTGTTCGACAAACTGGAAGTTCGTCGCCACGGCCGTCCGTAGGATCGGTTTTCAACCTGTCCGTGAGTTGACGTGGACCATCGAACGGAACGTGACCCGAATCTCCCGGCAATCTCCCGTTGCGTACGTGGGCCGGTGCGCAATGACGCTGGGCCACGCCGTGCTGTCGGCAACGCGGGATCACACTTGGGAGG